>ERZ1643246.677-NODE-677-length-42079-cov-6.614316_pt1 | contig 42079 bp, 33 predicted proteins | sample MGYA00579265_ERZ1643246 | MGnify/ENA primary metagenome ERZ1643246 (study PRJEB29033, sample SAMEA4952261) | chicken gut metagenome | biome: Broiler Chicken; feature: Gastrointestinal Tract; material: Caecum | place: Ireland | collected 2018 | study: Broiler... | reverse complement strand
CGTTCACACTTTCTTCACAATTATAATGTCGTCTCCAGCATGATCTCCTGTATCCTGCTGTCTATATGTTTTTTCAGTCCCGCGTGGACCGGCTTTTCCAATCCCGGGTCGTCTGCCAGTATCTTTCCTGCCTCTTCGGCCGCAGATTTCAGTACCTTCGCATCCTGGAACACATCCGCGATCTTAAAGTCCAGGATCCCGCTCTGACGGATGCCGAACAGATCCCCCGGTCCTCTGAGCCGCAGATCCTCGCCGGCAATGAAGAACCCGTCATTGGAATGGTTCAGGATTTCCAGCCGTTCTTTTGTCTCTTCGGACTTTGACGCGGACATAAAAATACAGTAGGACTGATGCTTTCCACGTCCCACGCGGCCGCGGAGCTGATGGAGCTGAGCCAGCCCGAATCGCTCGGCATTTTCGATCATGATGACCGTCGCGTTCGGCACATCGATGCCCACCTCCACTACCGTTGTGGACACAAGCACCTGGATCTCATTTTTCCCGAACGCCTCCATGATCTCGTCTTTTTCCTGCTGCTTCATTTTCCCGTGAAGGCATCCGACCCGGATGCCGCTTCCCAATTCTTCCGCAAGCATCTGCGAGTAATCCAGGACATTTTCCGCCTCCAGGCTCTCGCTCTCCTCCACCATGGGGCAGATCACATAGCACTGTCTTCCCATGGACACCTGTTTTCTCATAAATGAATATGCCTTTTCCCGGTAGCTGGTATCCACCACGCAATTCCTGATCGGCAGGCGGTCCTTTGGCATCTCATCGATCACGGAAATATCCAGGTCGCCGTAAAGGATGATCGCCAGGGTCCGCGGGATCGGCGTGGCGCTCATCACTAAAATATGCGGCATCGTCCCCTTCCCGGCGAGGGCTTCCCTCTGCCGGACGCCGAACCGGTGCTGCTCGTCCGTCACGACCAGAGCCAGATCACGGTAGACGGCCTTCTCCTGGATCAGTGCATGCGTCCCGATGACAATGGACGCCTCCCCGCTCCGGATGCGCTCATACGCCCCTCGCTTCTGCGCCGCAGTCATGGAGCCGGTGAGAAGCTCTGCCTTTAAGGGAATCTCATATTTCTCCAGCATCCCGGATATATTCTCATAATGCTGCCGCGCCAGGACTTCTGTGGGCGCCATGAGAGCCCCCTGGTATCCGTTCAGTCCCGCCAGAAGGAGCGCCAGAAAAGCAACCACCGTCTTCCCGGATCCCACATCTCCCTGGACAAGCCGGGACATCACAAAGGATCCCTGCATATCTGCTTTGATCTCTTCCCACACTTTCATCTGCGCGCCGGTCAGCCGGTAGGGAAGCGCGTCAAGGAACTGACCGATCTTCTCCTGGTCTGCGAAATGAAATCGGTTTTCCGCCCGGTTCCCGGCCTCTTTCATGCGCCTCAGGGAGAGGATAAATACCAGGAACTCCTCGAACACGAACCGCTCCCTTGCCGCCGCAAAATGCTCCTTGTCCTCCGGGAAATGCATGTTCCTGACCGCCTCTTTATATGGCGGGAAATGATACTTCACGCTCATCTCCGGGGGAAGGATATCCATTTTATCATCCGCGCATTCAAGTGCCTGCCGGACTGCCTTGATGACTGCATTATTGGTCAGCCCTGCTGTCAGCGGATAGACCGGCTGCATGGTGTGGAGCTTTTCCTCATACTTTGACGCCGGGTAGTAAACCTCCGGGTGCTCCATCACAAGACCGTCCCTGCGTCTGACCACCCGTCCGCGCAGGATGAGTATCCCGCCTTTTGACAGAGTGTTCCTGAGGAACGGCATACGGAACCATATGACTTTTATCGTGCCTGTCAGGTCCTTCAGATAGAGCGTTGTGATCTGGACGCGCTGGCTCCCTGATACCTGGATGCGCCCGAACACAGAGCCTGCCACCGTGCACACTCTCCCTTCCACTGCCTCACTGACAGGAACCGGGTCTTCAAAGATCTCAAATCCCCGCGGATAATACCGGATCAGATCACCGACAGTCTTTACGCCCACATGCCGGAACAGTTTTTCTGTTTTCTCTCCTACCCCTTTGATAGCGCCGATGCCCTGTCTTTCTCTCATACTGCATTGTCTCCTTTTTATTTTCTATCCATATCCAGACACAGGATAAACCATGCGCAGGAAAGGCCAGACATACGAGAAGGCGTCCTCCCTGACGGAAGAACGCCTGGTCTTCTCTTATGATCTTTAATAAAATGACCCTGATCTCATGACTTTCATCATTCTATAACTTTCATCACTCAACAGAAAGCACGTAATAGTAGATCGGCTGGCCGCCCATGTGCACATCCACATCCACATCCGGATAGAGTGCTTCCACATCCTGCGCGAACTTTTCCGCATCCTCAGCCAGGACATCCTGTCCGTAATAAAGGCTGATCAGCTCAGAATCGTCATCCACGAGCTGCGCGAGCATCTCTTTTGCCGTCTCTTCCACAGACTGACCTACTGAGAGGATGCCTGCATCCCCGATCCCCATGATATCTCCCTCATGGATCTCTTTGTCATCAATGTGCGTATCCCGGACCGCATAGGTCACCTGCCCGGTCTTTACATTCTTGACCGCCTCCAGCATTGCGTCCATATTCGTGTCCACGTCAGCCTCCGGCATAAAGCTGATGACCGCTGTGATCCCCTGCGGGACCGTCTTTGTCGGGATCACGATGATATCCTTGTCCTTGGTAAGGGACTGCGCCTGGTTTGCCGCCAGGATAATGTTCTTATTATTCGGAAGGATAAAGATGTGGTCCGCATTCACCTCATCGATCGCTGTCAGCATGTCGTCCGTACTCGGGTTCATCGTCTGGCCGCCTTCGATGATATAGTCAACGCCAAGCTCGCGGAAGATCTCGTTCATTCCTTCCCCGATGGAAACTGCGATAAATCCAACCGGCTTCCTCGGCTCTTTTTTCTTCTTCTGAGCAGCCGCTTCCGCCTGCTGTGCAGCTACTTTCTCAGCATCGCGGATCAGCTTCTCCTGGTGCTCTTCTCTCATATTGTCGATCTTCATGCGGGAGAGCTGTCCGTAAGTGAGCGCCTTCTGGATCGCAAGTCCCGGATCGTTCGTATGCACATGGATCTTCACGATATCGTCATCCGCGACACATACGATGGAATCCCCGATCGACTCAAGATACGCTTTAAACTCCGCCTCGTCTTTTGCCGTGAATTCCTTTTCCGTCATAATAATAAATTCTGTACAGTATCCGAATTTAATATCCGCCTCAGCCTGCTGTCCCGGCCTGACCATCTTTGGTCCGGATCCCGCCTCGATCGCCGCATAGTCGATCTCCTTGCCGAGGAATGCGTCATAAGCGCCCCGGAGAACTTCCAGAAGTCCCTGTCCGCCGGAATCGACGACTCCCGCTTCCTTCAGCACAGGCAGCATCTCAGGTGTCTGTGCGAGGACCTCTTCCGCATGGCGGATCACTTCCGGGAGAAAGACCTCCAGATCCTCTGTCGTCTCCGCCAGCTCAGCCGCCTTCTGGGCAACACCCTTTGCCACGGTGAGGATCGTGCCCTCTTTCGGTTTCATGACTGCTTTGTACGCAGTAGCAGCCGCCCGGTCACATGCCTTGGCGAGGATCGCGGTGTCGATCTCATCATACTCCCGGATCTCTTTTGTAAATCCACGGAGAAGCTGTGAGAGGATGACGCCGGAATTTCCCCTTGCGCCCCTCAGCGAACCGGATGAGATCGCTTTTGCCATGGAAACCATATCCGGCTTATCTAACGCCTGCACTTCTTTTGCGGCTGACATGATCGTCAATGTCATATTCGTCCCCGTATCCCCGTCCGGCACAGGGAAAACGTTCAATTCATTGATGAATTCCTTTTTTGCATCCAGATTCGCCGCTCCGGCAAGGAACATCTTCCGAAGCATCTCCGTATTTATCGTTCTTACAGCCACGCCAATATCCTCCTTAATCTATCACTCTCACACCTTCTACGAAGATGTTGATCTTTTCTACCGTCATACCGGTAAATTCTTCAACCTTATATTTCACATTACTCATAAGATTGTCAGAAACGGAAAGGATATTCACGCCATATGCCACGATGACATGAAAATTCAGGGTAAGGGCGTTCTCGTCGGAAATCTCCACCTTGATCCCATGGGTCAGGCTCTCTCTCTTTAACAGCCGTACCAGACCGTCTTTCATGTTCACGGCTGCCATCCCGACAATGCCGAAACACTCAACTGCAACGGAGCCGGCATATTTGGCGATCACCTCGGGATTGACAGTAATGATCCCAAGATCTGTGCTCATACTTCCCTTCATCATGTATACCTCCATTTTTCAAAGGATTTTTCCATAAATAACATGATTATTATACTATCCATTCCTTAATTTTACAATATACATTCGTTTTTTTTAAAAAATACTTGCAATAAGAAATTCTTTCTGCTAGAATAACTGTGTTGTGAGTCTATATGACCAGTTCAGATTGTTAGGAGGTGCAGTCATGGCTAAATGTGCTATTTGTGAAAAGGGTGCTCATTTTGGTAACAATGTAAGCCACTCTCATAGAAAGACACCGAAAATGTGGAAATCAAATGTGAAGTCCGTCAAAGTAAAAACAGAAGGCGGCTCCAAGAGAATGTATGTATGTACATCCTGTCTGAAATCCGGACGCGTTGAGCGCGCTTAATTTCAGGATTTCTTTGAGATCACACAAAAGCTTTAAAATGACACGGAATCGGGAACGGGAAGCGGAATGCTTCCCGTTCTTTTCATTCTTACATCATGCGATCAAAAAAAGTCCTTCATTTTATCCGATCAGATAATACACTGCCGAAAACGGCGCCAGTTCCAGTTCAAATATACTATTTTCAGACCTAGTCCTCTCTATATCCTCTTCTTTTGCAGAGATCTTATTCCCGCTCGAAAAGATCTCCTTTAGTTTCTCTGCCCCGGCGATCTTCAGGCGCAGTCCTGTCTGTTCCGCCCCGGAAAAATTAAAGACTGCGGCGATCCGCTCTTTTTCCGCCTTCCGCTCAAACGCATACACACATTGATCCTCAGCGCCGCACTCCAGCCACCGGAAGCCCGCTTCATCATAATCGTTCTCCCAGAAGGAGGGATGCGCCAGATAAAAGCGGTTCAATGCTTTCATAAAGCAGTAAAACTCCTGGTGGGCAGGATATTCCAACAGCCCCCAGTCCTGTTCCCTCGTCTCATCCCACTCCCGGAAATGTCCGATCTCATTTCCCATAAAGTTTAATTTCTTGCCCGGGTGTGCGTACATATACATATAAAACGCCCTCGCCTGCGGGAATTTCATCTCATACTCACCGAACATCTTCTGGAGGATCGTCGCCTTGCCGTGGACGACCTCGTCGTGGGAAAGAGGCAGCAGGTATCTCTCCCCGTAAAAATAAGCCATGGAGAAAGTCAGCTTATTGTAGTCCCGTCCCCGGTACAGCGGATCTGTCCGGAAATATTCCAGGGTGTCATTCATCCAGCCCATATCCCATTTATAGTCAAATCCAAGCCCGCCTTTCTCCGGCAGCTCTGTCACCCCCGGGAAACTCGTGGAGTCCTCCGCTGCCAGAATGACTGACGGATGGCGCTCCTTTAATCCCCGGTTCATGTTTTTCAGGAATTCCACTGCATTTGAATTGACTCCCCTGGCAGGATCTCCCTGCCAGTAGATGGCGCGGCTGACCGCATCCATGCGCAGCCCGTCCATGTGGAATTCCGTGAGCCAGTATTCTGCCGCTGACTGCAGGAAACTGCGCACTTCTCCTCTGGAATGCATGAAATTACAGCTCCCCCATTCACTCTGGCCCACCGCGGCATGTGGATACTCGTACAGCGCGGTCCCGTCATAATTTGCCAGCGCATATCCGTCCACGGCAAAATGGACGGGCACAAAATCCAGGATGATGCCGATCTCATTCTGATGGCATGCGTCCACAAACGCCCTGAGCTGATCCGCTGTCCCATATCTTGAAGTAGGGCTGAAAAATCCGGTTCCCTGATACCCCCACGACTCATCGCTCGGGTATTCGCACAGAGGCATGATCTCCAGATAATTATACCCGCTTTCTTTCAGGTACGGGATCAGGATATCAGCCATCTCCTCGTAATCATACCAGGCATCCGGCTCTTCTGACGGCTTGCGGAAGGAACCGAAATGAAGTTCATAGATGTTCAGCGCCTCCTTCTTCCTGTCCGTACGCTTTTTCATCCATGCGCTGTCACGGAACTTATACTTCCTGAGATCACGGATCACAGAAGCATTCCCCGGCCGCAGCTCCATGCCGTACCCGTAAGGGTCGCAGTGGTCGATGAACTGCCCTTGTTTATCATAGATACGGTACTTATACATCAGCCCCGCCTCTGCGTCGGCCGACGAGACTTCCCAGAAATTGCCGTCATGGACTTTCTCCATGGGAATCTCCTCCCACCCGCTGAACTCCCCGATCAGAGAGACTCGGGATGCCGACGGGGCAAATGTGCGGAACACAGTGCCCCTGCCTGTTACATGTGCGCCGAGATATCGGTAGGCATCAAAACATTTGCCTGTATAAAAACTGTAAAAATCCATAACCTTACCTCCAATTAATCGACAACCGTCGGTTTTTATCGTATAATCATCTTATCGGACGGTGCGCCGGATGTCTACCAACGATATCCATAATATGTCGGAAATCCAACGGCGCGCGCTGTTCCGTCGTTTATCTGTCTGGAGGGGATCATGGATCTGAGGATTGAGAAAACAAAAAAAGCGATACGGAACGCTTTTATCGAACTGAGAACAAAGAAACCGCTGGAAAAGATCACAGTAAAAGAGCTGTGCGCGCTTGCGTGCATCAATAAATCGACATTCTACTCCCACTACGAGGATATCTACGCCCTTTCGGAAGCGATGGAGCAGGAAACAGTCGCTTCGATCATCAGCGGGATCGACCATCTGAAAGACTATACATTTGAAAATTCAGATGTGTTCAGCCGGGAGCTCTGCCTTGCATTCATGTCACAGATCTCCCTGATCAGGATCCTGTTTTCCGGGAAAGAACAGAACCACTTTGGGAACCGCCTGGACTGCGAGCTCAAAAAGGTGATCTTCCGAAAGTATCCCCAGTACCGACACGACACGGAGAAAAACATCCTGTTCTCCTACTGTATCCAGGGAGCGTACCACGCATATCTGAACAATCCCGAAGCAGACACACAGACCCTTGTCGAGACGATCGGCAGGATCACACAGCTCCTGCGCCCCATGGTCCGGGAAAATGAAGGATAAGGAAAAGGGAATCCTTCTCAGAATTCCCTCCGCGGCCTGTAGCCCGGAGCATTGCCGCTGTCTTCATCAATGTCATTTCCCACATACACCCATCCGCCGTCTCTTTCCCTCATGGTCACCCTGTGCCGGAAAGCACAGTCATCTCCCGCCACGGTCAGGATCCCTTCCACGTACAGGGTCAAGGTCCCGTCCTGATCTTCCACGCATCGGACAACCTCAGGGAATGGCTGCACCTGTCTCACCCGGTTCCAGGCATTGACCGGCTCCCATGGATAGACTCCCGCTGCCGCGTCATAGCGCGCATATTTTTCAAGTTGTTCTACAGAAATGTCAAAATATGTCAGGACGACTTCTTCAAACTGCGCTTTCGGGATACCTCCCGCCGCTGCCTCTTCATCCATCTTTTCTCCGTATTTCATCTCATAGAGGAACTCATACAGATCATTAAACTCGATCCGGTCCATGCTGCCGGCATCCCAGTCTGTGAGGAACAGATTGTTGCAGAAATAGCTGACCGGAAGGATATATCGGTCACACATCTCCCTGCATTTTTCATCCAGCGGCAGTATCCGGAAAAAGCTGTGCATATCCATCTCCTGATTCTTTGACAATGCCTTTTCCCAGATCAGCCATCCCTTCTCCGTATACTCCCAGTCATGGACTCTGAATTTTTCCATCTGACGGATCTGAAGATCCATGTTATCGTTATAGGCGGCATTCGCATATGTAACGGTCAGCTCGCAATCCTCTGCAGACAGCCGGAAATATCTGAAATATCCGCTTGTCGTGATCTCGTAAAACTCAGTTTGTAAAGTTTCCCCTTCCGCTGCGCCTTTTAAAGCCCGGTCCACATCCTCATAATTCAGCATATTATGATCATAACTTCCGCAGGTCACTGCCCGTCCCTGCGCTGCCGCTGTCTCTATCATGGCATGTACTGCCTCTTCATCAAGTACAACATTCGAAGCCCCTCCTTTGTCTGCACGGATATAAACATCTTTACACAGGGCTCCCAATCCTGACATCCGATCTCTGACACTCTGCTTTTCATCTTCCACCATATCGATATAATCCGTTTTATAGTCATCCTCTGTCTTCTGGACGTCAGATGTCTGCCCACCCGTGTATGCGGATCCTTGCGGAGATTTCTCCGTGTGATCCCTGCTCCCGCTTCCGTCCACCGCCGCACAGCCGGACAGAAAGGCAAGAAAGATCAGAACAGTCATGCCCTTGAATATACTTCTCTTCATACTTCTCTTCTAATCCTCGCTTCTCATTTATCTCACATATGTAGTATTTATTATTATGGATATTTTTTCTGAACCTGTCAATATAATTATTGACCTTCTCTATGCTCTCATTTATAATTATTACACAAGTAAGATTAAGGAGCAGTAAAAATGGAAAAATCACCTCAGATTTCTGAAGCGGAATATGAGATCATGAAGATCATATGGTCCGATTCTCCGATCAGCACCAATGAAGTGTGCGAAAAGGCGCCCAAATCTCACAACTGGAGCAATAAAACCATACACACGCTGTTATCCCGTCTGACAGCGAAACATGTCATCGCCTACGAACAGCGGGGACGTATGTACTATTATTATCCGATCGTTTCACAGAAAAAATATCTATCCCAGGAAAACCGCCATTTTCTGGACCGGTTCTATAACGGTGAAGCACCGACATTATTGTCTTCACTGCTGTCCGGTTCTGAGATATCCGACGCGGATCTTGAAAAAATGTACCATATGCTCGACTCAAAATTAAACGGAGGTGAGAAGGATTGACATTTTCCATACGTTTTTTATTGAGCAATGTTGTTATATCTGCACTGTTAGGAGTTTTATTAGTATTTAAACGTATTTCAAAAAGATATTGTACTGCTTCCAGCCAGTATCGGATCTGGTATATCTTCATGGCCGCGCTCTTTCTTCCTTTTGTGCCTCATGATTACATCCGGGCGGATCAGCTTCTGATGAGAATACAGAGGTTCCTGGAGACAAATTCAGCAGCCGCGGTAAATCCTTCTTCCGGGACAGCAGGCGCCGCCACCGTTTCACCCCTTGGAGTTTCCGACCTTGCAGTCTCGGCGGACAGCACAGTGGTATCTTTCCTGACCGTTTGTCTGAGTGCGGTCTGGGCCGCCGGCTGTATTGTAACAACACTGTATTTCCTCTACAATATTTATAAGATTTACATGATCCAAAAATCCGCTTACCATATCACAGCCGAAAATGAGCCGGAACTGTACAGAGAATATGTCTCCTGCATGGATGAGCTGAATATAAAACACAGTGTGCCTTTATATGCATCGTGCAGTATCTCCAGTCCAGTGTCATACGGGCTGATCCGTCCGAAGGTCATGATCCCGCAGGATATGGACATCGAACTTTCGGCAAAGGATCTGCATTATATTTTCCTGCATGAACTGCAGCATTACAAACATAAGGACGCTGTTTTAAACTATATGAGCTGTATATTCCAGATCCTCTACTGGTTCAATCCGTTCATATGGTATGGCTTCCGTATCATGCGCAAAGACCGTGAGATTGCATGTGACTACTCTGTGATCCGGACTGTCGGGAGAGAGCATGCCGCCGACTATGGCTATACTCTGATCCGGTACGCGGAAACGCTGCGCCGGAACGTATTTCTCTCTCCTCTTTCCCGACTGGGCGGTGAGAAAAAGGTCATCGTACAGCGGATCAGGGAAATCGCGGATTACAGATCCGAAAGTCCTCTCCGAAAATTCAGGGGCATCTGCGTTTTGCTGTTGTCCACGATGGTAGTATATACTGCAAGCCCGTTTTTGACAGCCAATGCTTCCACGGACAGCACATATCATTTTATCGGAGAAAATACAGAGTCGATTGATCTGTCCTCTTATTTTAACGGAAAGAACGGCTCCTTTGTTTTGTATGATACGGCAAAGGATCATTATATGATCTACAATGAAGATCTGAGTACACAGCGCGTGTCGCCGGATTCCACCTTTAAGATATACAGCGGGCTGTTTGCCCTGGAAGAAGGCATTATCTCAGCGGATTCCAATGAGCGAGCATGGGACGGAACCTTATACTCCATTGACTCATGGAACCAGGACCAGACACTTGCCACTGCAATGCAGAACTCAGCGAACTGGTATTTCCAGGAACTGGACGAACAGACAGGCTATCCTGCACTGCGCGGCTATTACACAAAGATCGGATATGGGAACTGCGATCTGTCCGGTGGAATAGACGATTACTGGGCAGAATCCACATTGAAGATTTCCCCGGCAGAACAGGTGATCCTCCTGTCAGATTTTCTCCGCAACAAATGGGGATTTGATCCCGAGAATATCCAGGCTGTAAAGGATGCGTTATTCATATCCAACACGGATATAGGGACTCTTTACGGTAAAACCGGCACAGGATCAAGAAACGGCAGAAATACGAACGGCTGGTTTGTGGGCTTTCTCGAAACGGATGAAAATGTCTATTGTTTTGCCTTAAACATGCAGGACTCGGGAGGCGCTTCCGGAAGCGCTGCTTCCGAAGCCGCTGTAAGTATACTGCATGATCTGCTGTAATGTGATTTTTCTGTGTATAGTGTAAAAGAAAGCAAAGCCAGGGTACGGTTTCTTCGGGAACTGCCCCTGGCTTTTAAACGTCTTTTCAGCTGCGCATAGGAATCTTTTTAGTAATCGGCAAGTATCTGCAGGGCAATCTCCCTCGCTTTTACAGCGGATAGATCCGCGCCGTTCGTCCTGCCAAGGTACACACAATAATAAATCCTGCTCTCCCCCTGGTCTGCAAATCCCGTAAACCAGCAGTCGACTGTAGTATTCCCTTCCGCCCCCTGTCCGGTCTTCCCATAAACAGCGAGCCCCGGCTCACTCTGCCCGGACACCAGCATGACTTCTTTTAACTTGTCCTGGGTTCCTTTTGAATATTCGGAATCGCTGCCAAAGATCCGTTCCATGACTTCTGTCTGTTCTTTGGGAGAGATCCTGAGCGATGATTCGATCCAGAAACCAGTCAGCGCCCTGTTATCGTCATTCGTGTTCTGACGCCCTTCCCAGTCGGATATATCACGGTTTCCGTACTGCAGCCTGTCTAACTCTTCCTGCATCAGCTCTGTTCCAATTTCGTCAATGACCTGCCGGAAATACCAGACACAGGAAGTCCGAAATGCATCTTCGAATCCAATATCCCTGTTCCAGTCCTCATTCCAAAAGATCTCACCGCTCCATGGGCGCACTGAATCTTCAGGCACTATGATCCCATTCTCCAGGCCGATCAGGGATGATATGATCTTAAACGTAGAACAAGGGGAACGCTGCGTCAGGGCTGTTTCCTGATTGTATATCTGATACCGATTCTCAGACGGGTCATATATCACAGCCGCTCCGTTTAGCCCTTCAAAATACGCTGAATAGTCAACTTCTTCGATCACTGGTTCCGCCTCTGTGCCCTTTTTCTCCTGCTGCGACAACGCTGTTATCACTTCTGATCCGGCTGGAGCAGTGATGCCGGATTTCCGGCCGTCCGCCCCCTGCCCGCCGGGATATTCCTCTGATTTTCCTGCACAGCCGCCGGATACCGCGGCTGCTATGAGGCAGAGAAATAACAAAACAGAAATGGAACTTTTATTCATTCTTCTCATACAGTTCTCCCTTCAATGTATAATAAGTCTCAAATATCTCTCTTCCGCACGCAACGGCATTGCCCGCCTCATAACCATTTGTGATCCTAACAGCCGCCGCGATCTCCGGCACATCTGCCGGCGCAAATCCGATGAACAGGCTGTGGTCCGGTCTTGTCTTTATCTCCTGCGCGGTTCCGGATTTTCCTGCGGCAGTGATCGGAAAATCATTAAAAATCTGTGTGGACTGGATATACCATTCCATTCCGATGTGCACTGTATCCCATACTTCAGGAGCTAAGTCGATCTGGCTCTCTATTTCCGGCTCATTCTCTGCCCCGTCGATCTGATCGATCAATGTCAGAGCAAAGCTGGTGCCTCTGTTGCCCAACGTTGTCGCATACCTCGCCAGCTGGACAGTGGAAAAGTTATTTGTTCCCTGGCCGATTGCTGAGGGGATGGCATAGCTGTCTGTCACCTGCGGGCTGCTCTCAGGCAGTTCTATGCCGCTTTTCTTATCCAGATCGAATAATCTGGCGTACTCCTGTAAAACGTCAAGCGCCTGTTCATCAGAATACGTTCCACCCTCCCCCATGCCCAGGCGGTACGAAATCTCGCACAGATAATCATTACAGGAATTCTGAAGGGCAGACGCAGCGTCGGAAACAGAACCGTGTCCTGCCTCATGCCAGCATTTCAAGGGCGGGGCTACTTTGTCAAATACGCCGTCGCAGACAACGGCCGTCCCTGCATTGATTACCCCTTCTTCCATCCCGGCGATCACTGTGACTGGTTTGAATGTAGATCCCGGCGCGGAGAGCTGCTGTGTGGCCCTGTTATACAGGGGAAGAGATGCATTGTTATAAATGCGGTAATAATATTCCTCATCCATCTGACCTGCAAGTCTGTTGTTATCATATCCCGGATAGCTGACACATGCCAGCACTTCTCCTGTCTTCGTATCCGTGACCACCGCCGAGCCGGAACAAGGATCAAGCGCCAGATCTGCCGGAGTGATCTCCAGTTTGTCTATTTTTCTGAGCACCAGCTCATGTGTGGAAATGCCGCCATGCTGCCAGCTCTCAAAATCTCCGTCCGCCTTGTCAGCAGCCCCCTGATCGTATAGGATCATACAGATCTGTTCCGGCAGGATCTTATCTTCCAGGACCAGATATTTGTAGATCAGCTCATCAAACGTAGCATGGTCCTGAAGCTCCTGCCGGATATAAGTACACAGCATTTCATACATTTCATCCCGTGTCAGATACTCCTCACCTGAATCCAGGGCTTCGAAATTGATCCATCCTTCTTCGATAGCCTGATACAGGAACTCCTTCAGAGACAGATCTCCTTCTGTCCATCTTTGGTAAGTTTCTGACTCCTCTTCCAGCCTGTCATGATCGATGAGATCCAGGGAATCTATGATAAAATCCGTATACTCCTGCATCTCTGCCGTCAGATCCGCATACCTTGCCGCGGAGTCTTCCAATACCGCCTGTATCTCTCTTAAAACCTGATCTTTCCCTTCCGTAAAAATCCGGTATACTTCCTGCTCTGTCCCTGACGCGTCTGTTTCTTCAAAATGGGACACATCAATGAGCCCGTTATTCAGAAGCGCAATATACACGTCATAGACCGGGATCTTTATCTCCACGGCATCTTTTACTGCTGTTTTGTCAAATGTCTTCGCGTTGATGATATTCGCAAGCAGGATATCCGCGATCTTCCGCTCAAGCGCTTCATAAGTTTTCTGCTGGAGTTCAAGGTCGATCGTAAGATATACGTCTTTGCCTGCTCGGACTTCTTCCGTCACGCCAAGGTCCTGGGTAACCCTTCCCATATTGTCCACGTAGACTTCCTTTTTTCCGTCTCGTCCCTGAAGCACATCTTCCAAATACTCTTCCATCCCGGATTTCCCGACTATGGAGTTCACTGTATAGCCCTTTTCTTCACTCTCCTCCAGATCTTCCGCGCTGACGGGTCCTGTATAGCCCAGAACCGGCGCACATGCTTCGCCTCCTTCGTATACACGGATGCTGCCTTCCCTGACGTCCACGCCGGACAGATCACTTTCCATGACAGCCGCCGCAGTCTCCGGAGACACATCCCTTGCCGCAGTGACAGAAAGGTATTTCTGATAAGTCTGCAAGAACAGGGCATAACGCATGCTTACAATGTCCAGAACCTCTTTCTTCTGGAATTCCTCCGGGAGTCCGTACGCTTCCCTTTCCTTCTCAGTATACTCTTTATCCGCCTGTGAATACACACAGAATTTATCTGCCAGATATGCAACAACATCTTCCGCATCAGCTGCCTGCTCTTCCTCTGTCAGATCTTCGATCTGAGATCTCCCGTACACATCAGCTTTGAACCGGTCAAGCTGGAAACCGTCGGCTGTAAATTCATAATTCCCGTTCTTATCCAGCCGGATCTGAAGCGCGTTTTCCATGGAATCACCGTGCTTCTCCAAGAGCGTTATCAGCTGATAGATCTTTCCGTTCAGATCCAGCTCTCTCTCCCTCTCCGAAGCATAACTCCCCTGATCTTCTATGGTGACAGACCACGCCAGTTTATTGACTGCAAGCGGCTTCCCATTCCTGTCATAAATATTCCCTCTGGTCCCGGGCAGGGTGATCTCCCTCTTGATCCTCAGATTAAATTTTTCCGTATATTTTTCGCCGTTCACGATCTGAAGGAAGAACAACCTTCCGATCAGTACCATGAACAGTATCGTCAATACTGCGAGCAGTACAATACTTCTTGCAGCTTCTTTTTTAAACTTATTCATTGACCCCTCTTTATCCTACAAATGTAGGATATTATCGTAAAAAAATTTATATTAAACCATACAGTGTAAACGCGTCATATACATGATATGGTTCTGTACTGTGATCCCCGTCTGCTTTTGCGGTAACCGCGATATACTCGTCCCCTCTCACCAATGCCATTGTCGCCAGACACAGCCCTGCCTGGTCAGTGTATCCTGTTTTGCCACCCTTGATCTCTCCTTCCTCCAGAGTCCAGTCATCCCTGAGACTGAACATGCTACTCTGGAAAACGAAGCCATCCAGGTGCTTCGGCGTTGGAAGCACTGCGTATGCCTTTGTACAGAAGATCTCCCGAAAGATATCATTTCCCAGCGCATACTGTAACAGCAGGCTTATATCCTTTACAGTGGAATACTGTCTGTCATCATGCAGTCCCGTTGCATTCACATAATGTGTTTCCTTCATTCCCAATTGTTCTGCTTTTTCATTCATCAGCTCCACGAACTTTTCCTCTGAACCTGCTGCGCACTCGGCTAAAGCCGACGAACATTCTCCGCCGGAGGGAAGCATGCTCCCATACAGCAGATCAATTACTCTCGCCTCTTCTCCGGGTAAAAATCCTGCCATAGACGCTTCCTGAACATACAATTCATTATATCTTTCCGGGCTGATGACTACAGTTTCCTCAAGATCCTCTATATGTTCAATGGCAATTATACAGGTCATAATCTTTGTCAGCGACGCCGGGAAGATCCGTTCATTCTGATTAAACTGTGTCATCACCTTCCCGTCCTTCAGCCTGACAACAATCCCCGCTTCACTGTAAATCTCAGTCAGATCCGGTTTTATCACCTGTTCAGCAGCTTCAATCGTCAAAGGCTTTGCCATCTCCGCCTGTGTCTCAACTGTCTTGCGATCCTCTCCCAAATCCCGCCATACCGCGCCCCCGATCAGTATAGAAAATAGAATCAGAAGGCAGCAGACCGAAATCCACATTCCTTTTGCATTTCGTTTTTTTCTTCTTCTCGTTCTTCTTCTCATATCTCTTTTCAATTTAAATTAAAATACCCAGTATCATTGAAATTTTATTTATATGTCCACTTTTCATTTTAGTTTTTGATAGCAAATATTAATCCTACATATGTAATACTTTATATATACTACACATGTAGGATTAATATGTCAAGATATGAATTATGATTTGTATGCAGCCTTTTTAAATTCTGCATCTTTCACAAAGACTGCCAACCGGAAAATCACCTCCGTAATTCCGGCAGTCCTCCCGCCGCCAGACCGTCAAAATCCCATACTTCTTCACTCCAGCCCAGCGTCTCTAAATAAAATGCCTTTTCCGCTGCCTGCTGCTGTGATACCGGGAAGATCCGGTCAGCATTCGTTTCATTGATATTGCTCTGGCTGTCCGAACTGTCCAGCTCATACGCGCTGCTTGCGGTTCCAAGAACATTCCACCCGGAAATGCGGTTTGCATTCGCTCCGGTGCTTAAGCTTACGGAGCTCTCAACCGTGACGTTCCCATTCTGCGGTCCTCCGATCAGACCTCCGTTTCCGGTTCGGTCTGGTGCCGTGATCTCTATTTTAGCAATACAGTTCCTTATGATCCCGTTTCCGAGCCATCCTGTCATGCCGCCGATCCGGGTGCCCATTGGATGCCGTATCGTTCCTTCGATCTCTCCTGTGACCACGCAGTCTGACAGGATCGTCCCGTCGAACTGCCCGGCGATCCCGCCGATGGTGTCGCTTGCTTTGATGGAAATATTTTCAGCGCTTATTCGTTTTACCGTACTTCCTGATATCAGTCCCGCAAGTCCTCCGACCTGATTGGTATTATTCTTAATGGTCAGGTTTCTTACCTGCACATTCTCGATCACAGAATTCTTTATTTCATTGGCAAGCGCCCCTTTCTGAGCATTCGATGTCAGAGTTATGCCTTCAATGACAAGATCAGACACCTGCGCCCCGTCCAGTTTTTCAAAAAGAACAGCGTTCAGACCGGACAGGGTAAATCCGTTTCCGTCAAGTTCTCCCGAAAATGTGCCCGGCACTGCAAAGCTGCCTGCCGCAGCGCCGCTTAAATCAATATCCGCTTCCAGGATGTATTTCTTTTTCAACGCCGCGGGAGATTCGCCGATGGCAAGGAGTTCTTCCGGTGTTGTGATCTTTTTTTCTCCGATAGTCACGGTCATATCCCCATACTCATAGTAGCCCTCGTTTTTCGTCCTCACCAGCGGAAGAGACATATCAGCGCCCTCCACACATACATTTCCAAGGGTCACCTTCTTTGTTTTTACTGCCAGCAGCGCCTGCGCGTCCGCCTCGTAAGACGGATCCTGAATCGTCAGATCTTTCACGAGTCCATACTGAAGATCTCCAAACAACGGGTACTGTATTCCGGTCAGTTTCTTTCCGTTTCCGTCCAGAACCCCTATGAACCTGCCCGGGATATAACTTCCGCCGGACGCAGTGATCCTGCTGAAATCAATATCATTTTCAAGCCTGTAATACCCGTACGGGTTCTGCTCTGCATGTCGGATCAGCTCCTCCGCCGTGGCAACCGTGACCACGTTCGGGCTTTTATAAATGCTTCCGTCACTGAAATCCCCTGTCACACGTTTCACCATACCATAAAGCATTCTCTTTGTCTCAATGCATGCAGAACGGTTTCCGCCTGCCGCATCCTGTTCAAACGCCGCTTTAAACTGCTCTATTAATGTATCTGGATTAAAATATGGGATCTGTGCCAGTTTCTCCTCTACGGCCCGGTAACGTCCCAGCTTGTACTCCTTCCATGTAATATCCGGATTTCCGGTGATCTTTTGCAGAGCATCCAGGTCATTTTCACTGAGACCGGACATATAGATCATATAACCTTTTTCATAACCGGCGAGCCCCAGCATTTCCTGCCCCAGCCTTTTAAAGGAATGGGTATCCGGCGATCCGTCATCGTTATGGGACTGATACCAGTTCATGGTGTAGAACGACTCAAAACCGTAGCTTCCATCTGTCGCCGTTCCTACCCTTTCCGGATAGGATGCCGCGTTCCGGACAGAAATCCGGTTTTCCCAGAGATCCTTCATATTCTTCAGATCCATTGCGGCAAATTCTTCTGCAGTCAGTTCTTTATACACCGTAGACATGGATGATGTCCCGCCCGGGGTATGTTCTGCCTGCACCGCCACCGCTGCCTGCTGCTGCGGAGTGAGTTTGAGGAATGCCTGCGCCGCCAGATAATCCAGCACATAGCCAGTTTCAAACATCTCGCGGTAATAACTGTGGATCTTTTCTTTTGAATTGATCCTCTCATAACTGAAATTGTTGGTCATTTCGGTTCCGATGTCCATATTCTTTGAGATATTGAATACCATCGCGCCGTCCCGCATTTCCTGGGCAATATTTCCGTCCGCATGTGCTTCGGCCCCGGTACCGTTCCTTCTCCCTGCCCCGCCATAAAAGTATCTGCCATCCTGATTATGGGCGGTCTCATGACTGAAAGTAAAGAATGTATAATCGCTGGTGCCGAGCGCTTCAGACCACATCCAGATCACAATCCTTCCGTCTGCCACGGCGGCGCTGCCGTTCAGGGCATTCAGCATTTCATTTGCCTCATAAACCCATTTCATGACCGGATCTCTCGTCTGCCCTTTTTCCTGTGCGCCTGCGGATGCCGCATTACTCTCCGGAAAGCTTAAGCGTGTATCATACTGAATATTTACAAAACTGTTCAGCTGCTTTTCCGCGCCATCCATCCACTGTGAGGATACCCCGTAAAAAATCCCCATCTTCTCGGCATAAGCTTCCGCTGTCCGGCGCATCCGCTCGAGTTCCTGTCCGTCTTTATTCAGATAGTCCGGATATCGGTTCATGCTGCCGATAATGAACTGGGACGGAACAGAGATCAGGTACATATCCTCCTGCGGCGCCGTAAGAATATGAAGGACAATGCTTTTTCTTCCATCTTCAAGTCCGCTTAAATTGTCCCACATCCGATACCGGATCTTCCCTTCATCGCCCTGTGCTTCCTTTTCAACAAGAAGTCCGTCAAAGCTGTCTGCAAACCAGTCATTGGCATCGCTGTACCCTGCTATACTGCCTGCAAGCCCGCCAAGAAAATCTGTCAGCGGTTTCCCTGTATAATTTTTCAGCACATTGTTATAGAAGTTAATTGTCCTGTTCGTGTCACGCTGCCCGTTTCCCGCAGACAGCAGATGGCTTGTAAGGGCTTCAGCTGTCATGCCATCCGCCAGCATTTCTCCGTTAAAAAACATCAGATCACTTAAGAGGACCCCTGCGTAATCGATGCGGTACCACTTATCGTAGTAATTATAAGCATAAAGCATCCGCTTCAGCATCTCTTCGTCCCGCATACGCTCTGCCGCAAGCGCCCGGACCGCCGGATTATTACAGTAGGTCGGATATTGATCCCCTGATGCGAAAAGCCTGTACAGCAGATCTTCCATCCTGCCGTTTACGCTTTCGTTATAGTAGTCTGTATACAGACGGCTCTCTTCCTCCGGCGTCAGCGCCCCCATGTCGGCCGCATAGTCATATGCTGACGCCATTTGCGCTGTTTCTGCCAGAAACGCCGCATCGATATCTGATGCATAATTGTGGAACTGGTACTTTAATTCCAGCCCATCCACCTGATAAACGGCTGCCAGCCCTCCGACAAGTTTGTCAAATGTGACCGGGTATTCCTCCATTGTCCCGTCATCGAACACGACGCGGATCTTTTCAACTTCGCCCGGATTATCCCTTCGTATGCCGGATATAATGGAATTGTCCGCGTTCAAAGGAAGGACGAAATCAACGATTTTGGCGGCAAACAGGTCTTCATCCGACAGAAGGTTTCCGTATTCCACCCACATGCGAGTATCAGCCAGAGGCATCATTTTCGCCATATTTGAATAAGCCTTCTCACGTTCAGGGCGGTACTTTTCATGTTTCAGCACATTGGTGTAATTTGGTATCCCGTAGTTATTTTCTTCCATGGGAGCGTCTTTTAGGGAAGGGAGCTTTTCATATGCAAGCCCGTCCAGTTCCCAGGTGCCGTCATCAAATCCGAGCGTGTCTGTATAGAATTTTTTGTCATAGACAGCATCAGTCTCTTTCACATTGTCCTGATTATCTTCTGTAATATTTGAAATACTGTCAGAGCCCGAGAACTCATATACTTCCGTTACATCATCCAGGACGTCAAATCCGGCAATCCTGTATCCTGCGCCGCTGCTCATGCTCAGGCTGTACCTGATATCAGGAGCTCCTGTATTGGGGCCGCCTATGATGCCGCCATTTCCTTTCAGGGCGGGAGCAATGATCTGCGCACGGGTATAGCAGCGGCTGATCCTTCCTCCGCCGTGCCATCCGCTGATTCCGCCGGTCCTTGCTCCCAGTGAAGGATGGTCATAAGTTCCCTGGACCTTTCCGGTCACATAACAGTTCTCGATCAGGGAACCGGATTCTGTTTTGCCGGCGATCCCTCCGACTGCCACGAGACCTTTTACAGAAACATTCACGGATGCACTCTTTCTGATCGTGGAATTTACAAGCCTTCCCGTAAATGTGCCCAGCCCGTCAACGCCGTTTGATATAGAAGAATCTGTAATAAATACATTCTCGATCACGCTTCCGTTCTGGATGATATTTGCCAAGATACCGCTTCTTGAGACTGTAACTGCCGCGTCCTCGATCACCAGATCATGAATGCGGGCCCCGCTTAAAGTTCCAAAAAGAGAGGTCGGGAGGTTATAGATGGTATGTCCGTTTCCATCCAGTTCGCCTGTAAATGTACCTGCCACCGCGACAGCATCCGTAGAAACGCCTGACGCATCCAGATCTTCTGTGAGTTCATGCCGCCCTTTCGGATCTGCCGCCATCCGGCGGAACAGCTCTTCCGCGCTTCGGATCAGCGGATGTTCTCCGTCGTCGTCCCTGTACACCAGAGGAAACGCATACCCTGCATTTTTCGTTCCGTCTGTTTCGCAGCTTACCAAATCGTTCTGATCCAGTTCTGCATATACCCTGCCGGTATCTTCATCCTGCCAAAAGCTGCGGATGCCGGCATAAAAGTCTGGCATGCTCTCCATTTCGATGAACGCATAATAATTCTCCACGTCATCCGGAAGCCCGCCTGTGATGTCCAGTATATCCACTTCTGCCGGCGTGCCGTCTCCGGCATAATAAAGCGTGGTATCTGTAATGTCTTTCAGTTCAATCGCGTCTTTAGACACTGTGATATTCTCTGTATAAAGCAGCTCGCCTGTAAATGCATTGGACTGGTCATCCAGTGTATTCGTGTCTCTGTCATAGTCCGCAGTCACAGTAACAACATAGTTCTCCTTTATGGAAAGAGGCGCAGATACCTTATTTTCTCCGGAAGAAACTGTCTCACTCACAAGGACGGAGCCGTCTTTCTCCGTGATCTGTACTATGGCATCCTGAAGCGCACCGTCTTTGTCCGCAAGTTTGAATCGGACTTCCAGTTCATCCTGAGATGTCCTGTTCCAGGTAAACTCATTGACTGCCGGCGTATCTTTCAAGACTTCCACGGTTGTTTCACCGCTGACTCTGACAGATGTCCCGTCCGCAAATACAGCCTGTGAAAGGGAAAAGGCATGAACTCCTGCCTCTTCCGGCGCTGCTGCTTCCACCTCCCAGATTCCTGTCTGCCCGGACCGGACCGCAAGTTCTCTGTTGTTGACCACAAGAGCTGATATTTCCGCATCTACATTGTGGGAAAGCTCATAGTAAAGATTCACACTGCCTCCTTTCTCCACATAAGATCTGTCTGTCCGGCTGCCGGCGATAAGAATCCGCGGCATGGCGGCAATTGTCTTCTCTGCCAGCACTTTTTGCCGTTCTGTCTCTGTCTTGTCAGCAGTCAGATCGCAGTCCGCCTTGATCCGTACTGTGTACGCCGCTGTAAGTCCGGTATCTGCCAGCGGGATTTCTTTGTCAAATACCTTTTTCTTCTGGTCATCTTCCGGCAGATCACTTTCTTTAAATTCCATCTCTGCCACAGTCTGTCCCGCAGAATTCTGGATCTCCGCCTTATGTCCCGACAGGGCGCTGTCAGGGTCTGACAGATGGAACTTCACCCGGAACACCCCGTTCTCTGTATCTTCCTGTATTTCCAGCCCTTCTGCTTCTGGAAGAGCTTTCAGGATCATGACATCTACCGCCTGATCTGCCCCCAGATCGAAGGTTTTCCCATTAGAAAGAATCAGTTTCTCAGCCCGGATCTGCGCCTCTCCATGTTCTGCAAATCCGTCCAGCATCACATAATATTCTTCTGCCTCCCCATTTTCAGTCCGGCTCACCGGATAAGAGACACCGTTCACAATGAGCTGCTCAGGCTCATACACCGTACTGTTTCCGGTCTCAAAGGCGAGCATCACAGGCTGATTCCGGCTGAACCGGTCTGTCTGAACCCCGTCAGCGGTTTTCACCTTCATACTGCCAAAACGGAACTGATAATCTATGTTAAGCTGTATTTCTTTGCTTACTGAAAATGTTCCTGTATGATCTTCTTCTACTTCCAGTTCATCCGAATCCCTGTTATATGCTGCTGTGATGTGAATGTCATAGGCAGTCCCCTCTTCCAGATCCAGGGTGAATTCGTTCTTCCCTGCCCGGAGGTCTTTTTCCATGAAAAGACTGCTGTCAGACTGTCTGACCACTTTCATTTGTGACATTGACAGAGCAGAATCGTCGTCTTTCAGGACAAAAGACACTTTCATCTGCGCTGCATCTGTCATCTCCTCTGCATGAAAATCCATAACCTCAGGCGCGCTTTTCAACACATCGATCTGTTCAGTATAGTCTACAGACACTTCCTGCCCGTTATTAAGGATGGCTTTTGTAATGTGGTACTCCTTTACCCCGGACCGGTCTCCTGTGTCTGCCGTCACAGTATATACTTGGCTGTCCTCCCGGCGTGCCGCCTCATACTCAGTGCCGTTGATGATCACAGACTCGATTGTGTCCTCACAAGGATCTTCCATTCCGCAGGACACTTCCGCATAGAAGTTTAATTCTGCCTGTTCCTGCTTCTCATAGTAAAACCGCTCCATAGCAGAAGATATACGTACCTCATAGTCTGCTTTCTTCTCGATCCTGCGGATCAGCATAGACAAGTCTGTGACGGTCAGCTTTCCGTCAGAATTCATATCTGCTCTTTTCTGCCCATCCTTGTCCAGAATCTTCAGTGCGATCAAATGTTTCTGCAGTAACTCTACATCTGAATAATCTATGTGTCCGTCATCGTTCAGATCACTCTTCCCGGCATAAGCGGATACACTTCCGAGAATAGCGGCGGATGTCAGACCGCACACAAGAACACCCGTCAGAATTTTCTTCCCGCCCGGGGACCTTTCCTTCTTTTTCTCCGCATCCTTTTTTCTTCTGAAAATAAACAAAAGCACAGCAATCAGAAAGGCTGCGATAAGTATTACAGGAAATATCACATTCCCAATCCACGGATCTCCTGTGCGGACAGGACCAAGTTCCAGTTCCTGCGTTTCTGTTTCCGCTTCTCCCGGTGTTTCCACTGTAATCGAATCGATCTTCAGGAAACCGTCTGCCGGATACAGATCTTCTTTTCCTTCTGAAACAGAGAGATCCTTTACCGTAATCAAGGCTTCTTTTGCAGGGATTGACTCCTTTGCTTTCAGACGGAGGCTGAACACCGCTTCGTCTTCTATGCTTCCAGCCCGGTTGATAAGTACAAATTGTCCGTTATCCGGGTTGTAATACAGCCGCTCCCAGGAATTCAACGCTGCAAAATCTTCCCCATCCGCCTTCTCAAAAACATCCGAGTCAAATTCCAGCGTTCCCTTGAAAGCGTTCACGCCTTCCCTGATCTCCTCATATCCCTTAAGGGCAAATGTAAGGGTAATCTCCTGCCCTTTTCTCACGGCAGTATCATCTGTCAGGATTTCCATTCCCTGCACGCCTGCCGCAGTCACGTCAATGCTTCCCAATAAGAGTCCGCATATGGTAATAAATGCCGCAAGCAAGGCTCTTACTCTTCTCATAGTCTGATTCATTCCTTTCAAAAGATTTGTCGTTTTATGACCAGACTGATTTTACTTGTTTTGCAAATGTGGAACAATATGAGTTTTCTGGAAATTCAAAAGCAGCCTCGTTGAACGTGGCTGCCTAAATGTTGATAATATAGATATTCGTTTAGAAATTCAGCAGCAGAACAGCTTGTATCCTGCCACAAGGAAGACGATCGTGAGGATCACGCCCCAGACCAGATTCGGAAGGAGCATCATGATAAACATCCCCAGCGCCATCCAAAATAACGCGAAACCACATACCTTTTTCATGACATCACTTCCGAAAAGTCTGTTTCTTTATTTTATGCATTTTATTTCCTGTTTATGACCGTGGAATAAATTTCCTATGACTCCTCATCAGAGTCCAGGATATCCATCACATCTTTCTCTGTCATTTTGTCCTCTTTCTTTGTCGTAAACCGGTCGACCACATCCGGTACCATATCAAGAATTTTTGTTATCGTATCCTGATTTTTGATATTTACCAGTCTTGTCTTTCCATCCTGAATGACTATGACCGCGCTTGGCGACATCTTGCCGCCGATTCCCCCCATGCCTTTTTCTTTCTTTTCAGCGGAAAATGCTCCAGCTCCGATCCCGAATGACACGTCAACAAGGGGAAGGATAATAGTCCCGTTAATGTGGATGGCATCCCCTACTACTGTCTTGGATGATACGACACCATCCATACCCCTGAACAGAGATTCCAGTGTTGTCTTAAAATCATTTTTTCCCTCAGCCATTTCTTTTTCCTCCTCAAATAAGACTGTATACTTTTTTCTAATCTTCAGCCCGGATGCTCCTTAATTTCATTTTCAGCCGCTTTATTTACACAGCAATCCCGGATGCTGTTTAAAGTTTAAATTTTCTGATATGCCTGTATGTTGTTCTCACATTTTTATCCAACAGCAGACGCAGGGCAAAAGATACAGCGTGCAGAGCCCGTATCCTGCCTTTTACATATACCCTCCCCCGAAGGATCTTGCGTTCGAAATCAGGGCGGATCTCTGCATACTCTCCGATAAACGGATAGATCATACTGATCAAAGCGAGTACATAGCCGGTCACAGCCGGATCTGTAAATCCGAATTCTGCGCACACATCTGCTTTCCGGGGACGAAGCGTCTTCAGGAAACGCCTCAGTTCCCGTATGACTTTAAAGAATGCGCTTTTATGCACCTCATTCTGGATAAATGCTGTCAGACGCTCTTTTTTCTTTACCAATGACCTTATATTATCACAGATCTTCTGAAATGTATATTTTATCTTTTCCCAAAATTCCTTTAATCTTTCATATAGAGAATGCTTTTGCTTAGTTTTCCGTATGTCAGTCTTTTTTTTCGTTTTGCTGTGCTCTGCCTTTACGCCCGCAGAGCCGGGATCAGCCTTCTCTTCTGTTTGAGCTTCCGGCTGCTTTTCTGACGTCTCTTCTGCACGAGCTTCCGGCATTTTCTCCGGCTTTCCGAAAGAATCCGGAACAGACTCCATTTCGTCTGTGTCATCTTCTTTCTCCATGCCGCTTCCGAACTTTTTCCACCCTGCCCTCATTCGCCAGGTAAACCTGCCATCTTCGTAATATAACTCTCCGGATAACAGATGCAGCAGCCAATGAAACTTCAGCCTTCCCTGCATACTTTCCAGCGTATCTTTCCCCGATACCTCCAGCATATACCCGGCAGGGGCGAGAAGGACAATGGCAACGGCAATGATAATAAGCCCAAAGATGCCCAGTATCAGTAATCCCAGTATTTTCAAAATAAGGAAAATGATATGTAACATCTATCGCCCCGCCTTTTCATATTCTTTCTGCCGATCCAGTATAAACCGCCGGATATCGGCTCCCCCTGTTTCCCGGTATACATGATCCGCAATCTCTGCAGTGATGGAGAGTGCCTCGTCATAGCCCGCGGCGATCCCCACGACAAAAAGTCCGGTATTTTTGTATACACGCTGTTTTAAAAGCATACTGGAGAAAAACTCCAGATGGTTCTGCTCCCCCTGTGACAGCGCGATCACATACACCTGGGGCTGGAGCCTGTTCTGCCTCAGTTTTTTTATGATTTTTTCCTTTTTTTCCTGCCAGCATTCACTGACACAGAGGTCACAGTAAATTTTCACCTGCATATTTGTCCTCTTCAATCATCATGCTTTCGCGGTCCTTCCCGCTATGCCCCTTATCCGGGGCTGCTTCTTAACCGTAATACGAATCAAGGATCGCCCCGGCGATATTGACTGCCTTGCCCCCGGCGCTTCCGTCAGAGCCTTCCGTGATCACGCTGATGACCAGCTCCGGATTATCTACATTCGTAAATCCCACAAACCAGGAATGCGTCTTCTCTCCGTCCACAAGGCTGTACTCTGCTGTGCCTGTCTTCCCGGCCACAGTGTAGCTGCGTCCGCTCAGGACAGAGCCGGTCCCTTCACTGACCACCGCAGTCATATACTCTTTGAGCTGTGCGGCTTCCTCAGAAGTCATAAGCCTCCGGTAGCTTTTCGGCACATTCCTGCGCACTTCAGTACCTGTATAATTTGTCACCTGCTCTACAAGGTAGGGCTCCATGAGCGTCCCGCCATTCGCCACTGCCTGAGTGATCAGCGCCATATGATAAGGACTGACCGTTGTCCTGCCCTGTCCCATCGCTGTCATCATAACCTCTGAGACCGGCGCCCCCTCATCGAGGACAAAAGAGCTCTTCGTGTAGTCCAGGACGCCCGGCAGTGCGGAATTAAAGAGCAGATCCTCTGCTGTCTCTTTGTATTTCGCCAGGTCCAGTGACAGCCCGATATTTGCAAAAGAAGAGTTGCACGAGTTGGCAAACGAACTCCTCAAGTCTTCAAAGCCGTGGACTGTATTGTTAAAACAGGGGATCGTCGTATCGTCCACTGTGATAGATCCTGTACAGTCGTAAGTATAAGACGGATAATCACTGTTCTGCCGCATGTAAGCCAGCGTGGTGATGATCTTAAACACAGATCCGGGTGCGTAAGACCCATTTGTGGCACGGTTCAGAAGTGGGCTGTTCTCCTCATCTGTATTCAGAGTCTCCCAGTCAGCGGCAAGATTGTTGGGATCATAGTCCGGCTTTGACACCATAGTAAGGATCTTTCCCGTATCCGCTTCCAGGACCACGACTGCGCCTTTGTTATCCCCGAGCGCGTCATACGCCGCCTGCTGGAGGTCCGCATCCAGTGTAGTTACGACAGTATCTCCCTGGTTCTTTGTTCCGTTAAACTCGTTTTGTATCTTCTCTACAAAAAATGCATTCGAAGTAAGGAGTTCAAAATTCTCCACTGATTCCAGCCCGGTCTTTCCAAGCTCTGTATCGCTGTACCCGATCACGTGGGCAAACAGGGATCCGTAAGGATAGACCCTCGTCTCTGTGCCGTCTTCCGCCACGTCTGTCTGCGCGAGCACATTGCCGTTCCTGTCAGTGATATCTCCGCGGACTACTTTCTTTGCGAACGCGTCCTGCCTCTGGTTATACGGGCTGTTGACAAATGTATCCGCCCGCGCGATCGTGAAATAGACCAGATATCCCATGAGCGCGATGAACAGGATCACAAAGAAATACGTGATCCATGCAAACTCCTTATTTCGCGCGCGCTCGCGGCTTTTTGCGCGTCCTCTGCCTGGGGACTTCCTCGAATCTCGGTTCGTTCTCCGCCGCTTTTCGGGGCGCTGTTCTTCCCATGCCATTTCTTGACTTCCTTTCTTTCTTAAGCTTCTCCTGTTCCAACTTCTCTTCTTCGTCTTCCCTCAGTATATACAGCCCCTGTATGATCCCGAACATGATCATCGTACTTAATACAGAGCTTCCGCCGTAGCTGACAAAGGGAAGGGTCATTCCCGTTGACGGGATAAATTTTGTCACGCCCCCGATCTGGAGGAATACCTGGAAAATGTAACATGTCCCGAGTCCGAGAGCGACCAGCTTATAGAAATAATTGTGCAGTTCCATTGCAATATTTAAAAACATTACATAACAGCTCACGCAGATCAGTATGAGACAGAGCGCGTAAATCACTCCCATCTCCTCCGTAATAGCTGAGAAGATAAAATCTGTCTCTGATACGGGGATCGTATCCGGCTGTCCCTGGAACAGGCCGGTGCCGAACCAGCTTCCCGTGCCGATGGCAAACAGTGACTGTGCCACCTGATACCCGCTGTCCCCGTAAGATGCGATAGGATCCTGCCACGCCTCCACCCTCACCTGGATGTGGGCGAAGAGATGATATCCAGCCACAGCGGCCAGAGCGCCTGCCCCAAGCCCCGCGATGGCATATAACGGCTGTCTTGTCGCCACATACAGCATGACCAGATACACCACGAAAAAGATGAGTGCAGCTCCCAGATCCGTCGATAAAACCAGGATCAGCACATGGGCCGCAGCAATCGCGGTGGTAATGACTACATTTTTAAATTCCTTTGACTTGTTCAGACTCGCCGCCACGAAAAAGACAAACAGGATCTTTACAAATTCTGAGGGTTGGATATTGAACCCGAAGATCTCAAACCCCAGCTTCGCTCCGCCTGACGTCTGGGCGAATACAGCTACCACGAGAAGGGCAGCTCCGCCCACTCCGGCATAGACATACGTCCACCTGTCCAGAAAGGTCAGCTTCCGGATAAGCACCGGGACGATCAGCCCGAACGTCACCCCGAGCACGACAAAGATCAGCTGTCTGATCGCTGTGCCGTAAGGAGAGTCATTGTCAGAAGACAGCCTTGTGATCATGATCATGCCCGCAGTTATGAGCATACACATATTATTAACGACCAGCCGGGATACATTCGGATAGATCAGATTGTACAAAAGGATCACTCCGAGCAGCACGATCCCCAGCGCTGCGTAAATAAACAGGATCCGTATATCCTCTGTGGCAAGGAACATCGTAAAGAATGCCACAAACTGGAGCAGGAACAAAAGTACATCCTGCCGGATCAGCACCCGCTTCTCTTCATCCTCGTAATTTCTCGCAAAGATCGAGAAACAGGAAAATGTATATGCAGCCATCAGGATGATGATCAGATATTTTGATAATTGTATGATAATATTTACCATGTTACCCCCTGTTATGATACCCCGCGCCTGAAATGTCCCTGGGTATATTCAAAATCCGGTGCTGAAGGTGAGCCCCCGCCAAGGAAAGCCTCCGTCACCAGATCCAGGATCTTCCCGGCCTGTTCCCCTGTCTCGATGCTGAACTGGATCCTGAGCATCCCCGGAGCCAGCCGGCGGATCTCTTCCTTCTGCATCCCGAGATACAGAGGCAGGGTATTATAGATGACATTGTAACAGTAATCGCACTGGTTCTTTACCGGGAACCGGCTGCCCAGCCTGTCCGTGAGGAATGTCAGCCCCGGGCTGTGCGTACACCTTCCCGCCGTCTTTGCAATACACTGGGCCGAGATCATGACCGGGAGATAGCCGTAGACAGTCAGCTCCGCTCCTCTGATCCCCAGTTCCCCGAGTTCCCTGGCATTTAATTCCTCCGGCGCGCTGAACCCGGAAACGCCGAGCCTGTTCCAGAACGCTTTCCCGCATCGGTTAAACACATATAGATTATGGTCCAGATCGGTCTTTTTGTCAAACCCCTCTTCTTCCAGCAGCTGATACTGTTCATAATTCCGGATCAGCACACCGTCCGCCCCCAGTATATCGACTTTTCTGAGCAGTTCCGCCCCTCTGTCATCTCCCGGCTCTTCCCTGCGGAAGATCCATGGCAGTGCGGCAAAAAGCTCGATGCCCGCATCCCTGATATCCTGTACCGCTTTTTTCACTTCTTTGGATCTTTCTGTCTTCTCTGCAAGTCCCAGATCCGCATAAACGCGGCGGAAGAGCTCAGGCGCCTGGACAACTGCGTCCCTTACCGCCAGGAGCTGCTCTTCTGTCTCTGCCAGGACAGAAAAAAGCGGGGACCACTCTCCGTCCGCTCCCCTGTCAGGCAGATCCGGGGCAGCCTTCCTGACTGCCGCTGTCCGGGACTGATCAGCTATGACCGCTTTTTTCAGCCCCTCCAGCGCAGCTCTTCGCAGGGTATTGATCTGCTGGACAGACATAAAAACTCCTTCGTCCATATGGATATCCAGCTCCCGGAAACAGAACTCTGTATTCCCTGTCTTCATGATCTGTGCGCGGACTCTCTCTTCGTCAAGAGGTCGGTTCTGAGCTTTCTGGACCGCTCCGTCTGACTTCGCCGTATACGAGACAGCATTTCTTGCCGCCCCCGCCTGGTTTCCTGACATGCACCAGACCGTGAATCCGGCAGGCTCTGACATCTTCAGGACCAGCCGCCCGCAGATTTCCCTCTGGGTCGTTTTCTCAACACAGGTCTCGCGGAGATTTCGGATCAGCGTCTCATTCCTCATCCGTTTCAAAACCGTTCCCGGCGCCAGGCGCGTCCCTTTCTGGACGAGGAAGGACAGGGTTCCGCCCGCTCTCACTTCACTGCCGGCAGTATAATTTCCTTTGCCGCCTGTAATATCGACCACGTCACCCGGGCGGATATCCGTGAGCGCTGTGCAGCGGAGTTCCCGTCCTTTCTGTGAGCGGACTTTCAGCGCCGGGACCCCTGTATGGCTGGGACGGTCCAGAGCCATCATCTCCCGCCCGTTATGTTTCTTATAATACCCTTCTGAAAAGCCGCCCCTGTTATACAGGTCCATGAGCATTTCCCGGTCTTCAGGAAGCACTTTGAATCCGTCGCGCCCCTTTTCCAGATAAAGGTCCGTATATTTCCGGTACATGGATGTGACCCCTGCCACATACTCTGGCTTTTTCATGCGCCCTTCGATCTTAAAGGAATCGATCCCCGCATCCACAAGGTCCGGTATGATCTCCAAGGTACAGATATCTTTTGGGCTCAGGTAATACTTCTTTTTCCCGTCCACAGAGTACGGCAGCCTGCACGGCTGGGCGCACTGTCCCCTGTTGCCGCTCCTGCCCCCGATCATACTGCTCAAAAGGCACTGCCCGGAATAACAGTAGCAGAGCGCTCCGTGGACAAAGCACTCGATCTCCAGCCCGGTCTCCTCCCGGATCTGCCGTATCTCCCCAAGAGAGAGCTCCCGCGCCGGCACCACCCGTGTGACGCCCTGCTTTTCCAGGAATCTTGCCCCGTAGGATCCGGTCACTGTCATCTGCGTACTTGCATGGAGATCCATCCCCGGAAAAACTTCTCTCATATACTCGATCACACCGGCATCCTGTACGATGACCGCGTCCAGCCCGGCCTCATAGAGCGGCTCCAGATAATCGTAGAGATCAGCGATCTCATGGTCCTTTAGCAGTGTATTGACTGTCAGATAAAACTTCTTCCCGAAAAGATGCGCCTCCCCCACTGCCCGGACAAGCTCTTCCTGTGTGAAATTGTCTGCGAACGCCCTCGCGCCGAACCTTGGGCCTCCGGCATACACCGCATCCGCGCCTGCGCCGAGCGCTGCCCGGAAGGACTCATAAGAGCCCGCCGGGGCAAGGATCTCGACCGTCCTTTTCTGAGCGCAGTCCCCTGCTGTACATATCCTGTCCCTTTCTGCCATATCTGTGCTGATCCTTTCCGACAAAATATTTCTGTAATGAAATGGGCTGTCTATCCTGACAGCCCTCTTTCGTCATTTTCGTGTTGCTTTTTTACAGCCGCATCGCCAGCGGTTACCTTCTCCGGTTTTTCATCTCGGTTTCCAGTTTTACGATCTGCATCTGGAGATCATTGTTCTCCTCTTTCATCTTTGCAAGCTCTTTCTCCGCGTTTTCCAGTTTGATCTGTGCGGAGATCAGTTCATGCTTCAGATCGTACATTTCCTTATCCTTCAGTTCGATATCACTCTCAAGGGAATCTCCCTGTTTCTTAGCCTTAAAATAATCGTCTGCGATATTCAGGGCGAGAAGTACATTCCTTGTGTCAGCGCTCTGCTTCCTGTATCCCTCGCTGTTCGCGCACTCTGTGATCTTGTGGTTCAGATAGGAGGATACTTTCTGCAGGTACTCTTCACCTTCAAATCCACTCAGAGTATATACCTTTCCCCCGATCAATACTTCTGTAAAATGTTTTGCTGAACTCATAGCTTCCTCCTCGCGTTTCTTACCTGTCTATTATAAACGATTTACCGGCAAAAACCAACAGTTTTTTTTACTCTGTCCGGGGCAGGGGGATCCCGAGATGGGTATACGCCAGATCCGTCACGACTCTGCCCCGCGGCGTCCGCTGGATAAAGCCATTCTTCAGCAGATACGGCTCATACACATCCTCCAGTGTCCCCGCGTCCTCAGAGATCGCGGCCGCAAGGGTATCCAGCCCCACCGGGCCGCCCTGGAATTTTTCGATCATCGTGAGAAGGATGCTCCTGTCGATATGATCAAGCCCGTATTTGTCAACATCGAGAAGATCCAGTGCATAGTCTGCCACTTTCTTTGTGATCTTTCCGTCGTATTTTACCTGGGCGAAATCGCGCACTCTCTTTAAGAGGCGGTTTGCCAGCCTCGGCGTGCCGCGCGACCTGCGCGCAAGCTCCAGAGCCCCCTCTTCTTCGATCTCCACATCCAGCACCTTCGCTGACCTTAAGATGATTGTCATCAACTCCTCATCCGTATAAAATTCCAGCCTGTTCACCACGCCAAACCGGTCTCTTAAGGGGGCTGTCAGCATGCCGGCGCGCGTCGTCGCCCCGACCAGAGTGAACTTCGGGAGATTCAGCCGGATCGACCGGGCGCCCGCGCCCTTTCCGATCATAATATCGATCGCATAATCTTCCATGGCAGGATAAAGCACCTCTTCAACCTGACGGTTCAGGCGGTGGATCTCATCCACAAAAAGCACATCATGTTCCTGGAGACTGTTCAGGATCGCCGCCATCTCTCCGGGCTTCTCGATCGCCGGTCCGGAGGTCACTTTCATATGCACGCCCATCTCATTGGCGATGATCCCGGCAAGAGTCGTCTTTCCCAGTCCCGGGGGGCCGTAAAACAGTACATGATCCAGAGCCTCGTTCCTCGCCTTTGCCGCTTCGATATAGACCTTGAGCGTCTGTTTTGCCTTCTCCTGTCCGATATATTCTGTCAAAAGCTGAGGGCGCAGCTCGCCCTCGATCTTAATATCCTCTTCCAGATTTTCTGTTGTAATGATCCGTTTTCCCATGGTTGTATCCGCATTCCCTTCATCAGGTTAAAAAAGATATTTCAAAGCCTCTTTCAAGATATCCTCCGCTGTCGAGCATCCCGGGGATGCCTTCTTCACAGCGCGCAGGCTCTCCGAGCTGCCGTATCCCAGGGCGACCAGCGCCTGGACTGCCTCTGACTGCATGTCGCTGTCCGCGGACAGAGCGGCCGCCCCGCCTTCATCTCCGTGGGCGGCATGTTCCAGCATCTCCTCGATATCCACCTTATCCCTCAGCTCGACGATCAGCTTTTCCGCTGTCTTCTTTCCGATCCCGGGAGCGGCTGAAATCGCCTTTGCGTCCCCGGACATGATGGCAAACCGGAGCTCGTCCGGGCTCATGCTCGAGAGGATATTCAGCCCGCCTTTCGGCCCGATGCCGCTCACGCCGATGACAAGCTTAAAGATCTCCAGGTCATCCCGTGTCAGGAATCCGAAGAGCTGCATGGCGTCTTCCTTTACATTCAGATAGGTATGCAGCTTCACTGTACTCCCGATCTCCGGGAGCCGCGCCATCGACTGCTGCGGCATATACACGCCGTATCCTATCCCGCCTACATCTATGACCGCCTTCTGTTCTTCTATGGCTGCCAGTTCACCTTTTACATATGAGATCATTTTATTTTCTTCCTTTTCTCAAATTAATCCGTATCCATATCTTTGCGCATACAAAAGAGGCCTGTCAGACAAGTGTGACATTATTGATGCGTCTGAGCACTTCCCTGCACACAATGCCGATCAGGGTTCCCGTGACCACTCCGGCGACAAGAAGCGCCGGCAGATAATAACCGACCTGGTACGTCTCTACGACGATCATCGCCACAATAAGTTGGCCAATATTGTGGCTCACTCCCCCCGCGATACCCACACCGACTACACTAAAAGAGCTCCTGAGTTTTAGACACTCCATAGCGGCTAGGCTTAAAACAGCGCCTGCCAGGCCGTACAGGATACCGAACAGATTCCCGAAGAGAAAGCCCGCCAGGACCACTCGCGTCACGGATAAGAGCAGCGCTTCCTTAAAACCTGTCTTATACAGGACGATCACGATCACAAGATTTGCAAGCCCGAGCTTTGCGCCCGGAATGCCGAAATTAACCGGTATCAGCGTCTCAACATAGCTGAAGATCAGCGCGAGCGCTGTAAATACCCCGAAATAAGCAGCTCTGTTCTTCAATCCTCTTCCCTTTCCAACACAACCGGATAACAGCGCCAAACAGCAGCGCGGAAGCCGTCCCCTTGCAGGTCTCTACCGGGCAATGCCGTCCACTTCTCCGGATTCCCCGTTTTCGATCGAAACAACGACCTGGTTCGGCAGACAGATAATGCTCTCTCCATCCCTGCTGATACTCCGATGGTTTACACAGACCTGATCCGGGCAGTCAGCCCAGTCCATCCGCACAGCCCCGCCGCTGATCTCAAGGCGGTTCGTCTCATTGATCTCCACAGTCCGGTCTTCTCCCAGACTGTAAGTGCCGTACGGATCGCCGTCAACCGAAATGCTGACAACAGCCTGTTCCCCTGACTTTCCCAACATCTGGAAACAAAACAAAATGGCAGCCGCTGCCAGAATGCCCGCCGCCAGAAACCAGTCATTTCTCTTCATACTTCTACCTCTTCGCTTCCAATATCATAGCACATAGATTTTTATTATGCAACCACATGTTCGATTCGCTTTGCAGGTACAGGTAACAGTTATATGCTTGTACTGTGCCGGAAAACCGGCTATAATACGCTCAGGATTTCAACCTGTTTTCGGGTGTACGGGAGGAGTATACAGTGTCACGGATAAAATACAGTACCATCGCCAGAGTACGTTTTACATCACTTTTTCTACTATTCGCATACATCGTCTCATCATGTGCAGGATGCAGCTCGCCCCTTAAGTCAGAATCCCTGAAAATGACAGGGACTTATTTTGATACCGTCGTCCAGGTAGAAGCATGGGGCGCTGACCGGGAGATCCTTGACCGCTGCGAAGAGCTCTGCGCATACTATGAAAACCTCCTCAGTCCTTCCATTGAGGAAAGTGAGATTTATAAGATCAACCAGTCGCACGGCCTGCCTGTGACTGTCTCTGACGAAACTGCCGGACTGCTGCGCCTCGGCATACACTATGGCGAGCTTTCCGGCGGGAAATTTGACATTACGATAGCGTCCGCTTCCGAACTCTGGGATTTCACAGGCAACAGCAGCGGCACGGTCCCGGATCCCTCAGCATTGGAAGAAGCGGTCAGCCACATTGACTATCGATGTGTACAAATAGATGGAAATACCGTCACCCTGACTGACCCTGAGGCAAAAATCGACCTGGGCGGCATTGCAAAAGGCTATATTGCCGACCAGCTCAAAGAGTATCTCACCAGCGCGGGAGTCCGCCACGCGCTGATCAACCTGGGCGGAAATGTCCTGACCCTCGGCGGGCGCTATGACGGCTCAGACTTCCGCATCGGCATACAGAAACCGTTTTCCGAAGACGGGACCGTACTGGGGACTGTATCCGTATCCGACAGCTCTGTTGTATCATCAGGAGATTACGAACGGTATTTCAGGAAAAACGGCGCCATCTACCATCACATCCTGGATCCTGACACCGGATATCCTGTGCAGAATGACCTGGATCAGGTAACGATCATCTCCGACCGTTCTGTGGACGGAGATGCCCTGAGCACAGCCTGCTATGTACTTGGCCTGGAGGATGGGATGGAGCTCGTCCGCAGCATGGAAGGGATCGAAGCCGTCTTTGTGACAAAAGACGGGGAGCTGCATACAAGCAGCTCCCGGATCGATCTCGCATTATAAATCTGCCCGGATGACCTTTCTCGGGCACTTCTCCGCGCACACACCGCAGTTCGTACATTTTTCCACATCGATATGTGCCAGAAAATTCTGGACTGTGATCGCAGCCGCCCCGCAGTTTTTCTCGCAGAGCCGGCATCCGATACATCCCGCCTGGCATACATCCATAAGAGCCTTTCCCTTTTCATTGGAATTGCACTGGACAAATGTCCTCTGCTTATAAGGGATCAGCTCGATCAGACGCTTCGGACAGGCGGAGACACATTTCCCGCATGCCTTACATGACTCTCTGTCCACGACAGCGATCCCGTCTGCTATATGGATCGCGTCAAAGGGACACGCCTCCACGCATGTGCCGTATCCGAGGCAGCCATAATCACATCCCTTTGCCCCGCCGTCCTGCATCTGGCTTGCCATGACACAGTCCCGGATCCCATAATATTCATATTCTGTTCCCGCTTTTTCGCACGTTCCCGAACACTTCACAAAGGCGGTCATGCGCTCTTTCGCAGCCGCGTCCACCCCCATGAGCTTCCCGATCTTCTCAGCCACCGGCGCGCCGCCCACAGGGCACCCGCCTACTTCGGCTTCGCCTTTCACGATCGCCGCGGCCAGGCCGGAACAGCCTGCATAGCCGCAGCCGCCGCAGTTATTTCCCGGAAGGGCTTCCAGGACAGCCTCTTCTCTTTCGTCCACCTCCACTGCGAACTTCTTTCCCGAGAACCCGAGGAACACTCCGATGAACAGTCCCGTGCCGCCTACGATCGCGGCTGCTAATATGATCCCTGTTATGCTCATTTTCCCTTCCTCCTATATCAGTCCTGAGAACCCGAAGAACGCGATCGCCATCAGACCTGCTGTCACCAGCACGATCGGCGTCCCCCGGAACGACTCCGGCACATCGTTATGTTCCGTCTTCTCACGGATGCCCGCCATAAGTACGATGGATACGAGGAATCCCACAGCTGTTGCAAACCCGTTTACCACCCCTGTCAGGATATCATACCCTTCCTGCACATTGGTCAGCGCGACTCCGAGCACCGCGCAGTTCGTTGTGATCAGCGGGAGATACACCCCCAGAGCATTGTAGAGGGGCGGCATGGATTTCTTCAGGAACATCTCCACAAACTGCACAAGGGCAGCGATCACGAGGATAAAGACGATCGTATTCAGGTACTCCAGCTCCCCGCCCATGATGTTCGGATTGCCGAGGATGAACTTGTAGATCAGCCCGGTCACAAAGGAGGCAATGGTGATGACAAACACGACCGCGCCGCCCATTCCGGCCGCTGTCTTTACATTTTTGGAAACGCCCAGGAACGGGCATATCCCAAGAAACTGACTGAGCACAACATTATTGACAAACGCCGAGCCCACAGCGATCAATAGTAATTCCTGCATTTACGCCCCCTCCTCTTCTTTCTTTGTATCTGATACCAGGTGTCCGCCGCAGATGCCCCTGCCCGCACAGGATGCACAGCCTTCACCGCAGCCCGCAGCCTGCGGCGCATCATTTCCTTTTTTTGCGAGATGATGTTTTATTTTATTCTGGAGAGCCACAAGGCATGCCAGCACAAAAAAGGCTCCCGGCGCCAGGATAAAGATTGTCAGCGGCTCATAGGAATCCGGCATGACCTGTTTCCCGAAGATCTGTCCCGCCCCGATCAGTTCCCTGACGATACCGATACAGGTCAGGCCGACTGTAAATCCCAGTCCCATCCCGATCCCGTCAAAAACAGACGGAAGCACAGGATTCTTAGAGGCATAGCTCTCCGCCCTTCCCAGGATGATGCAGTTTACCACGATCAGCGGGATATAAAGCCCAAGGGAATCATACAGCCCCGGCACAAATCCCTCGAGAAGGAAATCAACGATCGTCACGAAGGAAGCCACGACCACGATAAACGCCGGCATGCGCACCGAATCCGGGATGATTTTTCTCAGCATGGATATCAGCATATTTGACATAATGAGCACCGCCGTAGTAGACAGCCCCATCCCGATCCCATTTATGGCGGAAGTCGTGACTGCCAGTGTGGGACACATACCGAGCATGAGCACAAAAGTCGGGTTTTCTTTGACAAGCCCGTTAAAGATACGCTCTGTACACTTATTCAATGACACCGCCTCCTAACTCATTCTGATAATAAACAAGCGCCGCGTCCACTGCGTTCGTGACAGCATTAGTAGTGATGGTAGCGCCGCTGATCGCATCGATCATATCATCGCCGCTCTCGCCGGACTTCGTATAGCTGAATTTCTCCACCTTTTTGTCTTTAAACTGGTCTTTGAAATCCGCCTCAGCCGCTTTCATCCCGAGACCGGCAGTCTCGCTGATCGACAGCATCTCAATGCCGGTCACCGTACCATCGGCGGCAATGCCAACAGAGATTTCGATGTCGCCGGCATAACCCTCATGGGAAATGACATTCACCACATACCCCACAGTCTCTCCGCTGCCGTCCTTCCCGGTGACAGCGCCTGAGATCTCATCGGGATCATAACCGTTTTCCCGGAGCAGTTCTCCCGCTTTTCCCGCGTCATACCCCTCGTACTCCTCAAAAGAAGCCGCGTCAGGGAGAACTGAGCGGAACGCCTCCTGCCTTGTATTTTCCTGCGCGGTGGCAATGGGTTCCTTTGTGATGTCATATACCAGTCCCAGCAGCAGTCCGGATACCACTGTGATCACTGTCAGGATCAGCGTATTCTTTATGATCTTATCCATTACTTCTCTCCCCCTTTCCCAAACGGTCTCGGAAGAGTCGCCTTCTCGATCAGAGGCACGAGCAGATTGCTGATGATGATCGCGTAGGAAACGCCTTCCGCTGAGCCGCCGAAGAGACGGAACAATCCGGTCAGCAGCCCCATGCAGATCCCGTATATGATCTTTCCGCTGCCGGTAATCGGCGAGGTGACATAATCCGTGGCCATGAACCACGCTCCCAGCATCAGACCGCCGCCGCACAGATGGGCGGTTATGTACTGCGTGTCAAAGCCGTGTCCCCCGAAGATCGTAATAAATATGACAAAAGATATGATATAGGAACCGGGGATCTTCAGGTCGATCACGCCCATGAGCAGAAGGAACATTGCCCCGATCATGATGGCGATGACCGAGGTCTCCCCGATCGTCCCGCGGATATTTCCCACCAGCATATCCATTGTATTTACCGCCTGACCTGCTTTCAGCTCCGCCAGCGGCGTGGGGCCTGTAACGCCGTCATACACAAAATAAGTCATCCGGCCCGTGAAACAGATCAGCAGGAAGCAGCGCGCCGCAAGGGCGGGATTCATAAAATTCTGTCCCAGTCCTCCGAAAAGCTGTTTCACGACAACGATCGCAAACACAGCTCCCAGCGCGCCCATCCACCACGGGAGAGTAGGCGGAAGATTAAGGGCAAGCAGAAGGCCTGTAACTACTGCGCTGAGATCATTGACCGTAACCGGCTTCTTCATCAGTTTCTCATAGATGTATTCTGACAGGACGGCCGCAGCTGTCGTGACCACGACCAGGATCCATGCATCCTCATGCCGGAAATTCCAGATCCCGAACACGGTCGCCGGCAGAAGTGCGATCACGACCATGAGCATAATATTGCCGGTACTGATCCGGTCGCGGATATGCGGCGAAGATGATACATTAAAATTCTCGTTCAATACTCCGTCTCCTCTCTTATTTCTTTCTCTTATTTGCCAGCGCAGTCCTGCGCATGGATCCGATCGCCTGCTTCAGCGGCCTTTTCGCCGGGCACACATAGCTGCACGACCCGCACTCCACACATTCCAGCCCGTTCATTGCCACAAATCCGTCCTCATCATGCCGCAGTGCAAGGTCAGCCAGCCTGGACGGTATGATCCTGCTCGGACAGACCTCTACGCATCTTGCACAGTTAATGCACGCTGTCTCCTGTGCTTTCGCCACAGCGTCTTCCTTAAAGGCGAGCAGAGCGGAAGACGTTTTTGTCACAGGCGCATCTGCAGTCACCATGGCAAAACCCATCATCGGTCCGCCAGAGATCAGTTTTCGAGGCGGAACGATAAATCCGCCGGCTGCTTTGATCAGCTCCTCATGGCTGATACCCAGCGGCACTAAGAAATTGCCCGGAGCCGCGATATCATCCCCGCTCACTGTCACCACGCGTTCCGTCAGGGGCCTTCCCTCTGCAACAGCATAATGGATATTGATCAATGTCTCTACATTGTCAACAATGCACCCTACATCTGCCGGAAGCATGGAAGAATTAACCGCACGCTTTGTCACCGCGTAGATCAGCTGCCGCTCTGCGCCCTGCGGATACTTTGCCACAAGCCTTTCCACACTCATCCGCGGCTCATCTGAAACGGCGGATCTCAGCTTTTCAATGCAGTCTTTTTTATTATCCTCCACCGCAAAGATGCCTTTTGCATTCGGAAACAGTGATAATACAACCCGCATGCCGCTTATCAATTCTTCTGTATTTTCCAGCATCCTGCGGTAATCCGCGGTGATATACGGCTCGCATTCCGCGCAGTTGGCAATGATATGATCGATCTTTTCCGGCTCTTTGGGCGAAAGCTTTACTCTCGTCGGAAATCCGGCCCCGCCCATGCCCACGATGCCAGATTCTCCGATCCTGTCAAGGATTTCCCCACGTGTCATTTCAGAAAGCGGCTTCACAGTCTCATATCGTATCTCCTCATAACTGCCGTCATTCTCGATCACGATACACTCTGTCTTTGTCCCGGATGGACTGAATCTTTGTTCCAGCCCTTTGACAGTGCCGGAGACCGAGGCATGGACAGGAGCGGACACATACCCGCTCGCCGCGGCGATCATCTGTCCTTTTAACACGCGGTCCCCCTTTTTTACAAACGGATTAGCCGGAGCCCCGATATGCTGAGACAGCGGATATACCAGTTCCCCTTCCGGCAGGAGACGCCGGATCGGCTGGTCTTTCGAAAACCGCTTCCCGTCATCCGGATGTATCCCGCCCTTAAATGTCAGAAGTCCCATTCTTCCCTTCCTTTCTCCGCGGATGATCCGCTAAAGCAATTAAAGTGATCTATGAACCAATTTATAAACATTATATTAAACTGTTCTTCTAAAATCCAGAGATCCTACAGTAAAAATCATGTATCATCCGGATACATCATGCTATTTTCCAGATGGATCGTCCATTTTTTAACAAAAAAACAGAGCGATACATATGCTATATCGCCCTGTGATCTTCGTTAATAAAGATATTATTCTTCCTCAGCAGTCTCTTCCGCCGGCTCGGCAGCTTCAGCTTCTTCTGTCTGCTCAGACTGAAGAGCTTTCATGCTTAAGCTGATCTTCTTCTCCGCCTCATTGAGGTCAACGATCTTCGCAGTGATCTCCTGTCCGATAGAAAGTACATCAGACGGCTTATCAACATGCTCTCTTGCGATCTGGGATACATGAAGCAGTGCATCTACCCCCGGAGCAAGCTCAACAAATGCGCCGAAATCTGTCATTCTGGCAACTTTGCCTGTGATAACTTTTCCAACCGCGAAATCCTCTGCTGCGTTCACCCACGGATTTGTCTCCGGGAACTTCAGGCTGAGCGCGATCTTTGTATCATGGATATCTTTTACGAGAACTGTCAGTTTGTCGCCAACATGGAATACTTTCTTCGGATTGTCAACCCTTCCCCATGACATCTCTGAAATGTGGAGCAGGCCGTCAACGCCGCCGAGGTCAACAAATGCACCGAAATCTGTTACATTCTTAACAGTTCCTTCGATCCTGTCGCCGATCTGGAGTCTTGCGAAAAGCTCTTTCTGCTTCTCTGCACGCTCAGCTACGAGGAGCTGTCTCCTGTCACCGATCACGCGGTTTCTTCTCGGATTGAACTCGCTGATCACGAACTCGATCTCCTGGCCTTCATATTTGCTGAGATCCTTCTCATAGGAATCAGATACAAGGCTCGCCGGGATAAATACTCTGACCTCATCCACTGTCGCGCAGATACCGCCGCCAAGGATCTGTGTAACTGTTGCCTTGAGGACTTCTTTATTCTCATAAGCCTCGCGCAGTCTCTCATTTCCTTTCTCAGCGGCAAGTCTCTTGTATGTAAGAAGGACCTGTCCTTCGCCGTCATTCACTTTCAGAACTTTGACTGTCATTGTGTCGCCAACGGAAACGACTGTTGTCAGGTCGATGGACTGATCGTTGGAATATTCATTCTTTGTGATAATACCGTCAGCCTTATAGCCGATGTTCAGGATGATCTCATCCGGCTTTACATCGATAACAGTACCCTCAACTACCTCCCCGTTGTGAATTGTTTTGAATGACTCGTCTAACATCTGTTCAAAAGATAACTCTGACATTATTTTGAACCTCCTCAATTATATTGTTGGGCGTGGATGCCCCTGC
>ERZ1643246.675-NODE-675-length-42144-cov-28.704982_pt1 | contig 42144 bp, 37 predicted proteins | sample MGYA00579265_ERZ1643246 | MGnify/ENA primary metagenome ERZ1643246 (study PRJEB29033, sample SAMEA4952261) | chicken gut metagenome | biome: Broiler Chicken; feature: Gastrointestinal Tract; material: Caecum | place: Ireland | collected 2018 | study: Broiler... | reverse complement strand
TCGCACGGTCTGTGCAGTGAATGCACAGACCTGACCGAACTGCTAACGATTATAAGTAACAGTTCAGCCAGCTGAACTGTTACGGCATCCGGCCATGAAAAATCGCTTCGCGATGGGCCGGATGCCCGCAGGCTCTGCGTTTTCGCACGGTCTGTGCAGTGAATGCACAGACCTGACCGAACTGCTAACGATTATAACACTTTTTTCGACAAAAACTTTGACAATATTGCAACAAAATCATTACATTTTTAACGTTTTGTATTGCGATAATGCGTCTTTGTAAATAATTTCCCCGTCAAGGACCGCAAAATACAGTTCCTCTGTCTCCCTCATCTTTGCACGTCCGTTGGTGCCTTCTGTGATCTCCGACCGGATCCAGTCCGCCTGTCCCTTCGGCACCAGCACCTCCGTCACCACCTGATCCGTATACCGTGTGTCCAGCACCGGAATCTGACCGGAAGCGAGCAGATACTGGATCTTCCCGATCCCTGTATAATCCGACTGAATTTCCATACGGACGCCGTACATTTTTTCGATCAGTCTGCTGTGCGCCAGTCCTTCCTGAACCGCCCGGGAATACGCCCTCACCAGTCCGCCGGTCCCCAGCAGCGTTCCGCCGAAATACCGGGTTACAATTACGATCACATTGGTAATTTCCTCTCCCAGAAGCACATCCAGCATGGGCCTTCCCGCCGTTCCGGAAGGCTCCCCGTCGTCGCTGCACCGCACGGTCTCCCTGCGCTCGCCGATTACGTAGGCAAAGCAGTTATGCGTCGCATCCCAGTATTTTTTTCTGGCCGCCTCAAGGACCGTCAGCGCTTCCTCCTCCGATTCCACCAGCCGCACCGTAGCGATGAACCGCGATTTTTTTTCCACGATTTCGCCGACGCCGCCCTGATAGACCGTCCGAAGCCGTTCAACCATAGCAACACTCCTCTTTACATAAAATCCCCAAAGCACCTTATGCTTCGGCAGATGAAACTCTGCAATTTCCGCCACCCTACGATTATATCTCATCCTTCCGCCGCTGACAAGTCCCTCCAAAATTGTGAACTTTTCATTTTTCACTTTTCTTGCCCCGTCAGATTTGATATAATGCCAATATGGTTATACTTACCATATAGCTTCACAGTGATATCAAGTAAGGAGGAACGATATGAATTTTGGAAAAAAGAGTGTCACCGACAAGCGTGACAAACTGACGTCGTCCGCCCACAAGGTCGGATGGTCGGCGGGTGTCTACGCGCTGCGGACGGGCTTTTTTCTCCTGCTTCTGCTGGTCGTTCTGGTCATCTGTCTTGCGGTCGGAGTTTTCCGCGGACTGGTTGCCAGCGCGCCGGACATTTCTGACGTGAATATCATGCCTCTTGGAAACGCTTCTTTTATCTATGACGCGGACGGCAATCAGATCCAGAAACTGACAGGTGCCGGCGGAAACCGTATTTCCGTTTCCATCGACGAAATTCCGCTGGATATGCAGCACGCCATCGTAGCGATCGAAGACGAGCGTTTTTATGAGCATAACGGAATAGACCCCAGCGGTATCCTGCGCGCTGCCGTGGTCGGTATCACAAACGGCTTCCACTTTACGGAAGGCGCCAGCACGATCACTCAGCAGCTTCTGAAAAACAATGTATTCACGGACTGGATGGAGGAAAATACTCTGGAGAAATTCAAACGGAAATTCCAGGAACAGTATCTGGCCCTTGAACTGGAAAAATATCTGACGGAGCAGGGAAAAGACGCCAAAAGCGTAATTCTTGAAAATTACCTGAACACCATCAACCTCGGGAGCGGCTGCTACGGAGTACAGACCGCGTCACAGACCTATTTCGGCAAAGACGCCAAAGATCTGACTCTCTCTGAATGCGCTGTTCTTGCCGCGATTCCGCAGGCACCCACCCGATACAATCCACGAACACATCCGGAAAACAATCAGCAGCGCCGCAGCAAAGTGCTGAGCAATATGCTGGAACAGGGATACATCACACAGGCAGAATATGAGGAAGCACTCAACGACAATGTCTACGAACGAATTCAGATGCAGGGCCAGTATGAGGAGCAGGAAACTCCTTATTCCTATTTCAATGACGAAGTGATTTCCCAGGTCATTGAAGACCTGATGGTACAGAAAGGCTACACAGAAGTACAGGCCCGGAATGTTGTCTACAGCGGCGGCATCAATATTTACACCACGCAGGATTCCTGGATCCAGTCGGTGCTGGATGAAGAATTCCAGAATCCGGACAACTATCCGCCGGATACGCAGGTGAGCCTGGACTGGGCTCTGACTGTCACCCAGGCGGACGGAACAGTTCAGAACTACAGCAAGGAAATGATGCAGGTGTACTTCCGCAATGACGATCCGGAATTTGACCTTCTGTTTGATTCCCAGGAGGAAGCGCAGAGCTATATCGATGCTTACAAGGCCTCTATTCTGGCCGAAGGCGACACAGTCACCGCAGAACGGACAGATTTCACCATGCAGCCCCAGGCGTGCATGACAATCATCGACCAGTCCACCGGTTACGTGAAAGCGATCGTCGGAGGACTCGGTGAAAAAACCGCCAGTCTGACACTGAACCGGGCGACAGACAGCTACCGGCAGCCGGGATCCTCTTTCAAACCACTGGCCGCCTACGGCCCGGCGCTTGACACGGGTGCGATCACCCTGTCCACAGTGATTAAGGACGAGCCGTACAACTACGCAGACGGAACTCCGGTGCGCAACTCCGACGGAAGATACCACGGAGACGTCACGGTGCGTGAAGCTCTGGTACATTCTTACAACGTTCCGGCAGTCAAAGTGCTGACGGAGATCACACCGGAAACCGGTTATGAATATCTGACAAAATTCAGATTTTCCAATCTTCTGCCCTCAGAAAGCACCCATCAGTCTATCGCTCTGGGCGGTCTGACCAACGGCGTCAGCAATCTGGAACTGACCGGCGCATACGCGGCTATTGCCAATGGCGGAAGGTACATTGAACCGGTTCTCTATACCAAAGTCACAGACAGCGACGGAAATATCCTCCTGGACAACACCAATCGCCAGAGCACACAGGTATTCCGCGAGAGTACCGCGTATCTGCTGACCAATGTGATGGAGGACGTTGTAAAGAGAGGTACCGCAACCGACTGCCAGCTGGACAACATGGCGGTTGCAGGAAAGACAGGTACCACCAATGATTACACCAACCTTGTATTTGCCGGATTTACTCCCTATTATACTGCTGCAATCTGGACCGGATACGATGTTCAGGCGGAAATGCCCAGCAGCAACCGCAGTTTTCACAGAGCCCTGTGGCAGAAAGTCATGGAGCGAATCCATGAAGGGCTTCCGGAAAAGGAATTTGAAATGCCCGCGACAGTCAGAGAAGTCAGCATCTGCAGTGAAACCGGACTTCTGGCCCGTTCCAGCTGCGACGCTGTGACAGAGTATTACGCGGTTTCCGACATTCCTACCAGGCGCTGTTCCGGCCACTATGTAGCGCCGACGCCGACACCGACGCCGGAGGCAACGCCGGAAACATCCGAGACAGAAACACAGAACCCGGAAGAGACGCCTGCCGATCCGCAGACTCCTTCACAGGATCCTTCCGATCAGAATACAACCGCACCGGAGGAAAACACCGCCGACCCGCAGAGTGAACCGTCTTCGGATCCTCAAAGCGGAGGATAAGGTTACCGTTCAGGCAGAAAAACAGAAAAAGAGAAGAGATTCCGAAAAACATATCCGGGATCTCTTCTCTTTTTCTGTTTTTCGGGCATCCGGCCCGCCGCAGAGCGATTTTTTCTGCCGGACATCCAATCAGCCTGCTGGCCTGAATAATTACAGATTCTGTCCGTCGAGAGCAAGCTTTGCCGCTCCGTAAATTCCCGCATCATTTTCCAGCTCCGCCAGAACAATCGGCGTATCCTTGCAGGAAATAAACGCGTACTTCTGATAATATTTTTTGACATTGTCAATAAGAATCTGCCCCGCTTTGGAGACGCCGCCGCCGATCACGATCACTTCCGGGTCTACCACGCAGGAAAAGATTGCAAGGGCGTTGCCCAGGTAGTCGGAAACCTGCTCTACAATTGCGGCTGCCGCTTCGTCTCCCGCTTTCAGAGCATCGTAAACGGATTTTGCAGAGATTCTTGACGGGTTCAGCACAGTTTTCCCTTTATATTCCGCAAGATAACGTTTTGCGAGACGAACGATTCCGGTTGCGGATGCCATCTGCTCCAGACATCCGTGGTTTCCGCAGTTGCATGCTTCCGGCTCTTCCGGCTCCACGCAGGCATGTCCGATCTCTCCGCCTGCCCCGTGCGCTCCGGCAACAATTTTCCCGTCGATGATAATTCCGCCGCCGACTCCGGTTCCCAGGGTAACCATAATCAGGTTTCTGGCGCCGCGTCCGCCGCCGCCCCACATTTCACCGAGCGCCGCCGCATTGGCGTCATTGGCTGCCTGTACAGGAATTCCTCCCATTGCGCTGCTCAGTTCGCCAACGATATCCTTATATCCCCAGTTCAGATTTACCGCCACCGAAATCTCGCCTTTTTCGTTGACCGGTCCCGGAACGTCAATGCCGACGCCGACCACCTCGTCCTTTTCGATTCCTTTTTCACTGATCTTCTTCAGCACGGTTTCCGCCACATCCGGGAGGATCTGATCTCCGTCATGTTCCGTTCTCGTCGGGATCTCCCACTTTTCCAGCAGAGTTCCGTCCACCTGAAACAGTCCGCACTTGATGCTTGTTCCGCCTACATCAATACCAAATACATATTTCTTCATTTTCCGAATCTGTCTCCTTCTCTTTTTTTGGTGAGATTTGCCTGCACACGTTTGTACAGTTCCTGAGCCGCATTATATCCCATCTTTTTCTGTCTGTGGTTGACTGCAGCAGTCTCAACAATAATTGCCAGATTACGGCCCGGCCGAATCGGAAGAGAGTGGCAGACCACTTTATTTCCGAGGAATTCTATATATTCCTCCTCCAGTCCGAGGCGGTCGTATTCTTTTTCTTTATCCCATTCTTCCAGTTTGATTACGAGATCGATCGACTGGGTATCTTTCACGCTCTCAACACCATAAAGCGTTTTTACATCAATAATTCCAATGCCCCGCAGTTCGATGAAATGCCGGGTAATATCCGGCGCCGTTCCCACCAGAGTCACGTCGCTCACACGACTGATCTCCACCACATCATCGCTGACCAGACGGTGTCCCCGTTTCAGCAGCTCCAGCGCAGCCTCGCTCTTGCCGATGCCGCTCTCGCCCATAATCAGGACGCCCTCGCCGAAAACGTCCACAAGCACACCGTGAATCGAAATCATCGGAGCCAGCTGGACTCCCAGCCAACGGATGATCTCAGCCATAAAGGAAGACGTCGATTTTTCTGTCCCGAGCGCAGGAACATGGTACTTTTCGCACAATTCCAGAAGCTCCTGGCCAGGCTCGGAATTTCTGGCAAAAATCACACAGGGAATTTTCCTGGACACAAAGCCGTCAAACGCCTTGATTCTCTCCTCTCCCGGCAGATGCTGCAGATAGGAAAACTCCACATGCCCTATTATCTGTACCCGTTCATTGGGAAAATGCTCATAATAACCTGTCAGCTGCAGCGCCGGGCGGTTAATGTCCGGCGTCACAATTTCCACGTCTTCCATGTCCACATCCGGTGTAAGATTTTTCAGATTCAATTCTTCCACCAGCTTTGTCAAACCGATTGTTTTCATCTCTTCTCCTCCCGGGAATTCTTCCATTTCTGCCTGTCCTTCTCCGGCCGCGCGCGGAAATGACTCCCTATTTCTTTATGCACGGCAGCACAGTCTGCTGAACTGCCAGCAGCTTCTGCTACAATACTGCTTTTATCATTTTAGCACAGGAACCACCTGTATTCAATCAGTTTTAGCATGCATTTGCATCTCATCGTTGCAGTTCAGCCAGGTTTCCATGGCCGTTTTCATCTCATATCTCAGGCGTCGGGACTGCTGTGGAAAAATTCATATACCTGGTGGGCGGCCCTTGCGTTCATGGACGGGATCTGGCTCAGTTCCTCCTCGCTGGCATTTTTCACTTCATCCAGACTCTGATAGTGCCGCATCAGCGCTTTTCTCCGGCTGGGACCGATCCCGGGAATATCGTCGAGAATCGAATGCACCTGTCCCTTGCTCCGGAGCAGGCGATGATATTCAATCGCGAAACGGTGGGCTTCGTCCTGAATCCGGGTGATCAGCTTAAACCCTTCGCTGTTCCGGTCGATGGGAATCTCCACATTATTATAATACAGCCCGCGGGTTCTGTGCCTGTCATCCTTAACCATTCCGCAGACAGGGATCGTCAGTCCGAGGCTGTCAAGGACCTCCAGCGCCACGTTGACCTGCCCCCGCCCGCCGTCCATCATGATCAGATCCGGCAGCCGGTCAAAGCCACTGTCCGCCTGGATGCCTCTCTGGAATCGCCGGCCGAGCACTTCCTGCATACTCGCATAATCATTGGGTCCCTGCACCGACTTGATCCGGAACTTCCGATAGTCTGCGCGTTTGGGCTTTCCTTTTTCGTAGACAATCATCGAGCCGACAGACTGAAACCCGCTGATGTTCGAAATATCATAAGCTTCAATCCTGTCCAGTCCCGGAAGTTCCAGCCAGCCGGAGATTTCCTTCATCGCCCCGGTCGTGCGCACCTCTTCTCTCTTGATACGTTCCCTGTCCTGGTTCAGAACAATTTCCGCATTTCTCTGGGCCAGCTCCACAAGCTTTTCCTTCGTTCCCTTTTTCGGCACACGAATATGAACGCGCCCTCCCCTTTTCCTGCTCAGATACTCTTCGATCAGTTCCTGCTCCTCAATCTCTTCCGAAAGCATCAGCTCCCTGGGAATAAAAGGAGTTCCTGCATAAAACTGTTTGATGAAGCTGAGCAGCACCTGGGATTTTGTGTCGCCCTCTCCGACGTGAAGATAATAGTGTTCCCGTCCGATCAGTTTGCCGGAACGGATAAAGAAAATCTGCGCCACCGCATCCTCCTGATCCATCGCCAGGGCAATCACGTCTTTGTCCTCGCTGTCGCTGTTTGTGATTTTCTGCCGTTCTCCGATTCTCCGGATATGGTCGATCATATCCCGGTACTCCATCGCCTTCTCATAGTTCATCGCCTCCGACTCCTGCATCATTTTTTCCTGCAGGTCTTTGATAGTATCCCGGAAATTTCCGTTAAGAAAATCCAGCGCCTGCCGGATCTGTTTCTGATACTCTTCCGGGCTCACATATCCCTGGCAGGGCGCTTTGCACTGATGAATATGATAGTACAGACAGGGACGGTCTTTTCCCTGCTCCTTCGGAAGTTTTTTATTGCAGACGCGGATCTGATACAGCTTCCGGATCAGTTCCACCGTCTCCCTGACCGCCTGTCCGCTGGTATAGGGTCCGAAATACTTCGCCTTGTCCTTTTTCATCGTCCTGGCAACGAGAATCCGCGGGTAATCTTCCTGCACCGTCACCTTGATAAATGGATAAGACTTATCATCCATCAGCATTGTGTTATATTTGGGCCTGTGCTCCTTAATCAGATTACATTCCAGCACCAGCGCTTCCAGCTCAGAATCCGTGACAATATATTCGAAATGATCGATCAGCGAAATCATCTGCTCGATTTTCGGTCCGCGGCGCTTCGCTCTGCTCTCCTGAAAATACTGGCGGACACGGTTTTTCAGTGAGACTGCTTTTCCCACATAGATAATCGTATCATCGGCGTCATGCATGAGATAAACGCCGGGCTTTGCGGGCAGCTTTTTCAGTTCTTCTTCTATATCAAATGCCATTGTTTCCTCCTCCCGACGCATTTGCTGCGTCTCCTGTCATACTGCAAGGCAGTAAGCCATATGACTGCGGCGCGCCCCTCCTGCCGAAAGTTTTTCTGTGGCCTGTCCCAGGGACATTCCCCGAAAATGGAAAAGCGGCCTGGAGCATGAGAATCGGAATTCCCTCTGCTCCGGGCCGCCTCCTTATTTCCGCAGGATCTTCGGCGCATTTACACATATTCCACTTCTGCTCCAGCTGCCGTGCTCACGGAGCCTTCCTCCCCGGCAGACTCTCCCGTTTCCACAGACATCTCCTGATCCTCCGTCCGGCTTTGATCCGCAGAGGGCTGATTTTCAGCGGAAACCGGTAATTTTCCATCCTCTGCCTGGGCCTGATGGAAAATCTCCATAAATTCTTTTCCGGTAATCGTTTCCTTTTCGATCAGATGCGCGGCGATTCTGTCCATCGTCCTGCGATTTGCGGCCAGCATATTCTTTGCCGTCTCGTAGGCCTCTTTCAGCACGCGCATGACTTCATGGTCGATCTCTGTCGCCGTGGCGTCTCCGCAGTTAAGTACGATCCGTCCGTCCAGATACTGATTTTCCTGTGTCGCCAGACCCATCAGGCCGAATTTCTCGGACATACCGTACTGCGTGATCATCGCCCGGACAATTTTGGTCGCCTTCTCGATATCGTTGGACGCGCCTGTCGTCACGTTTCCGAATACGATCTCCTCAGCCGCCCGGCCGCCCAGACACTCGACGATCATCGCTTCCAGCTCGCTCTTTGTGTTCAGGTATTTTTCCTCTTCCGGCACCTGCATAACATATCCCAGCGCGCCCATTGTTCTCGGCACGATCGTGATCTTCTGCACCGGTTCAGAGTCTTTCTGCAGCGCGCTGATCAGCGCATGTCCCACTTCATGATAGGAGACGATTCTCCTCTCCTCCTGACTGAGGATGCGGTCTTTCTTTTCTTTTCCCACAAGAACCACTTCCACCGCCTCCAGAAGATCCTTCTGGGAAACTGCCTTTCTTCCATTCTTGACCGCGAGAATCGCAGCCTCATTGATCATATTCGCAAGGTCGGAACCCACAGCTCCTGAAGTCGCCAGCGCGATTCCTTCCAGATCCACACTCTCATCCAGCAGAACATTTTTTGCATGGACCTTCAGAATCTCCACGCGTCCTTTCAGGTCCGGACGTTCCACGATGATCCGGCGGTCAAACCGTCCCGGACGCAGCAAAGCCGGATCCAGCACTTCCGGGCGGTTGGTTGCCGCCAGAATCAGAAGTCCTTTGGATGTGTCAAAACCATCCATCTCGGCGAGCAGCTGGTTCAGCGTCTGCTCACGCTCATCGTTTCCCCCGTAATGGGAGTCACGGGTTTTTCCAATCGCATCGATCTCATCGATAAAAATAATACAGGGAGCGTTTTTCTTCGCTTCCTCAAACAGATCCCGGACACGGGACGCTCCGACTCCGACGAACATCTCGACGAATTCAGAACCGGACAGGGAGAAAAACGGCACATGCGCCTCCCCCGCCACCGCCTTTGCCAGCAGTGTCTTACCGGTACCCGGAGGGCCGACCAGCAGAGCGCCTTTGGGCAGTTTTGCTCCGATCTGGGTATATTTTCCAGGATTGTGCAGAAAGTCTACAACCTCCTGCAGCGATTCCTTGGCCTCATCCTGACCTGCCACGTCCTTGAACAGAACGCCGGTTTCTTTCTGGACATAGGTTTTGGCTTTGCTCTTTCCAACGCCGCCCATCATTCCGCCGCCCTTGTTCATGCTGCGCATCAGCCAGACCATTCCGCCGACCAGCAGCACCACCGGCAGCAGTACAGATACCAGTGTATAGATCAGACTGGCGGTTCCGTCCGGCGCCTCTTTGCTGTATTCGATATTGTGAGCGTCCAGCAGTTCTTTCAGGGAATCTTCATCTCCCACCAGAACCGTCTGGTATTCCATCATCGGGTTTTCAGAATTGTCCGGGTCCGGAATGATCGTCAGAATGTTTGACTGAATAACGACCCGCTCCACCTGATCATCCTCCACCATCTGCAGGAATTCGCTGTAACTGATTTCCCGCTGTGAACTATTGCCCAGAACATTATTCATCAGCCCCAAAAACATCAGAGCAACCAGTACGCACACAAGGACCATCAGCATCGTCTGCTTATTTCTTGGCCCTTCGCCGTTTCCGGAGCCATGCGGATCCTGGTTCTGATTGCTTGGCTTGTTATCCATTTCTTTCCTCCTTACGCAGAAATCTATTGTCGGACGCTGAAAGCTCTGACCATTGTGCCGACCTTCCGCAGCGTCGCTTCAGTAAAGTAAATAATTCTGCAGAACATTTACTTTTATCGGCATTCGCCAATGAACCTGATTCTTTCATTATAATGGATTCAATTTCAATGCGCAAGCTACACTTTATGAAATTACTGTGAAGCGGATCATCTTTAATTCGGCAGAACATTTCATCATCCGCTCTTTTTTCGTGACTTTGCATCCGTCTTATGCTATTATTATAATCCAGAATGAGAGCGGCAGCATTCCGGGGAATCTGCAATATCGTCTCAGAAATCCTGGCCGTTGCCTTTGTAAGGAGGAATGAACTATGAGTTGTGTGTTTTGTAAAATTGTGAACGGTGAGCTTCCTTGTTTTAAAGTATATGAAGATTCCTATACTCTGGTATTTATGGATCATGCCAGAGATGTTGACGGTCATATGATCGCAATTCCGAAAATGCATTGTAAGAATCTTTTGGATTGTGATGCAGAAACATTAAAACACTTAATGGAAGCCGTGAAAAAAGTATCCCTCCACTGTGTGGAGCAATGCGGCTATGACAGCGTGAATCTTCTGAACGCCAGCGGAGAAAGTGCCGGACAGTCTGTACCTCATTTTCATATCCATATCATTCCGCGAAAAAGCCAGGACCAGATTGACGCCTGGCCGGTTTTCCGGGGCGCCGAACACGAAATTTCGGATATCTTTGAAAAAATCAGAATGATCTGATATCTGTCGCATGGCTATCATTTGTTACTGATACCTTTTGACGCACTTGCTGCGTAGCAGTTCAGCCCGCTGAACTGTTACCTTGCGGCATCAGAAAAGGAGAAAACATGATTGATTTTAAGAATGGAAGCATATTCAAGCTCAGAAAGACAGGCGGTTTCAGCAACGAAAAACTGGTTGCTCCGCTGTTTGTTTCCGGAGAACAGTTTGTGGGAGAATACCAGGCTCTTCGTGATTTCGTAATCTTCACCAACAAAAGAGCCATTGCAGTGAATGTCCAGGGGATGACGGGGAAGAAAAAGGATTTTACATCTTTGCCCTACTCAAAAGTACAGCTTTTTTCCATCGAAACCTCCGGCGTCCTGGATCTGGACAGCGAACTGGAACTGTACTTCAGCGGAGTCGGAAAGATCACCTTTGAATTTACGGGAGAAAGCGATATCGTCACAATCGGAAAAGCAATCGGAGAATATGTACTCTGACGTCCGGCGGCTCTTTCTCTCCTGTTTTCCGAAACCGGCCGACGCCGGTTCCGGAACAGTGCCAACAGGATACCGCTGGTTTCGTACTCTTATTTATCCTTCATAACCGTTGGGATTTTTGGTCTGCCAGTTCCAGGAATCCGCGCACATCTCCTCGATGCCGTATTCCGCTTCCCAGCCGAGCTCCGCCTTCGCTTTGTCGCACTTGGAATAGCAGGTTGCGATGTCTCCCGCACGGCGCGGCTTAATCTCATATTTCAGCGGATGGCCGCAGGCCTTCTCAAACGCATGGATCACTTCCAGAACACTGTAGCCCTTTCCGGTGCCAAGATTGTAGACGGAAACGCCCTCTTTGTCCGCCAGTTTCTGAATTGCCTTTACATGTCCCCGTGCCAGGTCTACCACATGGATGTAATCACGGACGCCGGTTCCGTCCGGTGTGTCATAATCGTCTCCGAAGACTCCGATGCAGTCCAGCTTTCCGATCGCCACCTGCGCCACGTACGGAAGCAGATTGTTGGGAATTCCCTTGGGATCTTCGCCGATCAGACCGCTCTTATGTGCTCCGATCGGGTTGAAATAGCGGAGAAGAATCACATTCCACTCGGGATCCGATGTATGAATATCCGTCAGGATCTGCTCCAGCATACTCTTGGTCCAGCCGTATGGATTGGTCGGCGTCCCTTTCGGGCATTCCTCAGTGATCGGAATCTGCGCCGGGTCTCCATATACCGTCGCGGATGAGCTGAAGATAATGTTCTTTACTCCGTGATTTCTCATCTCATCCACAAGAATCAGTGTTCCGGAGATGTTATTGGTATAATACTCAATGGGTTTCCGTACAGACTCTCCCACCGCTTTCAGCCCTGCAAAGTGGATGACCGCATCGATCTTTTCCTTGTCGAAAATTTCTTTTACACCCTCGCGGTCCAGCATGTCTGTCTTGTAAAAGGTTACTTTCTTTCCTGTGATCTGCTCCACGCGATCCAGAGCCTTTTCACTGGAATTGTAAAGATTGTCCATAACGACAACCTCATATCCCTCGTTCAGCAGTTCCACACAGGTATGGCTTCCGATATATCCGGCGCCTCCGGTAACTAAGATTCTCATGTGCTTGTCCTCCATTTTTTATTTTTGTAATCATTGCCGTTACAGTTCAGCCAGGTCTGTGCATTCACTGCACAGACCGTATGCATGCATAGTGCCTGCGGACATCCGGCCCATCCAAGCGATTTTAATGGCCGGATGCGGTAACTGTTCAGCTGGCTGAACGGTTACTCATTGCTCTCAGAGTGTATTCAGGAATCTGGCGAAAGCCTCTCTGCCTTCCTTCGTACACTTGTAAACGCCTGCGTCCTCCAGAACCTTGACGAACACCTGACCGATCTCCTCTTTCAGAATGTCCATTACATTATCCCGGTTCAGTTCCGGATGCTGCGGAAGGATTTTTTCCACCCAGTCCGCATGTTTTTCCAGCGCTTCGCAGGACCGGACATCCTTTTTCTCCACCAGATACTCTGCCAGAAGCTCCATCTCCTCTTTCAGGCGAGCAGGCAGAATCGCCAGCCCCATCACTTCAATCAGACCGATGTTTTCCTTTTTGATATGGTGATACTCTGCATGAGGATGATACACACCCAGCGGATATTCTTCCGTGGTGATATTGTTTCTCAGCGCCAGATCCAGCTCAAACATGTCGTCCACTTTCCGGGCGATGGGCGTAATGGTATTGTGCGGCTCACCGTCCGTCTCAGCGTAGATAAACGCGGACTCATCGGTATAACTGCGCCAGCAGTTCAGAATATGCTCCGCCAGGTCAATCAGTCTCTTTTCATCTTTGCTGCGGATACGGATCACGGAAAGCGGCCATTTCACGATTCCGGCCTCCACATCCTCGTAGCCGGGGATTGCAAAATGCTGCTCAATCGGAGCTTTCGCCATCGCAAAGGTATAATGTCCTCCCTGATAATGGTCGTGGCTCAGAATAGACCCGCCGACGATGGGCAGATCTGCGTTGGAACCGATGAAGTAATGGGGAAACAGCTTGATGAAATCAAACAGTTTCACAAAGGTTGCCCTCTCGATCTTCATCGGAATATGTTCAAAATTAAACACAATACAATGCTCATTATAATACACATACGGAGAATACTGGAAGCCCCAGTCGGTTCCGTTGATCTTCAGCGGAATAATCCGGTGATTCTGGCGGGCCGGATGGTTGACCCGTCCGGCATATCCCACATTCTCCTTGCAGAGCAGACACTTGGGATATCCGCTCTGCTTTGCCAGCTTCGCTGCCGCAATCGCTTTCGGGTCCTTCTCCGGTTTCGAGAGGTTGATGGAGATATCGATCTCTCCATAAGAGCTGGACACGCTCCAGCGCATATCCTTTTTGATCCGGTAACGGCGGATATAGTTGGAATCCTGGCTCAGCTTATAGAAATAATCGGTGGCCTCCACCGGACTTTTCTGATAAAGTTCATGAAATCTGGCCGTTACTTCCGACGGCCGCGGCATCAGGCAGTCCATCAGCTTCGTATCGAACAGATCCCGGTAAACGATGCTGTTGTGCTCCAGAAGCCCTTTTTCCGCCGCATAGTCCAGAAGTTCATTCAGAGTCTCCTCCAGATCCGGATGCTCCGGAACCTGTCCGGGTTCCTGATAGTCGTCCATTTTCAGGACCTCCAGAATCCGGTTCACCGCATAGATCCGGTCGTCCTGCTTCAGCAGTCCCTGCTCCATTCCATACTGTACCAGCTTGGCAATACTTTCCTCGATCATATCTTCAGCGCCTCCTTACGCCAGAACTCCTGCACCCGGTCCGATATCCACTACATAGAAATCTGCCGCGTAACCGATTTTTTCTTCATATGCAGCTCCTACTTTTTCAATAAATCCGTCGATTGCATCGTTCTCCACAATACTGACGGTACATCCGCCGAAGCCGGCGCCGGTCATACGGGAGCCGATCACACCCGGACACTTCCACGCTTCTTCCACCAGAGTATCCAGCTCAATGCCTGTCACCTCATAATCATCCCTCAGGGATACATGAGATGCGTTCATCAGTTCTCCGAATTTTTTGATATCGTTGGCTTTCAGCGCCTTCACCGCCTCGACGGTTCTCTGGTTTTCCGCTACTGCATGGCGGGCGCGCTTCACGCGCACCGGATCTTTGATTGCCGACTGAATCTGCTCAAAAGCCTCCACGGTCAGCTCTCCGAGGCTCCGGATGCTGCTCACGGTCTGCAGTTCCGCCAGCGCCGTCTCACACTCGCTGCGGCGCTCATTATACTTGGAATCTCCGAGTCCGCGCTTCTTGTTGCTGCTGGCGATGACAATGCGGGCATTCTCCAGCTTCACCGGCGCATATTCATACGAAAGATCGCTGGTGTCCAGGAAGATGGCGCAGTCTTTTTTGCCCATCGCCACTGCAAACTGATCCATGATTCCGCAGTTGACGCCGTTGTAATTGTTTTCCGAATACTGTCCGAACAGTGCAAGATCCGTATTGGTCAGCTGATCATAGCCGAACATATCCCGCAGCATTACCCCTGTGACAACCTCCACGGACGCGGAAGAGGAAAGTCCGGAACCGTTGGGAATGTTTCCGTACAATACAATATCCATTCCCTGCTCTACCGGATATCCCTTCTTGATAAAGGTCCACATCACACCTTTCGGATATGCCGTCCAGTTCCCTTCTTTTCCCATCTGGAAATCATCCAGAGAGGATTCGATTACGCCAAGCCGCTCGAAATTCATGGAATAGAAACGAAGCTTCCTGTCCTCTCTTTTTCTCGCCGCCATGTAGGTTCCGATGGTCAGCGCGCACGGAAATACGTGTCCTCCGTTGTAATCCGTGTGCTCTCCGATCAGATTGACACGGCCCGGAGCGAAATATGTGCGGATATCCCCCTCTCCTCCGAACTTCTGCGCAAAACATTCAAGCAGTTTCTGTTTCATCCCTGTCTCCTTTCTGAAATCCGACCGCAGCCTGTATTGGAAGTCTGCGGTTCTGTAACAGATCAGCCCGCTGAACTGTTACGTCGTTTTTCGTCACAGCTTCCTCTCCGGCAACGGTTCCTCCTGCTGAACCGTCGCCCTCCTGATATTTCAAGTATATAAAATCCTCCGCCAGTTAGCAATAAAAATGTTGTCCAATATGATAACGATATTGCGCTTGCAGAGATTTTTCATCGCGTATATAATGAAATTACAAGTTTTCTGTTGCGGCACACCAATCCGGTCGCAGTTTCCGGAAGCAGGAAGGAGGTCTCTGTCCATGCAGCTTCATCTCAACGACACCCGAAAAGAAATAAAATCTCATGGTTCCTATGAATTCCCGTTTCACGCCAGCCCGGAAGTGCTTTCCTCCTATGAGCGCGGTTCTTTTTCCTGGCACTGGCATCCGGAAATCGAGCTGACGTTTTTTCTGTCCGGGGAAATGGAATATCAGGTGAATGACCGTGTTTATCACATGCAGGCCGGCGACGGCCTGTTCTGCAATACCAACGCCCTGCACACCGGCCGGATGATAAACGGACGGGACTGCAGCTACTTTTCCGTTACCTTCCTGCCCCGTCTGATCTCCGGATTTGAAGGCAGCCGGATCCACACCCGCTTTATGGAACCGATCCTGACCAGCGCCCGGCTTTCCTCCGTCAGCTTTTCTCCTGCCGTCCCCTGGGAGAAAGAGGCGATCGGACGGCTCCAACAGCTCCATCAGCTGTTTTTCCATCCCACCCCGGCCTATGAACTGGAGATCCAGCGGGAACTCTCCGGCTTCTGGCAGACGCTGTTCCTCCATGAGACCATAGAACTGCAGCCTGCCTCGGAGAATGTCGTGCGCGAGACAGAACGTCTCCGGGCAATCCTGGACTATCTCCACACACATTACCGGGAAAAAATCACGCTGGAGGACGTGGCCGGACATGTGAATATCAGCAGGAGCGAATGCTGCCGGTTCTTCCGGAAACATATGAAGATTTCCCTGTTCGATTACCTGCTGAATTACCGGGTAGAGCGAAGCCTGCCGCTGCTCAGAGACGGAGACCTTTCCATCACACAGGTGGCGGAACAGACCGGGTTCGGCGGTTCCGCCTACTTTGCAAAAATATTCAAAAAGGAAATGGGCCTTTCCCCCAGCCAGTACCGGAAGAACGAAAATATCCTTTCGTAAAAGAGAAAACGCAAAGTTACAGTTCAGTCAGGTCTGTGCATTCACTGCACAGACCGTATGATAGCATAGTGCCTGCGGGCATCCGGCCCATCGCGAAGCGATTTTTCATGGCCGGATGCCGCAACAGTTCAGCGGATTACCGCCTTGATCAGTTTCGGCTTTTTCACCGGCTCTGCGCCAATCCGGCAGGCAGCCAGAAATCTTTTTTCCGCCGCTTCTTTTTTCTCCGGATCGTTGGCAAAGATGGTCGCCATCGGCTCCCCTTTCCGCACAAAGTCACCGACTTTTTTGTGCAGAATCAGACCCACCGACAAATCCAGCTCGCTTTCTTTCGTCTCTCTGCCTCCTCCCAGAATCATCGAGCAATTTCCGATCTCCTCACACTGGATCGCCTGAAGCCAGCCTTCCTCCGGCGCCGGAATCTGTTCCCGGATTCCTGCCGCCGGAAGCCGCTCCGGATGCCATACCTGTTCCAGGTCGCCGCCCTGCGCCCCGACAAATTCCGCAAGCTTCCGAAGGGCGCTTCTGTCTTCAATGACATTCTGCAGCATACCTCTCGCTTCCTCCGTGGTCTCCGCCTTTTTCCCTGCCACCAGCATACAGGAGCCCAGGGTCAGACAAAGCTCTGTGAAATCCTCCGGCCCCTCTCCTTTCAGCGTCGCAATCGCCTCCTGTACCTCCAGGGCGTTGCCGACGGCATTTCCCAGCGGCTGATCCATATCCGATACGATCGCGATCGTATGCTTTCCGGCGCCGTTTCCGATCCGGACCATCTCACGGGCCAGCGCCAGCGCTTCCTCCTCCGTCTTCATAAAAGCGCCGCTTCCCGTTTTTACATCCAGTACAATCGCATCGGCGCCGGCTGCCAGCTTTTTGCTCATGATCGAGCTGGCGATCAGCGACATCTGGTCCACCGTCGCCGTCACATCCCGAAGCGCATAAAGCTTTTTGTCCGCCGGAGCCAGATCCGCCGTCTGCCCCATGATGGAGATGCCGATGCGGTTCACCTGTTCCTCAAACTGCTCCGGAGAGATCTCTGTGGAAAAGCCGGAAAAGCTCTCCAGCTTGTCGATGGTTCCCCCGGTATGTCCCAGCCCCCGGCCGCTCATTTTTGCCACCCGGATGCCGCAGGCAGCCACCATGGGCGTCAGTGCCAGGGAAGTCTTGTCTCCGACTCCTCCGGTGGAATGTTTGTCCACCTTGACTCCCTGAATTCCGGACAGATCCAGCATTTCTCCGCTGTGTGCCATTGCCATCGTCAGATCCAGCGTCTCGGCTTCATTCATGCCCTGAAAATAAACCGCCATCAGAAATGCGGACATCTGGTAATCCGGAATCCTCCCGCCGGTATACTCCGTGATCATCCACTGAATCTCCTCCCGACACAGAGAACCTCCGTTTCTCTTTTTCATAATCAGATCATACATTCTCATATTCCTTCACCTCCAGGTTCTGATTCTTTGCTATTACTCCCATGTCACCAGTGCGATTGCAAGCACTGCGGCATAATAGAGGCAGAGGGCAAAGTCGTTCTTTTTTCTGGAAAGTCCTGCAAGGACATTTTTCCCTACCATCATGTCGGAAACCGCAAAAGCCAGCGCGCCGGCGGCAGGAAGAATTTCTCTTCTCCCTGCCGCCGCAGGAAGAGACACTGCCATCGAAACCATCGCCATCAGAAAGGCCAGATAGCATAACAGCCCGGTCAGATACAGGTACTTCTTTTCACTCCACAGTTTTCTGCATTCTTCCCGGAACAGCAGAATCGCCGCAAGGCACAGAACCACAAAGACCACAGCCGTCATCGGATGTACTCCGCCCTGCAGGAAATACCAGACGATCAGCAGCACATGGCCCAGGGCAAACACTGCCGCCCCCGCCGGAAAACACACCTCCAGCAGGCCGTCCGCCAGCAGAAACAGTACCATCGCCCAGAAGATCAGGTTTCCAAACGGGCTGGCATCCTGAAAGATCACCCCCGCCGCAGCCGTACAGACCGCCATCCATGTCACCATACATTTCGCAAGAATCTTCCATTTGCTGTCCAGCCGGTATTTCAGAAGAAAGTACGTTCCGGTACCGGCCGCCATCTCCGGAAGTGCAAGAAGCAGCCACTGCCATCGACTCATAAAAGCCTCCTTTTCCACTCAGACAAAGTTTCCGTTCCCCTGTCGTAACCGTTCAGCCGGCTGAACGGTTGCCGCCTGTCACCAGCTGCATTTCCCGCAGTTTGTGCAGGGAACACAGCTTTTCTTTTCCAGCGCCGCCTTCCAGTCAGAGATTTCCACAGAAGCCGCCGCATTTTCCGGAATTGTCCACTGCCGGTCCCTGATCCGGAAGGTAATTTCCCCATCCGTAAACTCCAGTTCCACCGGATAAATGCGGATCTGCTCCGGATGCATACAGCTTTGATAGACGACCGGAACAAGATCCTCCGTCTGTGAACCATGCAGACGGAACCGGTGGGACGCGGTGACGATCCGGCGGATTTTTCCGTCTCTCTCCTCAGCCATCGGCCTGGGAACACAAGGGTACGGAAGATCACGACTGATCTTCACGGTTCCAATCACCGTTTTTCGTATCTCGTCGGTCTTACGGTCAGCATCCGGATTTCCCACTGTTCCACTGGCACCTAAAACCAAAATGTTCTTTTCCTCGTTCATCATTTTCATCCCCTGTCTCTTTCCGGAACCTTTCCATTCCCAAACCACTGCATTTTTTTACTATTCTCATTATAGCGGATCTGATATTCTATGTATACAGAACCTTTCCAAAAAAATTTCCGTTACATTTCAATCAGGTCTGCGCATTTACTGCACAGACCGTATGAAAGCGTAGAGCCTGCGGGCATCCGGTCCATCGCGAAGCGATTTTCAATGGCCGGATGCCGTAACCGTTCAGCAGGCTGGACGGTTACAATCCTCCCGGTAAAAACCGAAAGGATTTTTCCTGAACCAGTCCGGCCGACTGAACTACTGCTTTTCTGTTACATTTCAGCCAGGTCTGTGCATTTCACCGTATCACTGCCTCCCCGGCGAAGACGGCGGCCACCCCTACAGCCATACTGAGCACTGCATAGAGCAGCGCAGTTTTCGCGTTGCCGCTCTGGAGCAGATCGCCGGTTTCCAGCGCAAAGGAGGAAAACGTCGTAAATCCGCCGCAGACTCCTGCTTTGAGAAACAGCGTCATCCTGGGAGGGAAGGAGTCATTTCTGACAGTCAGCGCAGCAATCATACCGATTACAAATGCGCCGACAATATTGATACAAAATGTTTTGACCGGAAAATTCCAGCTCTCTTTCACCGGAATCAGTCCGATCAGATAACGGAAGACAGAACCGATAAAGCCGCCGGCTCCCACAATAAGACATTCTATCATGCCATCGTCTCCTGCTCTGTTTTTTTCTGTTTTTTCTTTCTGTTTATTCGTTACAGTCCACACACATCTGTGCATTCTCACTGCACAGACCGTATGAAGACACAGAACCTGCAGGCGTCCGGCCCATCGCGAAGCGATTTTTTATGGCCGGATGCCGTAACCGTTCAGCAGCTGAACGGTTACGTTTCTTCCGCCCGCACGCCTGTCATCGTCTGTTCCACAATGCTGTGAATGATCTCATCGGTCAGCGTGCCGCTGGCATAGCCAAACACTTTCCCCTCCTCCGTGATCATAAAAGTAGTGGGGAACGCTGAAATTCCATAAGCCGCGAAGCTTTCCCCGGTTGTATCCATCACCACCGGATACGTATAGCCGTTCTCTTCCAGAAACGCTTCGATCTCCTCCTGACTTTCATCGGCGTTGTTCGGGTATTCCTCTGTCTTCGGGTTTGCAACGCCAAGGACGATCAGCTCCCCTGAATTCTCCCCGTACTCCTCATACAACGCCTGAATATCCGGCATCTCCATCTTACAGGGCCCGCACCAGGTAGCCCAGAAGTTGAGGAAAACGGTTTTCCCTTTATATTCTGACAAGGTGTGCTCGTTCCCATACTGGTCCGTCAGCGTAAAATCCGGAGCCTCCGGGAGATCTTCCTCCTGCTCCGTCTCATCCGATGTATCCGCGGATGCGTCAGCGGCGTCACCCGGCGCCGCATCAGGTGTCGCTTCCGTACTGTCATCTCCAGAAGCGGAGTTCACGGGATTTTCCTCCTCAGAGTCATTGTCCGGCAGATTTTCCGAGTCTTCAGACGATGTATCCGCGGAAGCAGCAGACGGTGTTCCAAAAGAAGACAGGTAACCGGTCAGACCGTTCATCCATCCGCTGAACGTCATCACGCCCAGCAGGATCATCAGTATCGCGCCCGCCTTTACAGAATACCGCACAATCTTCTGATGGCGCCGGAAAAAACTGAGTACCGTACCGGTAAACAGACCGATGGCCAGAAACGGGAGAACAAATCCCACCGTATAGACGCCGATCAGAAGATAACCCATCACCGGGGAAGCCGCCGTCGAAACCATCAGGAGCACGCTTGCCAGCGCCGGTCCCACACAGGGCGTCCATGCAAAGCTGAACGTAAACCCAAAGACAAGCGCCACCAGCGGATTCATTGTGAACCGGTCCAGGCGGAAAGGAATCCTGTGTTCCCGGTCGACGGTTTTCAGATGTCCCAGGATCCCCGTCTGATAGATACCGAACAGGATCATCAGAATACCGCTGACCCTTGCAAACAAAATCCTGTTTCCCGAGAAAAACTGACCAAGAGCGGAAAATCCAAACCCGAGGGCAAAAAAGGCAAAGCTGATTCCAATGACAAAACACACCGTATGCAGCAGAACCTTTCCCCTCGGATAACGGATCGTCCCGTCCTCCTCCACCACTTTTGCGCCGCCGGACAGATATCCGATATACAGCGGAACAAGCGGGAGCACACAAGGCGAAAAGAAACTCAGCAGTCCCTGCAGGAATACCGTCAGCACCGGTACGCCTGTCTCAATCGAAAATGTCATAAATCCCTCCTCTGCTTTTCCGGTTCCTGCCGGAAACAATTGCAGAACACATTTTAAACCGCAGCCGTTCACCCGTGGAACCATTACAACATTCACTTAAAATGAAAAAATAATTAAGAAATTTCTCCTCCATATCTTCATCTTTCTTTGAGAGAATAAAGGTAACAGTTCAGCTGGCTGAACTGTTGCGAATAAAGTCCGGAAATAATCTGCCATGATTGTATCGACGCAGTAAATGCGTCAGAAAGAGGTAAAAATGAAGAAAAACAAGACACTGACCGGAATTCTCGCCGCCGTTTATCTGATCCTTCTGACCTGGATCATTCTGTTCAAACTGCAGTTTTCGTTTTCCGATCTGCCCCATATCAGAAGTATCAACCTGATCCCGTTTCATGCTTCCGTCATCGTAAACGGAACCATCGATTTCGATGAAATCATCAACAACTTCCTTGTATTCCTTCCCGTCGGCTTATATACCTGCATGCTGAAGCCGCACTGGAATCTGCTCCGGAAGATTGCACCTGCATTCTTCCTCAGCCTGTTCTACGAGGCGCTCCAGTATATCTTTGCCATCGGAGCCACCGATATCACCGATCTGATCAGCAACACCCTGGGCGGATGTGCAGGCGTTCTCCTGTTTGTACTTCTTGAAAAACTTCTGAAAAAGAACACACTGCGCATTTTGAATATTGCTGCCGTCCTATGTACCATCGTGGTGATCGCTTTTATCAGTCTGATCCTCATAATGAGCACTTCCGCATAGTATGACTGTATCTTATCAAGCAGAAAATCCGTTTGGTGTCTCCGGGATCATTCCTTTCGACGCCAGGCGGATTGCTTTTACCGGCACTGCGCTGGAAGTCTGATGCCCCGCAGCTTGCTGCGGGGTTTCTGACTTTACCGGAACATTTCGCCCAATGTACGTATCAGGACTCCATTCGCACCTTTTGCCAGATATGGTCTTGCCTCAGAGATATCGCTGGTTCCGGCGATATCCAGATGAATCCACTCCACTCCTTCTTCCACAAATTCTTCCAGAAAAGCGGCTGCAAGGGAACTGCCCGCGCCACGGTTCTTGACACAGTTGTTCATATCTGCCACATTGCTTTCGCAGACCATTTTATGTAACTCTTCATCGATCGGAAGCTGCCACAGCTTCTCCTCTGTCTTCTCAGAGCAGGATTCCAGTTTTTCCAGGAATGCCGGCGCATTTGTGAACGCTCCCGTATAGCCGGATCCCAGAGCTGCCACACAGGCGCCCGTAAGGGTAGCCATATCAATGATCTTTTTCGCGCCGAGTCTCTGTGCCCATGTGATCGCGTCGCAAAGGACAAGGCGGCCTTCTGCGTCCGTATTTGTGATCTCGATCGTCTTTCCTGACAGGGAGATAAGCACATCGTCGCAGGTAAAGCCATCAGGACCGATTTTGTTTTCCGTGGCGCCGATCACCGCCATGACATTGACCTTTGCTTTTCTTCTTGCAATGAGCTCCAGCGCGCCCAGTACATTGGCGGCGCCGCACATATCCATCTTCATGCCGACCATGCCTGCAGCCGACTTCAGATTATATCCGCCCGCATCAAAAGTCAGTCCCTTTCCTACCAGGGCGGTGTATTCCTCTCCCGGAGCGCCCTCGTATTTTACCGCAATCATCCGCGCGCCGTGAGAGGATCCTCTGTTTACCCCGAGAATCGCGCCGGCGCCCATTTCCTCCAGCTCCTTATTGGTCAGGATCTCACATTCCAGATTCAGCTCCTCCGCCAGCTTCTGTGCCTCTTCCGCCAGGACTTCGGGAGTCATAAGATTACACGGCGTATTGCCCAGGTCTCTCGCATGGTTGACACAGGCTGCTTCCAACGCAGCGTCACGGCAGACGCCGGAGATATCCTCTTCGGAAAGAAAGGAAATTTCCGGCGCCTCCTCCGGATTGCTTCCTATTTTGGTAAAATTATACTGGCTGACCCCGGCGGCAAAGGCTGCTTCTGCCGCTGCCTCCCGGACAGAAAATTTTTCACCGGCTGCCGGATCCACATACACGCACAGCGGCTTCTTTGAGGAGCGGACCGCAGCTCCAATGGTCTCTCTCAGCTTTTTTCCGGTAAGTTTCTCTGCTTTTCCAAGCCCCAGAAGGATCAGGGATTTCGCAGAAGAGCCCTTGGGGGCAAGAAGATAATATTGTTTTCCCGCTTCCAGATCCAGCTGGTCAGAATCCACCGGATAATCCGCAAATGGCTGCGGAAGCTCTGCTCCCTCACAGAGGGGGACAAGGATCGGAGTGTCTATGCAAGACAGCTCTGTAAGAGTATATGTTTTCATTGATATCTGTCCTTTCTTTGTATGATTTTCTAACTCACTCTAGCATATCTCACAGGTAAAGTCAATTTGCTACAGAATCCCATCCTTCCATTGGCATTTCCATTCGCACAGCTTGTTCCCCGTATAGTCGTAGAGGAAAAAGCTTCCGTTCTCCTGTCGGAGATATCCGATTTCATCCGCCCAGAGAATTTTCCCCTCCACAGCGGCGACCTCTCCCGGTTCCGGTCCGACAATATAAGAAATCCGGATCTCTTCTTCCTCCGGCTGCCGCTGGATAATATCATAGCTGCTTCCCGGGCAGTCCTGTCTGTAAAAATGATCCGACCCTGCCGCAGACTCCTTGCCCTGAAGAACCAGCATATTTCCTCTGCTCTCCCCGCCATAGCGGATGTAGCTGCCCGTGCCGCAGACCTGTACGGCGCTGTTCTCCTCCGCAGGAATGCGCAGTTCTATTTCTCCGGCAGATGCATGATAGACCACAGATTCCTCCGTTCCCTCCAACAGAAAGCGGTCGTCTCCAAGATAGCTCGCCTCCTGATATTCCGTCGGAAAATTCACCGGCGTCATAGTGGACACACGGACAAAATGTTCCGCTCCCCCGCTGCCTTCTTCCGGCAGAAACCGCAGATATTTCCTGTCCGTGTAGTCGCGGTCCGCCGCAATCGCATAGACAACCGCATCATATCTCCATCCGGAAAACATGATCCGCCCGTCTCCATCACACAGATAGGAATTGTCCGTTCTGAGCCATGTTCCATCCTCCTGCTGTTCCGTGTAGAAATAACGAATCAACAGCTTGTTTCCCGCGACAACATCTTCCGCAAAAATACTGTCACCTTCCGGCACTCCTGTCTCCTGATTCAGCAGATAAAAACGCTCGGGGCGCATCCAGAATTCTTCCTGCTCCTCAGAAATATAATCTTCATATCCGTCGTTTCTGTTCCGAAACACCCTTCCGTCCTCCAGGGCATACGTCCGACTCTGTCCCGGATCTTCTTCCACAGGCATAAGTTTCGAGTCATACATCTGCGTACCAATGGTCAGGCTGACCAGTTTTCCGTTCTTTTCCTCTATGCTGATCATCGGTTCTGTCGGCGGAACCGACCATTGCTTCTGTCCCACTCTCCATATTCCGCTGTTGCCGCTCTCCGTATCCCACAGCACCAGAGCCGCCCCTTCCCGGATCTGTCCGCCGATCTGATCCGAAAGAGTTCCGTCGCCCTGAACCAGATAACTGACTTCCGTGGATGCAAACTCCGCCTGCGGGTTTCCGGAATCGTCGAGGAGAAGAAGCCTTCTTTCATAATAATCATTGCAGAGATAATACATTCCCTCTTCCAGCGCCAATCCTTCCGCTTTCTGCTCTTTCTGTTCACGGATCACACCCATGTTATCCACAGAGTCATCTGCTTTCGTCTCCTCTTTTCCACAGCCGCTGAATACCAACGTGCCCATAAGGAGAAAAATCCACAGTCTTCTGCCCCGCTTATCTGCTTTTCTCATCTTCGTTTCCACTCCTTATCTCTACTCCGGCGACCGGTCGCCGGCTCTGTCTTTCTGGCCTGCCAAAAGCCAAATGCACGGTATTCCCCCTGCATTCATCTGAAAAAAATCCGTTCAGCCAGCTGAACTGTTACAAAAGAAATCACTGTATGGTATACCTTCCGTTCAGCGTATCCGGCGTCATCCATGCGACATCCAGTGTATGCTCCGTTTTCCGGTACAGAATCCCCTTCCAGAAACAAATAGGTATCTTCACCGAAGTCCGTCACGCCCCTTGGAATCTTAAGCTCCGTCACCGGCTCCTGCTGTCCGCTTTCATAAAACTGGAAAACAACCAGCCCTTTTTCCAATGCTACCTTTACCTCCGCTCCCTGTTCTGAACGAAAAACAGTCGGCGCCTCCGGCCATCCTATCGAGTCTGCCGGTTCCCCGAGCCTTGCCTTCTGAAAGGTCTCACGGTGGGGCTCCTGCTGCCGTGGGTACATTCCCTCATATTCCGAATAAGCGTCCGTCTGTTCCTTCCATTCCACCTGATAGCGAAACGCAGGAGTCAGAATTCCGGCAGCCAGAAATGCTGCGGCGCACAGAAGACAGAAGAAATGTCCCACCGGGTTCATACGTTCCGGCTCCAGAATTTTCTCCACCCTGCGCCTGCAGAAGGAATCTGTAAATCCCATCCTCCCGGAGACACACTGTACAGGGATCGTCATAGCCTGGACAACAGACGCTGCGTAAGACTTCCTCTCCTCTGCAGATTTTCCACGGATCACTCCCGCGTCACAGGCGATTTCCATACTCTGGGAAAGCTGCCGGAACGCAAGCCATACCAGAGGATGAAACCAGTAAATACAGCACAGCGCATAAGCCGCAGCCTTAACAAAATAATCCTCTCTGCGCAGATGCTCTTTCTCATGTTCCTCCATATGCCGGCGCAGATCCTCCGGCGTATCCGGAGATATGAAAACCCGCGGCCGCCATACGCCGAGAATAAACGCTTCCCCCGGATCCGGCGCTTTCCTCTTCAGACGGCGCTTCAGTTTCAGATATCTCCACAAAGCTCTCCCAAGCAGAACGCATACCCCCGCCGCCCACAAGCCGTACAAAAGATATTCTGCCCATCTTCCGACATAAAGATGTCTGTCCGTCCAGAAAGACACTGCGTCCATCGGCGTTTCCCGGAAAACACGCACGCCTCCGGCCGCCTGCTCCCCCGCAAGCCGCCCCGGAAATGAATTCTCCGCTACCATTCCCAGGGGAATATCCACAGGAACAAAGAAGGGCGCTATCAGCCGCAGAAACGGCAGAAGACTCAGGAAATATCCAAAACCTGCCGGTAACTTTTTCCAGTATTTTCTTATCAGAAACACTGCCAGCGCCAGAAGAGAAGCCCGTGTTCCCAGCACAGTCAGCAAATTTAACGTCTCAGCCAGCATAATACACTCCCATAAAGTCTAGCTATTGTTTTCTGTATCCTCACCCATCGGAGCATAATACCGAAGATCTCCGACCTCATCACAGAAATACAGCATCTCATCCGCATCGGAATAATAAAAGGTCTGATATGCGCCTGTTTCCCGGCTCTGAGAGACAAACAGCCAGGAGCGGCGGTTTACCTGAAACACCCAGTCACAGAAAATGTCGGCGCCTTCCCTGTCCCGGATTCTCACGCCATTCTCCTCTGCCGTCAGTTCCAGAAATTGTGTATGGCTCTGATTCCCGTACCTCCCGGACAGTTCCTCAAGCCCGGGACAGTCCCGCTCCGCCCGGAGATCCAACGGTTCCAGATAGATGCCGAACGCATCCAGAAGCTCAGCCAGCGGAAGGCAGATATCTTCCACAGTCTCCAGCTCTTTTACCGGAACCGTATCCTCCCGGAATTCCTCCGACCGCCTTACCTGCTTCTCGCCGCTGCCGTTTTCCAGATAATAGGCGTCCTCCCGCCAGAGGATCCGCACGGATGCGTCCTCATACAGCAGAAACGCACCGTTGTTCTCCTCATAACCCGGAAATGTCCGGGAAGAAGCCTCCGCTCCTTCCAGTTCCTCCTGCACTCTCGCTGTTTCCTCCTTCGTTTCTTCCAGCCGTTTTCCGTTCTCATCAAACCAGAAGATCCCCTGGCTTCCCGATCCGCTCTCGCCGGGAACCCTCAGACAGATTCTTTCTTTCGTATCCCGGGCCCGTTCCTCCGGAAATGCCGCCGGTATGCCGGGAGTTTCCGGAGGAGCAAGCTCCGGATTCTGTTGAAAGATCGTATCCGAGTCCATGTGAAAACTTCCGTCATCCTCCAGAAAATAAAGTTCTGAACCGTCCTGCACCGTCAGCCAGGGAACCGATCCCACATCCAGAATCACCGTCTGTCCGTAAAGAATTTTCTGTTCCCCGTTTCCCGGTCTGTACCGATAAGGATTCCGGTATCCCCGGTCTGCCAGACATAGCTTCCTCGCTCCATCCGGACCGCTTCTCTGCCGCTCAGATGGATTCCGCTGCATGTCATCACATCCACTGCTCCGTTTTCCTGTTCCGCCACAAACCGCTGACGCTGCCACTCATAAGTAATCTCCCGGTACACCGGCGCCAGTTCCCAGCAATCCTCATCCAGACGGTAAACTCCCTGTCTCCCGCTGCTGTCCTCCAGAATCAGCCTTGTGTCAGCCGCTGTGCCGCCCATATGTTTTTCTCTTGCCCATGGGATGCCTTCCTCTATCACCTGACAGATTCTGGTGTCCGGAAACACCCGGAGAACTTCTCCCTTTTCATTGAGAATCAGAAGATCCTGCAGCGCTTCCTCAAGTTCCGACTCCGCCCCATAGAAATTTCGTCCGCCGCACAGATAGTAATCCGCCGGGAAAGAGAGTTCCTCCTGCCGCTGCCGTTCCCTCCAGAAAAATATCCATCCGGCGGCAATCACCAGAAGGAAGCACACCGCTACAGCCCTCACAATGACATGCCGCCCTTCCGCCCGCCTCATTCCTCATCCTCCCACGTCTCCGAAAGATCCGCAGACTCAATAAACTCCATCAGTTCCCGTGCTTCCTCGCGGCTCAGTTTTTTTCCTCCGGCAAACGCAGTCAGAAAGCCGGGCAGAGAACCGCCAAAGTTTTTCTGTACAAACGCTCTGCTTTTTCCGGAACGGTACTCCTCCCTGCTGACGCATGAGGTCACTACCGCCTGTTTCCTTTCCGTCATTCCTTTCTGTTCCAGTCGCCGGAGCATCGTATAAGTCGTCGATTTTTTCCAGCAGAATCTCTCGCTGCAGAGCTCCACCAACGCTCCGGACGGCAATGGCTCTTTCTGCCAGATCAGTTCCATCAGCTGCTCCTCATATTCTGTCAGCTCTCTCATTGTTCCGTCCTCCTTCTGTGCGCCTTCCGATTTGTAACCGTTCCGCAGGCCGGGCTGTAACGAACGGTTGCTCTCACAATGCATTTTGCAGACACGCTCTGGTCTACAGTCTGTCGTCTCTTTTAGATTACAGTCTGTAAACCATTTTGTCAAGTGGCTCAGACAATCTTGACCCGCTGTCAGGCAGAGGCTATAATAATAGCATCAGCCGAATTACCGGCACAAAAAAGAAAAGAATCATACCTTTACCGGGAAAGGAGGCAGAATTCTGATGAACATCAGCATAAAGGAAATCGATGCCGGCAAACCTTTTGACTGGGGACGCACCTCCGAGGATTATGCAAAATACCGTGATATCTATCCTCCGGTGTTCTATCGCCGGATCATCGAACGAAACCTGTGCGTCTCCGGACAGCGTGTGCTGGACATCGGAACGGGCACCGGCGTAATCCCAAGAAATCTGTATCCCTGCGGGGCCGACTGGACCGGCGCAGATATCTCAGCGGAACAGATCGCCCAGGCAAAAAGGCTCTCGGAACAGTCTAGACAGCACATTTCCTGGATCACCTCTGCCGCAGAAGACCTGGAGTTTCCGGATCAGACCTTCGACGTGATAACCGCCTGTCAGTGTTTCTGGTATTTCGATTACGAAAAACTCTCCCCTCTGCTGCACCGGATTCTGAAGAAAAACGGAACGCTTCTGCTGCTCTATATGTCCTGGCTTCCGTTTGAGGACGAGATCGCCGGAGCCAGCGAGCAGCTGGTATTGAAATACAGCCCCGGCTGGTCCGGAGCCGGAGAAACCGTACATCCGATCCAGGCCGATCCCGGACTTCTCGACTGGTTCCTCCCGGTCCGCCATGAAGAGTATCGGGTAGAGATTCCGTTCACAAGAGAGACCTGGAACGGACGGATGAAGGCCTGCCGCGGTGTGGGGGCTTCTCTGACGCCGGAGGAAATCAGGCAATGGGAGGCAGAGCACCTGAGACTGCTGGCCGAAACTGCACCGGAACAGTTTACGGTCGCCCATTATATTGCCAGCGCGGAATTCACCCCCAGACATGAGGTCCCCCACTGATTTCTGTGCGGAAAGACTCCGGCTCCCGGGCATCGCTCAGGGCAAATAGTTTCGCTGGCGGAACTCCCGCGCCGGCACGGTCGCTTTTGCAAAAAATACCCTGGAGTCCGCGGCACAGCAACCGTTTTGCTGCACAGCGTACTCCAGGGTATTTTTCTGCACTTTGTCTGATCCGCTTTGTTATTTGTTCCGAAGCTTCGCGAGAGATTCTTTCACTGCCTCTTTCAGCTTGGTCTGTTCCGGCTTCGCCTTGCTTCCCAGCAGCTGAATCAGCGCAACCTCATGGTCATTTCCGACTTCTCCAAGCGCCCGCACGGCCTCCGTCTGAACATCCTCATCCTCCTGCTCCATGAGCACAGTCAGGATATTGATAGAATCATCTGAATTTGAATGGGTACAGGCTTTCGCCAGACGAATCTGCGTCTCTCTGTCACTGTAAAGATAAGATCTTTTGATCTTCTCCCAGTGACCTTTCTCTACAAGCTTCTCCAGTTTTTCTTCTGATACTTCTTTGGAACCAAACATGCAAACCCTTCTTTCTGTAAAACTGTGGGTATCCGTGCCCATCGCGAAGCGATTTTCAACGATCCGATACCGTAACCGTTCAGCTGGCTGAACGGTTACGCACGCCCACCTGTATTTTGTATGGCAGTATGCGTACAGAAGGTTCCCCTTACTCCAGCCGGATCCGGAAGACCACAGGTGCGTCGCTCTGGATACCGGTGGTACGGAGCTCCAGCGCCTCTTCCGTTCTGGTCCACTGAAGACTGCTCTGCGGAAAACCGAGAACCTCAACGCTTTGGATAATACCGTGGAACTCCGGAGCATGGGAGGCGTCCCTCTCTCCAACTGCCGGAAAACGGTATACGCCGTCCTCCGAGCTGCGCATTGCAGCCGCATACAGACAGTCTCCGTTCACCATATAGCGCACATCCTCTGAGGTGAAGTTTTTCTTGATGCTGTCAGCAAACTGACCCTCCACAATTTTTGTCGGGCCTTCGCCGTATTTTCTCCAGACCTTGCTGCCGTAAATAGCTTCCCCGTTGACCTCCAGCCATGCGCCGATGGCCTCCAGAATATCTTTCTCCTCCTGCGCGATCGTTCCGTCTGCCTTCGGTCCGACGTTCAGCAGAAGGTTTCCGTTCTTACTCACAATGTCCACGAAATCCTGCAGAATCTCCGCGGCCGGACGATACTGGTTTGTATCTGTGTAACACCAGGAATTTGTCGCCATCGCCTCATCGGTCTGCCAATGGAACGGCTTCACATCGGCAAACTGCCCCCGTTCAATATCCACCACTGCCGTTCCGAACATAAATGCGTCATGCTTATAACAGATCACCACTTCCTCGCCCCACTCTTCCGCGCGGTTATAATAATAAGCGGCAATCTTTTTCAGATACGGTTTTGCCGAACGGTGCTGGATCCACCAGTCAAAGTAGAGTACCTTCGGCCTGTACTGGTCAATGATCTCACAGGTTCGCAGCAGCCAGTCGTCCAGAAATTCCTGTGTCGGCTCCGGCTTACTGAACAGATCCTGATGATCCTGCTCCGGCATGGACGGCCAGTAAAAATCTCCCCGCTTCAGCGGCTCCCTGATATCGCTGTCAAATTCCTTTCCGTGGCTCATAAAAAACCAGTGCTCAATGCGGTGGGTGGACGCGCAGTTTATCATCCCCACTCTGCGGGCCGCCTCAGACAATTCCCCCAGGACATCCCGCTTCGGTCCCATTTCGAAAGAATTCCAATGGGAAATCCCGCTTTTATACATCTGAAAGCCATCATGATGCTCCGCCACCGGAACCACATACTTTGCCCCTGCTTTCTGAAACAGGCGGATCCATTCTTCCGGGTCGAACTTTTCCGCCCGGAACATCGGAATAAAATCCTTATAGCCAAACTGACTGTGGGGTCCGTAGGTTTTCACATGATGCTCAAATTCCGGAGTTCCCTGGATATACATATTTCTGGAATACCATTCATTGGCAAACGCGGGTACGCTGTACACACCCCAATGAATAAAAATTCCGAATTTTGCATCCCGAAACCATCTGGGCTGCTCATACTGCTGAAGCGATTCCCAGGTATCCTGATACGTTCCTTTCGCAATCACTTCATCAATTTCCTTCAGCTTCTGCATTTCTTTTTCTGTCATACTCTTCTCCTTATTTCCCGTTCTGCATAATCGTTCCGTCCCCGGAGTGCTCCGGTTTCGGATTTATCCTTTCTTTTTTCTTTTCTCATACTCCGTCATCCAGGCGTCGGCAATGATTCTGTGTCCCATTTCCGTCGGATGAACGCCGTCGTCGGCAATCTTTTCAAACCCGCAGGCAATTCCCGCCTGGTTCATGATTCCGTCCAGAGGCACAAAGCCGGTCCGATATTTTGCCGCCAGTTTGCGCACCACATGGATTTCCGGATCCAGTGTGGTCCGCCATGTTCTCCGGTCCGCCGGTTCCGGAAGGACAAACGGCTCCATCAGAATAAGATCCGCCTGCGTTTTCTCCCGGATTTCACGGATCAGAAACTCATAATGACTTTCATATTCCTCCGTCGTTGTCTCATCCCCGCTGTCATACTTTCTCCAACAGTCGTTGATCCCGATCAGAATCGTTACAAGATCCGGGGCGCACCGAATGCAGTCCCGGTCCCAGCGTCTGGTCAGATCGATGGAACGATCTCCGGAAATTCCCCGGTTGATGACCTGAACCTCCTCCCCACGGCGCGCAAGTTCCTGCGCGATCACCTTCGGATAGCCGCGTCCCAGGCTGTCCTCAGCCTCTGAGGTGCGCCAGCAATCTGTAATACTGTCTCCCTGAAACAATAATTTCTTCATCTTTTCCTCCAAACGTTTCTTTTCCCAACACACATCCTGTATCATCCGGACTGTTCTGACAGCTCTCTTCCATGCTTCCCGCCTCACAGATAACCGTTCCTCCGGCCGGACGGTCGCCCTCCCTCCCGTCCTCTTACTGCGGATTCCAGCCCCGGATCGTTCCGTCTATGTCCCACAGATCCTCCCAGCTGTCTGCTCCCGGCCAGAGGAACACCTGCCCTTTGACCAGCCTGCAGTTTCTGTCTGCCCTTCGGATCTTTTCCATTTCCTCCTCCGTCAGCGGATCCTGTACGGCACACCGCAGATTTTCCAGATACTGCTGCGGCTTGACGGAAAACGGAATCGGAATCTGTCCGTTCTGCACCGCCCATTTGATGCACACAATGGCAGGATGTACCTGATGCGCCTCGGCGATCTCCACAATCTCCGGCATCTGTGTGTCCGCCACATCGCCGGCTGTCCGATCCCGCTCCGGCCGGGAAGGGGAACCGATCGGACAGTAGCCGATGGGGACGATGCCCCGCTCCGTCACATACCGGAACAATTCCGGCTGCTGAAAACCAGGGTGCAGCTCCATCTCGATAGCCGCCGGCCGGATCCTGCAATGTCCAAGAACCGCTTCCAGTTTGGGAATCGTCATATTGGACATCCCGATATGACGAACCAGCCCCAGATCCACAAGACGTTCACACTGTCTCCAGACGCTCAGATATTCCTCCGGAAAGAACGGACGGGAATCCGGATTTCTCGCATCTCCATCGCATCCGGGGGCATGGTAATTGGGAAACGGCCAGTGTACCAGATACAGATCCAGCGCATCCAGTCCCAGATCCGCAAGACTCCGGCGGCAGGCCTCTTCCACCTGTCCTTCCCCATGCATGTCATTCCATACTTTTCCCGTAATAAACAATTCCTCTCTGGTTACAACTTTCTCCCGAAACAGCTGCGCCAGTGCACCGCCGATCTCTTTCTCGTTCTGATATACACTGGCGCAGTCAATCAGGCGGTAACCACAGGAAACCGCGCCGTACACGGCGTCTGCGATCTCCCGGGCACCGTATTTGTCAGAACCGAAGGTCCCCAGCCCCACCGCCGGGAGCTCCGCCCCGGTATACAGTCTGCGCTTCGGCACCCGGGCAGGATCCACGGCGGACGAAAGATTCTCTTTTATTCTCTGCTTCACAATCTCCATCTGTTCCATTCCTCCTGCCTCAGTTTTTCTGGTCTCCGAATACCACCGCAACCTTTCCGCAGTTTCCTTTTGCCATCAGCTGATACGCTTCCCCGGCTTTCTCAATGGGAAACTCATGGGTGATCAGATCTTCCGGATGGATCCCCCAGCGTACCAGCCGTTCCACCAGCTCCTCCATTCTCCACAGACTGGTCACCCAGGATCCGTAGATCGTTTTCTGTCCGTGAATGATATCGGGACTGGGAAGAAACGTGCAGGTGCCGCCTTCCCCGACGAATGCGATCCTGCCCCATTCTCTCGTCGCACGGATCGCCAGCTGTCTCCCCGCGTCGCTGGCGCTGGCATCAATGGCACGCTCCACACCCTTTCCGCCAGTCACTTTCAGAATCTGCTCCAGGGCATCCTCTCCGGGCCGAAATACCTCGTCCACCAGATTCAGCTTCTTTGCCAGCTCAATTCTGTACGCATTCATTTCCACACCGATCAGGTGATTGGCTCCCATAGCTCTGGCCAGCATCAGCGCCGCCAGTCCCACCGGACCGAGCCCTGTGACGAGAACCGCGTCGTTTCCGGAAATCCCGATCTTTTCTATGGCCTCATACACGGTACCGAATCCGCAGGCCACCTGCGCGCCGTCCTTATAGGTCAGCTCATCCGGAAGCGCGATCAGATCTTTCTCCTCCGCCAGGATATACGGAGCCATTCCTCCGTTTCTCTGCCAGCCGTAAGCTCTGCGGAACGGACTCTTGCAGGAAATATAATATCCTCTCCGGCAGTCGTTGCAGACGCCGCAGCCGGAAATATGATACACAATCACACGATCCCCTTTCCGGAATCGGCGAAGCCCTTCCCCCTCTTCCACGATCACACCACAGGGTTCATGGCCGGCAACCATACCGGGAATATATCCCTCCGCGCCTTTTCCCGTATGTTCCCTGTAAATGCAGCGAATATCGCTGCCGCAGATTGTAGTCGCCTTTGTCTGGATCAGAACTTCCCCGTGTCCCGGCTTCGGGATCTCAAACTCCTTCATCTCCACCGTACTGTTGCCCGGAAGCGTCGCCCCGACCATCGTTTTCGGAATCATCATCACTGCCATACGCTTTTCCTCCCTGCTTTTCCTTCTCCTGTGTCTGGTACATCGGAAAATAAACAAGTCAGACGGCTGGATATTTATTTTCTGATGTACTGGTATCATCCACTTTAAATGCCATACATCGGATCCACGCGTCTTACGCACAGATCTTTTCCATTCTCTCATTATATCAATTCTCATGGGAACTTTAAGAGAAGTCAGCGACAGAAACGCCGCATTTATGTCGTGTCAGCGAAGGTTTACAGCACCCGCCCGGACAGCCCTGCCATTTACGCGGCAACCGTTCCACCAGCGGAACAGTTACGGTTTTCGGTTACATTTTTCTTCGCTTTGTGATACAATGCAGTTCATAGATCAGGCAACAGCTCCGCGTTTTCATACGGTCTGTGCAGTGAATGCACAGACCTGGCTGAACTGTTACTGGATTACAATGGTTCAGCCAGCGGAACTGTTACTGGATTACAACGGTTCCGCCAGCGGAACCGTCGCCAAAGATTTCATCAGAGAAAGGCAGAAGATATGAAGCAATCTCAGCAGATCATCGGAAAATTCTACGACAAAACAGGACTTACCTTCCCGATCGGAAATATCCGATGCCATGCGCTGAAATTTTCTTTTGAACAGCTGCACCGCTCCTTTCCCAGCCACAGCCACAGCAGAAACAGCTGGGAAATTCACTACATCGCTTACGGAAAAGGAACAATAACCCTGAATCACTGTACCCATCAGGTCGGCCCCGATTCTCTTTTCATCACCGGGCCTCATATGGAACACTCCCAGATACCGGATCCCGAAGATCCCATGGCCGAATACTGTATTTATCTGAAATTTGAGTGCCGGAACCATCCTCTGATTCAGGAAAAAAATCCCGAATTTCTGAACCGTTTTCTATCCACCGATCACTTTATCGGCCAGGACAGCCAGAATCTCCATCCGCTGATGCAGACGCTGTTCCACGAACTGGAAACCCGCAGCATCGGCTACCGGACCGTTCTGGAATCCCTTCTGACACAGCTTCTGGTTCTCACGGTCCGGAATCTGGAGCTTCCGGAAAATATGGAATCCACCGCAGAATTTTCGCTTTCTGACCGCAATGATCTGATCATCGAGGAATCCTTCCTCTATGAATACCGGGACCTGACGCTGGAAAAGCTTTCCTCACGCCTTGCCTTAAGCCCGCGGCAGACGGAACGTCTGCTGCAGAAACATTACGGAAAGACCTTTCTCCAGAAAAAGTTTGAGGCAAAAATGTCCGCAGCCCAGGTTCTGCTCAAAGACCCGTCCAACACCATTACAGATCTCTCCGTAATGCTCGGCTATTCTTCCGTGGAACATTTTTCGGCGGCCTTCCGCCAGTGCTTTGGGATGTCTCCGCGGGAATGGAGGAAACTGCTGTAATGCAGATCAGACATAAAAATGTTTTCCTTTCACAGCAGCCCGCCGGAATTGCGTCCCGCGCAGGAATCGGTAATATATCTGCAGAACGGATGGGACGCAAGCTCTTCCCTCGCCCTGTCATACAGCAGATTTGCAGTAATCGGGACAGGCGGCTCCAGCGGACGTGAGCAGAGATGCGGCAGCTTTTCAGAGATTCGTTTTCCGCTGTCCGCCGTGGTGAAAGCGTAGAACCCCGGAGCAGATATGAGCATCGGCAGCATATACGCCTGGTCCGTATAGGCATAGGGCTCCGTCAGTTCCAGTCCCTGATCGCTGAAATTGCTCTTCAGCGATGCGTAGGAATTATCAAACTCTTCCTTCTCGCAGATCAGGCGATAGCTCACAATATCTTCCAGCAAAAGATACGGCTTACACGCAAGCGGATCATCGCGGTGCAGCAGTATGGACACACTGTCGCTGTAAAGAGGAATGCAGCCTGTTTCCGGCGGCAACAGCGCTTTGTTGCAGCGCAGAAAGACAAAATCAAATTTTCCGTTCTGTACCCCATCCAGAAGGTTGCGCTCACTGGTCATGGAGATGTTGACACAGTAATCTGTATGGTTATACATGAATTCCGTGATCATCGACGGAAAATCCGTGTACACCGCCTGCATGAACAGCCCGACCGAAATATCCGTCTGAGCGTTCCGCTTCAGTTTCTCCATGGCGTCGCGCATGCCGTCCCAGTCGCTGAGAATTTTTACCGCGTGCTCATGCAGCGTCTGTCCTGCGGAAGTCAGCCTGACGCCTCTGCCCGAACGGTCAAAAAGACGAAACCCCAGCTCATCCTCCATCGCACGGATTTTCTGCGACAGAGCCGACTGGGTAATATAAAAGGAAGCGGCGGTTTTCGTGAAGCTCTGGAGTCTTGAAAGTTCTAAAAAATATTGCAGATCACGTATATCCATACAGCGCCTCCCTTCGGTATTAGTTTAACTAATAGTTCTATTATAAAGTCGGCATTTATCAAATGCAAGTAAAATGCTAAAATTGTCTCATAAGGCGAAACGCTTTAACAAGTTGAATCGCTACAGCAGAAGAAGCAACAGTTCAGCCAGCTGAACTGTTACCGGAAGAATCTGTTCACAGAGCATATCAGTTGTAATACAAGCGATCGCATTGTGGAGGATCCTTCCGATGATACCCTACAGAGAGGAGGCTGACTGTGTCAGACAACAGTATTATTTCCTTTCGCTCACACGTTCCGGCGGCCTGCCGCCGCGCATACTTCGAGACGGCGTCCACAGGACTTGTTCCGGATTTTGTGTACAACGGGGTGCGCGCATATCAGGACGACAGATATCGTCTCGGCGGAGATTCCGTCTGGGACTGTGACGGCAGGCAGGTGGATACGCAGACCATGCTGTCCTGCGCCGCCGATTCCGTCGGACGCATGCTGGGGAGCGGCAGGGAAAACATCTTTTTCGGGCTCGACACATCTCATGTTTACAGCGTATTCAGCAGCGGCCTGACCATACGTCCCGGCGACAATGTAATCCTTCCGGAAAACGGATGGATGGCGAATCGTTTTGCCTGGCAGCTGCGGGAACGCGAAGGACTTTCCCTTCGATATGTCGGGCCGCGCAACGGAGGCATACAGCCCGAAGACATCGCCGCCGCCTGCGACGGACATACGCGGGCCGTCTGCCTGACGCTTGTGGATCCGGCAAATGGTTTTATGCTGGACGCCGGAGCGATCGGCGGCATCTGCCGGGAGCGGGGCATACCCTTTGCCGTTGACGCCACACAGGCAGGAGGAGTGCTTCCTATAGACGTCGCCGCGATGGGAATAGACTTTCTTGCCGCAAACGACTACAAATGGATGATGAATTTCTGCGGAGTTGGCTACGGCTACGTCTCGCCGACGCTGCGCGCACAGCTGATACAGAAAGCCGCGGGATGGATGAGCGATACGGACAGAGCCGACACGCACAAGCGGACGCTGACGCTCCGCGGGGACGCCGGACGCTATGAGCTCGGTTATCCCAACGCCCCGGGAATCTACGGTCTCGGACTGGTAGCAGATCAGTACACAGCTCTGGGCGGCGAAAGCATCCGCTCGTACGTATTCGGTCTCATCGACCATCTTCTCGGCGAAATCGAAGGAATCTCCGGCGTGAAGTGTGTGAGCAGCCTGCGGCAGGAAAACCGCTCCGCCATCGTCCTGCTGCGCATTTCCCCGGAAAACAGCGTGAGCGCGGAGACTCTCTCCGCCGCAGACATAGCGGCGCCGCTTTCCGCCGGTTCTGATGGAACTCAGTATATGCGCGTGAGCGTACATTACTACAACAACCGCGAAGACATCGACAGACTTACAGACATTTTGAGAAAAGGAGGAAACTGACATGTATGACGTAGAAAAGAAACTGGAGGAACTTGGCATTACGCTCGTTTCAGCCCCCGATCCGATGGCAAATTACGTGAGCGTTCAGAAAGCCGGAGGATTGTGGTTTTTCTCGGGAGCCGGACCGTTTACAGACGGCAAACCGAGCATATTCGGCCGTCTGGGAGAGACACTGACCACGCAGCAGGGATATGAGGCCGCACGGCTTGCAGGAATCAATCTTCTCGCCGTCCTGAAGCGCGAGCTTGGCGGGGACTGGTCGAAACTCCGTCAGATCGTCAAAGTACAGGGGTTTGTCAACAGCACCGACGACTTCACAGAACAGCCTCAGGTGATAAACGGCGTATCCGATCTCTTCGGAGAAGTGCTTGGTGAGCGCGGCCGCCACGCCAGAACGGCAGTGGCTGTCAATACTCTTCCCTTCGGCATCCCCGTCGAAGTGGAAATGATCGTTTATGTGGCCGACTGAGCCCGGAATCTTACAGGAGGATACCTATGGAAAACTATACTGCAAACAGAGACAGAACGCTTCCATTTAAAGTAAAACTGTGTTACTCCGTCGGCGGCTTCGGCAAATCTCTGCCCACCGTTATGCTGATGGCATATTCCCTGTATTTTTACAATAACCTGTGCGGAATTGACCCGCTGATTGTCTCGACGGTCATTCTCATCGCCCGGATCTGGGATTTCGCCAACGACCCTCTCATGGCCATCCTGGTTGACCGCACACGCTCCGGAATCGGCCGCTGCCGCATCTGGCTGAAGTATTTCTCAGTGCCGGCGGGAATTGCCTTCGCACTGTGTTTCGTCATGCCCGACTTTGCGGCCTCCGGAAAGGTGATCTGGTTTATCGCATTTTATGTGCTCCAGGACATGGTGGGCACTGCGACCCTGGTTCCCATCAATACCATGCTGGGACGTATTACCACCAACGACGCGGAACGCGCCGGCATCAACGGCATGAACGGAATTTTCGGTCTGCTGGCAAATCTTGTGGGCGGATCGTTTACTCTTCCCCTGATCCAACTGTTCGGAGGCGGAAGCGAGCTTCGCGGATTCGCCTGGGTAGGCATTCTCTACGGCGGACTCTTTGCGCTTTCCAACCTGATCGTCTATTGGGGCACGAAAGGCTACGATCCTGTGGATGAACCGCTGCAGAATCCCAAAGTCAGAAAAGAGCACGTTCCGGCAGGCGAATCCATAAAAGCCCTCGTCACCAATATTCCCTGGCTGATGTGCGTCGGAATGTATTTCTTCATCATGGTCGCCATGGGCATCTATTCCGGCTCCCAGCTTTATTACTTCCAGTTCAACCTGGGAAACACCGGACTGTACTCCATCGTCAATGCGCTGACATTGTTCTGCAGCCTTGCCGTTTATCTTTTTCAGAAATCAGCGATTAAACACCTGGGGTGCGGAAGAGTGGGTATGATCGGAGCTCTGATTATGTTCGCGGGATTCTTCGTGCGGTTTATATCCGGGGATTCCAGCATTGTCATTCTTCTTGCAGGAACCATTATCGGAAGCTTCGGACAGGTTCTGACCGTTTCCGTCGTCATGCTTATGGTGCTCAACGCAGGCATTTACGGAGAGTGGAAGACGGGAGTGACACATGAAGCGGTGCTTGTGTCGGGATACTCTGTGTCCTACAAAATAGGCGCGACAATCGCGACTCCGATTGCCGGATTTCTTCTGAGTATGGTTCCATGGACAGAGGGGGCGGCTGTACAGGAACAGAGCGTTCTGAATCTTTTCTTCTATGAAAATACTCTTCTGCCGGCAGCCGGCGGACTGTTCGCTCTGGTATTCGCCTATTTTTACTACCGATATGAAAAGCGGTTTCCCGAAATGCGCAGAGAAACCGCAGAGAGAAAAGCTGCGCAAAACAGATAAGGAGAATTGCTGTGATATTAACGAATTGCCGTCTGCTGCCGGAGCTTTCCGGAGGTATCGCCTCGGAGAACGGCAGCGTAGAGATACTCAATGGAAAAATTATTCAGGTCAGCGCGCAGCCTTCCTGCGCCCCCGACGCGTTCGACTGCGGCGGAGGAACGCTCCTTCCCGGTCTGATCGATCTGCATACCCATATTACGATCCTGGGCGGAGTAGGCGCCGGGAAAGAACACGATCCGCAGGCCGTCCTGATCGACGCTATGGAATGTGCGCGGAGATTTCTGGATTACGGCTTTACCACAATACGCGACTGCGGCAGCATAAACCGTGCGGCCCATTATGTCCGTGACGCCGTAAACCGCGGAATCATCGAAGGTCCCCGCATTTTCTCATCCGGGCGTCAGATCAGCACCAGCGCGGACTCACCGAAAAACGCCGCGACAAACGCAAGCATAAATTTCGCGGACGGCGAAGCAGACACTCGCCGGGCGGTCCGCGAGGAGTGTGTCAATCTTGCTGACTTTATCAAAATATACGCTTCCGGTTCGGCCTATCTGCCCACCGGAATTCCGAAACATCCGATCATGGACTATGACGAGATATGCGCGGCCGTAAACGCGGCGCGCGCAAACGGACGGTATGTCGCTGCCCACTGCCATGCAGACAGCGCGATACGCAGCTGCATCCGGGCCGGCGTCAGGACTATCGAACACGCCACCTTCCTCGGCAGCGAAACCCTTCAGCTTCTTCTGGACACGCCGGACTGCTGGCTGGTGCCGACATTCTCCGCAATGTATGTCAGTCAGACGGATCCGGAGGCCAAAGCCTTCTGGGAGGCCAGACTGAACCCAATGCTCAGACAGTGTGCCGATGCCATCGGAGAGGCGTATCGTCAGGGAGCGAAAATAGGATTCGGCACGGACAGTTCCGCCGTAATGACGCAGTACAGGCTCGGCAAAGAGTTTCAGATGCGCCATGAACTTGCGGGTATGGCTCCGATCGATATCCTCACGCAGGCTACAAAAACAAACGCTGAAATTCTCGGACTCTCCGATGTGATCGGCGAGATCCGGAACGGACTGTGTGCGGATCTCGCTCTGTTTTGCGGAAATCCGGACGAAGATTTTACGGTAATGTACGACAGACCCGCCCATGTATGGAAATGCGGCGAGCTGGTGAGATAACATCGGAGGAACGTATTATGGAATTTAAGTCAAGACAATATGAAACCGTCAACTGTGCCGAAATACATGGCACGCATGTGGAATACCGCACCGTCTGCGGCGATTTCCCCGTGAGAGCCGGCGACGGCGCGCTTCTGGGAACCATGTTCAGCTATTCCTATATCCGCACGGATGTGGAGGACAATACAAGGCGTCCCGCGGTTTTCGCATTTAACGGAGGACCCGGATCTTCATCCATGTGGATGCACGCCGGTCTGCTTGCTCCGCGGACGGTAAAAACGGAGCATCCTCTTACCCCGCCCACAACACCGCCGTATGAGCTCGCACAGAACGACGACTGCATCCTGGATGTGTGCGACCTCGTCCTGATCGATCCGATGGGCACCGGGTACAGTCTGATCCTTGACAGGGAACGTCAGAACGAGGTGTACTCCGTGGAAAAGGACTGGTGTGGTATAAAAAAAGTTGACAGCTTATTCTCAAGGATTTCATAATAAAA
>ERZ1643246.674-NODE-674-length-42184-cov-15.231408_pt1 | contig 42184 bp, 56 predicted proteins | sample MGYA00579265_ERZ1643246 | MGnify/ENA primary metagenome ERZ1643246 (study PRJEB29033, sample SAMEA4952261) | chicken gut metagenome | biome: Broiler Chicken; feature: Gastrointestinal Tract; material: Caecum | place: Ireland | collected 2018 | study: Broiler... | reverse complement strand
CCACCACATAATTGATTAAAATCATTGTTAGAAACTATCAGCGCTGGCCGATAGCCTTGTTGTTCGTGTCCTTCAGTTGGGTCAAGACTAATCTTAACGATCTGTCCTTGCTTCAAGCCTTTGTAAGATTCCATTCAGTGAAATCCCCTTTCATAAAAATATTTTATTGCCTTCACCGAAAACGTACTGGATCCAGCAATTAAAATATCTCCTTGCCTTGTGGCTTGCCCCAATCAATTTCTTTATTATTAGGTTCACTTTTGAAATATGCTTCGGTATCAAACCCATCAAACATTTTTCTTAGCGGACTTTCATTCTTTTTAGGCTTCAATATAATTTTATCGTCTTCTAGTTGATACGATACTTTATCATTATTGGTTAATTTTAGAATATCTAATACATTTTTTGGTATTCGTATAGATAAACTATTACCCCACTTTGATAAAGTGAGTACTCCTTTTGTGTGCTCCATGACAATCCCTCCGTGATAAATATACTCACAATATTACAGCATTGTGTAGCTTAATTGCTACAATTACATTATACATCTTTTTGTTATATTGTCGATACTAAGTTGATACATAATAAAAAGCCCTAGTAGTAATTGCATTTGCAACTACCACTAGGGCTAATTTCATATTTTACATCTTAATTGGATATGTTAAATGAACATCAAAATCATCTACTTGATCAGCACGACACGCTAAAGTATCCCAGTTCATTGAGAACTTACCAATTTTGGCATTTTCACTGGTCCACCAAAAAGTAAAATTTTCAACAGCAGCTGCTGGTAATCCATGTAATATGTCGTGCCATTGACTACTCATAATTCTTACTTTCAAATGAAGATCACATATCCCATTAACAACAATCCCCCGAAAGTAAGTTACAGTTTGATCTGTCCAGTTAGGGTTAACCTCGTATGTTCCAATCTTATACCAAGGTGTCCAATTATCACTATTGTATTGTCTAGAACGAATAAACATCTCCCCAGAATCACCTTTAGTCCAAACTTGTCGAGTATAGTGTTCACCGGTAATTACAGATAGTTCACCCCACTCGCCTGGCAATGGTGAATTGGCAAAAGTACCGTTAGTTTCATAATAGCCGTTGGTCCTTATATTGTTAAAGTCGCCGTATTGCAGGATATGGGTAATATCGTTAGCGTTTTGACCTGCTGGTCCTTGAGGGCCTTGCGGTCCCTGTGGTCCACGCTCTCCTTGAATACCTTGTAGACCTCTATCACCTGTGTTTCCTTTAGGGCCTTGAATTCCTTGTGGTCCACGAGCAGGAATTCCTAGATTAATATCAGCAGGAAGCATTGTCTCACCTCCTAAACGTTTACCAGTTTAATGTGCCAATTCCCGTCATCCGCAATATATGGTTGGTATGTTGCTCCTGTAGCTCCTTGGGGTCCAACGTCACCTTTATCTCCCTTTGGGCCAACAGGGCCTGTTGCTCCTGTAGCTCCAGTTTTACCTTGAACACCTTGAACACCTTGTGGCCCTGTCAATCCTTGCGGTCCTTGCGCTCCTGTATCACCTTTAGGTCCTACAGGTCCCTGAATACCTTGAGCACCCGATAAATCAGAAATGTAAGTAAACTTACTTCCGTCCCATACATACATCTTTGAATTATCTGGGTCATCAACTGTACTTGCGATTACTGTAAAGTCACCATCTTCAAATCCAGCGCCCTTACTATTGTTCATTTCTTGAATTGATGAGAATGTTTTTTTAATATTAAAATTTTTACCTGCAGGGCCTTGTGGGCCTCGTGGGCCAACATCACCCGTCTTACCTTGTGGCCCCTGAACTCCTTGTAATCCTTGTGGACCTTGGTCTCCCTTTTCTCCTTTTTCACCTTGAATACCCTGCGGTCCACGAGCAGGAATTCCTAAATTAATATCAGTTTCTAATGCCATTATTATTCACCCTCCTGTATCAGTTTAACGTGCCAATTTCCGTCTTCGCCAATATATGGCTGCCAAGTTTTTCCATCTTTACCCGCTGGAATTGAAAAAGTAATATGATTTTTACCGTCTTCATATTGCTGTTCAACTGTTGCTTGTTCATCAGAGCTTACAGTTTTTGCATTGATAACTAAATTCAATCCTGCGTTTTCAACCGCTGCATTTACAACGTCTTGAAACCCAATCTTCTTAATTATTTCTCCACTTTTGTCAGTCACATTAGCTTCAATTGTGAAAGGAACAACTGTTTCTGGAGTTGGATAGATAGTCTTGTCAGGTTCTTCATTACCATCACTCGGCCAAATTTCCCAAATTTCAAGCTCATACTTATCATCTGGGAGTTTAGCAAAGACTTTGGTTGAGATAATAAAATCAGAATCAATCACCGTTACTGGATAGTCGCCAATGTATCCAGTTGTATTGGCAACTTTTGCAACGAAAGTATGATCTGGGTTTGGCGTTACCCAGCAGCCTTGTTCATCTTGAAAAGAGACGACGATGTGGCGCATGGTGTCGCCACGTTTGAAGGTTCCTCCGCGAACATAAATACTATATTTAGGATCAATTAGCATAATCTCACCTCTTTACTTGAATGTGAGTTGTGTCTTATCGCCTTTACTTTCAGCACTGAATGAATGTACTAATACACTAGTTTCTGTCTTTCCATCCACTACTGGCATTGCTGGTCCATTAAATGGATCAAACCAGTAATCAACACGGTGACCTTCTCCGTTATCATCATCAGAGTAACGGGCGATAATTTGAAGCTTCCGTCCGACTAAACTAGCATCGTAATTGAACTCGCCACTAAAGCCAGATTGCATAGCGTTGTAAATGTCACTATTAGTTTGCTTAACGTCTGGACGTTGAACGGGATCAACTTTAATCCGTTGTAGTTCTTTTTTAGCGTCAACATCATATAAGACTAAGAAACGTTTTGCTAATCCAACAGATAAATCAGAAGCAAACCAACCGCTTACTCGTAACTTATTAGTAAAGACAACGGTATTAATATGGTCTAAGTAAGCTTGGCTCTTGGTAAAGTCAATAATGTTTGTATAATCTACAAAATTGCCATTACCTGCCGAATCATCGGTATAACGGAAAATAACATTAATCTTCTTACCAGCCATGTCACCCGTGTACTTAAATTCAGCGCTAAAGCCTGAATTAGTAGCGTTTGGAATATCTGGATAAGCTTTTGCAACGTCTGGTCGAGCAGTTACATTAACCTGTTGACGAGTTAATTCTTTACCCTTTTCATCAGTTAAGATGATATAGGCATAGCCTTTGCCTTGTGCCTTATCACTACCAAACCAGCCACTTACCTTAAAGCTTGTGTCATTATCAAAACTGCATGAATCTAAGTGACCTGCAGTTGTTACTTTCGTTTCTGTCATACTTGTAAAATCTCCTGTCAAATCAACCGAAGCATCTACACCTTCACCATAAAAATTATCAGTAAACTGCCACAAAGCAGTAAAGTCACTGATACTTGGGAAGTATTGGAATAATGGAGCTGTAACCGCACCCCGAACTGGGTAAGCAGCAATCCACAACTTAGCACCAGTTTGGCGATGGATTTCTTCAAAGTCCCATAAATTACTCATTCCTGAATATGAATAGAAGCACGGGATAAAGCCTGCACTTTTGACAGTATTCAAAAAGGCTATAGCAGCTTGTGTATTTGAACTGCGATAGCCTAATCTTTCTTCATAATCCAGAACTAAAATTGAGCCTTGCGGTAAGCCCATCGCATGAGCGTTAGCAATTGCGTAGTTAGCCTCTGCAACTGCCAAGCTTGCATTCCCACGAAAGCGCGAAAAGTGATAACCACTAACTTTCATACCTTCGTGTTGAGCTGCTGCAATTTGTCCAGCACCATAAGCATTCCGCCAGTAAGTACTTTCTGTTAGCTTAATGATTGCTCCACGAACTCCTCGTGCTTTCCAATGTTCCCAAAAACTATAATAGGTAGCGTTGGGGTTATACGCGGAAACATCTAATACATATGGTCTAGTCATTGCTAATCACCACACCAGTTTGCGGTTCATTTGTCGGATCAACAGTTGGAGTTAAGTCACTCTTTTCATATGCTGATTGAACAACATGATCGACAACCTTGTCATCAACCTTGAAGCCCTTGTCAGCTAACGTGTTAGCAACCAATCCGGTGGCAATCTTAAACTTCTCGTGACCGGTAATATCGTTGTTGCCTGCCAGACTAGTAACCGCTTGGTCAGCTAGTTTTTCAGTAACATCAAGCATTTCTTTTTCTTGCAGAGTCTTGGCGTGAAGCTTCTTCTGTTCTAGCACCGGGCGAACATACATCCATGCAAAAGCGACAATTGCACCAAAAGTACCAGTGGAAAGTAAGTAGTTCCAAATTTCATTTATGGTTTTCATAATTCATACCAATCCTTTCTTTGATTTGGGCAACATCTATCTTTAACTCGTCAATTTCTGCACTGTGATGATTAACTCGCTTAGTTAAATTCCCCTGATCATTATTAACTTGTTTTAATAATTGAGTTAGTTCGTTTACATTGACTTTGAAGTCAGTTAGCTTATCTTTTAGGTCTTCCATATCTTTGCGATTAGCTTCGTGAGCGGTATTAGATAGGCTTGTCTTTAAGTAATTTAAGATGACAACAATTAGCGTTCCTAACGAAACAACTTCGCCCCAACCTAAGCCAAATACACCATGCGGCATTAATTCACCCCCTACGAATGCAAAATAAAAGCGCCCCAATCGGACGCTCCTTTTCTATGCTGTTTTCGTTCTTAATTCTTCCATTTGATGATTAAACATCTGTCTAGCAACATCCACAAACAAATTTAACTCAGAGTCGGGAATTGCTTGCCCTTTAGAGAAGTATTGTTCAACGGCCAACATCTTGTTGCGAACCATCGCTTCATAGTTGTCTTTCTCGTGGAAGAGGTAGAGGCGGATTAATGTCGTTTCCTCTTGCAAATTAAGGGTTAATTCCTCTACTCTTTCGGACATCTTGTCCGCTTTTTCTACATACTTTTGAAGTTCTTTACCCTTATAAGTCTCTTCGCCTAAGTTATGAGCAATTTTGATATAGCGATTAAGCCCAATACAATCAGTAACAAACTTAGCGATTAACTTACGAGTTTCGTTAGCCCACTCAATTTGTTTTTCGTAAAACAATTTTTCATCATTCTGCATCTTAGCGATCTCCTCTTGTTTAGTTAGCAACTTGCTGTTATTTCTGCTTTGCATAACGGCGTTAATGACATAACCAATAAAAGCAACAATCCCCGAAATAATAGCAGCTGTTAAGCCACTATTAATCATTGATAAACTATTCTGGCTTACTTGCATTACTATCACGATATAACCCCTCGTTTTTGAATTGATTATATCAAAATAAGGCCGCCCATAGAAAAAGCGTACGATTGCGTTTAAATTTCAATGCTTTCGTACGCTTATTTATGTATTGTTTATTTCGTTGGCGACTATGTAATTGCTAATTTCTCTTTAACAGCAAAATAGTTTTTACGGACTTCCAATGAATAGGTAACTTACTGGTTGTTTTGTAATTCATTGTAGTTAAGCCCGCATCTGTAACATTGACTTTTACCGTGTCATTAAGCCAATTAATACCATTGATTCTTCTAAATCCTTTCATTATTATAATCTCCTTAAAAACAAAAAGTAGCTCTTTAACTTTCCCATTTGAACGTATAACTTCCTTATTCAAGATAAGTTCATTATACCAAACGGCCGCCCTCTCATACTGTGTATTTCGGTGGCGTCTAATATGCTCTAGTTAGTAGTTAACCTTGTAATCCTTCTTAGCCGTTGTTAGGTAGACGTAATGAACAGGGTAGTTATCATTAGTATCTGCTCTCATGGTTAGTTTTCCACCTCGACTAACAGTTGCGAAGCCTTGCTTGTTTTGACCATCACCCCAGACCGTGAACTTTTGATTATCAAATCCCGGAAGCGGTAAACCGGTAATGTAGTCTGTCCATGTATTTGACGCAACATTAATTTCACAATCGATTTGGACTTGATTGCCAGACTTTGTGACGTGTAGATTCTTAACTGAGCCACTAGCACTGACATTAACTTCTTCGGCTAAGCCATCAACCATCCACTGTGACCACTTAGGATTCTGTTCATTAGCGAATTGTTTCCAACAAGTGATACGAGGGTCAGTTAAGGAAGTGATAACTAGTTTACCATGCAGGTGGTTTCCGCCAGTACAGGTATAGACATATGCAAAGTCCATACTACCATTATCCGTTCCAAGTGCCTTTGCAATACTTGATCCCCAGTACTTGACCGTTAAGATACCAGTTAACTTAGCACCATTGACGTACTGAGATTCGTTGAGACGGCTTGACAGCTCGTAAATAAAACTATTAAGTTCATCTTCTGAATTTAGTTTTCGATAACCCAGAATAGCTGTATCGGATTCATAGAAAGTTTTAATGTCATACATAATTGCCCGATAAAGATTCTGCTTCTCTTCACCAATTTTGCTCATGGCAAGTGAGTTAGCGTTATCAGCCGCAGTATTTTTATGGATATCAAAAGTCCACTGAAGATTACGGTCTGTAGCTCCATTATCATCCATATTTTTATTAATTTTAGATTCACGAACGTTGATAGAAGTTGATCCACCACCATCCATACGCCAAGCGTTGGTACAGCCTGCATCAATGAATTTCTGTGCCAATTGGTCAGCAGTTAACCCGTCGTCAACCATGCTTCGTCCATCACAGCCAATAACGATCCAAGTGCCGTCTGGTCGCTCTCCCAATCCCAAGGCTGGATAATGCTCAGTAACTCGTCCTCCGGCTCGCAAGTTATCAGTTTGGTCGTTATCACTATTAGCGTATCCTGATTTTTGTCCGTTTTTTACTAGCGAATAATAAACAGTAAAGGCTACCTGCGCGCCATCGTTCAGCATTTGTTGAGCTGACGTTCCTGCTTGATATTCACGAATTGAGCGATCATTCATAATGGCCAAGCTTTTCATCCGATCTGGATACTGTTTTGAGGCATCAGCCTGATGAACAATCTTACCACCAGAGATAATGTTACCGTTCATATAGGTTTCACCTGGTCCAATCCGAATTGAAGCATCACCATTAAGTGTAAGGGTGGTGTGGTATTGCCGTGCCCATAAGTTTGAAGAAATCCAATTCTGATGATAATTCATCTCGGGCATAATGGTGTTACCATGTTTATCAACCTTTGGAATTGTCACAGTATAACAGGTTGTATGATAGTTGTGGTCACGATCAATACTATAGCTAATCTCATCATAATAGTTGTTATCAGTATAATTGATTTGTTGAGCCCATAAATGATTATCGAGCCCAATGCTAAATCCATCGGGATGATCTAAAATTCGATAATCAGCGCCTCCACCATCGTTAGGTGCATAGTAGCCAAATGTATGGGCCATGTTACCAACTTTAAGCTTATTGTCATGCTGCATATCAGCAACGGTATTATAGGCAGTTGCATTACTATCGACTTGCAAATTCTTGATATATTGATTTGTTTGATTTTTGAAATCTTCAATTTGCTTGTTGATCTTGTTGTTAAAATCATCAAACATATTATTGATCTTATCATTATCGTCATCAACACGACTTTCAAGTTCACCGATACGGTTTTGAAGCCCTACCAACATGGAAGTAGTAGCTGATCCTTGACGATTCAACTCATTAATAAGATCAGTAACCTTGTTTTGAAAGTCATTAAGAACTTTATCAGCGTCTGCTGTGTGTTGCTTAAAACTTGCGAGCAATTCATCCGCAATCCGCTCAAATGGAGAAATCCAATCACGTGGTACCAAACCCGTGACAACTTTATCCGCTAAGACCTTGAGATCAAATTCCAGCGTAGTTACTGAATTACCGTTCTTTAGAATGCGGAAGAACGCTTGTCGATATGATCCGGCAAGCGGAAAGGCTTGCTTTGGCATATCGAAGCGGAATCGACCAGCTGATTCATCGATTGGTACATATCCTTCATCATCAATAATTCTAAAATCGCCCTTTGCACTCTTAGGTAAGAATCCTTCAAACCAAACGTTACAACCGGTTAAGTCGAACGGTGTACCATCTTGATTTTTGATGTTGACGAAAACCTGACGCATTCCGTCTTCCCATTGACGAGCAGTAATCCAGTTGTCATTGCGCTGTTCGTTCCAATCGATGTGGAAGTCCTGCACGTTATCAACTAACGCACGATTGTCAGCACCCATAACATAGGTTAATGTTTGTGACAATTAAATCAGTCCTTTCTCTTGTAGAATTTGTTCAACCACTGCTTTGGTTGTTGCAATATCAGTCCCACGAGCAATGTGAGAAGCTCGCTTGTTCCATTCTTGGCTTACTTGCTTAACTTCATCATGAGTAGCTTTATCATCCTCAAGCTTTTGGCAACGCTCTTGAAGCTCATCGATTTGTCCTTGCAGGTTGCCGTCACCTTTCTTACGATCTGTCACTTCATCAGACAGAGCTTGCTCAATCACCTTGAAGTTCTCTGTTAATTGACCCGGCAATTTTGAGTTCGTTGTTAAATCCTCCACGTGTGGTAGCTTAAACTCGCTCATTGACTATCACCTACTTTCGTGAATAAGGGTTGCCCGTCGTTGCTAACAGATAAATAAAAAGCCGTCCCATCAGGCGACTTCATTTTGATATGTTCAAATGGTATTTCTGCAATTCGATTGATGTCACGTTGGTGATATATCTTACCGTCTGACGTATATTCTGGGACTAAGGTTTTACCGTTGTCCTTACTACACATCAAAGTATAGAAGCCACTATTGGGGTCTGGCATTCCTCGTAAAACAATATTATTAAGATAATTACCAGCAGGAACAGTGTCCTTTGTTTCATCAGCCATTCAATTTCACGTCCTTTCCATCAGTGAATTGGCTTAACCTGTCCATTTGTTCTTGAGTATACTTCGGCGGTTGATCCGTCTTTGAAGTATCTTTCTGGTTACTCTGATTGTCAAAGTGGTTCTCTTGACGTTGACCAGTAGCACCATAGATGTTTAGTGGATTAAGATTATTGTTAATAACAGAAACATCTTTCCAGATAGCTGAATTAACGTCTCGCATAGCATCACCAGTGTTATTAAACATTAGTGTTACACCATCTGCCGATTCTCCCGTTAAGTCTTCATCTGGTCCTTCAATACCCATTAGAACAACATCAACATTCAACTGTAATTCTGGAGCAATAAGCTTTATTTGGTCGCCCTTTTGTATGTCGCTCATATGAGCACCATCAATTGTTAAGACAGTAGCAGGCATGTGCTGGACGGTATTTTCAACATATTGTTTTAATGTATTCATATCATAAATACTATCTTCAACAATTGGCTTCCCACGATGTCGACCGTATTGCTTAATACTCTCTTGGTCTTCGTAATGAAAGACAAGTGAGTAATACTCTTCCGATGTTGTTGAAGAGGTAGGTTGACTACTACTTGATGAACTAGAACCACTATCACCAGCCCCACCATTCTTGATAACTTGTAATGGATCCAACCACGTGCCATCATTGCTCCACGCATGACCAAAAGCTTGTTGAATATTCATCTTAGTTATTCCGACGTGTAAATGACTAGTGTTTCTTCTACCAATTACATCGCCAGTTTTGACTTTCTGACCAACATTAACAAAGATGTCACTAGCGGAACTAAACGCCTCTTGATACTCCACATTAAGCCCAGAAGCGTCTTGGATAACACAATACCAATTAATACCGCCATTACCCCACGCACGGCTAACGGTACACGTACCACCGTGAATTGCATGGACTTCATTGCCTGGATGGTCAATTGAGCCAAAATCTAAGCCATCGTGGAAATTATTAGGACGACCATTCCCTGCATGAACGCCGAACAATTGAGCGTCCATGAATTTACCTTCACCAACGCTAGGGAACGGCCAACCCCAACTACCACCACCGGCTTGTTGAGTATGACCGCCCCATTTTTTTATAGTGTTAAAACATCCAGTAATAGGCTTCCCAATTGCTGGATTAGGTGTTACTCCTGCTAAGTCCCATACAGCCGCCGCAGTACCTTGTAGATAGACACGACCGATCGAGCCTTTACCAAATTCTTTGTTCCATTTATCTGCTAATACTTGATTTGGAGGCATTGAGCCTTCTGGAGCACTCCAAGCAGGTTTAATAGTATCGCTAACTGAACATTCTTTAATCCAGTTACATACGGATACAGCGTCACTATAAGCATCACCATGTTTATATGTGTGGTTCAACCAGCCCCAACCATATCCTTGTTCCTGTAATTCATATGCAAAGAACCATTCAGGACTTACTCCAGCATTCTTGACCGTATCATATAGACGGTTAACGTCTACACCCCACGCATGAACACGTTGCGAACGGTTAGCAAAGTCGTTAATCATAGTTTCTTTATTTACCCCGAAATTAGCATTGATTGGTGATTTAGCGAATTCTTCAACGTTGTCAAGATTTCCTCCACCACCATCGCTACCATCAGACACAGTGGTAATATCCTTCTTCATCTTTCCGCCGTAAACCCAACAATCATTAACCATATCTTCGAAGTTATAGTCAACGTTCGCTCCAGTCATATTAGACATATACCGAAATGCTCTGTCTGTTTTGTGAGTTAGGCTAGCTAAATCATAAACCTTTAGCGTCAAACCATCGGGAACCCAATAAGCACCAAAGGCTTTGAAATTCTGTGTTATCCAGTCATATAGAGAACCTTTTTGCTCAACTGATAACGATGGGAAAGCACCATGAATTTCAAACTTAACCCCTTGATCGTTGTTATCAATGAATTTATGCAAACATGACTCTAACGAATAAGTTTCTTTTTCAGACGTTTTTGTAACCGTTACTCCAGCTTGAGGTTGGTTGTTAGTTTGATTAGACGAACCACTAGAATTACCACCAGTAATTGTTGGATTATCTTCGGTTGGCTCTGGATCATCAATACGAATATTTTTCAAGCAGTCAATAATTGTATGAGTACATTTGATTTCTTTTGTAAGATAACCATGTTCATCAATACCCGGCTTCATACTTTGAACATTATAGAATTGACCATCATACCATACTCCGCATTTACCCTTAGTAGCATAATAGGCTTCTTTGAACTGTTCGCTATAGGTAATGGTTAACGTGAATTCATAATTAGAGCCAACTTTGATATTCCTTTTGAAAGAATTTCGAATATCGTTAAAATCGTAGCGATAAGCGTGTTTTCCATCCTTATCTTCGATGTAAATTACTTTATAATCAGAATAATCATATCTCATGATAACCTCCAGAAAGGAAAGTCAAAGCTAATTTCACCAGAAAAATTATCAACTTGAAAATCATTCTTACCGTTGTTCAAAGTAATGACTCCACCATGTGTTCCAGTGATATTTAATAAATCGCCTTCATTGTTCAAAGTAGGATTAACGCCATCTAATTCCCATGTACCACTAAACCCCTTTGGACGTTTAATGTAATCTCCAGTTGTTAAATTTTTAATTTGAAAATTATCTCCGGCTGTACCCTTGATGACAATTTTCAACTGGTGCCCTTGCCGTTCTGGGTCGATATAAATATCGGAAAGGTTATATACACTGAACTTATTTTCTTTGAACGTATAAGGCGGATAGTCACCATTGTTAGGAACGTTGTTATTAACTCCCCATTCATCATCAACAGGGCTTAAAGAAGTTCCAATTGAGCGACTTAACCCCATCAAATCAGTGAAAGTGACCTCACAAGTCCAGTCGTTCACTGAAAATTCTGGATCACCCATGACCGCTGTACCGTAATACATACGCCCAAGCCAATCAGCAAAAGTTATCCAGTAAGCTTCACGACTGACTAAAAAACGCTGTGCTGCTTCAAAAGCTAACATAGCGTCTGTCTGGCTAACTCCTTTATAAACGAGTTTGAACTTTAATTCCCTAGAGTCGAAACTAGTTGAGACAATTCTTTCCCCATCTTGAAAACCAATCTTTTTAGTTTGATTCGTTTTCTTTGCCACTGGAACATTAGGTGAAGAGTAGCAATGAACGTTCTCCATGTTTTTAACATCGTAAGCACTTGTCCAATTAACGCCGTCTGGACTGATAGAAAATTCGACAGTTGGATAATCAACTTCATTGGGCAAAGGTACTCCGCCTAAGTCAACAAAGCCATATTGGACTGGTTTATCTTGTCTTTTGGAAAATACTTGTATCAAAAAATATCACCCCTTAGCCGATTGCCATCTCGCAACATTCCATTCGTTGAATTTTCTATTCAACTTTGAAGCCGTATCAAATGTAATTTCTGGGTGCTGATCAACGTTATCAAGTTTATTAACTGCTTGTGCAATTAAAGCAGTTACTTGATCTTCAAATGAACGTGAGCTGGCGTTAAATGTATTATTTGCAGACAAACGACCATTTACGCTAATTCCTGAGCTATCCATTTGAGTATTAAGCGCAGTCAATGAACGCGAGAAGTTATTAGTATCAATTTCTGGAACAGTAACGGTAGCTGCTTCTGATAATTGAGTAGCTGCATTAGTAACAGCACTGATATTATCTAACATACCTAATGCAAGACCAGCAGGAATATAGATACCAACTTCATTACGCATAACACGTGATGGTGAATGAATTGATAAGGCTGATTGAATCTTTTCCTTAGCAGCATTAGCAATTCTGCCAGCGGCTGCCATAACGTCACCAATCATTGAATTTATTCCTTGGATAAATCCAGCGATTAAGTTGACCCCTTCACTGATTAAACTAACGCCTTTCATTCCACCCTTAACACTGTTTGCATTCTCAGAACCAGCATTACGTGAGCCACTTAGCCCATCCATAACACCCTTGATAAACATTTGAATTAGCTTGCTACCAGAAGCTAGAACTTGACCTAATGCATAACCAACCCCGTAGACAAATTGCATTACTGCTTGAACCGCAATATTAGCAAGTCTAGGAATTGCGCTGGTAATTCCTAAGATGAAACTACCAATTAAATCAACTGCCGCTTGAATAATCTGTGGTAGTCCTTGTGCAATACCTTCAATAAAGGCAACAATAAGGTTAACTCCAGCTTGAATGATTAACGGTAGTTGAGTTGCTAATGTGTTCAAGAATGCCACAACAATTTGACCAATAGTGGTCATAATCATTGGTAAGCCTTGAAGAATACCTTGCAAGAAGCCTTGAATGATCTGAACCCCTTGTTGCATAATCACAGGCATATTTTGAGCGATTACGGCTAAGATTTGAACAAACATCTGCATTACAGCATTAGCAATGGTTGTAATGTGCTGGCTAATTTGAACCACTAATTGAGTTAACAGGTTAGCAACAGCACTAGCGATCAATGGAATTGAAGTCATGATTTGTTGCACGAAGCTAGTAATCATCGAAGCGATTCCTTTACCCATTGCCGTAAACAATGGAACGATTGAGGAAATCTTTCCACTCAATTGTGAGAAAGCATTAATCAATACCGCTAACGATAGATTAATCATTGCAACTCCAGCACTAACCATTAACACCGCTGCGCCAAACGCAAGCATACCAACTGCACCAGCCGTTAAAGCTGGACCAGCAATTGCAAAGACAGCAGTCATTGCCGTAATAGCAATTGTGATGGCTGTGATTGCTTGTAGTCCTGCTGTTCCCGTAGAAGCAAATTGAGTTACTACTGCTACCAACAAGCTGAACGAAGCAATCAATAGTGCCATGCCCGCAAATGCAATAGCACCTTGTATTCCAATTGAACCAATTGCTTTAGCAGCTAATGCAAATACTCCAATTATTGCGCTTAATGAAGCAGTAACAGCAAGCATTGCCCCTGCTCCAGCCCAACCTTGTTTAGCTAATTGAGCTGTTGCAAGAACAAGAGTTGCCATACCTGCAGTTGCCAATCCAATACCTGCCCCTATTTCAAGAATTGCAGTTGCTAATTGTAAGAAGTTTGTCGACGATTCACTGGCGGATTTACCAGCTTTCTTTGTTGCATTCTCGGTTTTGGTCATTCCAGCACTAGCTTTAGGCGCTATTTTTTGTAATGGTGTAAATCTTGCGACTAAGTTCCAGATACCTTTACCTGCTGCAACAGCAACCCGTCCAAGTCGTTCAGCGTGAGCTAAGAATTGACCTGTTACCGTAACCACTGGACCAAGTACAGGAGCTAAACCAATAGCACCTTGAATGAACTTAGCAAATCCACTATGAGACGCATTAGCCCACGATAGTGTTTTGTTAATAAGGTCTAACATAGCACCACTCATAGCATTATGAGAAGCCAATGAGGTATTTCTCAACGCTTCCCAGTTACCACCGACTTGTTCAACCTTAGCGCCGATATTCTTCTGCATTTCGTTTGCTTGATCTTTCAAACTCTTTTCAGAAGCTTTTCCAGTTCCAGCAGCTTTATCAACTGCTTTAGCCCAAGCGTCCCAACTCTTAGTTGAATCGTTAGTATGGTTCTTCATTGCGTCCATTAATGGAGCAATTGCTGCCATACCAGAAGTACCAAACATTGCTTTAAGCTTCTTCGTCTTTTCAGCGTCCGTTAAGCCGTCCATTGACTTGTTCAAGTCCTGAATAATTTGTGGGAATGACTTCATCTTCCCCTGTGCATCAGTAAAACTGATACCAAGTTCGTTCATTGTGCTTTTAGCTTTCTGAGATGGTGCAATCATTTGCAAAACAGCATTGTTCAAGTCCTGTGAAGCCTGCGCAGCACTAAACCCTTTATTAGTAAGTAATCCAATTGCTTCGGTAGAATCTTGCATACTCATACCAGCGAGCTTAGCAGTACCAGAAAACGTAGCCATTGCCTGTTGCATATCTTCAATAGAAGCGTTAGACATATTAGCCGTCTGAACAAGAATTTCTGCTGCTTGTTGAGGTGATTTGAGTGAGTTCCCCCAAATATTCATTGCTTGCTGTACAACTCCAGCAGTTGTGGTTAAATCAGCACCAGCAGCAGTCGCCGCTTGTGCGATAGCTGGGAACTGTTCCTTGATTTGACCAACGGAAGCACCGTTCCGAGCCATTTCTGTCATGGCTTCTGCTGCCTGTTGAGCGCTAATTGGCAAATCAGCACCCATTTTATTGGCAACATCAGATAACCCTTGAATATCCTTTGAAGTACCACCAGCAACAACCGCCGCAGTGTTCAAGGATTGTTGGAATTGACCGAAACTCTTTAATCCTGCTACACCCATCGCAGTTGTAGCAGCACCAACGACGGAGGTTACATTACCAATAGTTTTAAGGCTTGAACTAACCTTCTCACCCATAGACATAGCAGTGTTAGTAGCAGTATTGAACGTTGATGTAAAGCCATTATCAACAGCGGACAATACCGCCTGCACGCTATACGATTGAGCCATTATCGCCCGCCTCCTTTATTAACAACTTTTTTCCATGCGTTCTTGTCAATCCTTCCAGCTTTTTTAAGCCGTTCAAACTCTTTCATACGCTTAGCAAAGAGGTCTGGTGACTTACTACCGTCAACTCCAGCAACAGCGTATTCATCGCCAAAGAACTTGCGTATCTTATACTCTTGTTCTTGGCGGTTAAAGAGTTTATCGAACTTGTCATACTTAGCTCGTGGATTCTTTCCACCAGTTGTTGACTGAGCTAGTTGGTTGTAGAACGCAATCTTAGCTATTTTTTCTTCTGCATCTAATTCTTGAAGTTGGTAGACCTCCATACGTAACTCGTACTCACTTCTAGTCATCATTCCAACTTCACGAATACTATGAAAGCCCAAATGAGCTAACGAATTAACCAGTATTTTGTGGTATTCCTGCTCACTGGTTAATGGCTTCTCATTTAGGCTTGAAGGTTTTTTACAGCAATCTTAGTAGCGTTTGCTGTTGCTAATTCATTCATAACCCCATCAAACAGCTTTTCGATGTCGGTGTTATCATCTTCAAGCACATGGTCAATTGCTTCTTGTGTTGGACGGGTTGCATCAGCCCATGTTGCAATATAAAGGACTTCTGAAAGACAAGCAGGATCATAAACACGTAAACCAGATAAGGCCTTAGTCAATCCCATACCGAAACTCATACCTTGTACACTAACGCCGTAATACTTATCTAAGTTACGAACAAACCCGATGCCAAAATTCAAATCGTAATTCTTGCTTCCAACTTTTAACTTCATAAGTTAACCCCTCCTATAATCAGCCGCCCTTGCGTATTGTTTATTTCGTTGGCGACTTAGTATTTACTATTGTTATTGACCTATCCTGCTAATCCTTTGGAGTAGATGCCTTACTTGTGTCGTAAGCTACACCAGTACCAGCGTCTGCGTCTTTCCAAGGAGTACCGTTGCCATCAGTTCCATCCTCTTTAGGAGTATCGCCAATAGCACCAACGCCACGAAAGACATAAGCAAGCATTTCTTCTTCTTCGTCTGTTAAGGAAGTCCAGCCCATTACTGGCGTACCGTCAACAGAAATGGTTGTCTTACGGTTCGAAACATCGTCTGGGTCACCATCAACGTCATCTTCCGTAACTGTTCCTCGCATATAGAAAGCAAAGCATTGCCCATTATCATTACGCCGTTGATAGTTAACAATCCAAAACTCCATTTTGTCACCGTTGAACAATGACATTTGCAACTTATCAGCAATTTCAGACCAGTTATTAACGAATTCAAACTTCAAGTCCGTTTGAAGTGGTGATTGTTTACTTACATAACCGTCCTTAGTTGCATCTGTCTTAGAGTCTCGTTGCGGTTCAAAATCAAGCGATGTTTGATATGGTACTGGCATTCCTCGCTTTTCTTTTGCTTCCGCTAGCTTACGAGCAAAGAGAACTAAATTTTTACCCTGAATTGCAGGGTACTTAGTCGTATTTACTGCCATTAATATTCCTCCTATCCGAGATTAAAAAAGAGCGTCAACACACCATGAACTAGCACAGTGTCTGGTACGCTCGTATCATTCATTATTTGAAAGTCAGATTGATTGTTCCTGCCAACGAAACGGAAGTTATCAGTAATTAACGTTCCGTCTGCTAATTGATTAAGTTGCTCCATCATTTGTGTTACTTGATAACGCATTTTCAACGTTCCCCAAACATGAATAGTTTGCGAAATTAAACCACCCTTAGCCGTTTTCAGATTAAGGGTGGTTTGTTGTGTATTAGCAAGTTGTACGAATGGATAATCAACTTCTTTTGCTGGCAAGTAATCATAAGTATTAAATCCAAGGCTCTGACTAACCTTGAAAATCTTGTCGTAAAGTTCTTGGGTTGGTATTGCGAGCATCACAGCACCTCACATGAATAGAACGTTGAGTTGGTCAACAAATCTAAGAGCTTGATAGGTTAAAGCTGGACCAAGTGCCGGCTTAGCGCCCATAAAACGAGTACCGTACTCCAGATAACTAAAGTATTTCGTATGTGGACCAACAATTGCGGTTAAACCTCTATCAGCAATCCGTACGGTTGTACTTCGCTTGGTAGCACCTGTTGAATGGCCCTTTGTATAAGCTTGGTCCATGTTATCTTGTGCCTTAGACTGCAATTCAGCTCCGTTCTGTTTGACGATAGCCTTCACGTCATTCATATGGGCACGATCTTTTAACCCCATAGAAAGCTCGGAAATGCCCTCTAATTTAATGAATTCTCTACTCATTTAGTTTCACCTACAATCAGTGTGAAATACTTTAACGGTTTCCTGTACGTGTTTAAGACATACTTGCGACTATCACCATCTAGTTTCAAATATCCCCATTGTTTCGGTGGTTCGTAAACTGTGCGAATGACCAACGCTCTATGCTTATAATCACCGAAAACTTGCGCACTCTTTTCTACTCCAACATCAGTAACATTAGCAGGCAAGGTTACAAGTTCCTCGTCACCGCCAACATATTTGTGCTGTTTAGGGTCGTAATGCTCTTCTCCAGTATCATAAAACGTTACCTGTCTATCGAATATCATTGTTACGCCTCCGAAACGGGTCAACGGTGGTTAACAACCCTGTCCCGTTGTTCTTCTTCCACTCGGCAATATCGTCTAAGAAGTCGTCAAAGTCGTTAGAATTAAACGAAATCGTTTCGCCCTCTTGACTGTATGAGGTCATACCTTCGTTTTTTAGGCGGTTAAACCTCTTAACGCATACTTCCATAGGAATATACGCTAACTCGGTTGGCACCATCTCTGTGGGCTTTAAACCGAGCTTAAATTTAAGTTGAAGATTGGTGTTGCTAATAATTAGCCCTAATGTTTCATCAAAGCTGGTATTGCTTGGTAACAAGCCAATCATCGTTTTTAAGTCTTCAAGGGCTGGCGTTTTCTTTTCTTCTTCGTCAGCCATTTAATCGCCTACTTACCAGCTCCGCCAGCAGTTTTCTTAGCACTCTTCTTTTGACGGCCTACTCGATTATCTTCTGGAACGTTATTTGGTTCTGTGCCGTCAGCTACCTTATCAGTATTAGGAGTAGGCGCACCAGTTGTGCCAGTTGTACCAGTTACTCCAGTGAATGTAACCTTAACAACCTTACTTGGATCATAAAGGTAAGTTGCATACATAGCAGTAGCATAGTAATTGGTAAGTCGTTCACTAGGCTTACGTTCTGGTTCGATATTAACGCCACGCTTAGTAAGTAGCTTAATAGCTGGGCGACCATCAGAAGCATTAGTTACAACGAGATATGCTTCGTTAGCGTTAAGCTTACGTGAACGCATAATTTGAACACCTAGAATTTCACCGTAAACACCAGATGAAATAGGATTTTGAAGCATGGTAGCTCCAGTAAATTCTTTAGCAGCACTAATTCGCAATTGTCCCGCTGCCTTTGGTGAACAGATTAATACAATCGTTGCACTATCATCTTCAAAGTTAAATGTATCAAGTGCTGTTTGTAAGCCATCAACAGTTGGTTCGACGCTTGCTGATTGAGTAGCACCCTTTAAGCATTCAAGGACATCGTTATCTTGCTTGTTACCCATTGCGGTACCTAATTGCTTAGATAATTCACCTTCGGGGTCGCCATAACCAATGGCTTTGGCTTGGTCAGTAATAGAACCACCCTTACCAACTTCCTTGATGGTTGCTGCACGTTGTCCGTAGGTGAGCTTTGAAGTTTCAATGGCTTCGCCTTCCTTGATATCTTCTGCATCACCAATGTAATTCCATGCTGGGAATTGAATAGTTGACCCTGGTACGCCTTGTAATGTGTTATCAACTTGTGCTAATGGTGTAAATTTTTGCGCAGCTGTTAACTGTGCTGACACCATAGGAGCAAGGACTTCGGGATCTAATACATCTTCACTGTATGTTACTTCATTTGCCATATTTGATTACCTCCTAATATGATTCTTGTACTAATTTGTCGTATACCTGTGGATTCTTAGCTTTCAAATTTACTCGTTCTGCATACGACATCTTCTTAAACTCATCAAGCGTAGGAACTTTAATCTTAGTTCCATTAATTTGTGGTGTATTACCTTGTAGCAACTCATCACGTACGCTTTGGCGAATGCGTTCAACCGCCTTTAAGAAAGCTTCACCATTCGCTTTAGTGGTTTCTGCTTTCTCGGTAACAATAAGGTCGATGTCTTCATCAGTTGGATTTTTATAACCGCCATCAATCAATTGTTGGCGAGCGGTATCTCGCATTTCATAACGTGCCAACTTTGATAATGCTTCTTCACGAGCTTGTTCTGCTTGTTGAAGCTTATAGTCTTTTTGTTGGTCTTTGTTCATCTTTGCAAGGCGTGTAGCTTCACTCCGAGCATCATCGACTTCCTTTTGGTGGTCACGATCATAACGTGCCATTCGCTTTTGAACCATTTTGTCTACTTCTTCTTGTGTGAACGTCCGTTGAGAACCTTCTTGTGGTTGCTCTGGTTGTTCAGTGTTGGTTGCTTCTGCTCCAGTTGGTGCACCTGTTTCTGGAGCCGGAGAACCTTCTGCGAAGAATTGTAAGTTCATTGGTAATTTGTTAAACATAAATACACCTCGTTTATAGTCCGGTGGACTGTGATATCCGAGTTGTTCTTTAACGACTGCAAGCTAGTAAAAAGTCAAAATAAAAAGCCCTCAGAACGTTTCTAAGAGCTTTTAGCTTAAATACATATAATTATTCATTTTTATCTTTAGATTTCCTAGAAGCACCTACTGTGGCTTTATAGGAGTTATTCTTACCATCTACCCAGTAAGCACTAATACTGCAACGACAATTTGGATGACGGGGAACAATTGGTACATCGTCAACTTCATAGATACCTCGACCGTTCCCATCTGGGTCATTACTGGCAATCTCTCCACAGACTTTGCAACGACCAGGTTCAGCGTGCCATTTGCAGAAACGATAATCGTTGGCAATTAGTGAATCTATTTGCGCTCTGTGTTGAACACGAGCTGATTCTGTCCTTGCTAAGCGTTCAGTAACATAACGATAATTGGCTATGGTTTTAGCCACGTTAGCCTTCAACTTAGTTGCCATTTCTCGGGGGTTTTCCCCTTGAATAATACCGTTAGATACAACTACATCAAGTTGAGCCTTTAGCGCTGCTTGATTAGCCCACAAGCGTTGGCTGAAGTTAGCTGATTCAGTCTGTCCCATGATTATCTTAGCGACATTCTTATCAGTCCACATTGAGGGTTTAGCGGTCACTCCAAGAATACCTGCTTGACGCTTAACCTCATCAATGTAATCTTGGCTAAGTTTGTCATGTAAAGCCTTATCTACATCAATACCACTTTGGACCATTTCCAAGCCAATTTGAGACTTCAACATCTCTAATCGACTAATCCTCATGGTGGCGTTATAAACCCTCAACTGGTCATTAACTGACTTGCTGAAATCGGCATAGGTTACCTTGTTGCCCGCTTGACGTATCTTTTGAGCTTCTTCAACAATCTTCTTAGCTTTCTCTTGATAATGCTGAACATCGGTAGCTTCCACCACTTCTTGGTTAAGGAAGTGACCCTTTTGTAGGTTAAGAAGTTCATGCTCCATTGCACTATCGATATTATTAAGTGCTGTTTGATAATACTTCGCTAAGTGTTGGTTAAACTGCTCATCATTAGCTAGGTTTTGGCTTATCCACGCCTTTTCCGCTTGTTCCCGAGCCTTCCAGTAGTCCTCGTTCTTGCGGTTGTTCGGTATCTTCGCCATTGTTACCACCCTTTAGAATATCAGTTGCGCTTGCTTGGTTCTTAACAGCACGTTTAACTTGCTCTTCCTGTTCATCGGCGATACGTTCCATTTCTTTCTTAGCGTCATCAACAATATCCAATGTGCCAAGCATTGTCTGATCGGATACGATACCTTTCAGCTCTCTAGCCGTTTGAGCTTGGTTAGCGAGGTCAATAGGGATATTACGTTTGAAGCTAAATCGCAAGTCTTTGCGTACTTGGTCTTTATCAATCGTACCGATAACCTTACCCATGCCGATAATTGTGCCTAGCAGATTACGCAATGAGATACGGAACTTGCGTTCTTCAACTGCTGCTTGGTTCTGCATTGATAACAGTTTGTACTTAATAGCAACACCCGAAGCGTTACCACTGAAAGCTTCATCATTCAAGTTAGTAACCATAGCCGTTTGGAAGATGTCGTCTTTCAGTCGGTTCAACATGTTCTCTTGCATAGTGTCACCATCTGGCTTGCTAATAAAGTCAACGTCACCATTAGCAGCCATCGGGTCCGGTGAATAAAGAATTCTATCCTCATTCAGATTAAAGATGGGGTTTCCGTCCTCGTCTTTGGGCAACGGAATGCCAATGATTTTTAGATAAGCCTCATCAAAGTAAGCAACTTGATTAGCTTTTTGACTGAATGCTTGGTCGTACTCATCGACCAGTGTTCTAATCTTGCCAACGATACTTAATCGTTCACTGTTGCTGTCAAACTCCACAGCAGGAACTTCACCGAATAGGCTCGCTTTTTCGTCTGTGAATTGTTTTTCAGTAAACGACTGTATCTTGTTAGCTGTATACATTTCTCCGCTTAATACATTGTTAAAGTAACCGTAGCGAACAAATGCAATCGGCTTCTGATTGATTGACGTGTCATAGATCATAAAACCAGATGATGGGTCAATAACTGCTACCTCTGTATCAGCACTTTCAGTCTGGTACGTTAGCATGTATGAGCGTCCATACACTGCAACCTGCTTGGCAACCTCTGTGAGCTTATCTTGGAAGCTGTTATTGTTCAACCAGTCTTGTAGCTTATCGTTGTTAGTATCGTCTTCTAAGCTAATCTTTGGTGGCTTTCCCATGAAGTAACCCACGTACGTATCGACCACGTAATTAGCCCAGTTACTAATCAGTCTGTTATCGGGACGAGCTGACTCTCTATCGTATGGTTTACGTAAGATGTCATGCTGCCCTGTATACATATCATAGTTCTTGCGGTAACCAGTCGAACGGTATTCATTATCCAAAATAAAAGAGGTCAGACTATCAATGTCGACCTCATTATTAGGACAAATATATGTACCGTTCTTTGTAACGTAAGCGTCGCCTGCAATCATTCTACTTTCTGCCAATGTATCACCTCCTAGAAGTATTTAGAATTAATAAACCGGGTCTGGTTATCTTTATGTTCATTGAATATCGCATAGCGACACGAATCTAAAACATCATCATTCTCTTTCTTTGGTTCGCCTGTGTTCTCATCCCACACATATTGGTAAACCTCATTAAGGAACTGGTCCATGCCTTCTTTAACAGCAAAGAACTTGCCTTGTTTCATGTATTCGGCTACTCGCTCAACTCCAGCCATACGAGCCTTGTCAGCATTACGAGCATTAATACCAGCACGTAAAAATTCAGAGTAGTTATCTGGACGAGCGCTATCTACCCAAAAGGTAATTCCTTTCCCATACTTTTCTTGTATCTTCTTAGCAACATTAACCCAGTAAGAAATGTATTTGAATTGGCTTGTATATTCTTCAATTAGATAGATATTACCTTTTGTATCGTCACCCCATACAGTAATGACACCTTTATGCTCAAACCCCCAATCGACACCACAGTAGTATTTGACAATATGCGGTAGTTTAGCTTTTGGAATAACCATTCGTTGCTTATCAAAGTCACGGTAAACAAGACCATCACCCGATACCCACAACCCAAGTATTTCACGATCATAGAACATTCCAGTGGGCGTTTGAGCTTTCTTTTGCTCAACGTAATCTGGAGCAAGGAAAGTATTCTCGTCCATTGTGAATGTAAAGACCAGTGTCTTATTCTTCGGGTTCTTATTGTCGATATAATCAGTTTTCAGCCAGTGAGTAGGAACATCTGGGTTAGTATCTGCAATAATATGTGAACCCGGTTCTGAACAACGAGAAAGGATTTCAGAGAATACCATCGGATGAGCTAGTGACGCTTCGTTAATGTATGCGCCATATGCATTGAACCCACGAGCACCAGCCAAGCCACCAATCGACTTCGTATAGACTGGTTTAATATCAACTCCAAACAAATGATAGTGATTGTGCTTGTCGGGGTTCATATCAATGCCGAAATCATTGCCGATAGACACGATGATGTTATCTTTGATTGAACCAGAGGAAGCGCCAGCAAGAATATACAACGGGTGTTTTTCTCCCTTTAACTCTGCTTGTCGCTTAACTCGCTTTAACTCATACAAGAACAGCAAGTTATCAATGAATGTCTTACCAGAACGAACAGCGCCAGTAAGTATCATTGTCTTAAAGTCCTCGTGCAGATAAGCATGTAATACTTCTTGTTGCTTAGCTGTCAGCAGATCGTTCATGCTCATCTTTGCTTTCCTCCTTATCCAATCTAGTAAGCAATCTATCAAGAGCTTCTTCAACGTCAGCGCCATTATCTTCAAGAACTTTAGCACGTGCTTCCGCCACACGAGCATCAGCATTAGCTTTCTTAAGTTGTGCCTTAGTCAACTCATCAGCTAATGGGTAACGCTTGAGGATCTCACGCCAAGCTGTAAGCCTAGTCTTCAAATCGGCAGGTACTTCGGTCTTTTCCCATTCACCGGTTAAAGGATTCAATTGCGCTTGTATTTCGTTAGTTTCACCACGAGCGATAGCGGTAATGGCCTGCATGGCCTCTTTAGCGTCTGCTATCTTATGTGACTCAATTTCATCCAACTTCTTATCAATATATTTTTTTATTTCAGGTTTTTTCAGGTTTTCATTCCCAATAGAATAAGACGTTCTCTTAGAGTAACCGGCTTTTAAGGCAGCTTCTGTGGCGTTACCACTCTTTATGTATTCATCTGCAAACAATCGTTGTTTAGTCGTTAATTTCATGGCATATCACCACACCACCTTTCATTCTTGATCTCTGTTGCAGTAGAGGCGCTTGACTCGCAAGAGGCAAGCGCCTCTTTGGGGTCGGCTTACTTCTTGACCTCAATTAAAATAAGTAATAAGATTAGTAAAGTAAAGTTTAATGAATTCATGGGAATCACCTCCTCACAATTTACTTGGGAGGTGATTCCCATTTTTTGTTGCCTAGCCGACCCCAAAGAGTTTTATGGGGATGCTTATGTATTTAAGGCAAAATAAAAGACGGTAGCCATTTGCTATCGCCTTAATCATTTAATCTTTTATGTATTAGTTCGTCTAGTTCTTTCAAGTCGTCATCAGTAGCTAAATCACGGATAAACTTACGAGCGTATGAACGGTAACGGTAAACACGCTGCTTATCTTTATTTTTATCGTTCCATTTCTTGGCTGCTTTTAATTGCGCTTCGCTTGTTTTATTTTCTGCCATGTCACTTACCTACTTTAATATCCAAGTGGCAATACAAATAATAATAGCTAAAATAGAAAGCACAATTGAAATGTTATCCTTAGTTTCTCTTTTCATAACAGGCAAGACTAGAACATGGTATAATTTATATACACCTAAACAAGGGCTTTGTTGAACCCTTGCTGGTGTCAGATTACTTAAATAAGAACGTCAAGATGGATATTATGAAGCTTGCAATGCTGAGATAAAATTTAATATCTTCTCGACGTTCTTTTTGTAATCTCTTACGTCTATCTGTTCTAATCTTTATCCCTCCCTTCACTTATTATAATACTACGTTAGTAACGTATAGTCAAGAGGATTAGGGATAAAACTCATTTATTTTTATGTACTTTAAAAGCCGACAAGCGTTGATTTGTCGGCTTTTTCTTTTGTATTTTATTCATGTGTCCTTCGGCTCGGCACAGCATTTGATATTCCTACCTGCTAGCGACCAAGCCAAACCGTTTAGTCTGAAACATTTTAATCCTCCAAATAAAAAAGCCAGCCGTTAAGCTGACTCTTTTTATGAACCATGATTATATTGATCGAATGAAGCATCAATACTCATGATATAAAATATATTTTCATTAATCTTACCGATTGCTCTACCAAGATCACCTAATCGAAATACCCAAAAATCATCATCACATTCATCATAACGTTTACTCTTTTTGAAATCCGGATGAATACTTAACCTCACCTTATTTTCGGGCATTTTTTCCAATCCTTCACGCTTATCACGATTTAAAATCACAACTCTATCGTCTTGAGATAACTGAGTTATGCGATCCAATAATTTAAGACGAACTTTCTTGTTAATAGTCTTACTTCTACTATCAAGATTATATTTTGAATCTTTCGTAAGAAAGGAAAAATTGAAAGCAAAGCGATCAATATGATGCTTTATTTTTACAGTTTTACTAAATTTAGGTCCTGAATAACTATTATTAATTTTCATCGGAAATAAATACTCCGCTATAAAAATCTTTAATATACTTATCCTTAATTACTCTATTATGAGGCGTTTGCTGCCATGGTTTCTCGCTATGCGTTTGCCTCATTAAATCATATGCCGAACTGTAACCATAAACATCATAAATGCTATTTAGGATACTTGAAGCTTGTTCGTCAGCTTGAAGTTCTTTATAATCTTCCAGATCTTGAGGTGTTATTGGATAATTACTATTAACAATTCCTCTGCAACCGCTATATTTTCTATGAACAGCTTCAACAACTGGTCCATACTTCCAAGCAACAATATCATTATCAAACATTCGTTTCCCACTAATAGATAAACTAGCAGCCTGAATATAATACAAAAGCTTCATTACTTTCATTTGCGATAATTCTTCTATATTGGGGTTCTGACGCATATCAGCGTTGTTTCTAACTCGTAACCAGTTAACTACCTTAAAAACATCGTACATAATGCTCCCTCCTTTATTTTATATAGAAAGAATACCACCAAATATAGCAATAATTCTATAACGCATTTTTCCTCTAGAATGTCAATATATTGACATAATAAAATCTTTCAGATTGAAAAAGGCCAGCCATCAAGACTAGCCTAAGGTGAAAATAAATAGTTTAACGTCATTGCGGACAATGCTGACGGACGGAATCGAACCGCCTTCTCCACGTTGAAACGGAAACAACTGTGGTGCTTTACCATTAAGCGACATCAGCATAATACAGAAATGCTTGCATCCACTAATCGTTTTTGAATTTTGTTACTTTTTGCATCTCTGTATTACATCACGGCTTGGACAAAAAAGTACTATGCAATTATGAAAGAGGAGCTTTCATCTCCTATCATAGTTAAGTTTGCCGTGATAAAGCTGAGAGGTGGATTCAAACCACGCTTTTGCCACACGAGATCGGTTGTGTGCCCATCTTGGTTCTCAGCAAGCAATGTGACCCGTCTACATTGCTATATCACGATGTTAAATGTACGGGCGAAGAGGGCGGCCACCTTGATGACCTCCTTTCTTCTTAATCATCGTGATAAAGCGAATATCGGGAACTGCCCCCCACGAGTGATTAGCTCGGTATCTAATTCTACATATCCGCATAAAAGACTGGCGCTCTATTGAGGTTTTATTTTGAAAAATTCGTACACGTTCATGTTGTAAGCACTCCATCTAATAATTAATCGTTAATGTAATACATAGAAGTTGAGTGTCAGTCTTAAACATAAATAGCTATTTACTGGGAATGTTGCTGTTTCCATAAGCAACGTCCCTACGTGGATTATGGTCATCTGCCACCATCACGTCGGCTTGGTTACCGGATTCCACACTTTACTACGCTTAACAAGAGATCCCTATTGTGAGTATAGTAATGAGTCTTGAAAATACGTAGAGCAGTTAGAGGCTTGCTCGGGCACGTTATTTGAAAAGTAAAGTCGTTTCTGTAATCATTCGACAATACCATAATAAGGCTGTTTTTCTTGAAAATCACGCCAAAGTACCGCCATTTTACCGCCAAAACACCGCCACTTTACTTTTCAACTAAAACATTAGCAGGAATTATCCTCGCTGCTTCCCACAATGCTTCTTTTTGCATACGGTTAAAAGTACGCTCAGAGATATTCAGCTTCATTCTTACATCTGTTATTGAGCGATGATGATGAACAAAGCGATTGTCCAGTATAAGCGCATATAATTCATGCTCGTCTCCCTTTGAAGCAATGTACTTAATCACAAGCTCACGACGCTTCCATTCATTTTGTGCATTTGTCCAATCAATCATACGACGGTCAGGGTCATATGTCTTTGCTTTTGGTTGACCGTCAAAACTAGGCGATCCTAGTGTAATCTTCTTTTTTTCAGCTTCATCTCTCCAATACCAATATTCCTCTAGCCAAGCTTGGGCTTTGTCGCACGATTCATCACGTTTATACTTTTCAAATATGCTATTCACTTGCCCTACTCCCCTTGTGATATAATTAATATGATTGATATTATTCACAAGGGCGCTCTCATGGTAGGACGTCTTTTTTTATTACATAAAGAATGCAAACACATGTGACCATATTGTTAGTGTCAACCAGCACATAAATCCAAGTAGAGCAGCTATAATTATTACCACAGATAAACAAACAACACCCATCGTTCCATACCCTAGAACATTACCCAAAATTCTTCTCATGTGTCTCCTCCAATAAGTCATATAATTTTTCTTGCATCAAAACTACTTCTACGTCTGTAATCCTTAGCTGTCTATAATTACCTGTATTGCGAAATAATGATCCTACATGCAAGTAATAATCATGCTTTGATAAACCTGTCAGTTTAAGAATGGATGATTGTTTAGTACCAATTTTTCTCAAGATATAAGCTTGTGCAAAAGGATTATTAATATTGTGCTTATAAAAATATTGCTTAATTCGCCATTCAGCTTTTTTAATTCTTCTAGGTTCTCGCAACTTCAAACCCTTGCGAAACTTCATAATTTCTTGAAGTCGCCAATCATCAGGAGCAAGGATCTCCTCTGGCATTTCATTAACTCCTCCCCATTCATGATTAACAGTTAATGAATCCATTGCTTCAGACAGTCTTTTAGGAATTGTCATTTTCTTTTACCCCCTGTACCTCGATTTCTACCCTAGGATGGTCGCTGTAATATTTCTCAGCAACTATCTTTACAATTTGGTTGTCATCTTCCCACAGCAAGCCATTTAAGCCATCTAAAGTAGATTTAATGTAATTATCCGTATCTGGTTTAACAACGGGCCTGTGCACTCCTGTGATCCGCAATTCGCGTTCTTTTTTCGATATGCTTGATTGAATGTGCCGGTAAAATTTAAGACTAACAATTAGTGGGCCTGTTAAAGGCTCTTTTTTGTATTGAAATTGGCACATCATTGCTAGTTGCTTCTTGTATACTGAAACTTTCTTAGGGTCATATAGTCTAATGCCACGTCCCATTCTGGTAGCTCGTGGTCGTGCTTGCTCTACTGGCTCAATATCAAAGACTAGCTTCACGCCAACATCACCTCATCAATGTGCATTACTCTTCCTCCTCATTATCAGGAAGATAACTTCCACATAGCTCAATTAAGTTAGCAAACATCTTTGAATTAGGCTTATCTACGTAACCAACTTCTAATTTAATGGCAGGGGTCCCATCAACTTCAATCATAGATAGCACAGTTTCGCCAGCGTATTTAACTATGACATCACCGGCAGATTGTTGCTGTAATTGCACAAAGTCACCATTTAATTCGGCCTTTGTATTGTCTTTTGTAATAATTTCACAGCTTAAATGTGAATCTAATTTAGTAAGTTTCTCTTGCAGTTCGTTATTCATCACTCTTCCTCCATCCTGTGAGTTTCCCAGGAATAACTAACGCTCGTATCGACTTTGAACTTTTTATCGCATTCAATACAAGAGATCTCATGCTCACCATCTTCATACAATTCGGGATAATCAATTAAATCCTCATCACTAATTGCAGCACCACAATAAGGACAAACGATGTATTCATCACTAAACGTATCTGGCTCACCTTCAATGATGCTTTCGCGAATATCTTCTAAATGTTTCTTACGCAAGCAGTCATAACATAGGCCACCGTTTATCCAAGCAGTACACTCTTTTCCGCATCTTTTGCAATGTGTATCTTCATAGCTCAATGTCATCATTCTTCCCCCTCATGTTCACTCTCACGATTAAATTTAGCCAATTCTAATTCTGTAATGAATGGTTTCCCGTTATATTGGGCTTCCACAGAACGCTTGAAAAATTCAACAGCTTTGTGTTCTGGATATAAGAATTTAAGCTTATCCATGATTGCCATCGCTCTAAGTTTTTGCTCTAAGCTCCCCGCTTTGTTAAACGACTTCGACAGTAGATCAGCAAACCGTAGTAAATCATGGAGTTGTTTATTGCTAATCCAGTAAGGTTGATCCGCTTGTTTACGGCCGAATTGCTCAGTAAGAATTGTTTCTAGCTTTTTCAGATAAGCATCATTTTCTAAGCTTTCATAAAGATATTCACCTAATGCTTTCTTTTCTTCGTTCATCATTTCTTCCACCTCTTAGGCTTTCTCGCTTTCTTGTGCCACCACTGTGACCACTCGTAACTTGTGTGGTCGTGCCAAGCCATCATATGCTTAGCCTTAGCAATCTGTCGCTTACGAGTGCGCTTGATTGGACTAATTCTCTTGCACCCAAGGAAACCTGCATGAAGATCTTTACGCAGTTTGGGTGTCATTATCATAATTGCTTCAATCTTCATTAGATACTCACCATCCCTTCAAATAATACATAAGCCTATCACGTTCATAATCAGTTGCTATTATTCTTCCGTTTTCAATCTGTGAAATTTCTACAGTACTAATTCCTGATACAACTGATAAATGTTTAGCAGTCCATCCTTTTTTCAGGCGAGTTGATCTCAACAAATCACCAACATTTGTATGGACTCTAGGCTTTTTTCTCCTAAGTGTATTGTCACAAACCCGACAATGCATATTTTTTTCAAAACGTGCCAATCTCCCTATCCAAAACTCATGACCACAATCCAAACTTTTAATCTTAAGCGGTTTATTTGCATTTTGATATGTGGAAACAATTATGAAATTTGGGGAAATTTTATTTTTAGCGATTTTAAATCCACGTTCTCGAAGGGAGTTTATATTCCGTTTACGAGCACAATAGGGGCAACCATCTCCTCTATAAATGCTGTAAGGTCGTTGCATATATATATTTCCGCAAGTAAGATGTTTAACCTCTGTTTTTACCGAAGCTCCTTTATACTCACCAACCTCGTATTCAGGACCAAGTATTTTTAATGCACGTCTTTCAAATTCTTCTTGAGTTATATGTTTTCCTCTGTAAAGATCGCTATATTGCAAAACCATCAACCCATTCGGAAATGTTATAAAGCTTTTTTAATTCAGTAGTGTGGGGCATTTTTATAACTTCGCTAAATGCTAAAAAATCATTAGTATCATTACGAACGAAGTAAACATCCTTTGCTTTTCTGCTTAACGAATCACATTGAATCGCTACTCCATTCATCCCTCTAATTGCCATATTGAATAACAAGAAAGGAATTGCTCTATCTGACATTTCTTCTACTTGATACCAATAAGCTCTAGGGTCATAAGTAAAGATTGACAAGAATTTTAAGTTAGGATCAGCGTGTAATGGATTACCAACCCGATCATTTATACAGTCATCCCACCAGCGCTTGATTAAAATTCCACCTGTCCCTGCAGCTACCTCGAAATAGTGGCCGTTAGATTTATCGCTATCAACTAAGCTATTAAGCAAGGTCGCAATGCTATCAGGGGTAAAATCCTGCTTCTTGCTTTTCCGTTCAGCTTGCTCATCTTCAAAATATTCATGGAACCAGTCAAACTTTAGGTCCGTTGAAACTTCTAGGAACTTCTTAAAGACTTCTGGGCGCTTTTGATCATCAAGCATTAGTTGCATCATTTTTTCCGGAGCTTTATATGACTCATCAACTCCTAACAGTTTATTAACTGTCTTAGTATCAAATTGCATTATTTCACCTCAAATTCCGGCCATCACAGTCATAATCTTGTTGTCATCCTCTTGGGCTAGTTCATCAAGAAGATGGATATATACTCGTTGTGTTGTTTCAGTATCACCATGTCCAAGGCGCTTAGCTACTGATTGAATAGACACACGATTAGCAATTAATATCGATGCATGAGTATGACGCAAGCCATGAACTGTAACCCGATGAACCCCTGCTTCCCAACACATTCTTTCTAGCTTAGTATTAAACGTACTATTAAAAATTCGAGGTTCACCGTAAACAGGAGATGGCTTGCTAATCGACGCATACCAAGTCGGCCATATTGGTTCATCCGGTTCTAGCCCTTCCATATGTTTTTGTAGATCCATCAAAGTCTTGTAATCAATTTTGATCATCCTAACCGAATACTTATTTTTCGTTGGCATAAATTTTCCATACTCATCACTGCCATATTTTTTGGACTTGTAGTTGAAAGTCTTATTGATATAAATAGTCATATTATCCATATCAACATCTTTAGGTGTAATGCCAAGTGCTTCTGCAAAACGGGTACCAGTTCGTAAGCTAAAGTCAAAGAAGTCACCCCAACCAATCTGATCCTTTTTGAAGACCTTTTCTAGTTTCCTTACTTCGTCCATTTCTAAGTATTTAGGACCTTTATTATCGGGTTGAACCATCGAAGTTATTTTAATTTTATGATTTGGATTTTTACCCGTGATCCATCCTTCGTAAACGGCATCGTCAATCGCCGCAGCAATATGGTGGTAAAAGTCAAGAACCGTTGCTTTTTGATGAGTCTGACCATAAACATTAATTAACATCTGTAGATCTTCACGCGTCATATCACCCAAAATTAGGTCTGGTGCTAACTTTTTCAACCACTTCAAAACTAGCTTATATTTAGCTGTCGTTACTCCTCTAACTGAATTAACTTTGTAGGTCATATACCATTGCTCGTAATATTTCCAAAATTTAATTAAGCGTTTCTTACCAGTCTTTGCCATAGTTTCCCTCCGCTTCGTAGAAATTGAGGATGTCTTGCTTTACTTCTGCACTCATTGCGCTACCTCCTCAATTGTTTTGCTCTCACGATCTTTAACAGGCGTTGCGATGTACTGATCAATCAGATTAGCAATCTTATCCCGCAGCTCATCATTTAGATCAAAGATTACTTTAGACGCTTCTTCGGTAGTAATATCCCAAAACTCAGGATCAAGCCATTCTTCGGGCCAGCCCTCAAAGTTATCGCCAAACGGTTGAGCAATACTCTTTGCCTTTGGATCAATAGTCATAAACCACCGGCAATCTTTATCATCGTCTTGGTATTCTTCCCGATCGGCGTAAATGTCGATACCATAAATATCGCTACGGATAGCGAACACTTTAGGCAACTGATTAATCCGCTCAATTAGGTCATCGGTTGTTAAATACTCTTCTGCATTCATGCTGTTTTCTCCTTCAAATCTCCGTTTAGATACATCATCATAATTAATTCTTTGCTGATATGATCGACTACGCAGCCACCACATACGCAACACTTACGATTAAGATAAATTCCACTGCCATTGCAAGCAGGGCATATTATTTCCATGTTAAATACCTTCTTTTATTCGCATATCGTCCATTTCGTTGAACGGCAAGCGATGATTAGGGTCACGAGTAACTAAACGGCTAATCGTTCGCTCTCCATAAATTCGTATTAATTCATCGGTTGTATTGTTTGTTGTAATGATTGTTTGATGAACTGGCTTAATTAGCTTGATATTCTTCTCATTAGCCCGTTTACGCTCTTTTTCCGTGCCTTCGTATCGATTATTGGCAATACTGAACAAAAGCGCCTGTACGTCCTTACGAGCGCCAATATAGCCATCACCCGAAACTTTTTCGATACTTCCTCCATCTGCTCCAAGATCATCAAGCAGCAAAACATCGCATGTATCCATTGCCCGTTTAAGGCTTTGCAATCGTTCTTTTCTATCCTTGTATTCGTATTGCTGACTAACTAACTCGCTCAAAGCAACGGTTGAGACAAATAGAACTTGTTTACCGTTATGACGTAGTAGGTTAAGCATAGCTAACGCTAATGAGGTCTTACCTACTCCAGCGTCTCCACTCATAACAACGTTTAAGTGGCCGTTAATCATTTCTTTAGATAAGCTGAATGCCTTTCTGCCTAAATGCTTGGCTTGCTGTGGGTTCTCACGTTCATCTGGCTTCCAATCCTTAAAACTAAAAACAATCTCTCCAGAAGACCACAGAGACTTATTCCAAACAGCTTTAGTCTTATTTCTTTGTAATTCACGATTAAACTTGTTGTGCATTTGCTTGTCACGTTGCTCTTTAAATTCTTTTAGTTTTGGATCATGGATATTTACTCCGGCCTTTTCAAACAATTTAGGATCGATGTCCCATTGTGCCTTGGTAAGAGCCATCTAAACCACCTCTAATCGTATATTCGCTTCTTTGACTTATTTGCTATGTTTTCTGTAATTAATACATCGTCAAAGCGACCATTAAACCAAGTAGAACCATTCATAAACGATAAACTAGAAAATCCAGTCCTTCGTCTTTGCTCAACATAACGAATATACTCATCAAGCTTTTTAAGTAGATATTCGTTAGTATGCTTGACCGACTTTCTTCTCCAAGCTTTGTAATGATTAAAGGCTTGCTTCTTTCCCTTCTTGTTTGGATACTTCGACCAAACTTTCTCAAATTCATTTTCTAGTTGAGATACAGACAGTGCATTGCTGTGCGATGCACTATGTTTGTTGTTATTCTCTGAAGTAGTCTCTGGTAGTCTATTGGTATTGGTTGGGTCATTTTGACCCTCTCCATTGGGTCGATTTGACTCACTCGTTGGGTCATTTTGACCCAATCGTTTTTCCAAAACAGATAATGCATCATAATCAATCCTGTACCATTTTGTTTTGTCAAAAGCTGCTTTGTTGTAGTTTCCAGTTACTACAAGACCTCTTGATTCAAGATCATCAAAATACCTAGTTAATCTTTTTCTCGATTTGATCCAAGGAAACTGCTTAAGCCAATCGTTCATGCTGTTATATACCCACTTATGCCCATCTCTAACGTTGTTTGAGCGCTGAAGCCAATAGTGTAGTTGCTGCAAAACAATTGCTTCGTCAGCAGTACCTAATTCGGCGGCTAAACTTGGAAGTGCCATTAAAGGCGGTTCATTTATTAACAGCGACATTTTTTAACCTCCTAGAATGGCATATCGTCATCTGATACTTCTTCAACATGATCTTGCCCCGACGATTGGTTTTGGAATCTATCTTGAAGTGTAAAAGAGAAGTTTTGTACGCTCATTTCAATAGATGTTCGATCCTGGCCTTGTTTGTCTTGCCATGTGCTAGTCGATAACTCACCACTAACAATAATTGGCTGGCCTTTCTGAAAGCGTTGGGCAATCACATCGCCCTGCCGTCCAAATACCGTGCATCTAACGAAGGTGTTATCATACTCACCGTCACGGTTCTTTCTTGTGCTGTTTGAAGCTACCGTGAAGCGGGTGACGTTGTATTGCCCTACCTGCTGTTGTTCTGGATCCCGAGTTAAACGCCCTATAATTGTTGCACTAATCATTCTTGCTACCTCCGTTATTGTAGTTGCTTAAGATCTCTTTAGCGGTTTTGACCATCTTCTGGTACTTGACTTCAATGCTGTCATCATTGTTGATGCCTGCCATTTGTTGAATTTGTTTGTTTGCACTCTCTATGGTCATGTCGCCACTAAAAGCCTCAATTATTTGTTGCCTCAGCTTCTTGTACTCCTGCTGGTTCTTCTGCAATTGGCTCATTTGTTTTTGTGGCGCTGGGCGCTTCCGTGTTGGCTGTTGCCAAGCTGATGATCGTTGTTGCTTGTGGTACTCGTCAGTATCTGCATCCTTATTGTCATCGATTAAAAATAAGCCATTAAGTGCGTATTTGCGAGCGTAACTGGAAGCCGTGCCAGTTATCTGACTGTCATCCATTCCCTTCTTATTGGCTGCCTCGCGAGCATATCCTGTTGAGACAGTAGTTTTGTCGTTCTTATCAGTGAAGGTGGCAGTGGCCTTGATATAGTGCCAATCACCGACCATGATTGGTTCATCAGACAAGCTCAGATGGTCGTTATCCTTCTTCAACAGGGGCTTGACCGCTTGAAGAATATCTTCCGTACTCCGATAGTTATAGCCACCGAATTTGTTGTATTGAGATTTTGGAGCTTTAAGCTCCATTTGAACCGTTAAAAGCGTCAAGGCTATTCCTCCTTATCTTTATCCTGAATTGGCAAGTTCTGTGCATCTTGCCGGATTAAATAAATTGCTAGGTCACACACCAGCTCAAACATCCGCATTGAAGTATGAGCCGTCTGATCAGGAACGTCTCCGAAAGAAAGCTGTTTGATCTTCCGAACGTATTTGATAGCATCAATGTAGTGAGAGCTGCGATTATATGCTTCCTTAACTACTTCATTGGCCTTTTTTGACGCTTCTTGGTAGAAGTCACTTGCCCAATCATTCTGCTGTTGTGCTACTTGATTAGTCATTACACCCACCCCATTTGCTCATTAAATAGTTCTGATAAAGTTTGTTGCGATTTGTAATAGCGAGTAAGTGCTTCAACATCACCTACTGGGGTTAATTGCTTAACAAATACTGCGTTCTTTAGATTATTTTGTAGAAGGATAAATCCCTCTGCCTTTTTCAATTTTTGGTTAAACATGATAAAATAGACCTCGATAAATATTTTTATTTGTTGTTTATTTGCCATCGGTGTTCCCAGCGCCGGTGGCTTTTTTTGTGTTCAAATCCCATAGCATTAGTGAGTAGAAGAACAGTAAGAACACTGCTCCATCGTAATCACCGACCATCGTGCAGAAAGTTATCCAACTCCCCATTAATAGTGGAATAATTTTACTCATGACTTTCTCTCCCTTCATATTTCCAAATGAACCCATATGCTGTTCTTTGCCGTCCATTGCAGCAATTAGAAATGTTTCCTTGATTAAATCCATGCCTTCCTACTTCAGCTGTCGATGGCCACCTTTTTACAAAATGATTATGAAGATCAAATTGTAAAACTGGTTTACTGGTAGTTAATATCTGTTTTGCTGTGTGCCCACCATAATTGCAGTTATATTTAGCAGTGCACCACTCTAAATTTGAAGCCTCATTGTTTTTCACATTTTCATCTTTATGATTAATTTGCGGGTAATTATGAGGATTGGGTATGAACGCTTCGGCTACAAGCCGATGGACTTTAAATGTTTTCTTGACTCCGTTTTTATTCAAGGCAACTTGAAGATACCCATCTTTGTCAGCGGCTAGTCGGCGAATTTTCTCATTTACATATCTCCCCATTGCATCAAATCTCGCTTTACTCAAGACCTGTCCTAGACTACTGATCTGATACAGGCCTTTATAGCCCGGTATGTCTTTCCAGATTGCTTTACTCATTCCCTTACCTTCCTAATGCTTCTTCTGATAACGTGGCTTAAGCACATTCAATTTTTCGCCCTCGATAACGTTGACGATTGCTCCAATTAAGAAGCAAGCCATAATTACGAGCCACGGAATTGCTAGTCCTAACATCAACTCACCTCCTTAGAACGTGCTTCGTAGATCATCTCAACGATTACATCGCTCAAATCTTTTGGTATTGTTTTCTTTGAAAGGTCAGGAATAACGTTCCCGTCCTTGTCTACGTTGATTATCTCCATCTGATCAGCTCCTTTCTTTTGCTATAATTAATGCATCTCCTATGAAAGGAGGTGTAATGTTATGAACTTGAATGAATTAAACGATGAGTTTCAAAAAGTAATTGATGAAACCAGCGAATATTGGGACAGTAAAACGTATAAAGATCTAGTTAAAAGTTACGAGGATGAAAAGGGTAAAATCAGTCTCGAAAACATCTACGCTCTTTTACGTGATCAATCTGCTCAATATTCTAATCAGTTGGTTTATAATGCTTTAGTACATTTTTTGATAGACTATCCAAAAGAGAATCAGCATGAATAGTCATTAGTGAATCATTCGCTTCGTCAATAGCATAAGCCATAACAATCTGAGCAATTTTTCTGATCTGACCATCAGAGAAGTTGCTCTTTTTTAGCTTGGAATACAATCTTGTCGCCGTTTTGATCGTTATGATATTTTGCTTCGGCACACTTGATTTCTTAGTCAACTGCATTCACCTCCGGCAGCAATTCCGGCTGTTCAAGCACTGGTAAGATTCCGTGCTCCTTGAGCGTGTCGTAGATGAACTTTCGCCCTCGTTGCGTCCACTTAAGATTGTTGTGGACACCCTTGTTGTCGTTGTAGGCAAACGGTTCGTACTGCGTGTAGCCCTTGCCGTCATACTTGTGGTAAAGCACCCAGTGCTTGCCTTGCTTGAACTGAATGCCGTACTTATGAAGCAGTTGGTTAAATTCCCGGGCTGACATGCCGTAGTCCTTAGCAATCTCCGTGACAGTCATAAGTCCCGGGTTGTGCATCTGAGTGTCGTAGTAGTCAACTTTTGGCTGTTGTGCCATCAACTGCTTAGCCTGATCGGCTGCCAGTTGTAATGCCTCTGCCATATTTTGTGGAATTTGAAATTGTGGTCGTGTCACAATTCGTTTTTCATAGTCGTTGAATAGATTGACATATTGAGCAGTGAATAACGTTCCCTTCTTACCGGTCATTTTGTTAGCTACAAATTCACACCCCATCTTGGTTAATAAGTAACATGGTCGAAATTGACCGTTTGCGTCTTTGTAGTTACTTTCGATGAAGAATTGAGCCGAATCCAATTTTGGATCGGGCTTTATGTCGCTAATATATCGGTGAATGTCACGCATTAAGTGTGCATGTTTCTTGCCAATCATCTTTGCGACTTCACGGCTATCAATTGTTGGTTGCCCATTGAAATTAAATAATTGTGGTTTCATTTCTTTGTCCTCCTTACATATTCAGAACACGGTAAATCTTCTTGCGAATTTCAATTGCTTTGGGTGAATTGTCGCCTTTAATAGCTCGATTAACTTGTTGACGATTAATATTTAGCAAGCGTGATAGTTCAGCTTGTGTCATGTCACGTTCAAGAAGCTTCATTTTGATGTTACGTTCAACATCTGCTGTTGCCTTTTCAAGTTCATTTTCTACTGGCATAAGCGCTTTTCTCCTCTCTTATTTTGTTTATCAACTTGTTGTCAATCATTAGCACATGTGCTAATATGATGTTAAAAAATAAAGCAACAAACGTTATTATCCTTAGCTTTTTTGCCTGTTGCTTAACTTGTTGACAACTATATTATTACGCACATGTGCTAAATATGCAAGGATAAATTACGCATTTTTGCTAATTAATTTAAAAAAAGAAAAGAGAATACTTGCTATGACAACATTTGAGCGTATTAAGGAACTTGCAAAAAAGCGTGGATATACATTATCTGCACTTAATGATAAAGCTGGTTTAGGAACTAATTCAATTTACCATTGGAAAAACAAAACTCCTAGTACACAGTCTTTAAATAAAGTCGCTAAAGTGTTAGGAGTGTCTGCTGACTATCTATTGGGTGAAACCGAAAAGAAAAAGACTGCTGACCTTGCAGACAAAGATACCGTCTTTACATATGAAGGACGAGAAATCCCACCAGAGGATTTAGAATATATGAAACGTTTATTGCGTGGTGATGAGAAATGATTTGTGAACAAGTAGATGAAGCTTGTGACTATTTATTAGAAAAAGCTAAAGAATATCATATTGATGTTAAGTGGAAACATTTTTCGTCTACTACCCCACCAGGTAGTAGTTATGAATACAGACGTGTAGTAATGAATCTTGATTGGCATAGACCCGAAGAACTAATCTTTCAATTAGCGCATGAGCTTGCCCACGTTATTCATGGTGATACTGGAGATGTGGTCTTTTATCATGCAAGCTTTACAGGAAAAGAATCAGTTGAATATAAAGCGAACGTTGGAGCAGTCAAATTATTGGTTCCCTTCTATTGCCAAGGAACTGAAATTCAATGTGTTAACAGCGCTAATTTTATGCAATCTTTTCATGTACCGCACTACCTTGCGAGTGTCGTAAACGAAAAGATCCGAGAATATTATAAAAATTAACCTACGTCCAAGCGTGATTGACGTTAAAAGCTATACGGGGGAGTAATTAAAATGAAAAAGATAGGTTTAATATGTGCCACATTGCTAGCGAGTGTTAGCTTGACAGCTTGTAGTAATCAGCAATCAAGTACAAACACTAAAAGCAGTACATCTCAACAAACACATGGAAAATATTACTTTGATGGTACTACCGCTAACTTACAAGACGTTAAAATTAAAATAACTGGTGTCAAATTCTATCAAGGTGACGAAACCACTAATGGCAAAAATGTCATTTGCTTTGATTACACGATTACAAATAAGACCGATAAAGACGTTAACGCCTTGACGGGTTGGCAAGCTGTTTTCAATGCTTATCAAGATAACAAGAATACGGAAGGAAAGCTTGAAGTTGCTCCAATGCCTAGGGATACGAGCGATCAAATTCTTCAAGAACAAGATCAATCCATCAAGAAAGGCGGTTCTGTTCAATGCCGAATGGCTTATGAGCTAGACAGCAATAAAAAGCCAGTTGTTTTGAAAGCTACCAAAGGATATGACGGTACATTCTTGGGTAAGAAGACATTTAAGATTGGTAAATCATTAAATCAAGAAAAAAATAGCAATAATAGTAAAAGTAGTTCTAAATCGAGTGATGATGAAAAAACTGTAAGTAAAGCTGATAAGGTAAGCGTATCTACTGAATCCGATAAGTCTACTAATACACATCAAGCAACTAGCAACAATTCTAATGCTTCTAATTCAGCCCAAAAAGAAGCTGATGATTATTGGAATAATCTCTCTCCACAGGACAAAGAGAATTGGCATCAATGGAGCATTGCTGAAAGCAAAGCTAATGATCCATATCAAAATGGATACTATAATAGTATTTCTTCTTCATCGCCCGCTCCAGTAACCCAACCAAGCACAACCCAACCATAATAAAAAAGACCCGCCTGTTTTAGACGGGTTTAAAAAGCACTGCAAAAGAACATACGTACGAAAGGACGTGATTAGGGACATGAAAGTAGCACTTTATGTCCGTGTCAGGTATCGACACTAGAACAAGCAGAAGAAGGCTACTCAATTAATGAACAAAAAGATAAGCTTAAAAAGTATTGCGAAATCAAGGATTGGACGATTGTTAAAGAGTACGTAGATCCTGGTCGCTCTGGATCAAACATCAATCGCCCTAGCATGCAACAGCTTATCAAAGATGCAGATACAGGATTATACGATGCTGTGCTTGTCTATAAGCTGGACCGTTTGAGCCGTAGCCAAAAAGATACTCTCTATCTCATTGAAGATGTTTTTCAAAAGAATAACATTCATTTTATCAGCCTTTCAGAAAACTTTGATACATCAACCGCCTTTGGTAAGGCAATGATTGGAATACTAAGTGTGTTTGCTCAATTAGAACGTGAGCAAATTAAGGAACGAATGTCGATGGGAAGAGTTGGTCGTGCTAAGTCTGGTAAGATCATGGAATTCAATAATCCTGCATTTGGTTATGAAATTGATGGTGATAATTATAAAGTAGATCCGTTAAGGGCTGAAATAGTGAAACGAATTTACAAGATGTATCTTAGTGGCACGTCAATTAATAAGATAAAAGAAACACTTAATTCAGAAGGGCATATCGGAAATAAAAAGAACTGGTCTGATACCAGAATAAGGTATATTCTTAGTAATCCAACCTACCTTGGCAAAATAAGATATGATGGAAAAACATACGATGGTAAATTTTCTCCAATTATTGACGAGGAAACGTTCAACAAGACACAGAATGAATTAAAAGAACGCCAAACAGCCACATATAAGCGGTTCAATATGAAGCTTAGACCCTTCCAATCAAAATACATGCTATCAGGATTGCTACGTTGTGGCTATTGTGGCGCTACTCTCTTCGTTAACTCTTACGTATATAACGGTAAACGCAAACTTCGTTATAACTGTCCTAGCACATACAAATCAAAGCAAAAGACAAGGACGTATAAAATAATGGATCCTAATTGTCCTTTCAAGCTCGTATATGCTAAAGACTTAGAACCTGCTGTGATAAATGAAATTAAGAATTTAGCATTGAATCCTCAATCGATACAGAAACCGGTTAAGAAGAAACCTGATGTTGATGTGGAAGCAATTCAAAAAGAATTAGCGAAAGTCAGAAAACAGCAGCAAAGATTGATTGACCTCTACGTTATTTCTGATGATGTCAATATTGATAATATCAGCAAGAAAAGTGCTGATTTAAAGCTTCAAGAAGAAACGCTAAAAAAACAACTCGCACCGCTTGATGATCCGGATAATGACGATAAAATTGTTGCTTTTAACGAAATATTAGCTCAAATAAAAGACATTGATAGCCTTGACTATGATAAGCAGAAATTTATCGTAAAAAAGTTAATTAAAAAGATAGACGTATGGAACGACAATAAAATTAAGATCCACTGGAATATTTAATTTTTGGGCGCTTTACGCCTTTTTTCGTATATTAGGTATTTCCAATTGAAACTGGTTATACCTAATATACGAAAATATACAAAAAAGAACGGCACCCCTCGAATGAGAGATGCCGTTTTAATTTTAAACCACTCGATATATGTATTATATCATTCACCAAACTTATCAGCTAGTCGTGCCACTATTAGTCAGCAAAGGTAAATAAACACCTGTTTCCTTTACGGACACAAAAAAAGACTATATACTTAAGTTGTCATACAAGTATATAGTCTTTCTCGTCCATCACTTAATAGCTGATGGATTTTTTCTTTTTAGGCTTCAATATAATTTTATCGTCTTCTAGTTGATACGATACTTTAT
>ERZ1643246.673-NODE-673-length-42298-cov-9.714035_pt1 | contig 42298 bp, 37 predicted proteins | sample MGYA00579265_ERZ1643246 | MGnify/ENA primary metagenome ERZ1643246 (study PRJEB29033, sample SAMEA4952261) | chicken gut metagenome | biome: Broiler Chicken; feature: Gastrointestinal Tract; material: Caecum | place: Ireland | collected 2018 | study: Broiler... | reverse complement strand
CTTTCGCATTAAAAATGAAGTCTGTAAAATTTTTGTTTATCCTCGTTTTTCCGCTAATTTTTCGTTGACTACCTGATAAAACTCCTTGTGCCGAAGCTGAATCAAACGAACCTCTTCTTCTGATTTGGCAAAGGAAACCTCCTCATTGCCGATACAAAGAGACTCTTCCCCATCTAAGGTCAGATAGATGGCTTCATCCCCTTCGGCCCGGGCAGCAATATGTGATTGCGAATTGAAAATAACAGGCCTGGTAAACAGGGAATGAGGACAGATCGGAGTCAGGAGTATACATTCCATAGAAGGGTCCACTACTGGCCCTCCTGCAGACAGAGAGTAAGCTGTAGAACCTGTAGGAGTAGCCAGAATCAACCCATCGGCCCGATAATGGCAGATAGCGCCTTGATTGAGAGAGACCTGAAAATCCAGAATTCGAGAAAAAGAACCGCGGGCAATTACGGCATCATTGAGCACCTGGTACTCCATAGGCCTGCCTTGAAAAAACGTTTTAACGGAGATCATCATGCGTTTTTCTTCCGTATATTGACCGGTAACCAAGTGTTCCAGCAATTCCAGCTCGTCCACTTCCAAGCCGGCAACAAAGCCTAAACGGCCTACGTTGACTCCCAAAATAGGTTTATCCGCATGGGCCGCGTGTTTCGCCGCGTGGATAATAGTCCCATCCCCGCCAATGGCGATAACCGCATCGCACGATTCAATCATTTGGTCAAAATCTTCCCAAAACAGTGTGTCTGAATCAGAAAAGATCTTTTCCATAGGCTCATGCATCCACACTTTTATTCCCAGCTCTCGCAGTTTGTCCGCAATACGGTTGGTGTGCAGCGCGGCATTCCGTTTTGTCAAATTGGGCAGTAAAACCAGGTTTTTCAATTTCGGTGCTAAAACCGAGCTCAATGTCCCGCCTCCTTGTCCAAAGCTTGATGGGAAGCTTCCACCACCGAAGCCGCGTCTATATCCTGGTGCTTCTGGGGCGTATCCGTTTTTTCCAAATAAACCAGATATTCAATATTTCCTTCCGGCCCTTTTACAGGAGAATAGGTCAGGCCCAAAACGGAATACCCGTTTTGCAGGGCGAAGTCCAGTATCTTCTCAATGACTTCGATATGTACCGCTTTATCCCGAACAACGCCCTTCTTTCCGACCTTTTCCCGTCCGGCTTCAAATTGGGGCTTAATCAGACAAACGGCCCGGCCTCCATCCCGAAGCAGAGGGCGAACGGCCGGCAAAATCAAGGTCAAGGAAATAAAGGACACATCCACACTGAAGAAAGCCACAGGCTCTGGAACCTGTTCTGCCGTCAGATAGCGGGCGTTGGTGCGCTCTAAATTGACCACCCGGGGATCCGTGCGCAGGCTCCAAGCCAATTGGCCGTACCCCACATCCACCGAATACACTTTCCGGGCGCCATTTTGCAGCATACAATCCGTGAAGCCGCCGGTGGAAGCGCCAATATCCATGCAAACACAGTCCTCCAAGGAAATCGGAAAGGACTCCATGGCTTTCGCCAGCTTTAAGCCGCCGCGGCTCACATAAGGCAGGGTATCTCCACGAACCTCCACCGCCTTATCGACAGGCAGCATAGTCCCGGGCTTATCTGCTTTCTGATGGTCCACATATACCTGGCCTGCCATAATCAAAGCCCGGGCTTTCTCCCGGCTGGGAGCCAAGCCCCGTTCAAAAATCAGGCAATCCAGTCGCTTTTTCTCAATCATTTTTCAGCTCTCTCCCTTCTCCCTCCATTACAGCCCGATAGATACCCTCGTCATCAAGCTGCAATTCCTGTAATTGTTCCTGCATAGAGGCATGCCGAAGGAAAAAATCCCCGATTCCCCGCAAAAAGGTCTTTCCGCGATATCCGCGTTGCGTCAATTGCGAAAGGAAATGCTCTCCAATACCACCTGCTTCTATTCCTTCTTCAAAAAAATAGAGGGAATCCCCCTGCAAGGCCTGTTCATAGGCCTCTTCCGCAATGGGTTTGACGCAGTTTAACTTAATAATACAGACATCCAAACCTTGTTTTCGCAGATTTTCCCTGGCTTTTGCTGTAAAGGAAAACAGCCTGCCATAGGTGACAATTCTTATTTTGCTGTGAACATCTCCGTAAAGTGAAAATGGTTTACATTCAAAATGGTAATCAACTGGGCGGTAAAGGCTCTTTCCTCTGGGGTATCGAACCGCACAAACGCCCTTTACCTCGAACAGAGCTGCTCGCAGACATTCGTGCAGCTCATCATAATAAGCAGGCGCGAAAATCGTCACATCCGGAATGGAGTGAAGAAAAGCCGCGTCAAACACGCCTTGATGGGTTTCCCCATCTTCCCCTACAACGCCGGCCCGATCAATGGCCAACACCAATTTGACTCGCTGAATCGCAGCATCATGGATAATTTGGTCATAGCCACGCTGTAAAAAGGTAGAATAGATCGCGCAAACCGGAATCATCCCGCCGGAAGCTAAGCCGCCGGCAAACGTGATTGCGTGCTCTTCTGCAATACCCACATCAAAAAAGCGTGCCGGAAATCTCTGTCGGAAATCCGTTAGGCAGGTTCCCAACTGCATGGCAGCCGTGATGGCACAAACCCGGGAATCTCTCTGGGCAAACTGGCAAATGGAGCGCCCAAATACATCTGAAAAGCTCTCCCCCTTGCCACCTTCAGGCAATCCGGTCTTTACATCGAACGCAGAAACTCCGTGGAACGTATCGGGATCATCCTCTGCAAAGGTGTATCCCTTGCCTTTGGAAGTGTGAAGATGCAGCAGCACCGGCCGGGAAAGTGTGGATACCGTCTGCAAAATATGGATCAAACCCGGCAGGTCATGCCCGTCAAATGGGCCATAATAGAGGAATCCCAAATCCTCGAATATCGTGCTGTTATAGATTAAACTCTTTATTTTTTTCTTTACATGCTTCAAACCGTTTTGCAGCGGCTCCCCAACGGCCGGAATATGGCTCAATATCTTCTCTACACGGCCTTTGGCATTCAGATATGGCCGGCCTGCGCGGATATAGGCCAAATACCGTGCCATATTCCCCACGTTAGGAGAAATCGACATCCCATTATCATTGAGAATCACAATCAAATTTCTCTGGAGCCTGCCGGCGTTATTGAGCCCTTCATAGGCCAAACCGCCTGTCAGGGCGCCGTCTCCAATGACCGCTACCACTTTCTCATCCCGGTTTTGCATCTGGGCTGCCCTGGCAAGGCCCAACGCCGCAGAAATAGATGTACTGGCGTGGCCTACGGCGAAAGCGTCATAGGGGCTCTCCTGTGGCTTTGGAAATCCGGACAATCCATCCTTTTTCCGAATAGATTGGATTTGGTCTTTACGGCCTGTCAAAATTTTGTGTGTATATGCCTGATGCCCCACGTCCCATACGATTTTATCCTCCGGCAGATGCAGTACATAGTGGAGCGCCACTGTCAATTCAACAACACCCAGATTAGACGCAAGATGACCGCCGTTGCAGCCGACTGTCCGGATAATCAACTGCCGTATTTCCCCGCACAGGATCTCCAGCTCTTTGATAGAGAGGGCTTTCAGATCCTCGGGCCCACGAATCTTGTCTAACAGAGCCATCCTTCAAAACCTCAATTCTCTCAACAGAATCCCACCGGCTTCAGAGAGGCAGATGATTCTGTATTTTTGCAGCGCTCACCACATTTTTCATGAGCACGGCAATGGTCATGGGACCAACGCCTCCGGGAACCGGTGTAATATAAGAAGCAAGGGGCTCCACTTCGTCAAAGTCCACATCGCCGCAAAGCTTCCCATTTTCGTTGCGGTTCATACCCACATCGATGACCACTGCGCCGGGTTTTACCATATCCTTGGTAACGAACTTGGCCTTTCCCACTGCCGCTACCAAAATGTCCGCCTCTCGGCAGATTTCCGCCAGATTTTTCGTCCGACTGTGGCAGATGGTCACAGTACCATTGCGGTGCAGCAACAGCATGGCCATGGGCTTCCCTACAATATTGCTCCGGCCAATAACCACACACCGCTTGCCTTCAATGGCAACGCCGTAACGGTCCAGCAGTTCAATCACTCCAGCCGGCGTACAGGGCAGGAATTCAAAGTCCCCAATCATAATCTTGCCTACATTCAGTGCGTGGAAAGCATCCACATCCTTTTTAGGGTCAATATTTTCCACCACGGCTTTCTCATCCAGCCCCTTGGGCAAGGGAGACTGCACCAAAATTCCGTGAATTGCCGGGTTCTCATTGAGCTGATGGATCAGATCCGTCAGTTCTTCCTGGGTGGTAGAGGCAGGAAGGGCGTATTCCTCGGAATAAATGCCCACCTCGCTGCAGGCCTTCTTCTTGTTGTTCACATAGATCCGGGAAGCAGGGTCGTCCCCCACAATCACCACGGCAATTCCAGGCTGCAACCCCTTTTCTTCTTTTAACCGGAGCACTTCCTGGGCCACTTCCTGACGTACTGCTGCGGCTACTGCCTTTCCGTCAATTCTTTCAGCCATTGTCTGTTTCCTCCTCCGCATCATGGTCATTTTCGTTTGTATCAGTCTCCGCTTCTTCGCTGGTTACGGTCTCTTCCATGGGTGATTCTTCTGCCCACTGCTTGGGAGCAGCTGTTTCCTCTGCCGGCTCTTCGTCTTCCTCCTGAGAGCTGACATCGACTTCATCGAAGATGGTGCTGGGAGCGCCGTCATCCTCAAAGTCTTCTTCCTGTACCTGGTCGTCAATATGATTCAGTTCCATGATCTTTTTGCTTCCACAGCCAGTAAGAGTCGTGCGGTTGCGGAAAACAATGAGCAGCACAATGCCCGCCAAAACAGTAGCCGCGGCCACTAACTGAGATACCCGGAGATCCAGGAAAGGAGTCAGCAGGCTGTCGGTACGCAGGCCTTCAATAAAGAACCGGCCTACGCCGTACCAAATCAAATACAGCAGGAAGGTCTGGCCGTCATACCGGCGGAATTTCCGGGTGAAAATGTGCAGCAGCACAAAGCCCAGCAGGCACCAGAGGGATTCATACAGGAAGCAGGGATGTGCTGCGCCACCAACCTCGATGATGGTGTTGTTGCTGACCATGCCCCAGGGCAGGTCCGTAGCAGTACCAAAAGCTTCTTGATTGAAGAAATTCCCCCAACGGCCAAGGCACTGGCCAATCAGAAAGCCCAATACCGCCAAATCCAGAATCGGCGTAATCTTAACCTTGCGGATCTTCGCCATAATGGCGCCGCAGCCCAAGCCTCCGATGATGCCGCCGTAAATTCCCAAACCGCCTTCTGTAATATTCAAGATGCTCATGGGGTCCTGAATATACCGGTCTCCGGGATAGAACAGGACATAATACAACCGAGCGCCAATAACGCCGCCGATAATGCCCACGATCACTACATCAATGAGCTTGTCCTGGTCAATATGCATCTTCTTACAGCTGAACATAGCATAGACAAATGCCAGCAAAAATCCAAGGGCAATCATAATCCCATACCATTTGACTTCCAGTCCGAAAATCGTAAAGGCTGTGGGGTTGATATCCAGGCTGATTCCCAAACCCGGGAACTGTACGGTATATTCAGTCATGGTCGTTACCTCCAATATTCATCTCGTTTCCTTTGGGAAAAATTACGGAAAGGACTGCGCGCTGCGGCAGCAGATGCTCTTCCAGGCACCGCTGCACATCTTCCAGAGAGACCTCTGCCACCCGGTCGATATACCGGAACAGCTCTTCTCCCCGGAAGGTCGCAGAAGTCATGGCATTGGCAATGGCTTCCGCACTGTTCAGGGCCATAATATTCCGGCCATACACTGCCTTGCGGGCCCGGGAAAAAGCCTGCGGATCAATTCCTTCCCTGCGCAGGCGTTCGGCTTCTTCGCAAATCATTTTGGATACTTCTTTTGGATCCTTGGATTCACCGGAAAAGAGGATGGCACTGTATCCAGTCCCGGTAAAATGGTCATATCCAAAGGAGGACTCGTTGATAAGGCCCTTATCCAGCAGCCGGCGGAACAACGGGGAAGCATCTGATGCCAGTAATTCCAGCAGAATGTCCACTTCTGCATCTTTCTGTTCCGCAAATACACCGGGAGCCTCTTTGAATCCCAGTTGGAAGATAGGGAAAGAAACCGCCATCTCTTCCTCAATATAGGGCTGCACAATATTTTCCGGTTCCGGCAGGAAGGCCCGTTCCACTTTGACCCTCTCACAGGGCTTGAGCATCCGGTCCGCTACCTCTAAGACTTTCTCTGTCTCCACATTGCCAGCCAAACAAAGCACCATGTTGTGCAGGTTATAAAAGGTATGATAGCAGCGATACAGCATTTTCGGCGTAATCTGGGCGATGCTCTCCACGGTCCCTGCAATGTCTGTCTTTACCGGATGCACGTGATACATGGCCCGAAGCAGGTTAAACAGCACCCGCCAGGAAGGGTCGTCCTCATACATCCGAATTTCCTGGCCGATGATGCCCTGTTCCTTCTGAATGGTCTTCTCAGTAAAATACGGATTCTGCACAAAGTCCAGGAGAATCTCCAGGGAATCATATAGATTCTTTGTGCAGGAGAACAGATAGCAGGTCATATCAAAGGAAGTGTATGCATTGGCTGAAGCGCCGGTTTTGGCATACCGGGCAAAGGCATCGCAATCCTCGTTTTCAAAAAGCTTATGCTCTAAAAAATGCGCAATTCCCGCAGGCACTTCGCTGTCAGCATCCTCATCCGAGCGGCGGAACCGGGTATCAATCGAGCCGTACTTGGTTCCAAAAATGGCAAAGGCCGAATGGCTGCCCGGCTTTGGATAAACCATAATCCGCAGGCCGGAGGGGTGCTGGATTACGTCATAAGTGTCTTCAATCCGTTTACTGGTGACACGGGTAATCTGCTCCATGGCCTTATTCCTCCAATCCTTTCATCACATAGACCGCATCCAGGACACAGGCCTTGGCAGCTTCCTGCACTTCTTCCGCTGTGACCCCTTCGATTTGCCGGGCAAATTCCTCCGGCGTTAAGATTTGCGGACGGAAGGTTTGGGTCAGATACCAGTTCTCCGTACTTCCCAGATAGTCCTCTACCGTGCGCATCCCGTTGGCCACACTCATTTTAGCCGAATCCAGCTCCTCCTGGGTAATATGGCCCTCCCGGATCTCTTCCAACTGTCTCAGAATTTCCTCCCGGGCCTTTTCCAAATTTTTGCCCTCTACACCGCTTTCAATCAGCAGGATTCCTTTTCCAATATTATACTGGGCGGAACAATAATAGCAAAGGCTCAGTTTTTCCCGGACATTCTGAAACAGCTTGGAATGGGGCGTTCCTCCCAGAACAGCCGACATCAGCTTTAGAGCCGGGGTCTTTTCCCCCGCAGGAAGCCCGCTTCGGAATCCCAGAATCATCTTGTATTGCTGCACGTCCATGGATTCGGTCTTTTCCCGCACGGTTCCGGAGGCAGGATACACCTCACTGCGGCAGGAAAGCGGCTGGCGGTTCTGAGGAAGCCGCTGCCGAACTGTTTCCAAAACTGGCTCTGGAGAGCAATCCCCCAAAACCATAATCTCTATCACAGCCTTTTGCAGAACCTCCCGCCAAGCAGCCGTCACCTCTTCCCGGGTCAGCTGCTGCACTTCTTCCATGGTGCCGCAGCGGCTGAGAGCGGCCGGTTCCCCTTCCAAAAGGAGTTCCGTTGCCCGACGGCGGGCATACTGCATTTTGTCATTGAGCTCGGATTCCAGCAATTCCAAGGTCTGACGCTGCTCCTGTAAGAAATCCTCTTCCGGAAGAAGACCGTTTTCGTCCAAAACCGGTTCAAACAGGGAAGCGCACAAAAGCCCTGTCAGCTCGGCGGAAATTTTCTCCCCTTCCAAGGCATAACGGTCCGCTATGCCCACAGTCGTAAGGGACAACACCTGAATATCCCCCTGTTTATGTACGCTTCCCGTAAGAGAAGCGCCGTACAGTTCTGACAGCCGCTGCCCGAGACGGGTATAGTCGGGATAGGCCCGATTGGCCCGGGCCAGCATCGCCGGAAGAAGGGCATTGGCCGCCGCTGTCTGGCGATCCAGGGGAACCATCATATTCACAGAAATCCGCTGGGTCTTAAAGCGTTCATCCCGGATACTCCGGAAATGAACCCCTTCCCCCAGGGTACACTCATAAAAATGGCCGGTCGTATTTGTTCCCATAGAACAACCTCTTTTCTTTGGGTTTCCGAGGGCGTCCTGCAATTCTATGCATCCCACCCTTTGTAAACCTCCCCGGCAGGCCGGCAGAGGCTTGTATCCGTTTAGCTTCATTATAAAGCATTACGGAAAGGAAATCCACCAAAATATAAAAAGTTTACAAGGGATTCCTTCGGTGAATTCAATAAAACCCCTTCTTTTCCTTTTCTGAACGGGAAACCGTCCTCTCTTTGGACAGCGCCAATTCAAGGAGAATCCCGTCCAATAGTATACCACATATGCATCCATTATGAAAGAAATACCGACGGCTTCTGCGAAAAAAAGCCGGCCCATCAGGGCCGGCTGCTGCCATCAAGGATTTTCCAGAAGAGGTTTGAGATACTGCCCGGTATAGGAGCCCTCCACTTGAGCCACCTGTTCCGGTGTGCCGCAGGCGATGATTTCGCCACCCCGGTCTCCGCCTTCCGGGCCCAGGTCGATAATATAATCGGCGGTTTTAATCATATCCAGATTGTGCTCAATGACCAGCACCGTATTCCCCGCGTCCACCAGCTTTTGCAGCACCATAATGAGCCGGTGTACGTCTGCAATATGCAAACCCGTAGTGGGCTCATCCAAAATATAAATGGTGCGGCCGGTGGCCCGTTTGCTCAGTTCCGTGGCCAGCTTCACCCGCTGGGCTTCACCGCCGGAAAGAGTCGTGGCCGGCTGGCCAATCTTGATATATCCCAGCCCCACGTCCAGAAGGGTTTGGAGCTTCCTGGCGATTTTGGGTACGCTGGAGAAGAAGGCCACTCCTTCCTCTACGGTCATTTCCAACACATCGTAGATATTCTTCCCTTTATAGCGGATTTCCAAAGTCTCCCGGTTATACCGTTTGCCTTTGCATACATCGCAGGGAACGTAGACATCGGGCAGAAAGTGCATCTCGATTTTCAGAATACCGTCTCCCTGACAGGCCTCGCACCGGCCGCCCTTCACATTAAAGGAAAATCGCCCAGAGGTAAATCCCCGGAGTTTGGCGTCCTGCGTGCTGGCAAACAGCTCCCGAATATCTGTAAAGACCCCGGTATAGGTGGCCGGATTGGAACGGGGCGTCCGCCCGATGGGGGCCTGATTGATTTGAATAACCTTATCCAAGTTTTCCAGGCCCTTGATTGCCTTATGGGCGCCAGCCCGGCCTTTGGCTCCGTTGAGCTCCACCGCCAAATGCTTATACAAAATTTCGTTAATGAGAGAGGACTTGCCTGAACCGGAAACTCCGGTGACGCAAACGAATTTTCCCAGAGGAATGTCCACGTTGATATTCTTCAGGTTGTTCTGGGAAGCGCCGACAATCTTCAGCTTTTTGCCGTTGCCTTTCCGGCGCTGAGGTGGCAGTTCAATCTTCTTTTTCCCGCTGAGATACTGGCCGGTGATGGAATCCTCACAATCCAGGATGCCCTCCACAGGGCCGTTGTACACTACTTCGCCCCCATGGATACCCGCTCCCGGGCCAATATCCACAATGTGGTCTGCCGCCCGCATGGTGTCTTCATCGTGCTCTACCACCAGCACCGTATTGCCCAAATCCCGCAGGTGCTTCAGAGTGGCCAGGAGTTTATCATTGTCCCGCTGGTGCAGGCCGATACTGGGCTCGTCCAGGATATACAATACGCCCATCAAGGAAGAGCCGATCTGCGTGGCCAGCCGGATACGCTGGCTTTCACCGCCGGACAAGGTTCCCGAGGACCGGGACAAGGTCAGGTATTCCAGACCCACACTCTGCAAAAATCCCAATCGAGAACGAATTTCCTTTAAAATCGAGGCGGCAATCATGGAATCCCGCTCCGAAAGCTGTAAATTTTCGATAAAGGAAAGGGCGTCTGTAATAGACAGGTCGCAGAGCTGGGCAATATTCAGCCCTCCTACTGTCACTGCCAGACTCACCGGAGAAAGCCGCTTCCCACCACAGGCCTCGCAGGGTACAGCGCTCATATAAGCCTCTATCTCTTCCTTAATCCAGTTGCTCTGGGTATCCCGGAACCGTCGCTCCAAATTATTGATAATGCCTTCAAAAGCTACCTGGTAGGTGCCTTTGCCGTATTCATTTTCTCGGGAAACTTCGATCTTCTCCCCTTTGCTGCCGTAGAGCAGGATGTCCACGATTTCCGGAGGCAGCTCACCAATGGGGGTGTCCAGGGAGAAATGGTAGTGCTTTGCCAATGCCTTCATATACATCGCCGCAATGGTACTGCCCTCCATGGCCCAGCCGCTGGCCTTTAATCCCCCTTTGTTGATGGAAAGGCTTTTATCCGGAATAATCAATTCTGGGTCGATTTTCATAAACACCCCCAAGCCCGTGCATTTGGGACAGGCGCCAAAGGGATTGTTAAAGGAAAACATCCGGGGGGTCAGCTCCTCCACACTGATGCCGTGATCCGGGCAGGCGTAATTCTGGGAAAAGGTGATGTCTTCCCCGTCCACAATGCTGACTACCACCAGCCCGCCGGCCAAAGAAGAAGCGGTTTCCAGAGAATCCGCCAGACGGGAGCGGATGTCCGGACGAATGACCAGCCGGTCTACCACAATTTCAATGGTGTGTTTCTTGTTCTTCTCTAACTTAATCTTTTCCGAAAGATCGTACAAAATGCCGTCAATGCGCACTCGGACGTAACTGGCCTTCCGGGCCGCTTCCAGCTCCTTGACGTGTTCGCCCTTTCTTCCTCGGACAATGGGGGCCAGAATCTGGATACGGGTTTTTTCCGGCAAAGCCAGCACCTGGTCTACAATCTGATCAATGGTCTGTTGGCGAATTTCCCTGCCACACACCGGGCAGTGAGGAATCCCCACTCGGGCATAGAGCAGCCGCAGATAATCGTAAATCTCCGTCACTGTGCCTACCGTGGAGCGGGGATTCTTGGAGGTGGTTTTCTGGTCAATGGAGATAGCCGGGGAAAGGCCCTCAATATAGTCCACATCCGGCTTTTCCATTTGGCCTAAAAACTGACGGGCATAAGAGGACAAAGACTCCACATAGCGCCGCTGGCCTTCTGCGTAAATGGTGTCAAAGGCCAGGGAGGATTTCCCCGAACCGGAAAGGCCCGTAAGAACCACCAACTTATCCCGGGGAATGGACAGACTGATGTTTTTCAGGTTGTGTTCCCTGGCCCCTTTAATCTTCAAAAACTTGGTATCCATAAATTCCTCCTGGCGGCAGGTTTATTTCCCATCCTGCAATTCCCGAATCCGATCCCGCAGATAAGCAGCGTGTTCGAATTCCAACAGCTTAGCGGCAGCCTTCATTTCCTTGGTGAGCTTCTCAATCTCCTGCCGGCGTTCAATGGGAGACAGCCTGCGCTTCTTCTTTTTGCTCTTTTCTTCCTTATGGGTAGAGATTTCCAAAACCTCCGCCACTTTTTTCGTGATGGTCTTTGGCACGATGCCGTGCTCTTCATTATAGCGCATCTGGATTTCCCGGCGGCGCTGGGTTTCCCGGATGGCATTCTCCATAGAGGGTGTCACCGAATCGGCGTACATAATCACTTGCCCCTCGGCATTTCGGGCGGCGCGGCCAATGGTCTGGATGAGGGAGCGCTCACTGCGCAGGAATCCTTCCTTGTCCGCGTCCAGAATCGCCACCAGGGAGACTTCCGGGATGTCCAGGCCTTCCCGCAGCAGGTTGATGCCGATAAGCACATCGAATTCTCCCAAACGCAAATCCCGGATAATTTCCATGCGCTCTACCGTATCCACATCGTGATGCATATACCGGACCCGGATGCCCATATTCTCCAAAAAGTCCGTCAAATCCTCGGCCATCTTCTTGGTAAGGGTGGTCACCAGCACCCGCTGGCCTTTGACCGTGCGCAGGTTGATTTCCGAAATCAAATCGTCGATTTGGCCCTCTGTGGGCTTCACGATGATTTCCGGGTCTAACAGGCCTGTGGGCCGGATGACTTGCTCCACTACCTGGGCAGACTTCTCCTGTTCAAAATCCCCCGGGGTGGCGCTGACAAAAATCACCTGGTTAATATGGCTGTAAAATTCGTCAAAGTTCAGAGGGCGGTTATCGTAGGCGGAGGGAAGCCGGAATCCGTACTCCACCAGGGCTTCCTTCCGGGCCCGGTCCCCAGCGTACATAGAACGCACCTGGGGCAGGGTCACGTGGGATTCGTCCACCATGAGCAGGAAGTCTTTGGGAAAGTAATCAATGAGGGTAAAGGGGGCGCTGCCGGGAGCCCGTCCGGACATAACCCGGGAATAGTTCTCAATGCCCTTGCAGAAGCCAATCTCCGTGAGCATCTCCATATCATACTGAGTGCGCTGCTCAATGCGCTGGGCTTCGATGAGCTTTCCATGGTCCTTGAAGTATTTTACCCGCTCTATCATTTCCTCTTCAATTTCCTTGACAGCCCGGAGCATCTTCTCCCGGGGAACAATGTAATGGGAAGCAGGATAAATCGCCACATGCTTTAATTCTGCCTTAAACTCACCGGTAAGGGGATTGATTTCCGTAATCCGATCGATCTCATCCCCGAAAAACTCTACCCGGATAACAGTATCGTCAGACTGGGCGGGGAAAATCTCCACCACGTCTCCCCGAACCCGGAATTTATTTCGGGTAAAGTTGATGTCGTTGCGCTCATACTGGAGCTCTACCAGCTTACGGAGCAAATCATCCCGGTTTTTTTCCATGCCCGGGCGCAGGGAGACTACCATGGTCCGATAGTCGATAGGGTCGCCCAAGCTATAAATACAGGACACACTGGCCACAATAATCACATCCCGGCGCTCGGAAAGGGCCGAAGTTGCCGAGTGGCGCAGCTTGTCGATTTCGTCGTTGATAGCGGAGTCCTTTTCAATATAGGTATCCGTGGTGGCAATATAGGCTTCCGGCTGATAGTAATCATAGTAGGAGACAAAATATTCCACTGCATTTTCCGGAAAAAATTCCCGGAACTCGCTGCAAAGCTGGGCCGCCAGGGTTTTATTGTGGGCCAACACCAGGGTCGGGCGGTTGACCTGGGCAATAATATTGGCCATGGTGAAGGTTTTGCCGGAACCGGTGACGCCCAGGAGGGTCTGCTCTTTATCCCCATGCTGCAATCCTTCCACCAGTTTGGCAATGGCCTGAGGCTGGTCTCCGGTCGGCTGATACGAAGACACCAGTTTGAATTTTTGTGTGTTCTGTTTCTCCATAAGCATGCCTCCTTTTTCTATTCCCTATTTTCTATAGTTTTCCTCGGGCTTTTCAGCTAATAAGAACAAGCGTTCGTTTTAAATATCTTACTCCTTCTATGCTAATTTGTCAATGACTCCTTCTAAAATATAGGCTTCCCCCAGTTCTTCAAAGTTTTGCGAAAAAGAAAAACCTATTTATTGCAAAACCCGATAAAAAGATTGCATAGAGCCTGCATAGCCGGGACGACTTGGTTCATACTAAAGCATGTGCAGAAAACCGTTGGCGGTTCACTGCCAGGGCCGGAAACTGCACCATCTATCCGGTCATCTTTTTGGAAAGGAGCGTATTGGCCATGCTCGATATCATTGCTCTGATTCTGGTGATTATCGGCGGCATCAACTGGGGTTCTATCGGTATTTTTCAGTTTGACATTGTCGCCTGGATATTTGGCGGCCAGGCCGCCATTGTCAGCCGGATCATCTACACACTGGTAGGCATTGCGGCGCTGTGGTGTATCTCACTGCTGTTCCGGGACAACCGGTTTACGGATTCCTCAGACTAACAGCAGAAAGGCGGTGGAATCAACTCCACCGCCTTTTGTTATGTTTGCTATGCCGGATATTCTCCGATTATTTTTCTGGACTTACTTCTGCAAGCGGGAAACGATATCCCGGGTATCCCGGGCAATCACCAACTCTTCGTTGGTGGGGATCACATACACCTTCACCTTGGAGTCCGGCGTGGAGATTTCCCCTTCGCGTCCGCCGACCATTTCCTGATTCAGGGCCTCATCAACTTCCAGGCCCAGATAGGTCATGTTATTGCAGATATTGCGGCGATGGGTAGACTGGTTTTCGCCCAGACCCGCCGTAAACACAATGGCGTCACAGCCATCCATCGCAGCCACATAGCCGCCGATGAATTTCTTAATCTCATAGACCAGCATCTTGTGTGCCAGGATTGCGCGCTCGTTCCCCGCTTTTTCTGCGGCCGTCACATCACGGTCATCGCTGGAAACGCCGGAAATTCCCAGCAGGCCGGACTTCTTGTTCAGAAGCTCGCTCATTTCCTGGGGCGTCATATTTTCTTTCTCGGCAATAAAGGTCACCACAGAAGGATCCAGGGCACCGGAGCGGGTGCCCATCATGAAACCATCCAGAGGAGTGAGGCCCATGCTAGTATCCAGCACCTTGCCGTCCTTAATGGCGGTAATGGAAGAGCCGTTGCCCAAATGGCAGGTGATCAGCTTCAGATCTTCCAGGGGGCGGCCCATCAATTCGGCGCAGCGATGGCTGACATACCGATGGGAAGTGCCGTGGAAACCATAGCGGCGAACATGATACTTTTCATAGTATTCATAGGGGATGGCGAACATATAGGCCTCGGGGGGCATGGTGGAGTGGAAAGCGGTGTCGAATACCACTACTTCCGGCACGTTCTCTCCAAACACCGCCTGGCAAGCCCGGATGCCCTGTACGTGAGCGCCATTGTGCAGCGGGGCCAGGGGAATCAGGCTCTCGATGCCTTCAATGACCTTTTCATCTACCAACACGGACTCACTGAACAATGCGCCGCCCTGCACAATGCGGTGACCGATAGCGGAAACCTCGTCCAGGCTTTCCAGCACGCCCACCTCGCTGTCGGTGAGGGCTTCGCGCACCTGCTGGAAGGCAGCTGTGTGATCCTTCATGGGGACTTCCATCTTCTTGGAACGGCCATCCGCTGCCTTGTGGCTAAAAATGCCCATTTCCAGACCGATGCGCTCACAGTTTCCCTTACACAGCATCTGCTCGTTTTCCATATCAATGAGCTGATATTTGAGCGAAGAGCTGCCCGCGTTGATTACCAGAATCTTCATTTGCTTTTATCCTCCTGCTGACAAACATTCTTCCGGAAACCGCCGCAAAAGCGGCTTCCACTACCCTACTTTCCCACATATAAGCACGAAAAATATCGCCCGTTTTAAAATAAAACAAACGGACACCGGGAAAAGTTTTTATAAAACAGAAAAAGCCAGCACTCCCCGGAACCGGTCTTGCAACACTGCGGGGACTGCTGTATATTATAATAGTACAAAATACGACTGAATTCAAGGAGTTTGCGCGTAAAATGAGTGGAAAACCTGTTTTTTCGGGAATTGTCTGCGAGCTGAACCCTCTGCACCGGGGACATGCCTATCTTTTGCAGGAAGCCCGGCGCCATTCTGACGCGGTAGTCTGCGTTATGAGCGGCAATTGGGTGCAGCGAGGGGAGCCCGCTGTCCTTTCAAAATTCGCCCGGGCCCGCATGGCTTTGGCCTGCGGTGCGGATCTGGTAGCAGAGCTGCCCCTCCCCTGGGCTTGCGCCGGTGCAGAACCCTTTGCCTTTGGGGCGGTTTCCCTGCTGGATAGCCTGGGCTGTATCGGGCAGCTTTGGTTTGGCAGCGAATGTGGGGACGCTGAAAGGCTAAACCGGTTGGCCTCCCTGCTGTTGTCTCCTGCATTTTCCAATGCGCTGCGGGATTGCCTTCAAACAGGAAAAAGCTTTGCCGCAGCCCGGCAACAGGCGGTGACTCAACTGGCCGGTTCAGAAGAGGCCGCGCTGCTGGAATCCGCCAATAATATTCTGGGAATCGAATACTGCAAGGCCCTCCATCGTCTGCAAAGCCCTATAACCCCTATGACCGTAAAACGGGTGGGAAGCCCTCACGACAGCCGGCAGGAAGCCACGCCGGACGCTTTCCTTTCGGCATCCCAGCTTCGGGAACTTTTGCGGGAAGGGCAATCCTTAGAGGGATTGCTGCCACCAGCGGCCTGGCAGATTTTGCAGGAAGAAATTTCTGCTGGGAGGGCCCCCGAAGACTTTTCCCGGCTGGAAACGGCAATTATCGCCCGGTTACGCAGCATGAGCAAGACGGAGTTCGCTGCTCTGCCGGATGTCAGTGAAGGACTGGAAAACCGGCTGTATGAGGTTTCCCGCCGCGCTTTGACCTTGGAGGCCCTCTATGAGGGGGTAAAATCCAAACGATACAGCCATGCCCGCATCCGGAGGATTGTGGCTGCTGCTTTCTTGGGGATTCCTCGAAATCTGCCTGCCAAACCTCCGTATTTCCGGGTACTGGCCATGAATGCAAGAGGCCGGGAGGTTCTGCGCGCTGCCTCCCCAAAAGCTACTATTCCAATCTTGTCCCGTCCACGGGACTTTCTGCAGGGGCCGGAAGAGACCCGCTCCCTGTTTGCGCTGGAACAGCGGGCTACCGACCTGTTTGCCCTAACGCTCCCCTCCCCTCCGGCCTGTGGCTGGGACTGCCGGCAGGGAGTGTGGGCTCTTTCCTCCGTTGCCCCTGCTGAAAATGAAGAAACCGAAAGAACATCGAAAGAAAACCGGTAAGTTTTCAATATCTTCGCAAAATTATACTTGATTTTTCTGCTTTCGTTGTCATATGATAGTCGTACAGAATTTTTCTGCTCGACATTCCACACAGAAGGGATTTGGATATTTATGGAAATCAAAGAAATCCAGTACGGCAATTATGGGAAATGCCTTTCCATCTCCAACGGCATTTTGCAGGCAGTTGTGACCATTGATGTAGGGCCCCGAATCATTTCCCTCTCCCGTCTGGATGCGCCTTCCCCTTCCAATATCCTTTTTGAGGATACCCAGCGGAAATACACCGCAAAAGGGAAGGCCTTTGACCAGCTCTATGGCCCTAACAGCTGCTATTACACCTACGGTGGGCACCGTCTCTGGCTTAGCCCCGAGGATTATTGCCGGACCTATTACCCAGATAACTCTCCGGTCATCTACTCCTTGACAGAAGAGGGGATTTCTTTTTCTGCACCCCAGGAGCACCGGGCCATTCAAACGGAATTTATGATTTCCATGGGGGAAAACAGCGAGAGCATGATGGTGATTCACACTGGGAAAAATGTCTCAGAGGATATGCAGACTGCTTCCCTGTGGGCCATTACCCTGCTGCGGGCAGGCGGGTTCGCTATTGTTCCCCAAAATCCCAAGAAGGACGGAAACCTCCTGCTGCCAAACCGGACGATCTCCCTTTGGAACTACACAGACCTTCATGATCCGCGCCTGTGTTTGGGGAATCGGTATCTCCTGCTGCACCAGCAGGCAGAGGGAGCGGTTTCTCCACAGCTGAAAATCGGCACAGACTGTCATGAGGGCTGGTGCCTCTATCGCAGTGGAGACCTCCTTTTTGAGAAACGGTATGTCCACGATGTAAACGCCATATATCCAGACGGCGGGGCTTCCTTTGAGGGCTTCGTTACCGCAGATTATCTGGCTTTGGAAACCTTGAGTCCCTTGTACCGCATTGCTCCCGGAGACAGCGTCCGGCATGTGGAAAACTTCACCCTGGGGTATCGCCCGAATCTCGCGGACCCGGACTTTTCCGATGAAGCTTCCATAGCCCAGTGGATTGCGGAAAGCCGTTTACCCGGATGTGTCTAACCCCTGTTTCAACAACTAAGAAAGAAGGCTTTTATGAACGAAAAAGAAGTTTCTGAACTCCGGCGCCGTTTCCGGCAGGACCGGAGCAATATTACCCATATCCGCGGCTGCTATGTCAATGAAGCCAAAGAGATTGTTTCGGAGTTTGACCAGTCCCTGGGCCTGATGCAGCAAGAGGAATGTGAAAAATTCCTGGCGCTGTTAAAGCGCACCCTTTCCGGTACTCTGGAAAAAAATCTGCTGGACATCTCCTTCACTACCCAGCAGGTAGAGGACAGCGAAGAACACCGGCTTTTGATGGCTCTGCGCAATTCTGCCCTAAAGGACGATGAAGCGGTGCATTCCTTTTTTGAGAAGGTTTCCCAAAGCCTCTCTATGGACAGCCATTATCTGATTCTGTTGGCCCATGACACCTATGATGTGTATTACCGCTCTAAAGATGGCGACCGTCAAGACGACGCTTCCTCCGAGGTGTACTCCTACATTTTGTGCAGCATCTGTCCGGTGAAAATGTCCAAGCCTGCGCTGAGCTATTTTATCAGCGAAAACGAGCTGCACAGCCTGACTTCCGACCGTATTGTCACCCCGCCGGCCTTGGGCTTCCTCTTCCCCGCCTTTGACGACCGGTGCGCCAATCTCTACGATGTTCTGTACTATACCAAAAATCCTGGGGAAACCCATCCAGAACTTATCGATGCTGTATTCCGCCAGGAAGCCCCCATGTCGGCAGAAGAGCAAAAGGACACTTTCCGCTCCGTACTGTGCGAGACCCTTTCAGAAGATTGCAGCCTGGATGTTATCCAGGGGGTACATACCCAACTGCGGGAGAAAATTGAAGAGCACAAGGCCAGCAAGACCCCGGAGCCTCTGACGGTATCCCGAGGAGAAGTTCGGGAAATGCTGGAAACTTGTGGCGTTGCTCCAGAGCATCTCACTGCCTTTGACGAAAAGTATGAGGAAGAATTCGGCGGCGATACCGATTTGAGTCCCCGGAATCTCATTGATGTGCGGCAATTTGAAGTGCGCACACCGGATGTCGTGATCAAAGTCAACCCGGACCGCAGCGACTTGATTCAAACCCGTATCATTGACGGCGTCAAATACCTCCTAATCCGCGCTGACGGCGGTGTAGAGGTAAACGGCGCCAATATCCATATTTCCAACGAAGACTCCCAATAAAACCCCTTATAAGCAGAATTCCCGGTTTTGCCTTTTGGCAAACCGGGAATTTTTGGTATTAAGCAAAAAGGGTTTTCTCTATTTCCTGCATCTCTGTATCTGCCGCGGAGTCGTCCCAAGGAATCTTTTTCTCCATGTCCAGCCAGGCTTCCTGCGCCTGAGAGAGGGCCGCTTTCGCCTGCCGGATCTCTTCCTGATAAGCGGCGCGAATTTCTTTTAACTGGGATGCAAAGGCTTCATCCGTACCCGGCGTCACCGCTGCCTGATACAGGTCCAGTACCCGATCCCCTTCCCGGCTGGGGAAGTGCTCGTGAGGCGCTGTACTGTCAAAACAGCACCAGCCTAATCCCCGAATAATCACCATATCGGCGCTGTTTGGGTCAAATGCGCAGCGATATTCTTCCGTGTCCCAGCCTGCCGCGTTAGCGGCAGCCCGGAGCTTTTTCAGGAAGGTGGATTTTCCTGTGCCGGGACGTCCTTTGAGAAAGACCCTGCGGGACAATTTTTTCGTGAGCTCCGGAATTACGTCTACACTGCCCTGTACGGTAGCGGCTCCCAAAAAGCGCATTTGATTCTTGCCCTGTTCCTGCCCGGAGCGGCCTTCCAGAAGACGGAAAGCCATTTCCTCTGCCAGACGGTCCAGCGCCCCAAAATTTGTTTCCCGAAGGTAAATTGCCTCCCACTGGTCGTGAATTGGCAAAGCAGCGGCAAAATGCTTGTGGGCTTCTTCCAACGATTCCCGAACCGGAATGTATTCAGGGTCAAAAGCCATACCGCTGCAAACAGCGGTATCCCAAGGGCGAGCCAGATATACTCCAGCAGACCGTTTGGGGAACACCAAACCTTCCGTGCTGCCGTCCATGCAGTGACGAATCACCCAAACCGGCTCTTCTCCCTGGTGGGATAACAGCTTTTCCCACAAAAGAGCAGCGGCCTTTCCAGGCCATCCAGAGAGAATCACCCGCTTTTGCAGCCCGCCAAAGCAATCATCAAAAAACGAAACATATCCCCTGGAACTATGTGTACTTATAAAAAAGGGAATTTGATTCACATGCGGTCACATCCTTTCAAGAAACTTCCCCATATCCTATGCTATCGGCAATGATTTTATTCTCTCAGCAGAAATGGCGCCCAATCCTCTCCCGCATCCTGTTCATGGGCAGCAAAGAAGTGCAGGCGTTCCTGATAACGGCTAATACGCTCCTCTACCACCTCACGGCAAGCATCGAGGCCGTAAAGCCGCACCAGCGCCGTCAGCTCGTAAAAGGGCAGCCCCGGCGCGTGGCGTCCCGTGTGTACCGTGGAGCAACCCTGTCCTATTGCATGGCACAAAGCAGCACAAACCGGGTCCTGCGTATCTTTCGCAGCGGCGTGGGCTGCCAAAATAGCCCTTTTTGCTTCTGGCATCCGGAGGTTCCCTTTGGCCCACTCCCAGCACTGGGAAAATGCTTCCTGAGGGCGAGTTTCTTCTGGCCAGCGGGTATGCAGCATTTCTAAAGCAGCCGGCATGACGTCAAAGGCCCAGCGCACCAAGGTCAGACGGCTTTGCTTCTCCATCTCTGCCAGCAATTCTGTCAAGCATGGCGTATCCCTGTCAAAAAGGATTTGATTTTTCCGGCGGTCCTTTTCCCGGACAGATTCCATCCAGTCTGTTTTCATTCGTTCCTCCTTAAAGAAAAAACTAGACAAAAAGGAGGACAGGGATTCCCGTCCTCCTTTGAGAAAACCATTTATTTTATTTGGTCTCAGCCACTGCGCGCTTCTTCTGCTTGTGGTTCTGCCACATAACATACAGGGGACCGGCCAGGCACACGGAAGAATAGCAACCGGTGACAATGCCGATCATCATAGGCAGGGCAAAAGTCGTCACGGAAGACAAATTAAAGACCAAGCCTACAATAAACACCACGGCAATCGCCAGGAACGTACAGAGAGAAGTATTGATAGAGCGGGTCAGGGTCTGGTTGATACTGGTATCCACCAGTTCTTCATAGCCGGCCTTGGGCCCCAACAGCCGGCGATTTTCACGAACACGGTCGTAAACAACAATGGTGTTGTTCAGGGAGTAGCCCAAAATCGTCAGTACTACTGCAATAAAGTTATCATCCAGAGGGAAGCCAAAGATCACGAAAGTGAAGTAAACCATCAACACATCGTGGAACAAGGCCACCAAGGACATCACGCCGGCAGACATACCGCCAATTTTCCGGAAACGGAAGGCCACATACACTACCAGCAGCACAGCGGCCAGTCCCACTGCCACCAGGCACTTTGCAAAGAACATACTGCCCATGGTGGGAGGTACGGAACTGGACTGGATCATTTCAAAAGTAGAATCCGGATAAGCCGCTGCTAACTGGTCATCAATGGCCTGCTGGTCGTCCAGAGAAATGCCGTCGCTGCCGGAAAGGGAAATGGTCAGCGTGTTGGTGCTGTTGCCTTCTGCATCGGTAAGCCCGTCCGTAATGGTTACGGTGACCGGCTGTCCCAAAGCATCGGCAATCGCCTGATCCACCGTTTCCTGGTCCACTGTACCGGTGTAGGAGTATTCCACCAAAGCACCGCCCCTGAAATCAATATCCAGTTCTGTGCCAAAAATGAGATTGCAAATAATACCTACCGCAAAAATCGCCAGAGAAATGCCAATGTAAATCTTCCGGTGCTGGTAGAATTTGATACTGAATTTTTTCATCCTCTCGCACCTCCAAACAGCCACTTCTTACGCAGGAACTTGAACCGGGACAGGGACTTGGTCATCAGGCGGGTAGCCGTCATGCCCATGATGAAGTTCCCGATAACGCCCACCAACAGGGTATAGCCAAAGGAATAAATGGAACCAGTGGTGGAAGCGCCGAAGATCATAGAGAGAATGTTGCTGGGGCCAAACACCGCCATCAAGATCACCGCTACAATAATCACCGTAATGTTTCCGTCGAAAATGGCCCAGAAGCTGTTTTCCGTGCCCTTCTGAATGGCACCGTCCAGGGTCTTGCCAACCCAGAGCTCTTCCTTGATACGGGTAGCCGTAATAATATTGGCGTCAACGCCCATACCAATGGAGAGGATCATACCGGCGATACCGGGCAATGTCATGGTAAAGCTGGACAGGCCCGGGAAGTAACCGGAAATTGCCGCAAAGGACAGGGCTACCTGACCCATCAGGGCAATGATCGCCACAAAACCCGGCAGGCGGAACATAACCAGCATAAACAGCGCCACCAGGATAAAGGCGATTACGCCGGCAATCATCATAGCGTTGAGGGAAGATTCGCCCAATGTGGGGCTGATGGTGCCAAAGCTGGCAATGTCCAGCGCAAAGGGCAGTGCGCCTGCATTGATCTGGTTGGCGAGCTCAGTGGCCTCCGCAGCAGTGAAGCTGCCGCTGATGGTGCACTGTCCATCCGTAATGGCCTCGTTAACCGTAGGATAGGAAATCATCACATCGTCCATCCACACGGAGATGGTATCACCCACCATTTCGGAAGTAGCCTCGGCGAATTTCTCCGTGCCTTTCTCCGTAAATTCCAGGTTTACCACGTATTCCGGCTGGCCGGTCTGCTCGTTGGTGATATACCCTGCCTGGGCGCTGACAATATCGCTGCCGTCCAGAATCACTTCGTCGGCGGTTTCGCCGGTGGGGGTGTTATACACCACATTGCCGTCTGCATCCAGGCTCTGGCTTTCGTATTCCATACCGGGACGGAAAGTCAGTTCCGCAGTAGCGGCCAGTTCCTCAATGGCTGTCTGAGGATCAAAGTCCGTTTCATCACTTCTCCAGGGGAACCGGACAATAATACGGTCATTCGCCGGATCACTGTACAGCTCATAATCCGTCACATTGTTGCTCAAGAGACGAAGTTTGATGGTCTCTTCTACCGAGGTAAGCTGCTCCTCCGTAGCATCGACACCATCTGCCGGAACAAACGACGCCTCCACGCCGCCGCGGATATCGATACCCCAACGGATATCCCCCGCGCCTTTGATGTAAGTGATTTTATTGTCGCCGTTCTGTCCATACACGCCGAAAATCGAGGTGTAGGTCAGGAGCAGAATCAAGATCGCGACAATAAAAAACACTGCCTTGGGTACTCGCTTCATGCACATATCCTCCATTTTTTCAGGGGCTCAGCCCCCTTAGTCGCTGCATCTGCCGGCCTTCAAAAAAACCCGTTCTTTTTCTATTGAGAAAATCAAACAGCCCTTTTTCTGGTCTATTTGCAAATATACAAGCGTAACAAAAAACATTATAGTAGAGAAACACAGAAAAGTCAACGAAAAAGCATCGAAAAATATCATTTCTTCGGAGGTTCCTCCAAAACCCAAAATAGACTTATCGTGGAAAAGCCCCGAAAATCCTGAAAAAGATTCCCGGGGCAGAATAAATCCGTCAACTATATCGCTATTTCACTAAAACTGTAAAAGTTCAGCCTTCCAGCAGCTTTTCGCAGGCAGCCAGGCGAGCGCTCAGGCAGAACAGCTCCATGGCCTTTTCCAGCTCTTCTACCGGCGGATAGGTGGGGGCCACCCGGATATTGCTGTCCTGGGGATCACTGCCATACGGGAAGGTAGCGCCGGCGCCGGTCAACGTGACACCAGCCTCCTTGCAGAGCTGTACTACCCGCTTTGCGCAGCCGGGCATCACATCCACGCTGACAAAATACCCGCCGTTGGGATGGGTCCACTTAGCAACGCCCAGGCCGCCCAATTCGGTTTCCAACATTTCTAGCACTTTGCGGAACTTGGGCTCCAGAATCTGACGATGGCGGGCCATATGCTCCATGACACCCTGACGATCCCGCAGGAAGGCAATGTGCCGCAGCTGGTTCAGCTTATCGGGGCCAATGGTCTGGAAGGAGAAATGCTCCCGCAGAACCTTAATGGTCTCCGGACCAGCTGCCATAGCTGCTACACCCGCTCCGGGGAACGTAATCTTGGAGGTGGAAGCAAAATAAATGGCCAGCTCTTCATTTCCGCGAGCTGCGCACTCCTCGTAGAGATTCAGCAGAGAATCCGGCGTGTCTGTCAAATCGTGGACACAGTATGCATTATCCCAGAAGATGCGGAAATCCTTGGCCGCGGGCTTCAGAGAGGCAAAGCGGCGCACTGTTTCATCGGAATAAGTGATGCCAGTGGGATTGGAATACTTGGGAATACACCAAATACCCTTCACGGTCTCGTCCTCAGAAACCAGCTTCTCCACAATGTCCATATCCGGGCCATCGGAAGTCATGGGAACCGCGATCATTTCAATGCCGAAATACTGGGTGATACCAAAATGGCGGTCATATCCCGGTACCGGGCAGAGGAACTTCACTTTTTCCTGCCGGCCCCAGGGAGCGCAGCCGCTAAAGCCGTGAGTCATGGCACAGGAAACGGTGTCGAACATAATATTCAGGCTAGAATTGTTCCCCACAGTAACCAGATGAGCGGGAACCCCCATCAACTCTCCGAACAAGGCCTGCATCTCCGGAAGGCCATCGGCCATACCGTAGTTGCGGCAATCATCCCCGGTAGAAGCGATCAGGTTTGCTTTCGAACTGAGGACGTCCAGCATCGGCATGGAAAGGTCAAGCTGATCCGTTCCGGGCTTGCCTCTGGCCATGTTCAGCTTCAGGCCCAAAGCCTGAAAGGCGTCATACTCGTTCTGCAGCTGGCTGCGCAGGGTTTCCAACTCGTTCTTCGTCATGGACTGATATTCCACTGAAAGCATCTCCGTTTCCTATAAAATGCATTTTTTCGCCGTAAGCTATAAACGATTTTACTATATCCCCGAGAGAAATGCAAGTTCAAAATAGATTTCCTGCATTTTCACCTTTCAGTCCATACTTCTTTCTGCTTTTCTGTATATCTCGTCAAGAGAAAGGCCGCTTGCTTCTGCCAGCTTTGCAGCACTTTCATATTCCACATAGCACTTATGAATCTCGCCATATTCGCAGTGTTTTACCTGTACTGGCCCCACATCCGTCGTCACTATGCCCGGCCAGCGCTTCATAATCCGGCGCTGCTGCACGCCGGTCCGGATACCCAACGCTGTAGTCTCCCGGAAAATGATCCGGCTCAGGGCCTCCGCATCCTCCTGCCGGCAGATCACACGCAGCAGCCAAGCCGGGCGGTTCTTCTTCATGTACAGCGGCGAAAATGACGCATCCAAAGCGCCAGCCTGCATCAGAAGCCCCTGACAATACGCCAGCTTTTCACCGGTGCAGTCGTCCAGATTGGTTTCCAACACCGCTACGGTATCTGTCAGTTCATCGGTTTTTTTTTACCGGAACAGATGACCATGGCCCGGAGAATATTGGCCTGGGGGAAATCCTTTTTCCCGGCTCCTATGCCGACTTTTTCCACAACAAAGCTTTCTGGCAGAGGCTCCCTGCTGCCCAAAGCCGCCAATATCGCTGCGCCAGTAGGGGTAACTCTCTCCCCTTCATCTCCGGTCATATGCAGGGAAAGGCCGCCAATTCTCGCCAGCTCTAAAGTAGCAGGAGCCGGTACCGGCATCAGGCCATGCTGGCACTGCACCCATCCGGAACCTTCCCACAGAGGAGAAGCGTAGATAGTTTCCACATCCAAGTCATCCAGGCACACACAGACCGCTACAATATCCACAATGGAATCCACTGCTCCCACTTCGTGGAAGTGGACTTCCTCGGGCGGTTTGCCGTGAACTTTCCCTTCTGCCCGGGCCAGGACGGTAAAGACCTTTTTGGCCATCTTCTTGGCTCGGGGAGAAATCTCCTCCGCATTGTCAATCATAGGCAGAATCTCGCCCAGTCCCCGATGCACATGGCCCTCTCCATGACTATGCTCGTGGCTGTGGCTATGTGCATGATGATGCGTCTCGTGGTCGTGGGAATGAACATGGTCATGCGAGTGCTCGTGATCCTGTTCATGGTGATGGCCGTGATCGCCGCCTTCCAGTACTACGTCAAAATCCATGGCCTCTATGCCGTTTTTATTGGCACGGCCAAACCGCAAGGAGTATCCTTCCAGATGCAGGCTGGCCAGGGCCTTTTCCAGTTTTTCACGGCTGGCTCCCAAATCCAGCAGAGCCGCCACCGTCATGTCGCCGCTGATGCCGGAATAACACTCTAAATACAGGGTCTTCCCCATTGAAAATCCTCCTTAAAAACTTGTTTCACCCGTGGTTTCATTTGGACTGCCGGTTAATCTGGGCTGCCAGATAACCGCCGCCAAACCCATTGTCAATGTTCACCACGGCAATCCCTGTTGCACAGGAATTGATCATAGTGAGCAGGGCGGAAAGACCGCCAAAATTAGCCCCATACCCCACGCTGGTGGGCACGGCAATCACCGGATGATCCAGCTGTCCGGCCAGAACGGAAGCCAAAGCGCCCTCCATGCCCGCCACCGCCACAATAGCCGTGGCCCGGCGAATTTCCGGCAGAGCGGAAATCATCCGGTGCAGGCCGGAAACACCAATATCAAAAATCCGCTCTACTCTCGCCCCGCACATCTCTGCGGTAACGGCAGCTTCCTCCGCCACAGGAATATCTGCGGTTCCGCCGGTGCAGACCGCCACCAGCCCAACGCGCTCCTCTTCCGGCTTCATGCCGGCGGTAATGGCCCGGGCCGCCTCGTGGTATACGGCCTCCGGCACCCGAAGCTGCACCGCTTCATACTGTTCCCGAGAAGCCCGGGTAGCCAATACCAGGCCGCTGCGCTTCCAGAGCTTTTCAAAAATAATCCCTGTCTGCTCCACGGTTTTTCCCTGGCTGAAAATCACCTCGGGAAAGCCGGTGCGCAGCTCCCGATGGTGGTCCAGACGGGCAAAGCCCAGGTTTTCATAAGGCAGGGTCTTCAGCTGCTCCGCCGCCTCTTCTACCGAAACCCTGCCGTCCCGCACTGCTTCCAGCAGTTCCTTTGCTTTCAATTCTCTGCCGCCTCCTGTGATGATTTTTCCATACGCCGCAAAGGCTCGTCCATGCTGCCGGAGCGGAAACCCTCTAAATCCAGCGTCGCATAGTCAAACCCGAGATTCTTGATCTTTCCGGTAATCTCCTCCATAACCGCCCCAAAACGCCCAAAATCTGCCGGGAGAATTTCAATCCGCGCCAAATTTTCATGAACCCGCAGGCGGCATACCGGAAAGCCCGCCTGTTTTAGCAGTTCTTCCCCTTCTGCCGCCTGCCGCAGCTTTTCCGGAGTCAGCCGATCCCCATAGGGCAGCCGGGTCGCCATGCAGGGGCTGGAAGGCTTCCGGCTCACAGCCAGGCCCATCTCTTTGGCCAAATGGCGAACTTCCTCTTTTGTCATCTCCGCTTCGGCCAGAGGGCTGCGGACTTCCAGTTCCCGCAAAGCCCGAAGGCCCGGACGGTATTCTGAAAGATCATCATAGTTGGTGCCGTCTGCCGCCACAGCAAGGCCAGCCTTTTGGGCCGTTTCCCACAAAGTTTGGAAAAGCAGCCGCTTGCACCGGTAGCACCGGTCCGGAGGATTCTGCATAATGGCCGGGTCGGAAAATTCATCCACCCGCACCACCTCCAAAGGCACACCCATGGCCTCGGCCTGCTGCTTTGCATCCGCCTCATCCGCCGGGGGATGCAGCTGGGTGGCAAACAATACCCCGCGGAGGCTCCCCGCAGGAAGACCATGCTCCCTGCGAAGAGCCTCCGCCAGGCACAGCAGGACGGCGCTGTCCACCCCGCCGGAAAAGGCTACACAGAGCCCTTCTGGCAGCAGGTGGGACAGGATTTCTTTTAGTTTCCGCACCTTTCCTGCATATTCCATTGTTAAAACTCCGCGCTGCCCGTCGTCCGGGGGAACAGAAGCACGTCCCGGATGTTGGCAATGCCGGTGAGATACATGACCATGCGCTCAAAGCCCAGACCAAAGCCAGCGTGCTTGGTTCCGCCGTAACGGCGCAAATCCAGATACCACCAGTAGTCCTTTTCGTCCAGGTTCAGCTCTTTCATACGAGCCTGGAGCAGATCCAGCCGCTCCTCACGCTGGCTGCCGCCGATGATCTCGCCAATCCCCGGCACCAGCATGTCCACTGCCGCTACGGTTTTACCGTCGTCGTTGAGGCGCATATAGAAGGCCTTGATCTCCTTGGGATAGTCGGTGACGAACACGGGCTTTTTGAAGATTTCCTCCGTCAAATAGCGTTCGTGCTCGGTCTGCAGGTCGCAGCCCCATTCCACCTTATACTCAAACTTATCGTTGTTCTTTTGCAGCAGTTCCACTGCCTCGGTGTAGGTCACCCGGGCAAAATCCGAATTGGCCACATGCTCCAGCCGCTCAATGAGCCCCTTATCCACAAACTGGTTGAAGAAGGCGATGTCCTGGGGGCAGGTCTCCATGACATACTTGATAATGTACTGGATCATATCCTTAGCCAGGGCCATGTCGTCGTTGAGGTCAGCAAAGGCAATCTCCGGCTCAATCATCCAGAACTCCGCAGCGTGGCGGGGCGTATAAGATTTTTCCGCCCGGAAGGTGGGGCCGAAGGTGTAAATCTTGCCAAAGGCCTGGGCCATGCACTCGCCTTCCAGCTGGCCGGAAACCGTCAGGGAAGTGGGCTTGCCGAAAAAGTCCTGGCTGTAATCCACTTTGCCGTCTTCGGTGCGGGGCGGGTTTTCCAGGTCCAGGGTGGTCACATGGAACATCTCCCCGGCGCCCTCGCAGTCACTGCCGGTAATCAGGGGCGTGTGGACATAGACAAAGCCCCGCTCGTTAAAGAATTTGTGGATAGCAAATGCCGCCGCAGACCGCACCCGGAAAGCCGCGCTGAACAGGTTGGTCCGGGGACGAAGATGGGCGATGGTGCGCAGGTAATCCACCGTGTGGCGCTTTTTCTGCAGGGGATAATCCGGGGTGGAAGGGCCTTCCACAACGATTTCCGCCGCGTGAATCTCAAAGGGCTGCTTGGCCTCGGGGGTCAGCAGCAGTTCGCCGGTCACGCACAGGGCGGCCCCAACGTTCTGCTTCGCGATCTCTTTGAAATTATTGATTTTATTCGCCTCAAATACGACCTGCACGCCCTTAAAGCAGCTGCCGTCATTCAAATCAATAAAACCCAGGTTCTTGGAATCGCGGATGGTCCTGGCCCAACCGCAGACGGTGATGGTTTTTCCGCCGTAAGCCGCCGCGTCCTGATACAGGGCGGCAATTTCTGTGCGTTCCATTTTCTTCACTCCTACGTCAAGTCTTTTTCGAATGAGGACAGAAATAGATTCTTCTCCCATTACTTTTACTATATTATCGCATTGCCCTGCTTCTTGCAAGTTTTTTCTTTTTCCGGAAGTGACAGATATTTTAAAAAATCTGCCTTTACAGGAAAAGCGATTGCACTTTTGGCAAAAACCATGTACAATAACAGCAGTACGTCACGGCGAACCTCCTTTTTTGAAAGGACGCCAAAATTTCTGTAATTGACTCGGAGGAAACACCATGCTTGATTATACCGGTATCCGATGCCCTGTCTGTGACAAACCGTTTCAGCCTGGCGATGATATTGTAGTCTGCCCCCAATGCGGCGCCCCCTATCATCGGGAATGCTACCAAAAAGAGGGGAAATGTAAATTCGATGACCTGCATGCAGAGGGAAAAAGCTGGGAGCCGCCCGCTTCCCCAGAAGCCCCTGACGTGAGTGCGGAAATCAAAGACCAGGAATGCCCTAACTGCGGCAAGCTCAATGCCCACAGCGCCCTGTTCTGCGACCAGTGCGGCGCTTCCCTGTCCGGGGATCCGGCTCGGCATAAAAACCAAAAGCAAAATGTACAGAACCCGTATGGAAACCAGCCTCCTCAGGGAGGCGGCCCTTTCCCCGGGCCTGGGTCTCCTTTTCCCGGCGGCGGCGTGGGCGGTTCCCCCATGCCCTTTGCTCTGGACCCTATGGGCGACGTAGGGCCGGACGAGCTTATTGACGACATTCCCGCCAAGGAAGTGGCCAAGCTGGTACAGAACAATACCGCTTATTACCTTCCCGCTTTCCGGAATCAGAAAAAATACCGGCGCAACCGCTTCAATTTCTGTGCTTTCCTGTTTTCCGGCCCGTGGATGCTCTATCGCAAGCAGTATAAGCTGGGCTCTATTATCACCGTCATTGTGTTTGCCCTGTATATTGCCTCTACCTATGTGAACATCGTTTGGTCGTCTCCTCTTTTGGTAGAGCTGCTCACCCAGGTCGGCGTGGATTTTTCCTCTTCCGCCCCTATTTCCCCTCAACAATGGAATGCCGCTTTACAGCTGGCCATGGAAAATCCTCACGATACCCTTCTGGTTCTCCTGCCTTCCTTGCTTTTAGGCCTGATTTTAGTGGTCATGATTATCATGGGGTTCGTAGGAAACCGCCTGTATATGAATCACTGCGTCAAAACCATCCACAAGATTCAGCAGGAAAAGCTTCCCACCGCAGAATACAATGTGCAGATGCAGAGCCGGGGCGGGATCAACATCCCTCTGACCATTTGCCTCATTGTCTGCTATTTCATTGTAAATTTCCTGCCCAATTTCCTGTAAAACTTCTAAAAATCGCTTCTGTCTCCCCTATTTTCCGGCATTGCGCCTGAATGGGGGAGTTTCCCTTTTAAGGCGGCAAAAATATTGAAAAAAAGCTTGACCAGCCCGATTCTCGCTGGTATAATAGGTCTGTTGGCTGCGCCATTTATGTGATCGCGGCCTTCTATAAAATCCTTGCTCCCCCTAATGGGAGGAGCCTTACGTCCAAAAGGAGGTGCAACAAGCATGACCGAGATTATCAATTCCTATGAAACCGTGTTCATCCTCTCCACAAAGCTGGGTGAGGAAGGTGCTGCCGCTGTTGTTGAGAAGTTCAAGGGTCTCATCGACAAGCACGGCACTGTGGAAAGCGTGGACGATTGGGGCAAGCGCCGTCTGGCCTATCCCATCGCGAAGCAGACCGAGGGCTACTACACCCTGATCAACTTCAAGAGCGCCCCCGCCTTCACCGCTGAGCTGGACCGCGTCTTCAAGATCACCGATGGCGTTCTCCGCTCCATTATTGTCAAAAAGGAAATCAAAAACGAGAAGAAGCAGCCTGCCCCGGCAGCCGAAGCGACTGCTGACGCTGAATAAGGGAGTGGATCACAGTGCTGAATGTTGCTGTTTTAATGGGACGCCTGGTGGCGGACCCGGAACTGCGCCACACCCCTAACGGGATTGCTGTTACGACTTTTCGAATCGCGGTAGACCGCAATTATGCGAAAGCCGGCACAGAACGCCAAGCTGATTTTATCGATATTGTCGCTTGGAGAGCCACTGCTGAGTTTGTGTGTAAATACTTTCGAAAAGGCCAGATGATTGCTGTAAACGGTTCTATTCAGACTCGTAGCTATACGGATCGGGATGGGAACAAGCGCACTGCTTTTGAGATTGTAGCAGATAACGTCAGCTTTACGGAATCTAAGCGCAGCAGTGAAAACGCTACGTATGGCGGCGACAGCGGCCGAAGCTATGATTCCGGCAGCAGTTATTCTTCCAGCTATTCTTCCAACAAACCGGTTGCTGCGGAAGAACCTGCGCCCGCTTATACCAGCGGTGATTCCGGCGATTTCGAAGAAATCCCGATGGATGATGACCTTCCCTTCTAAGAGGATGGTCTCCCCTACCCTATCATTTTGATTGCATTTTTGATAATTTTAGAAGGAGGAACTTTCCCATGGCAGAAAGAAACGAGAACCGCCGTGGACGCAAGGGCCGCAGAAAGGTCTGCAGCTTCTGCGTTGACAAAGTGGAAACCATTGATTACAAGGATGTTGCCAGACTGCGCCGCTTCATTTCCGAGCGCGCCAAGATCCTGCCCCGCCGTGTGACCGGCACCTGTGCCCGTCATCAGCGTGAGCTGACGGTCGCCATCAAGCGTGCCCGTCATCTGGCTCTCCTGCCCTTCAGCAGCGATTGATTTCGAAAACCTGCTGAGGCTTTCTCTTACTTGAAAAGCGGACGAGGTTTTCGTCCGCTTTTATTTTATTTTGGAGGGTTCGACGCTATGTCAAAACTGTTCGACAACATGTTGGCTAAGTTTTTTGCGGTAATCGTGATTATCCTCTTTATTGTTGGATTTCGCGAAATGATCTTAACTGACAGAAACGTCTCCAATGCATTTGGGGAACTCATGGGCATTTTGCCTTTTGCGGAGCCTATTGTAAACGCCGCCTGCACAATCCTGGGGTATCAGTATGAAATTCCCATAATCAGTACCTCCTCTGTGCTGACAGACCTAATCCGGTTGGCCTTTATGGCGTGTCTGCAGCCTATTGTTATCGGTATTTTAACGCGTATTTTTCTTCCTATCCCATCGGGGTTGGACGTCTATCAGCAAGAAGAATATATGAGCCGCCTGGGCTATCGGCTGAAAGAGCTGATTATCACGGTGATTTTCACTCCGCTTCTGGCGGCGGTTGCCTCCTGGTTTTCTTCCGCAATGTTCACTTTCTTTACAAACACCTTCGGCTCCGTGCTTTCCGTGATTTTGGGAATCCTGGTTGTATTGATCGTGGCTGCGTTTTCCTTGTTTCCTCTGCTTGCAACGGGCACAGCCTTGGGCGTGGCCCTACTCTGGAGGCTGCTGGTCACTTTTGGCTCTAAAATGGTCGCTACTTTCGTTACCAGCGCTCTCTGTTTGGTGGTTTATGTTGCTATCTTGGGCGGGATTCAAGGGCAAATCGCTACTTCTATCATCGCCTTGGTTATCTGGCTGATTATCATGGATTTTGGATTAAACTGCTTACGGCGGGCTGTAGTAAGCACTCCCAAACGCTATTGATTTTAAAAAACCAGTTTACGCAAAATTACGCAAATTTTGTCCGCTTTTCTGCAAATTGGAGGGATTTTGATGCTCATTGATTTTCACACCCACGTATTTCCCGATCCCATCGCCAAAAAGGCCATTCCCAAGCTGGCGGCTATTTGCGGCTGCCCCAATCAGACAGACGGAACGGTTTCCAATACCCAGGAAAAAATGAAGGCATGGGGGGTAGACGCTTTTGTCCTTATGCACATTGCCACCACCCCCACCCAACACACTTCCGTCAATAATTTTGCGGCTTCTATCCAAAAAGGGAATGTCTTTTGTTTTGGCAGCGTCCATCCCCGAGCACAGGATCCTATTGCGGAAATGCAGCGTATCCACAGCCTGGGCTTGCGGGGAATAAAATTTCACCCGGACTACCAGGAATTTATGGTGGATGACCCCCAGGTATTCCCTCTTTATGAAGAAGCCGCTGGCCTGGGTTTGCCGGTGCTCTTCCATGCAGGCAGGGACCCCCTCTCCCCCAACTTGGTTCACGCCCCCTCTGAAAAGCTGGCGAAAATTGCTGACCAATTTCCCAACCTGACGATTATTGCCGCTCACATGGGCGGCATGGATACGCCAGACGAAGCAGAGGCCTTCTTGTTGGGAAAGCCTAATGTTTATCTGGATACGGCTTTTATTTCTCATTATTTGCAGCCAGAGCAAGCCGCCCGTATGATGCGCCGCCATGGGTTGGAGCGCATCCTTTTTGGCAGTGACTGCCCCTGGAGCAACCCCAGGGATGAACGGGTCTTTTTGGAGCGCTGTGGCTTTTCTCCGAAAGAGCTGGACATGATTTTTGCGGAAAATGCCTGTCATTTGCTGCATCTTCCCGAAAAATTCTGAGAATAGCCCTTGTAAAATATTACATTTAGAGATATAATGAAAAGCAAGCAGAACGATTCTGCTCCCCCTTTTGAAAGGAGTTGTTTTTCATGAAAAAAAGTACCGTATTCTTTTTGAGTGTACTCTCTATGCTGATCGGAGTGATTATCGGCTTAGCCTGCGCATCTACCAATAAGGGCAACAGACGCGGCAGTAACTATTTTGACAGCAAGGACGAAGAGGATCAGGAAGACCTGTACGGCTGCTAAACTCTTATGAAAAGACGCCAAAAAGGACGCATGGACAAGTTTCCATGCGTCCTTTAATTTGTTTGTGCCTTACGGCCAGAAAAAATCAAATCCCAGAGAAGAAGAGGATTCCTCTTCTGTGCCGCTGCTGACGATCAATACGACTTGGGAGCCGTAGGAAAGCTGCTCTCCGGCTTCGTGATCCTGATACCCAATCACATTTCCAGAAGCGATGGTATCATCTTCCCGCCATTCCGTCACCGGCACAAATCCCTCTGCCGTGACCCGTTCGGCAGCCTCCGCCAGCGACAGGCCCGCTACACGGGGAAGCTCACGGGTGGGAGCCCCTTGGCTTACCACAACCACAATTACCGAGCCGCGCACCATAGTCCCACCGGAAGCAGGCTCCTGGGAAATAATTTTGCCTTCCTCCACTGTAGTGCTGAAAGCACGGTCAGCCAGCCGAACCGTAAACTCCGGGGATTCAGAAGCTGAAATTCTCTCTAAAATTCGATCGTAATCTTCATCTACTAAATTGGGAACCTCTATCATCTCTTGGCTAGAGGAATTGGAATCCTCCTGCAAGGAGGAAGAATTTACCCCATTACTTGCAGAAGAACCTGACTCCTCGCTGGAAACAGCCGATGAGGAAGAGCTGGCTCCTGTATCCTCTATCGTTCCCATCGGGGACTGCATTTGAAACCAGATCCAAACGATCAGGGCCATAATCACCAACGTAACTGCACAGGAAATCAGCAGCCACACAAATCCCGGCAGGCCCTCTTCCTCTTTTTTCTTCTTCGGAAGGGGCGGGAGCTTTGTAATAGAAGCTGTTTGCTCAATAGTGGAAGTTACCGTAGGCGCAGCGGAAAGCTCCGCCCGCAGCCGCTCGAAGGTTTTGGTGCGCTTCTCCGGGTCTACCTGCAGCGCATTGGCCAAAGCGGTAATCACATGAGGGGGAAGAGCCTTGGCCAGTTCTGTGGGAATCAGCAGCCGGGAATCTTCCCGGCGGTAGATTGCCTCTTTGGGGAGCTCCCCAGTGAGGGCAAAAAATAAAGATGCGGCAAAACCGTACACGTCGGTTTCTTCCCCTACAGGAGCACTCTGGCTATACTGCTCAATGGCAGCGCATCCAGCCGGCAGCTCCGGCGGAATCTCCATGTCCATCCGGCGGGCCGAGCTGATATAAAAATCTCCCAGCCGCATTTTCCCATCCTGCAAGATCTTCAGGGATTCCGGAGAGATGCCCAGATGGGAAATTCCCGCCGCATGAAGGTTACTCAAAGCGGAAAGCACCGGCATAAAAAGCTGTCTCGCGGCATTCCAGGTGAGATTGCCGCCGCTGCGTTCTACAAAATATCGCAGAGTAATGCTCTCATCCCACTCGGAAACCGTGTAACCCGTGCCGTTTTCCTCGAAAATATCAAAAATCGGGACAATAGCAGAGAGATCCCGCATATGGGCAATCTCCCGGGCATAGCTCAAAAACGTGGTGAGCGTATTGTCAAAGACCGTCTCCTTCCCGCCGGCTGCTTCCACAGCCAAACCATTTTCTCCCCGGCAGCAAAAGCTCTGCGGGAAAAATTCACGGATTTCCACGGTCATATTTTGAACGGTATCACGGCCTATGTAAGTGATACCCTCCCCATTGGATTTTTGAGCCCGGCCGACAACATACCGCCCCTGCAGAGAGGCGCCGTAGGGCAATGCATGGAGCATCTGCGGCTCATGGGTATTCCACCCACAATTGGGGCATACTTCTCCCCCTGCCGTGTCGCCCATACAGTTCATGCAAAGATTGGTGGTGTCAGTCATTGCGTCCCCTCCAGGAAAAGGTTTAATTACTCGTCGTCTTCGTCAGACTCCGGCATATCCCAGTTGTGCCAGACATTCTGTACGTCGTCATTGTCCTCCAGAGCGTCCAGCAGCTTCTGCATTTTGGTAATAGCGTCTTCATCCGTCAGGGTCGTATAGGTGCTGGGCACCATTTCCACCTCAGCAGAAACGAACTCATAGCCTTTGGCTTCCAAATCTTCCCGGACGCCACTAAAATCATCGGGCTCCGTAGAAATCTGGAACACGTCCTCATCTGCCTGGAAATCGGAAGCTCCGGCCTCCAGGGCATCTTCCATGACCTTATCCTCGTCCAGGCCCTCGCGCTCAATAGCGATAACGCCCTTCTGAGAGAACATAAAGGAAACGCAGCCGGTAGTGCCCAGGTTTCCGCCGAATTTATCGAAGTAGTGGCGCACGTCGGCAGCGGTACGGTTGCGGTTGTCGGTGAGAGCTTCCACGATAACGGCAACGCCGTTGGGTCCATAGCCTTCATAAACCATGCTCTCATAGCGGTCCGCGTCTCCATCGCCGGCGGCCTTCTTAATGATGCGCTCAATGTTGTCGTTGGGCACATTGTTGGCCTTCGCCTTGGCAATGCAGTCCTTGAGCTTGGAGTTGGAAGCCGGATCGGGGCCGCCGCCCTCTTTTACGGCTACTGCCAGCTCACGGCCGATCTTGGTGAAGATCTTTGCCTTAGCGCCGTCGGTTTTTTCTTTCTTTCTTTTAATATTGTTCCATTTCGAATGGCCTGACATACTTTCAGCCTCCCAATAAAAATGCTACAGTCTATCTTATCATATTTCCCCTGAAATAGCAAGAGAAAGGCGATTCACGGCGGATTTTACTTCCGGCCATGCCTCTTCCCCACTGTCTGTAGCAGGCCAAACTACCGTTTCCCGCAGGATGGTGTTCATCACGGAAAAGCATTGGCGCAGCTGCTTTTCCATAATCGCCGGGCCTTCAGAAGAAGGCGCCCCAGCGGTCACCAGCAACACCGCCGGACGGTGCTTTGCAATGGGCGGCTTTTTCCCCAGGGAAAACCGGGCCTCAAAATATCGCTGGAACCGGTCCAGCACCGCTTTCAGCGGCGCGGGAAAGCTCAGATTGTATACCGGGGAAGCCACTACCAACAAATCGCATTCCCGGAGGCTCTCGTCCAATTCTCCACAGGAATCTTCAATGATGCAGCCCTCATGGGCAGCACACCAACCGCAGGCCCGGCAAGGGGAAGGCGCTTCCTTATAGGTGTCGAACCACTGGATACAATGCCCCGCTTCCCGAAACGGCCGCAGGAACTCCTCCAACAACTTGTGAGTATATCCCTTGGGGTGAGGAGACCCCCATAAAACCAAAATACGCTTCATCCACAATTCCTTTCACAGTTTCAGTATACCCGTTTTTTCCGCCTTTATTGCCCACAAAATAAGGCCCGGTCGGAAAAGGCCGGACCTTGTTCTGCTGCAAAGAGGCTGTAGGAACTCTCCCTACCCGAAAATGGGCTGAAACAGCTGGCGCAGTCGCCCGCAAAATCAGTCTCCAAAGGAAACGCCAATATCGCGAGCGGAGCGAATCAAGCTGCAATCCGTGGGAACGGTTTTGAGCTTGCCTGCCACTTCTTTCAGAGGCACCGGCACAATCTCGCCGTTCTGCAAAGCCACCATGTTCCCATAATTCTTGTTGATAATCAGTTGGGCCGCCGCAGTGCCAAACCGAGTGGAAAGGACGCGGTCATAGGGGCAGGGACTGCCGCCCCGCTGGAAATGGCCAGGCACCACTACGCGGATTTCCTGGCTGAGGCGTTCGCTCAATTCATGGGCCAACCGGTAGGAAATGGAGGGGAACTCCATAGAAGCCCGGGCTGCCTTGAATTCCTTCTTGCTCATGGCCGCTTCCTCCTTGGACAAGGCGCCTTCGGCCACTGCCAGAATGGAGAACCGGCTGCCCCGCTCATTGCGGCGGCGGAGCACCTTGACTACCTTATTCACGTCGTAAGGAATTTCCGGCAAGAGGATGACATCGGCGCCGCCGGCAATGCCTGCCTGGAGGGTGAGCCATCCCACCTTATGGCCCATGACCTCTACAATAAAGATACGGCCGTGAGAGGTGGCAGTGGTGTGGATACAGTCGATGACATTGGTGGCGATTTCCGCCGCACTGTGGAAACCAAAGGTCATTTCCGTGCCCCAGACGTCATTGTCAATGGTCTTGGGCAGGCTCACCACGTTGAGGCCTTCTTCGCTGAGAAGGTTGGCGGTTTTATGGGTGCCGTTGCCTCCCAAAACCACCAGGCAATCCAGCTTCATTTTCTTATAGTTTTCCTTCATGTTGCGGACCTTGTCCACTTTGTCGTCCTCAATCTGGCGCATCATCTTAAAAGGCTGCCGGGAGGTGCCCAGAATGGTGCCGCCCAGGGTGAGGATACCGGAAAAATTATCCCGGTCCATGAGCTTATATTCCCCATGAATCAAGCCCCGGTACCCGTCCTGGATTCCGTAAATCTCCACATCCTTGCCGTAATGTTCATACAGCCCTTTGGCTACGCCGCGAATGGCTGCGTTCAGGCCCTGGCAGTCTCCTCCACTGGTCAGAATTCCGATTCTTTTCATTACCAGTCACATCCCTTTCTATGCATTAAATTTCATGAGCCTACGCTCAGGATTCTTTTAAGTCACTGCTGCGGATAGGTGCGAAGGGCTGGTCCTCCGAGACGGTCTCCTTCTCTTTTACCGCCGCCTGGGCCAGCTTGGAAAACTCCCGCTGGCAGTTATGGGCCGTGCGGCCTCTGCGCTCCACATGGACATAAGTGGTATCCGGAAGCTGCATCCGGGCGTTGGTGGTATCCCCCAGCATCCGGTCCAGGATGCCAAAGGCCCGCTCTTTCAGGTCCGGGTCCTCAATGGGAAATACCAGCTCCACACGGCGATCCAGATTGCGCTGCATCCAGTCGGCGCTTCCCATGTAGATCTTGGGATTCCCGGCATTCTCAAAGCGGAAAATCCGGCTGTGCTCCAAAAGCTGCCCCACAATACTGATCACCGTAATATGTTCGCTAACGCCGGGCAGGCCCGGAATCAAGCAGCAAATACCCCGCACAATCAAGCGGATCTCCACACCGGCCTGAGACGCCTTATAGAGCAAGCCGATAATTTCCGGGTCCACTAGAGAATTGACCTTGGCGGTAATCCCGCTGGGCAGTCCCTTTTTGGCGTTTTCCGTCTCCCGCTCAATCATCATCCGGAAGAAGGGACGCATTCCATGAGGCGCCACTACGAACTTATTGTACTCCGGCGGACGGGAATATCCGGTAATGGTGTTGAACATAGAGGAAGCATCGGCGCCAAAGGATTCTTTGCAAGTAAAGACGCCAATATCCGTATAAATTTTTGCAGTGGAATCATTGTAGTTACCGGTACCCATGTGAACATAACGGCGAATGCCGTCCTCCTCCCGGCGGACAACCAGCAAAATCTTACAGTGGGTTTTGAGCCCCGTCAGGCCGTAGATCACGTGACAGCCGGCCTTTTCCAGCTTCCGGGCCCAAATAATGTTGTTTTCCTCGTCAAAACGGGCTTTCAGCTCCACCAGGACGGTCACCTGCTTGCCGTTCTCCGCCGCACGGATCAAGGCCGCCACAATGGGGGAATTGCCGCTGACACGGTACAGGGTCTGTTTAATCGCCAACACATTGGCATCCTCCGCCGCTGCCTGGACAAAATCCACCACACAGGAAAAGCTCTCGTAAGGGTGGTGTACCATACGGTCTTTTTCCCGGATGGCCTCGAAAATATCGTCATAGCCCCAGAAGTCTGCCGGCGGATACACCGGGCGAATGGGTTCAAAGCAAAGGTGCTCAAATCCTTCCACCCCTGCAAACTTGGAGAAGAACGTCAAATCCAAAGGGCCAGCCACTTCGTAAATTTCCGAGGGCTTCATCTTCAGCATTTCCACCAGGAAGGAACGGATTTCCTTATCACAGCGGGAAACCAGCTCCAGGCGTACCGGGCGGCCGCGCTTGCGCTTTTTAATGGATTCCTTGACTGCATCCAGAAAGTCCTGGGCCTCGTCATCAATATCCAAGTCAGAATTCCGGGTAATTCGGAAGGGACACCAAGCCTCAATCTCCAGCAGCTCAAACAGCTCCGCCAAGTGGCAGATAATCACGTCTTCCAAAAGGACAAAGGCGCGCCCATCCTCACAGGGCACCTCCAAGAACCGGGGCATGATGGAGGGAACCTGTACAATGGCAAAGCAGGAGCCGTCATTCCCCTTGAGGCGCACAGCGATATTCAAGCTTTTGTTGGCCAGCATAGGGAACGGCCGGCTGGTGTCCACTGCCAAGGGGGTGAGCACCGGGAACAGCACCTTGTGGAAATAATCGGAGATATAGGCCTTTTGCTTCTCGTCCATCTTCTCCGGGTCTACAAAGTAAATCTTGTTCTTCTTCAGCACCGGGGTGATGGAGCGATACAGGCAGGAATACTGCCGCTCCATAAAGGCATGAATCTTTTCTTCCAACTGGACAATCAGCTTATCCGGAGTCAGGCCGGAGGCATCGGGCTTTTTATAGCCGGAATTGATTTGGGCTTTGACGCCGGCCACCCGGACCATGAAGAATTCATCCAGGTTAGAACCGGTAATCGCTAAAAATCGGAGCCGTTCCATCAGGGGGTTTTCCTTTTTCAGGGCCTCTTCCAGCACCCGGATGTTGAAATCCATCCAGCTCAGCTCCCGGTTATGATAGGGCATTTGATATGTCTGATCCATTGCTGCACGACCTTCCTTTACGTTGAAATTATATCATGGGGAGCCGAATGGTCAGCTCCGGATCAATGCCGAACACTTCTTTGAAAAATGGGCTGCACTGGGCAAAGGCCCATTTTTCCAGGTGGGTGTCCTCGTTGGTCTCGCCGGACACCAGCAAACGGTTGTGTTCCATACGAACCTTAATATCCACCAGCTTCTGCTTCTGGGATTTATCCAGAGAATTCGCCAGGCGGAAAATAGCCACCAGCTTGGAAGCCGAAATTTTTTCCTGTTCGTCCAAATCTGAAAAGTTCCAATCCTCCAGCCGGGGCGCGTTAAATTCATTATAGCTGCCCACATAGGCTACCAGGCGCATACTCCGGGCCGTGAGGCCGTAAATATCAAAGTTTTTCACCAAATCAAAGGTACTGCGGGTATGAAGCTTGGTGTTGACATAGTGGCCGCAGTCGTGGAGAATCGCCGCCAGCTCCAAAACCAGACGGTAATAGGGCGGCAAACCGTGGACAGCCTTGGTTTTATCAAAAATTTTAGCGGCAAATTTCCGAACCAGCTGCGCGTGGTCCCGGGGACAGCCGTATTTTTCGGCAATGGCCTCAGCGCAAGTCAGGGCGCCGTTGCGCAGGTGCTGATAATAGGCGTCGATGCTCTTGGGAATCAGCATCTGCCGCATAATGCCGTCCCACAAATTCACCACCGGGAGAATAATATACTCCGCTGTGGAAAAGCGGAAGAGACGGCTGACAATGGACAGGGCGGAATACAGAATATCCGCTTCTTCCTCGGTAATGCCCAAACGGTCACTGATTTTCTCCGTGGACAGGGGCCGAATGGTCTGATATAAGGCGCCTGCCTGCTGGATGCTTAAAATGTAGCGGTCCTGTTCCGGACGAAGCCCCAATACCCGGGCCACCAGCTCCACATCGCTGCCGGAAAGCACCAGGCCGGACACCTGCTTCCGGGGCATCGAAACCGCGATTCGCTCCACAATGGCATCCAGATATTCTTCCATGACCACGTGGAAATCCTCACTGTCCTCCTGGGCGGAATAAAGCACATCCCGCAGCTTCAGGGAGCCCACCGGGACGCTTTGGGAATAGGCAACGTTCTTCCCGTCAAACAGGGCAATGCCTATGCTGCCGGTTCCAATATACGTCAGCAGGGCGTCATCGATTTTGGGGTCGTTCATCTCGTGCAGAGAGCGGAGCATTTCCGAATAGATCAGGGTCTTTTCCTGGTCATCTTCCAGCACCTGGACATTCAGGTCATTTTGAATTTTCAGCTGATCCACTACATAAGCCCGGTTTTTGGACTCCCGCAGAGCCGTGGTAGCCACGACCCGCACCTGGTCAACACCGTAGCCCTCCATGGTCTCCGTATAGCCATGGAGAATACGGGAAAGCTCCCGCAGGCTTTCAAAACTGATCGTCCCCTCGTTAAACACCTCATGGCCCAGGTGCAACGGATATTCCAAGCGGTCGATCTCTGCGATCTCCCCTTTTTTCAGCTGTGCAATGCGCATTCTCAGCAAATGGGAGCCAATATCAATGACCGCGCTGCATTTACCGCCTTTCTTCTTGTTCATACCGCAACGCCAACCCTTTCATAGATTCTTTCGTTTTTCTCAATTTTTCAGGCCAGCAGCGCTGGAAGCATCCGCCGTCTGCTGGATTTATCAAAATTATATCATACCCTACTGTGCGTATGCAAATTTTATTGCCAATTTTATAGAGAAAACGCTATTTTGCAGTAAAAACAAGGGAAAACACACCCGCGAAAAAAGCACCTGTTTTCAAAAAAGCCTGGATGCACGAAAAAGCCCTAACAGATTTCTCTGTCAGGGCTTTTGATTTGGAGCGGACGACGAGGCTCGAACTCGCTACCTCCACCTTGGCAAGGTGGCGCTC
>ERZ1643246.672-NODE-672-length-42347-cov-9.028634_pt1 | contig 42347 bp, 31 predicted proteins | sample MGYA00579265_ERZ1643246 | MGnify/ENA primary metagenome ERZ1643246 (study PRJEB29033, sample SAMEA4952261) | chicken gut metagenome | biome: Broiler Chicken; feature: Gastrointestinal Tract; material: Caecum | place: Ireland | collected 2018 | study: Broiler... | reverse complement strand
CAACTACGCCCCGGTGGACTTTCACCACAGACTGACGGCATGCCCGTCATACCGATAAAACAGGCATGGTCTCCCATGCCTGTTTTCCATTCAGCCTCTGCGGCATTGATCGTGCTCGATCTCCGATTTCCAACCAGATTCATCCAGTTCTTCACATGCACGAAAGTATTTCATCGCTTTGCTGACACAGCGGAAATTGATCTCGATGCCCTCGCTGTCATTGATGAAGGAAGCCGTCCGTTCAGGGGCAATGCCCAGCCGGGACGCTTCTTTCACTGCGTCCATATTGGCGCCCAGAAACAAGAATTCCCAGCCATGGCCTTCCTTTTCCTGTTCGATCAGCCGCTGCAGCTGCGCATAGGTCCAGCGGGTGCTGGCATTTTCCAGCCCATCCGTCATGATGACGAACAGCACCCGATCGGCACGCTGATGCGGCTGACATCTGCGCTGCCGGCTGATCGTCATCTCGATGGAGCTGCCCAGCGCGTCCAGCAATGCGGTGCTTCCCCCGCTGGCCACATCCTCTGCCGTCATCTCAGGCATGGCATCGATCGGCACATGCTCATGCAGCACCTCTGTCTGATGGTTGAACAGTACCGTCGTCACGAAGACCTTTCCTTTTCCATTTTTCTGCTCTTCCAGCACACGGTTGAATCCGCCGGCCGTATCGCTTTCCAGCCCATACATGGATCCGCTGCGATCCAAGACGAACACCAGTTCACAGATTTCGTTTTTCATCTCGCTCATCCTTTCTCTGTTTACGAGCTCAGTATAGCGAAAAGATGAAGCCGCATGGTCGCCTGTGAGGGGACAAATTACTGTCCCAGCAAAGGCAGGTCATGATAAAACAGCGCTTCATTGATATCAAAGATGTCATAACGGCCATGTTCGATGAAATAGCGCACGATGAGATCTGCGTGTGAACACGGAGAAAACGCATAACCGGCCCGCCGAAGCAGGTCTTCGCTTTCCTGCAGATCAAGCCGCAGCGCGATACAAAGCGCAAGCACAGTATTTTTCTTCGGCGCATAAGCAGGATTGCTGCGGATCTTGGCAAAGTGACGCCGGTCGAGGTTGGCACGATGATATACCTCGGCATCCCGATAGTCTTTCTGGTCGATAAGCGAAAGCAGCTTCTGTGAAAACGTCTCCTGCCGGCATGACAGCAGATCCTCCAAAGATTCATCAAGAGACGCTTCATCGGCTTCCAGGACAAACTCACTGAGCCGAGAAACGGCGCTGGACATCTGTCTTTGCTTCGGCTCATGCACGGCGATGTAAGAAGTGAGAGCCGTGCTGAGCTCATGCGAGATGATGAAAGGATCATGATCCTGCAGCACTAGATACACGCTAAGTTCTTCCCGCCGCACGACAGCGGTGATGACGCTGCGCGCGATGCGGAATGCTTCCTCCTGAGCAAACCTTGTGTTCCCGCTGGAAAGCAGCGGAAAAGCGATGGAGCGCAGATCGTTCTTTACAGCCAGCCGCAACGCGGAACGATATGCCTTTTCCAGCAGCTGTTCTCTCTTATTCCTGTCATCGGTCCATGCTGGGACGATCACGTAGATGATGGATGGCGCAGACGAGCCAAAGCTCTTGCGCATGATCGCCCTGCATAGCGCTAGTCTGATTTTGTGCGGCTGTCCGGCGCCAGCGGCAGGGATGACCACGGCGTCCGTCCGCATCTTCGCGATATCCCCTCGAACCATCAAAAACGGCATAGCAATGCTCCTTCCTTATACATAAAAAGCCTTCATGGTATCCAGGCACAGGCAAGCCAGAACACCGCCTTCCATACAAGCTCCGCAGTCGATGAAGATATACTGGTTTTTCCAAAAGATCTCTGCTTTGCCGCTGATGAGCTGGGTCGGCGTATGGCCGACGACCATGTAGCGGTCCGGATCATCGGTCCAAGGAACGCTGCAGTCCGGTCTGGTCCATACCAGCTCATTCAGATCATACGCGGAAAGCGGTTTATCGGCGCTGAAGCGGCCTAAGCCGCCATGGACCAGAAGAAAGCTTTTGCCGCCGATATGAAGCTCCTCATAAGCGGCAAGATCCAGCAAATAGCGCATGATCGCCTTTTGTTCGCTGCGGGAAAGGGCCTGAAACTCCCGTATCGTCACAGCGGCGCCATTGCGCAGCCAGATCTCCAGCTGTCTGAGCTTTGCTTCACTCAGCTTCGCTATGGCATCCTCAGTGATTTCCTGAGAAAGCCAGTCCAGACAGGATACGCACATCAGCTCATGATTGCCGATGAGGCCATGCACGTTGGCGCGGCGCATCATGTCCTGCAGCACCTTCATCGAACCGCTGCCGCGGTCGACGATATCCCCAAGGACATACAGCGTATCTTTTTCAGAGAAATCGATCTGCTTCAGCATTTTCTCATATTTTTCATACATCCCGTGGATATCGCTCATCACATAGATCATATCTGCTCCTCCATATGTCTCCATTATAACAGTCCATAAAAACGGGAAGCAATATATTGTGCATTCGCATGGATCCTCACAACAAAGGAGCATGAATGAAAACCCGATCATATACACAGCTGCTATCTGCGATAGGGCAAATTTGCCATTTTCTGGTCTATGGCCAGTTTATCTTGCCTGCTTGATATCGTTTTTTATCGTCTGAGCGAACAGATCATTCTCCAAACGGATCGCATATCCATCGAATTTCGTTCTGCCCAGCCAATCAAAATCAGCGAGCCAGACAATTCTTCGATCAATGACGGTAAAATGATAGTTTTTCTTGTCAAATATCACTTTCCCGCCCATTCCTTCGATATGCCGGATCTCCTCTTCCTTATTCTTGCTTTGCGCAGATAAGACGAAATACAGCGAGATCCCTTGATGATGCTTTTCCTGAAACAGATCAAAAACCTTTTTTATCTTGTTCATCAAAGGCATCGAAACAAACATGATCACTTCTTTGTCTGCTGCTTTCAGATCACAGATCAATGTCTTTTCGCCCTCTTCATGAGTAAATAAGATTTGGTCGATGCTGACTTCTTTTTCGCTCTTCTGCACATGATAACCTTCTTTTTCATATTGTTTCAGCCGTTTTTGAAACATAGCCTGCATCATCTTGATCCCAGCATCCACATAATCATAGACTTTTACCATCGTTTTTCCATCTGTTTCTCGATGGATCCGTCCGGTATATTGAATGATGCGGCTTTCAAAAGCGATCGGCAACGCAAGAAACAACACATCCAAGGCCGGAAGATCAAATCCTTCTCCCAACAGCCTGCTCGTTGCCAACAGGATATAATGATCTTCTTTATTCAGTCTTTCCAGCTTGTTCAGCACTTCTGTACGCGCTTTACGACTGGTTTCTCCTGTAAGCATATAAATATGCTCTCCCAAGTTCCGCATCATTTGATATAAAAGCAAAAGATGATCTTTACGTTCTGAAAGAATGATGAGATGTCCTCCTTGCTCATATTCCATCTTCACATCCTTTAAGATCAGATAATTGCGTGCCATATCTTGTGCAAGCTCTTCACATATCTGCGCATATGTCATATCCTCTTTTAACAGACGCACTGTCGTCATCCGAGGAATGAGCAGTTTTTCAAAAGAGTGCCGAACTTCATCGGTCTCGCAGCGAACAGGTCCGCAAAACATATACACTGCCTTTTCCAGACCATCTTTCCGTTTCGGGGTCGCAGACAGCCCATAAATATGCTCAGCGTCAATATGTTTCAATACATGCGTAAAGGTATTGCTTGCGGCACGATGACATTCATCGATAATGACCAGTCCGTAACCGCTCAGCGCTTGTTCCATCTCTTTTAAATTTGCCAGTGACGCTGCGGTAGCGATATCGATCTTATGATTCATCCGCTTTTGTGTTCCATTGATCTTGCATACGAAACGATCCCGTTTCCGCTTTGTTTCGGGAATGCATAAAAACTGCATGATCTGTTTCGCCCATTGTTCTTGAAGTGCCGTGGTCGACACGATGATCAGTGTGCTTTTTTGCAAAGCCGCGATCATATATATGGCGACGATCGTTTTGCCAAAGCCGGTCGCTGCCTTCAATACACCCATATGATGTTGCAGCATCTGTTCCGCAGCCTGCTGTTGTGAAGGATAAAGCTGCGCGCGAAATGAAACATCCAGGTCCTCGCCTTTTGCAGTGCGATCCTCTACATTTAATACTGTATTTGGCATGTTTTGCCGGATGATGTCTTGCAGTCCGCGCGGGAGATAGAGCCATTGATCATCTTCTTCATAAAATGAAAGCACCTTTGGCGTCGTCTTATGATAAATCGGTTTATGAAGTCGCTGAAGCATAAAATACGCCGGATTATACATAGAGGCCATTCGTTTCAACATGCGTTCACTTTGAGCATTCAGACTGGTCTTGTCAATGTTGAGCATACCGCTCACTGTCCCGCGTATTTCGCCGGCACACACATCTTCTGTGCTCAATATCAAGTGCGGCTGCGGATCGTCAAAAAAATAATCTTCCTCCTGAAAAGCACGCAGCAATTCTGCCACTCGCATCAAAGATATCTTGGGATGGATCGATAAGAACTCCACCGGATTTGCGATGACTTGCTGATATTTATTGATGAATGCGGTATTTCCGTTCCGATACGCTGAGGCTCTCAATGGCAACGCGATCAAATTGCCAAATCCGCCTTCTGGCAGCCGGTCCTGATTGGGAAACATGCGATCAAAAGAAGAGAATTTCAGATGCCGATTGCGCTTCATCGTTTCCCGCAGCATAAACTCCCCAAACTGCCTTGCGCTGGCGCAATTGCACGCTTCTGCGAAAAAGAACCAAAGATGCCCGCCTGCACCAGATGCGCTGCGTTCCATGATCGGATAGATCTTATGGCGAACAGCAGTCTGATACACGCTATACATATCCTCAAACCATCGTTCATCATCAAAATCAAGTGCGAGAAAAAAACAAGTATGGTCAGGCAAAATAGGATATATCCCTATGCCCAGATTATTCATTTTTCCGGTAAAATGCGCATAAAGGATTTCATCGCTCAACGTGGCATAGGCAGCACGAGGACAATTGGCGCAAGGATGCTTCGCCTTTCCCAAGCGACATCCCAGTTCGTATTTAAATGCGTGATCACAGGCTATGCTCCATCCATATGCCTGTTTTGTCCGGTTATGATAGATCCTGGCAAACACATCTTCACGTCCATGAAAATAGCTGCGAAAGACGCGGATCTTTTCCAATGTGCTCATTTTTCTCAAGGTGCGGTTCCATATGATCCCATGCTGATCAAGCAGCGCCTTAAGTTCCTGGTTTTCTTTTTCCAGTTTTTCTATTTTCTTTTCCAGCTCTTCCTTTTCCATGATCCTCACCTGTTTTGCTCTATCTCAGTATAGCACGTATAAACAATGATTCACGAATCCATGGATACCTTTTGTCAAACATGTTAAAATGGATTCAGCAACGAAAAATATGGAGGAAGAGCATGGAAGAAATCTTTATCACCGCAATATCATTGGAGAAAATACGTAATCTAGATCATGTCATGATTCCTTTGTCCGGATCGTCCAGAAAACATCTCATCCTTACCGGTAAAAACGGCAGCGGCAAGACGACCGTATTGGAAGCTTTGTCAAAAGCATTGGATGACCTCACTTCCTCTGAGGAACAATCAATGACGGAGGAGATGATATCCCAATTGGAAAAAGAATATCATGAAGATATTGAAAAAAATCCGCAAATAAAAAAAAACCTAGACACAGTCAGAGAGAGCAAGATCATTCTTCAGCATGGTCTCTCTATCAGTTTTAACTGTCCATTGAAAATGGTGTATCAGGCATTTACAGCCGGATCATTCGTCATCGCCTACTATAAAGCTGAGCGGACCTTCAAAGCAGAAGTTTCCCGGCATGTAGAAAAGGTCGAGCTGAAAAAGACTTATTCACCAGAAGAGTCTCCCAGAAAAGATTTTGTCAAATATCTGGTTGACATGAAAGTTACTCAGGCACTTGCCGTGTCAAAAAACAATACCGAAAAGGCCGAAAAGATCCAGAAATGGTTCATCGACTTTGAACGATTGCTGCGCAGGATCCTGGAGAATGATCAGCTGACATTAAATTTTGACGAAGATACTTTTCAATTTCATCTCTGCGAACCGCAGAAAGAGCCATATGACTTCAACACTCTCTCAAGCGGATATGCGGCCATATTGGATATCGTCGTCGACTTGATCCTGCGCATGGAGCATCACAGCAATCGCAGATTCCAGTATGACTTGCCAGGAATCGTACTTATCGATGAAATAGAAACACATTTGCATTTGGAATTACAAAAAAAGATCCTTGATCTGTTGACGACCGTATTTCCAAACATTCAGTTCATCGTCTCTTCTCACTCCCCATTCATCCTGAACAGCATTGATGATGCTATCATTTATGATCTGGAACAGAAGACGCTGGTCCAGCACGGTCTTTCCAACGTTCCATATGATGGCATAGTGGAGGGTTACTTCAACGCAAACGTCCTTTCAGAGGAACTGCGTACAAAGTTTGAGCGGTATAAGACATTGGTAAAGAAGCATTCGCTTACAGATGATGAAATAGAAGAGATCATGCATCTGGAACTCTACCTCGATGAGATTCCTGATTATCTGGCGCTCGATCTGACTACTGAATATAAACGATTAAAGCTTGAGTATTCAGCCCAGGAGGAGGAAAATGGTCAAAATTGAACGATCTTTGCTCGCACCGCCATCCTTGGCCATCGAAGCAAAAAAAGCAAATGGAAGCTGCACGCAGCAAGATGTCATCGATCAGCTGAAACATGATTTTCACAACAAATGTTATATTTGTGAACTGAGCGATCTCTCTGACCCTAATGTCGAACACCTTCTCCCCCATAAGAATGGACGTTACCCTGAGCGTAAGTTTGACTGGAACAATCTGTTCTGGTCCTGTCCGCATTGCAACAACATCAAAAGTCAGAGCAAGTATGATGAAGGTATCTTGGATTGCTGCAAAGTCGATCCGGAAACACTGATCGATTTTCAATGGGAGCATAAGGGAATCAGGCTCACCAGCACGTCAGAGGACATCACGGTCAAAAGGACCATGGAACTGGTGTGGGAAGTGTTTAATCTGAAGAATACAGGAATGCGTGTACATGCCAGCAGCTTTCGTATGGAAAAACTTTGCATGGAGATGAATCTGCTCTTTGCTCAATTACATAAATTAGAGACAGATCCTACAAGATCACAGTTAAACAGAGTAAGGATCCTTTTGCGAAAAGAATCAGAATTTGCGGCATTTAAAAGGTGTTATGTCAGAATGCATCTTTCTCGTTATCCACAACTGGAACCATTTTTATGCTGATATCAAAAAACGTCATTTACATTTCCCGTAAATCTGTTACAATGAATGCGTGAAATGGTTTTCATTTCGACATAAAATTGATCAAGCAAACGGGGAGCTCGTGTAAACGGGCTGAGAGTAAGCTGTATTGCTTAGACCCATGAACCTGATTTGGATAATGCCAACGTAGGGAACGGTTTTTTTGTATTTCTGGACATGCTTCTTTGCGGGCATGTCCTTTTCTGTTGAGGAAGACCATGGAAGGAGGAAGATCCATGAATGAATGTCTGAACGAGGTGCGTGCACATGCTCCGCTGGTGCATTGCATCACCAATTATGTCACGGTCAATGATGTGGCCAATGTGATCCTGGCTTGCGGCGGCAGCCCGATCATGTCTGATGAACCGCAGGATGTGGAAGACATCACATCCATCTGCAATGCTCTGTGCATCAATATCGGCACTTTGCATAAGGCGAGCATCGAAAGCATGTTCATCGCGGGACGAAAGGCCGCAGCGCTGAACCACGTCATCCTGCTGGACCCGGTCGGTGCCGGTGCCAGCGCGCTGCGTACCCAGACCGCCCTTTCGCTGATGAAGGAACTGCCTTTGCAGATCGTGCGCGGCAACATCTCAGAGATCAAGACGCTGGCAGCCGGCAGCGGTACGACCCGGGGCGTCGATGCCGATGTGGCTGATGCGGTCACTGAGGCCAATCTGGATGAAGCCGTATGCTTCGCCAAGGAATTCGCGCAGCAAAATCAGGTCATCGCCGCCATTACCGGCGCCATCGATCTGGTCACAGATGGACAGCGCTGTTACGTCATCCGCAACGGCAGGGCCGAGATGGGCCGCATCACTGGCACTGGCTGCCAGCTCTCCGGCATGATGAGCGCTTACGCTGCCGCAAATCCGGATCACATGCTTGAAGCTTGTGCCGCGGCGGTCTGTGTCATGGGGCTGGCCGGTGAGATCGCCTGGACACGCATGCAGGAAGGAGATGGCAATGCCACTTACCGCAGCCGCATCATCGACGCCATCTTCAACATGGATGCCGATACGCTGGCAGAGGGCGCACGCTATGAAGTGCGATAAAAAAGATCTGCTGCTGTATGCGGTGACGGACCGCCACTGGCTCAGAGGGCAGACCTTGTATGAGCAGGTCGAAGCAGCCATCGAAGGCGGCGCGACCTTCGTGCAGCTGCGCGAGAAGCAGCTGGATCAAGCTTCTTTCCTGCAAGAAGCAAAAGCGATCCAGGCACTGTGCCGCAAGCACCATGTTCCCTTTGTCATCAATGATGATGTCGATATCGCCAGGCAGATCCACGCTGATGGCGTCCATGTGGGACAGAGCGACATGGAAGCGGCGGATGTGCGCAGGCTGCTTGGGGAAGACGCGATCCTCGGTGTTTCCGCGGAAACGGTGGAACAGGCACTGCGCGCCCAGGCCCATGGCGCCGATTATCTCGGCGTAGGCGCCATCTTCCCGACCGGCTCAAAAGATGATGCGGCCGCGGTCTCCATGGAGACTTTGCGTGCGATCTGCGCGGCCGTAAATATTCCGGTCATCGCCATCGGCGGGATCACTGCGGACAATGTCATCGAACTATCGGGCAGCGGCATCTGCGGCATCGCGGTCATCAGCGCCATCTTCGCGCAGGATGATATTCGCAAAGCCACTGCACGATTGAAGCAAAAGACGATGGCGATGCTGGCCTCATGATCGGCGGCGCGATCTTTGATGTCGATGGCGTGCTGCTCGATTCTCTGGCCATCTGGGATACCTTGGGCGAACGGTATCTGCGTCAGCGCGGCATCACGGCCGTGCCCACATTGCGAGAGGAACTATCATCGCTCAGCATGGCGGAGGGCGCCATGTGGATGAAGACACAGTATGCGCTGGAGGAAAGCGTAAAGGATATCCTGAACGGGCTGGATATGATCATGCGCGATTTCTATCTGCATCAAGTGAAGGCGCGGACGCACGTTGCGGATATCGCTCGGGAACTGCATCAGCGGCAGTTCAAGCTGGGCATCGCCACATCCGGATCGCTCGATCTGGCTCAGGCTGCGCTGAAACGGCTTGGCCTGGACACATGGTTTGCGGCATTCATGAGCTGTGAGGAAGTCAACGCGGGCAAGCAGCATCCGGATGTCTACCGCGCATGCGCGCGCAAGCTCGCGCTCGACGCAAGCGAGCTGCTTGTCTTTGAGGATGCGCCCTTTGCCTTGCGCACCGCACTCAGTGCTGGCTTTCACGGCATCGGCGTAAGTGAAGCGCATCATGATCAAAAAACGCTGCGGCAGCTCAGCGAGATCTATATCGACGAACAGATGAGCGCGGATGCTTTCATCCATGCGCTGCATGAGCGAAAGCTCATCTGAACCTGCGGAAGATCGGGGGCACCACTTTCTTTCGCCATAGAAAACGAAATGTTGTCAGAAGGGAGCTCATATCATGAAAACAGCATTGACGATCGCTGGCAGTGATTCCAGCGGAGGCGCCGGTATTCAAGCAGACATCAAGACGATGTGCGCCAATGGCGTATTTGCCATGAGCGCGATCACCGCCCTGACCGCCCAGAATACTTGCGGCGTCACAGATATCATGGAGGCATCGCCTCAGTTTTTGAAAGAGCAGCTGGACTGCATATTTACCGACATCCGTCCGGATGCCGTCAAGATCGGCATGGTCTCCTCAGGCGCGCTGATCGAAACGATCGCGGACAGCCTGAAGCAATATGGCGCAGAGCGCATCGTCGTCGATCCGGTCATGGCGGCCACCAGCGGCGCGCGGCTCATCGATGAAGAAGCCATCGCTACGCTGAAGGAGCGGCTCTTGCCGCTGGCCATGCTCATCACGCCCAATATCCCGGAGGCGCAGATCCTCAGTGAGATGGAGATCCATGATGAAGCGGACATGGTCCAAGCGGCGCGGCATATCCAGCAGCGCTATTCATGCAGCGTGCTGATCAAGGGCGGGCATCAGATCAATGATGCCAATGACTATCTGCAGACGGCGGACCACGGGCAGTGGTTCTATGGCAAGCGCATTGACAATCCCAATACCCACGGCACTGGCTGCACGCTCTCCAGCGCCATCGCGGCCAATCTGGCCAAGGGATTCACGCTGGATGAAGCGATACGGCGAGCCAAGGAGTATATCAGCGGCGCGCTCAGCGCGATGCTTGACCTGGGCAAGGGGAGCGGACCGATGGATCACGCCTTTGACATTCACAGCCGCTTCATGGAGGAAGCATGAAGCGCACGTCGTTATTTGAAAATGGCATGATCTGGTTTGGGGCCGGCATTTCCATCGCTGAGATCCTCACCGGAACTTATCTGGCGCCCCTGGGCTTTGGCTCCGGCCTCGCCGCCATCCTCATCGGTCATCTCATCGGCTGTACGCTCATGTTCCTGGCCGGCATCATCGGCGCCAGACAGCGCCGCAGCTCGATGGAAGCCGCTAAGATGAGCTTTGGCCGAAAAGGAGCCATGTTTTTCTCGATCCTGAATGTGCTGCAGCTGGCAGGCTGGACCGCCATCATGATCTATGACGGCGCCTTGGCCGCGGAATCATGCTTTCAAAGCGGGATGTGGATCTGGTGCATCATCATCGGCATATTGATCATCGCCTGGATCGCGCTGGGCGTGAGCAACCTAGGCAAGATCAATGTGCTGGCCATGACGCTGCTGCTGATCCTGACGCTCATCCTGAGCAAGGTCATCTTCATCGATCACGCGGGACTGTCACAGGCAGCCGGCTTCATGAGCTTTGGCGCGGCCGTCGAGCTTTCTGTCGCCATGCCGCTGTCATGGCTGCCGGTCATCGCGGATTATACGCGAGAAGCTGAAAGGCCGATCGCCGCATCAGCGGTCAGCGTCATCGTCTATGGGATCGCCAGCTGCTGGATGTACATCATCGGCTTAGGCGCTGCTCTGCTGACGCAGGAAAGCGATATCGCATCCATCATGGTCCAGGCCGGACTGGGCGCCGCAGGCCTGCTCATCGTCATCTTCTCTACGGTGACGACCACGTTCCTTGACGCGTATTCTGCCGGGGTATCGGCTGTCTCGATCTTCCCTTCATGGAAAGAGAAGCGAGTTGGCATCGTGGTCACCCTCATCAGCATCCTGGCAGCCATCCTTTTTCCGATGGATGACATCACCGACTTCCTTTATCTGATCGGTTCCGTATTCGCGCCGATGATCGCCATTCAGATCGCGGATGTCCTGCTTCTGCGTCATGACCGCAGCGACGCCGCTTTCTGTCTGGACAACCTGCTCATCTGGCTGGCAGGCTTTATCTTGTATCGGCTGCTGATGCGCACCGATTTTGTGCTCGGCAATACTTTGCCAGACATGGTGATCGTCATGCTCATCACGCTGTTCGTGCACAAGCTCAGACAAGCCATGACAAAAAAGGAAGCACATCGCGCTTCCTGATCTTTCAGGCGGACAGATGTCTGCCTTTTTCATTTGCTTTCTTCTGTTTCAGCATGATATACATATCGATACAATAAAGCCCGGATCGCTTCAAACTCAGATCTGGTGATCGCGTGATCTGAAGTCATGATGCGCAGCGGCTGCGGCGCTCTTCCTGCGCCAAGCGAGGGCTGCATGTATGGATAAGGATTGAACACAAAATGATTGCGTTCATAGAAAGCGATCCGCCGCGCGGCGATCTCTGTCTGCGGCAATTCTACTTCCAGGCATACCTGCTTGGGCGTGGAGGACAAAAGCTCCTGCAGCATCACCGCGCCCAGCCCATGGTTGCGGAAACGCGGACTGACCGCGAAATGCTCGATATAGATCAATTCATCAAATTCCCATATGGCCATAAATGCTTTGATAAAGCCGCTGACCGTGTCCGGCAATGTCAGGATCTGATAATGCGGATCGCTGAGCAGTGCCTTTTGAGCGTCGTAGTCACGATATTCAATTATCGGAAAGCTCAATTTCATCAGATCAAAGATCTGGTCAAACTCATCCTTTTTCATTTTTTCCATAGTACCCACCTTATTCTTTTGCATTTTTTTCATCTAAGCTGACGCATTTGATCATTAGGAGAGCCGCTCACTGTTCTTTGATCTCATACCTCTGAAAGCCGCAAAGAAAGACATGATGCAGCTGCGCGATGATCTTCCTTCAAGTACAGAGCTGTCCCCTTATGCGGGACAAATGTCCCATCTGCCTTCTTCGCAAAGCATGATAGATCACACGCATGAATGCGCCTAAGCTCCATCTCTTTCTGAAACTGTGGACACAGACAATGAAGCAGCTGCTGATCAGCTCTGGAAGCATTGGCTGCTTCCTCATACATCCTAACGCTCGCAAAGCTCTTGTTTCAAATATTCGCTGCCTAACAGCTTTGCGTCCTCACACTTTTGATACAGCGCACAGATCATTGTGATCTGTATCTCTTCACCGAACTCCCCCATAACTTCTATTGTACCTTTTTCATGCGTGTTTGAAAACCATGATGAAAAAAGAGGAGATCCAATGACAGTTCTCCTCCTGTTCAGTTACATGATCGGCATTTGCTTTGCATCGTGGCCGCGGTCAAGCAAAGGCACGTGTTTCGTCTGCGGCTTGCCATCCTTATGGGTACACTGCAGCTGGGTCATCGTGATGCCTAAGGCATGATGGATGACCTCATCCACGGTCTTGACCGGCGTGATCTGCAAGTCTTGCTTCAGTTCCAGCGGCAGATCTTTCAGATCACCGGTATTATCCTGCGGGATCAGCACTTTGCGGATGCCGGCGGCACGGGCTGCCAGCAGCTTTTCCTTCAGGCCGCCGATCGGCAATACAGCGCCGCGCAGCGTGATCTCACCCGTCATCGCCAGCTTTGGGTCAGCCTTGATGCCTGTGATCAATGAGGCAAGGGCCGTAAACAAGGTCACGCCGGCTGAAGGGCCATCTTTAGGTACGGCTCCGCTGGGCACATGGATATGGATATCTTGTTCTTTGAAAAAGTCTGCGGTCAGCGGCATCCTTGCCTTGAGCAGGCTCAGGGAGATCATGGCAGATTCTTTCATTACATCGCCCAGCTTGCCGGTCAAGGTCAACTTTCCGCTGCCAGGCATGGCGGCCGCTTCGATGAACAAGATCTCACCGCCGACCGGCGTCCATGCCAGTCCGGTCACGACACCGGCCGGATTATCATCCTGGGCCTGATCATGACGGGCAAGGGGCTGTCCGAGCATTGCTTCCAGATCAGATGGCAGCACGGTATGCGGCATGCTCAGCTCGCCCATGACGATCTTCTGTGCCAGGGCGCGAGTCACGCTGGAAAGCTGTTTCTGAAGACCGCGCACACCAGCTTCCCTGGTATAGCTGCGGATGATGTCCAGGATCGTCTGATCGCTGAACTGCACATCCTGCGCGCCAATGCCATGATCTTCCAGCACCTGGCTGACCAGATGGCGTGAAGCGATCTGGAACTTTTCCTCTTCGGTATATCCCGAGATAGAGATGACCTCCATACGGTCTAACAGCGGTTCAGGGATGGTATCCGCGGAATTCGCGGTCGCGATGAAGAACACATCAGACAAGTCATAAGGCAAGTCGAGATAATGATCCGTAAAGGTGTTATTCTGTTCCGGATCCAGCACTTCCAGCAGCGCGCTGGCCGGATCGCCGTTATAGCCGCCTTGCTGCAGCTTGTCGACCTCATCCAGGACCATGACCGGGTTGCTCGAGCCAGCCTTCTGCATGCTTTTAAGGATATTGCCCGGCATCGCACCGATATAGGTGCGGCGGTGTCCGCGGATCTCTGCTTCATCGTGGATGCCGCCCAGGCTCAGCCGCACATATTTGCGCCCCAGCGCCTCAGCGATGCTCTTGCCTAAGCTTGTCTTACCGGTTCCCGGAGGACCGACAAGCAGCAGGATCGAGCCCTTCTTGTCCGGACGAAGCTTCATGACAGCCAGATGCTGCAAGATGCGTTCCTTGACTTTATCCAGCCCATAATGGCGGGCATTGAGGATCTCCTCTGCTTTCTTCAGATCGATATCCTCATGTGCCGCTCTTTCCCATGGCAGGGAAAGCAGGAAATCCAGATAATTGCGGATGATGTTTTCTTCCGCGTTGCCCTGCCCCATCGTATCGAGCCGGTCTGCCTCTTTCAAGGCAGCCTTTTTCACCTCATCGGGCAGATGCGCGTTTTCGATCCGAGTGCGAAGATCTTCCTCTTCGTCTGCCTCGCTTTCCCCATCATCCGCTGCATCATCCAGCTCCTCCTGAATGGCCTTCATCTGTTCCCTCAGCATATGGTTGCGGTATGCCTGAGAATTGCGGCTGGCGATCTTCTCATTCAGTTCCAGGTTCAGCTCAAAGCGGTCTTTCTGTTTTAAGAGCGCGTCCATGAAGGCCAAGCCGCGTTTCTTCATAGAGTCAGTTTCCAGCAGCTCATACTTTTCCTGAGACGAAAGCGATAAAAACTGACTCAGATAAGCGATGATCGTATTCAGATCATGAATTTCATCAAGCAGCTTCATATACATCTGCCCATTCTTGAAATGCTCTGCGATCTCGCTCACGGTCTGCCGGATATAGCTGATGATCTGTTCCATGCCCTGCTCATCCAGATCCATCTGTTCCGGATCGCTCGTATACTCCGCGACCCACTGTCCGTCTTCCTGATAGGTGTTCTCGACACGCACACGGTTCATGAGCCGGGCAGAGAGATATGTCCCTTTTTCATTGGAAGCAAGTCTTCCAGACGTGAACATCACGCCGTAACGGTGGAAATCTTCCGCGGTGATGTCGCCGATCGCCAGATCGCGTTTCAGCGGCAAGACGACGAACTTCGCGTCTTCCTGTTTCAGCGCTTCCTGCAGCTGCACCGAAGCCTGCGAATAATAGATCATCGTTGACACGCCAGGCAGCAGCACGACATTGTGTACCGGAATGACGATTCCTTTCTCCATATAAGGTACAGTTTCCATGGTGATCCCTCCTTTAAATGAACATTCATTTAATTTTCTGACCATAAACAGGAAAACGCGTTACGCATTTCCCCCTCTCCATCCTATGCCAGGATAGCTCTCTGTATCATCTCGATCAGTTCTTCCAGCAGCTGTGCTTTCTCTTCCTCACTGCTGCTATGGTCAGCAGCCAGTGCCTTCACCGGATAAAACAAGATGGCACTGACGCTCTTGTCGCTGTATCGGCGATGAATCGGACGACTGTTCTTTTGTTCGATCCACTGAAAGATCGACTGCATGCCCCGTGAGCAGCTGCATTTGCTGGCCATCGAAGGACAATTGGCAAACTGCTCCACAAAACAGAATGCCTCCGGATGATCTTTCATGTAGCTGTAATACCGCCGGATCAGTGTCTCGATCAGCTGTGCGCCGTCCATGTCACAGCGGATGCCGGCAAGAAGATAATCAAAGACCTCATCTGAATACTGCAGGTAAATGTCCTGAAGCATATCTTCCTTGTTTTCATAATAGATGTAAACAGTGGCAGGAGACACGCCAGCCATCTTGGCGATCTTGGCAATAGAAGTCCCATTGAAGCCTTCCTTCAGCATCAGCGTAATGACCGATCTTTTGATCCTCTGTTCTTTTTCATCATCTTTTCTTCTCATTTCACGGCACCTCTACGTTCTCTATAGTAAATGAACATTCACTTATTGTCAAGCAATCCCATGATTTCCCATCTTTTTAAAAAAATAGAAAAGCGGGTGATGCTTTCGCATTTCCCGCTCTTCAAGTGTTTATCTGATCCTGCGCTGTCTTCTTCGCAGCAGGACCGCTGCAGCAGCGGCAGTGATGACGACCATGCCCATGCCGCATGCGCTTCGTGCGGCTGTCTGTGCATCTGCCGCGTTCTGCCCGCCCTCTTCAGCCGGTTTCGGCTGCAGCGCGGCAATGGCATCCTTCAGCTCATCTGCCAGTGCGTCTGCTTCCTCCTGTGTCAGTTCAGGATCGTTCATCCTCAGCTTCACCTCGGCGATCTTCTGATTCAGCGCGTGGAAGCTGGAAGACGTGTAGCCGCGCAGATCAAGGCTGTTCGCATAGGCGATCAGCTCTTCCAGTGCGCTGACATCGGCCTTCGTGCGCGCGTTCAGGCGTGCTTCACGTAAGCTCTTCGTCGCTTCGTCGATCTCCGCCTGGCTCGCCGCTGTGTTCAGCGCGTTCTTCGCTGCATCCAGCTTCTCCTGCAGTCCTTCGACGCTGCTTGGGATATAGTCATCGAGGTTGGCGATCATCTCGCTGACGAGCTCGATCTCGTGTTCGAGCGCGCTCGTATCTAACGTGATTTTTTCCAGATTAGCGATCGCATCGCTCAGGTTCGTGATGGCTTGCGTGACTTCTGCCGTCGTCGCATCATCATTGCCTGCCACGGCCTGTGCAGCGTCGATCGCTGCCTGCAGTGCCTCGAGGCTTTCTGCCGTGTAATCGCCGTCGAGGTATCCCTTTGCGGCCGTGATCAGCGCATTCAGCTCTGCCTTGGAGACGATCTCCCACAGCTCCTGTGCTGCCTTGGTCATCGCCTTGTTCGCTGCCTTCAGCTCATCGGCTGTTGCATCCGGGTCGTCAACAACGCTCTGTGCTGCGGCGACTGCGTCTTTCAGCGCCTGCACTTTGCCCGGACGAACGTTGTCCACGTTGGTCAGGATGTGTTCGTTGATGAAGTCGATCGTCGCCTGCACGTCTTTGCGCAGCGCGGCGTCGCTTTCATCGGTGTTCAGCGCCTGCATCGCTTCGCTCAGGTCGAGCAGTGCGGTGACGACCTCGGTCGTGGTCGGCGCTTCCTTGGCCAGTACGGCCTGTGCATTGGTGATCGCTTCATTCAGCGCCGCATCATCAGAACCAAGCGCGATGGCCTTTTCGACCATATTGCGCAATGCCTGGATCGCGGCATCGCTTGCCGTCTGCGGCGCATCGGCGAATTCCGGATAACCAGATGCCGAGGCGATCCATGCGGCGCCGCCTTCCGGCAGACCATCATTCAGCCTCTGGGTCAGCGTGCCGTCTGTCATCTGCGTCTTGCTCATCGCCATGCATTCCTCACGCGTATTGTTTCCGATGGCAGTCAAATCCTGCGGATAATAAAGATCCTTCAGCGTGACCTGATACGTCTCGCCTGCCGTGGATTCATCATATCCGATCAGCGTGCCGGCATACTGCACGCCGGCAGTCGCATTGCCGATGCTGTAGCAGTTGGTGATGATCGTCGGAGTGGACGGATCGATGCTTCGATTCGCTCCGCCGATGAGTCCGCCGACCGACTCTACTTCCGCATGGACATCGCCCCAGTTGAAGCAGTTTTCCATCACGGAATTGTTGAACATGCCTGCGATGCCGCCGATATCGTTGCTTCCGCTCACATCCGCCTTGTTATAACAGTTGCGGATCGTGGCATGCATCGTCCTTCCGGCGATGGCGCCGACCCTGGCTCCGCCTGAAATGGTTCCGCTCTCGATGCCCAGATCCTTGACCGTGCCGCCGTTCAGGAAACCGATCAGGCCGGTGTTCTCGCTTTCCGAGCTGATGTTCAGGTTGCTGATGCTGTGTCCGCCGCCATCGAATACGCCATTGAATTCGCCAGCCGGCATATAGCGGGTATCGCCCATATCGATGTCATCTTCCAGACGGAAATGTGCATCCTGATACTTTCCGGTACTGACCAGCAGACCGAACATCCGCATATCCTGCGCATCCTCGATGCGGTAAGGATCCTGCGCCGTTCCTTCTCCCTCAAAGGTAAACTCACCATCCGGGCCGAACATCTGCAGATATTGATTACCGAAGATCAGATTATCGACCATGCCGTTCATATGGATGAACATTTCTGCGGTACCGAGGAAAGAAGTCGTGGAATGAGAAGTGACACTCTGCGGCTTATCGACCAGAACGGCCGGATACATCTCATCGTTGATGATCAGCGTCGTGACAGCGGAACCGCCGTGCTGATACATGCTGGTTATCTTTACGTTGACCCATTCATTTTCCGGGATTGTCGCATTGAAGCTCATGCCGTATTTGCCGATCCTGAAACCGACGCCGCGGCCCTGATCGTTCAGATAGAACGTGCAGTATTCATCCTGGAACAAGATCGCGTCTTCCGGCTGCTCCCCATCCAGATACAGATCAAAGGATACCGTATATGGATAACCGACGGCCTCAAACGGCGCATGCAGGCTTGCCCCATCCAGACGCAGCGCATTGCCGTTGGTCTCATCGCGCTGAACGAGCGTACCGTCTGTCTGCAGATCGTAGTCGTTCTCCTGATCTTCGATCGTGCCTTCGTTCATCTCATCAAACTGATATCTGGCAATGATGTCCGAATCCGTATCCACGATGCGGCGCGGATTGACATCTGGCGCGCGGTCTCCGACTGCTTCGAACGCCTGGACAAAGTCTGCGCCGGAATCAAAGCGGTCGCTGTCGCCATACCAGGTCTTTTCTGAGACGACGCCGATATACGATATTATCAGATCCAGGACGTCAAAGTCATTGGCCCAGGAACGGTCGTTCCAGTTACAGTAGATCGCACCCAGGATCTGCGGATCGCCCAATAACAGATCGTATGCGCAATAATAATTGCGGTTGGAGATATAGCTCGGGTTGCTCTGCCGGTTGGTGTCAAAATCGGTGACACCATCCCATGTCTCATAGAATGTGGACATGTCGACATAGCCATTATGCAGGCCGTTGGCATTGCCCGGGATGAGGTAAAGGGAATTGGATGTGCTGTTGATCACATCAAATCCGCTGGCCAGCGCTTCATCCACGCGCTGATCGGCAGAATCCCATACCTGCGCAGCCACGTGATCTGGATCGATCTCATTGAATCCGTAATAAAGCGAGAGGTTGCCCCAGAAATACACTTCATCGATATTGTCCTTGGCCAGGCAATACTGTGCCAGATCGTTGATATAGCGCCGCATGTTTTCATTGGTGTTGGCTGATTCGTCCGTACCGATATGCACCACAGCGTTCTGGAATACCGGATCTTCGCCATCCAGGAATTCATCAAATACATCCTCGATCAGCGCCAGACATTCGTCATAATGATTGCTGAGGTCGAAGTTTGACCCATTGACGATCTCCGGGTCGATGAGCTGGAAGATGGTCGCGTGTCCTGGGGTGTCGATCTCGGTGACCACATCGATGCCGACCTTCTTCAGATCCTTCTGCATCTGGCGATAATCATCCTGAGACCAGACATATTCGCCATTATACGTATTCAGCTGCGGATATTTCTTGCTTTCCACCACGAACGAGGAGGAATACTCTCCGCCCAGTCCGCTGTCTTCATTGATATGCAGATGCAGCGTATTCAGCTTGAACCATGCCATATAGCGGCCCATTTCCTCGATATAGTCCAGTGAGAAATACTTGCGGGCCACATCATGCATGCCGCCGCGTACGCTGTATTCCGGATAGTCGCGGATGATGCCCTTAGGCACACGCGCATGCATCTCATCCTGATACAGGATCTGTGAGATGCTCACTCCGCCATACAGCAGACCGGTGTATGCAGGCGCATCGATGACGATCTGATCGCCGATGTGGATGAGATAGCCTTCTTCATCCAGCTCATCGCTCAGCGAAGCATCCTGATTCAGGACGATGTCGCCCTCACGCGCGCCTTCCCGTACGATTTCCACGGAAATATCACTCATCTCGCTGAGATAAGACCGCAGCTGCAGAGCAGCCTGATAAGCATCTTCGCTTTCAGCCACGATGCGCGTGTCTGCATCCACGATGAAGCTGCCCTCCAGGCCGACCCATTCACGCAGGCCCGGGACAACATTCGGGATCGGGTTGATGTCTTCCTGCGCATATTCGCCTTCCACATGAATGAGCACATTGCGGTCAAGGCGCGCAAGGGTCTCACCGCTCTCCTTATCCTGAATATCGACCAGCAGATATACAGTCTGATCTCTCAGCGGCGTATATACCGTTCCATCCAGGTCGACGACCTGCTGGTTGTTGGAGCCAGCGAGCACGGCGCGATACCGGTCATTTTCCGGAAGCACGACATGGCCGTCCGTGACCTGTGGATCATCTTCGATGGAAGCCATGAACAGCTCCAGCGCAGAGACCTCATCGAAAAGCGACAGACGGACTTCGCCGTCAGCGCCCAGCATCCAGTCGCTGAATGCTTCCTCATCTGCCTCATTCAGCAGATCGGCCAGTTCCTGGCTGACGATCTGCGCGGCGTTCAGCGCCGTGATGCCTTCTGCGGAAACAAAATTACCGACTGAGACATCCGGGACAGCTTCCTTGTCATAATATACATGTTCATAAGCGATCGCGCTCTCGGCTTCCACGCTGCCGACGATCTTTCCGGAATGCGTGCCCCAGAATACATGACCGCCGTTGTAGCAGTTGCGGATGAGCGAAGGCTCTCCATCCAATGCGGCGCTGACATTGCCGGCCAGACCGCCGATGGAGATGGAACCGCGCACATCACCGCTCTGATATGAATTCAGGATCTGTGTCGAACGCATATCGCCGATCAAACCACCGACTTCGGTAAAGCCTTTGACGACCGCGTTGTTATAGCAGTTGCGCACGGTGGCATTCACGGCCTTTCCGATCAAGGCACCGACTTCATTGCCCGCTTCGATCATGCCGCTTTCGATGCCCAGGTTGCAGATCGTTCCGCCTTCCACCATGTGGAACAGACCGACCGTATCCTGCTGTTGATCGATATGCAGATCATAGATGACATGCCCTGCGCCATCGAACGTGCCGCTGAAGCGGTTCACGGATGCCATGCCGGCAAACGCGATGTCCTTCATCTCGATATCGGCGCTCATCCGATAATAAGCTGCGGCACAGTCTGCCGAGATATCGATCATGCGGGCCATCTCGACCAGATCTTCTCCATCCTGGATCAGATACGGATCTTCCTCGGTCCCTGAACCTTCCAATGACGTGATCACCATGACCTTGCCAGAAAACTCCGGATAACCTTCGCTGCCCTGATACCAGGCGTCATAGCCTTCTTGAAGGCCGTCATTCAGCTGTCCATAGAGCACGCCGTTGGTGAACGCTTCCTGTTGCAGCGCGATGACTTCTTCCCGCTCAGCATTGCCGATGCCAGCGCTGCCGGCCGGGAAGAACACGTTGTGCATCACGGTGTCATACGCAGCGTCTGCGGCTGATTCATCGTAGCCAAACGCCGTTCCGGCATATCGTACAGAAGCAGAGACATCCGCGATGGAATAACAGTTGCGCACTGAGCCCTCCAGTGCCGGATCGATGCTGCGGTTGATCGATCCGCACAGGCCTCCGACTGATTCTTCGCCCTGGATGGTTCCCCAGGCATAGCAGTTGGCCATGGCGGAATTATTGAACATGCCGACCAGACCGCCGGTGTTATGTCCGCCGCTGACTTCTGCTTTGGAGAAGCAGTTCATGATCGTGGCATTCATCGTTCTTCCGATGAGCGCGCCGGTCTGGTTTCCGCCGCTGATCGTTCCGCTGGCGATGCCTACATTGCGGACAGTGCCGTTTTCCACGAAGGCGAACAGTCCGGTGTTCTCACTGTCATCCGTGATCCGCAGACCTGAGATCACATGGCCTTGGCCATCGAACACACCGCTGAAATGCGCGGTCTTGCCGATCGGATCAAAGGCTTCATCCTGCAGGTCGATATCTGCGGCCAGACGATAATGATCATCCGCAAATGACGCGTCTGACGCGATAAGGGAAGACATCAGCCGCAGATCGGCCGCAGTGCTGATCTTGTATGGGCTCGCGGAGGTGCCTTGGCCGACCAGGCCGCATTCAGACATGCCAGTGTCAAATTCAGGCACATCCCATTCTCCGCTCACCCACACGCTCCAGTCTTCCTGGCGCTGTGCATTCAGCAGGTCCATCAGCGTGCCATCCGCGAAATCGGCTGCGGAAATGCCCTGCACTGTCGCGATGGTATTATTTCCCACCGGCGCCATCTGTGACTCTTCCGGATAATACAGCTGTCCGTAATTGGTCACATATCCAGCCGCTGACTCATCATAGCCGATGAGCACGCCGACATTCGATCCTCCAGATACGGTGGCTCTGGTATAGCAGTTGGCAACGTTTGATTCATACGCAGGATCGATGCTGCGGTTAGCGCCGCCGAGCAGACCGCCCGCTGTCACGCCGCTGGCTTCGACCTTGCCCCAGGTGTAGCTGTTGTACAGATCGGAGTTGTTGAACATGCCAATGAGGCCGCCGACATCATTCGATCCCGATACATCTGCCTTTGAGAAGCAGTTGATGATCTCCGCATACATCGTCCGGCCGACCAGACCGCCGACGCGGATCGTCCCCTTGACCGTTCCGCTTTCCACGCCGACATTGCGGATCGTTCCGCGTTCGACAAAGCCGAACAGTCCGGATGGCTCGCTGCTCACATCGACATTCAAGTTCGATACGGCATAGCCGTTTCCATCAAAGGTACCGCTGAATTTGTGATCGTTGGTTCCGATCGGCATAAACGCCGCACCCTCAAGATCGATGTCCGCAGTCATCTCATAACTGCTGTTTCCATATTCTGGATCCGCATTGACCAGATCCGACATTTCCCGCAGGTCAGCAGCGTTTTCGATCAGATAAGGATCTTCCGCAGTTCCTGAACCAGAAAAGGGCGCCGCTGCCTGGATCGACACTGGCAGACATTGCACGCACAGCAGCAATGCCGTCAGCGCAGAAACCCATTTTCGAAAGCTCTTCATTCATTTTTCCAAGTATAATTATTATAATTATGACCATTTCCTTTCTTCTTTACTTCTCAGAAAACGCAAAATGAATGGGCACCCTTACGGCCGAGAAGAAAAGAAAAAGCCGCCGTAAACGTGCCCATACATTCATCTGCGATACCCATTGGTACCACCTCCTCTATGTGTTCAGTATAGCACTGCAAAAAAATACCGTAAACGCTTTCTTTCAGAGAATAGTAGGCGGAACAAAACACATCCTGAAGCAGTCAGCATTGCTCATCCGCATGATGATCTCACGATCGTTCACACCTGCTTATCCAGCAAGGATCATCGCTCTGTCTGATCAAATATCAGTCATATCCGCATGCCCTCATGTCAATCAAAAAAGACCGGCAGTCCGTCATGGATTACCGGTCTTCATCGTCATCGATCGATGATCAGATGTGATGTTTTCTCTTTCTCAGCATCAAGGCTGCAGCTGCGCCAGACACGATCAGTGCCGCTGCAGTTGTCGGCAGTGCTGAAGCTGCCGCTGTGTCAGAATCTGTTCCCTGTCCAGGTTTGCCTTCATCTGGATCCTGCGGATCTGCAGGTGTTTCCGGATTCTTCTGCAGAGCGTTCTGTGCCGCGATCAGTTTCTTCGCTGCGGCATCGACCTGATCCTGCGTTGCAGTCTCATCGGCCATCACTGCTTCTGCTTCCTTCAGGGCCTGTTCAAACACATCCACTGTCTCTTTGGTGTACAGCGATGTATTTACTTTCTTCGCGTCGGCAATGGCCTGTTCCAATGCGCTCTTATCGCTGTCGACGATATCCTGCAGGCCGTTGATGGCCGCCTGCAGATTGCGGTAAGCTTCATCAAGCGCCTGGGCATCAGCGTTTTCATCAGCAAGCACTGCCTTTGCATCTTCCAGTGCCTGAGCGAAAGCTTCCCTGCTGGCTGTCGTCTTATGGCTCAGATCGATGGCTTCCGCTTCGCTGATCAAAGCCTGCAGCGCGTCTCTGGCTGCTTCCACTTCGGTCTTCATGACGTTTGTGATCGCATTGACCAGTTTCTTCAGCATCTCGTCCACCTGTGCCTGTGTCGGCTCAGCACCAAGCAGGTCTTCTGCTTCACGCAGTGTCTTCAATGCTGCTTCCGCACTTTCTGTGTCATGGCTTTCCAGATCCATTGCTTTGGCGGCATCGATCACTGTTTCCAGGATCTGCGTATCCGTATGAACCTGTACTTCAAGCTGGTTGAAGCCAGTCACGATACCAGAAGCATCGAATGCAGATTCCGCCGCAAATGCGTCACTTGCCTGTTTCAGGGCAGTGAGGCTTTCGGCAGTATACGTATCAGTGAGCTCATCGACGATGGCGTTCATCGCATCGGTAAGCAGATCTTTGCTTGTCTGCAGGCTGCCATCCGCGTCTTCGGTATTCATCAGGCGTTCCACGATGGATGCAAACGCAGCATCGATGGAAGCCGGATCGTTTTCATAATAAACGGTAGACTGTGCATTGCTTACGGTCGCCAGGATCTTATCCAGATCTGAAGTGGTGTAGTCTTTCTTCACTGCTTCTTCAGAAAGCACATCGATCACTTTCTGCAGGGCCGCAACTCTTGTCGGTTCGCTGCGCTGAATGTCCAGGGTGGCATTGAACAGATCTTTCATTGCCGCGTTCATCGCTTCCTGTGTAGCAGAAGCATCATTCAGCACATTCTTCGCATTTGTCAGTACGTCATTGAATGCGCTCAGACTATCTGACGCATATCCAGCAGTTTCCAGCGTGAAGGCGTGGATGACATCTTCAAGCTGTGACACATTGCCGCTGGCAGTGCTTCCCGGCAATGCCGTACGCAGATCGAGCCCATCAGAAACGACAAATGCGTCTGCCATGCTCAGATCTAACTCTGTATCAACGGTCGCGCTCACGCGGATCGTTGCCAGGCTCATCGTGCCATTCAGGCCTTCCGTATCGCCTTCCATACTGAAGGCAACAGTGTATTCGTCATCATTTTGCGGCATGCGGGAAAGATTGCGCATAATACCGTCATTATTTTGTAAACGCTTAACGCTCGTTTATACAAATTCTGGTTAATTTGTGCACATTTTGTGAACATAAGTGCAAATCAAAACATTCCAAACATCAAGATCCGATCAGATTTTTCAGTCTTGTCCCGGAAATTCGCTCAAAAAAGAGCATACGTCCTTGCCCTGCAAGATATGTCATTTTCCCCAGCATCAGCAGATAAACGATTCCTAGCGCAGCACGGATAAACAGATCAAAAGGGACACCCGATGGTTGAAGCATTTGCGCGATCTGACCAAACAGCCATGGCAGCAACAGAAATGCGCCTGACAAGGCATAGCGAAGCAATGGCTGCCACCATTTGAGCCTGCCGCGCAGCGCGATGAGGCGAAAGCGCATGAAGCGCATGCCTGGTGTCTGCCCATGAAGCAAGACAGGCGTCAGCGCGAAATACCCGCAGAACAGCAGCAGCGCGCTGGAGGGAAGCTGCAGCCGCAAAAATGCCAGCATCCCATAAAGCAATGGGCCAAGCAAGGTCATCACGAGCATATCAGCGATAAACGCGATCAGCCGGCGTCCAAAAGAAACAGACATGCCTCTTTCATAGCTGCGGCGGTCAAGCTGCGCGCGGGCCGGAAGGAGGCGCAGAAACGGCTGGATGATGCCATAGCCGATGATCCCGCCCAAGGTATTGCCAAGCAGATCATCCACGTCAAACAGCCGATAACTGCGTGGATAAATGAAGTACAGCCCGCTGAGCTGGGTCAGCTCAAAGAACAAGGAGAGCAGGAACGTATACAGCACACACTTGCGGAAGCTGCAGCGAAAGTAATAACGCAAGTAGATGCCGAAAGGGATGGTCATCACGATGTTGAACAGCATCTGAAGCAGCGCACGGTTATGCAGCAGCGAAAAGAAAGAAAATGGCTGATCCGCCGGCATTTCTTTCACAATGTCCGCAAGAAAATGAAGCGGGGTCAGCTGGGTGGACGGCCCGCTCATCAATTCGACCTCCTGCATGGAGGGCAGCGGCAAGATCACGAGAAAATATGCGCACAGCAAATACAATACAAACGAATAGACGATCAAGATCCGCATGGAAAACACTGAGCCATATTTGCGGTAATTATAGATGATATATGGCAGGGTGAATATCATGGCCATGAGCGGAAAGACCAGCAATGCGTTCATGATGACATCCAGATAAGCATTCATCGTACATCCCCCATTCTTCTTTCAGCAGGCGGTGCGCTTCGCACCTTATTCCTCGGGCAAAGCATAACACAGAAATATCATTCTAAAAGGAAAGATGATAGCGATGTAAGGATCATTCGGGCACGGCAAAAGCCAGCGCCTTCATCAGAATGTGCTATAATAGCCTTATGCATATCGATGGATGAATGAAGAAAAGCAAAATGAACTGATCCAGACGTTCATGGAAATCAGCTATGTGCCAGACAACGATGCGCTCAGCCTGAAAAAGAAGTGTACCAGCATCGCGATGAGCGATCTCTCTTTTCTCAAGTCAGGCCTTCTGGCCGTATTGCCGCGCTCACGGGAATTCCAGCAAGTGTTGAACATACCAGAAACCGTTCCAGGAAAAGAAGGGCTTTACCGAGTCGTGTTCAACAAAGGGATCAATGGCACGTTGGCAGAATTCAAGGATGGCAGCGGCTATCTGGGCACAGTGGTCGATCATGGCATCCAGGGACAGGCCCATCTGATCCCGCTTCAAGCTGGTGAAATGAGCGTGAGCGCCGCGATCCCTGTGGATCCCATGATGACCGCGATGGCGATCATGCTTGTGCGCATCGATAAAAAGCTGGACGACATTCAGAAAACTCAGAAGCAGATCCTTGATTTTCTGAATCGTGACAAAGAAAGCAAATTGCTCGCTGATCTGGATCTGCTCATGGAAATCACCAGAAACTATAAGTTCAATTTTGACAACAAGGAATATCTGCGCACCAAATTAAACCTGACCGAGGCCATCAACCGCAGCGCGGCCGCAAATATCAACTTTTATCGCAAGCAAATCGAGGAACTCGTCAAAGACAATGGGTTCATCCACCTGAACATGAATACCGATGAGAAGATGGACAAGCTGCAAGATCAGTTTTTCTATTACCGGCTGGCGCTGTATCTGCATGCGTTCTCCAGTTTCATCGAGGTCCTGCTGGTCAAGAATTTTCACACCGAATACCTTGCGAACATCATCCAGAAGATCAAAGGTGCCGCGCATGAATACCAGGCATTTTATACTGAGTGTTATGATGCCATAGACGCGTATTCTAAAAATACCATAGAGACACATGTCATGGGCGGACTGTCCTTTCTCAGCAGATCGGCCGGCAGCTTGATCCGTTCAATTCCGTTCATCAATGAAACATCGATCGATGAAGCGCTGATCGATTTTGGCAATCAGATGGAAAAAGAGAGCACGAAGGCTGCCAAAGCAGCGATGAAGCGCTTCATCACCAATAAACAGAGTGATGTCCGGCCATTCATCGAAAACCTTCAGACCATCGACCGGCTCTATAACAAACCATTACAGCTATATTGTGATGAAGAGCATCTTTATCTGAATGAAAATTGAGCGCACAATCGACAGGACATCCGATCAGTCAAGACATTTCCCCTTGCACAGGGGATTTTTCTTTGTTCAGCTGTCAATTATTCCTGTTTACATGCAGTTCTACCTGTAAGCGACCATCTGAGCGTGAGCATCACGCAGATCTGGTTTATAATGGTGCTGCAGGAGGGATAGGATGAATGATTATCAATTTGGCAACCATCTGTATCAACTGAGGCATCAGGCAGGATATACGCAAAAAGAAGTTGCGGATCACTGCGGCGTCAGCAACAAGGCCGTGTCAAAATGGGAAAATGGCAAGACGAAGCCCGGGGTGCAAATCATCCGCAAGCTTGCGGAATTATACCACATCTCCGCCGAAGCGCTGCTCATGGAGATCGACACGAAGAGCGCCCAAAAGATCACGACGATCGTGCTCACCGGCGGGCCCTGCGCAGGCAAGACCACCGCGATGAGCTGGATTCAGAATGCGTTCACTGAACGCGGCTACCGTGTCTTGTTCGTGCCGGAGACCGCGACAGAGCTCATCACCGGCGGGGTCTCCCCAAGCACATGCGGCTCTAACCTAGACTATCAGTGCTGCCAGATGATCTTGCAGGCAGAAAAAGAAAAGATCTTTCTGGATGCGGCAAGCACCATGAAAGATGAAAAGATACTGATTGTCTGCGACCGCGGCCTGATGGACAACAAAGCATACATGACAAACGCTGAATACCAGATCGTCTTAGATCGCATGCACACCGATGAAGTATCGATACGTGATCGGTATGACGCGGTCTTCCATCTGGTGTCTGCCGCAAACGGCGCGCCGGAGATCTACGCGAAAAACAAAGAAAACAACCCCGCGCGTTCAGAAGGCATCGATCAGGCTGTTGATCTGGACAACAAGCTGATCCAGTCATGGACCGGACATCCACATTTGCGCGTGATCGACAACTCGACCAGTTTTGAAGAAAAGATGAAACGGCTGGTCTCGGAGATCTCATGTTTTCTGGGAGAACCTGAACCTTATGAGATCGAACGAAAATTTCTCATCGAGCATCCAGATATCGCTCTGCTGGAAAAGCAGCCTAACTGCCAGAAAGTTGAGATCATCCAGACGTATCTTCGTTCAGATGAAAATGAAGAAATACGGATCCGGCAGCGCGGCGCACAAGGCAGCTACATCTACTTCAAGACCGTGAAGAAATATGTGACACCGACGACCCGGGTCGAACTGGAAGAGCGGCTGAGCGAAAAAGAATATCTCAAGCTGCTCATGGAAGCGGATACCTCCATGCATCAGATTCGCAAGACACGCTATTGTCTGAGTGAAAATGGACAATATTTTGAGATCGACCTCTATCCTTTTTGGAAGGATCAGGCCATCGTGGAGATCGAATTGCTTTCGGAAGAGCAAGAGATCCAACTGCCCGGCTTCTTGCACGTCATCAAAGAAGTAACCGATGATGACTCATATAAAAACGCGTCTTTGGCCAGACGGTATTGAGGGGGGATGGCGATGAAAAGACGGATCGCATGGGGAACATGCGCGCTTGATGAAATCGAGCTCGTCTATGAAAAAGCTGAAGAAAACACCGCGATCGCCGATCAGCTGGAACAATTAGAGCTGCAAGCATTAAACGAAGCAAAAGCGAATATCGGCATGTTTCCGAGCGATGATCATAAGATCCTTCTTCCCGAACAATTTGACGCGTTGTCTGATAACGACAAAGAGATCCTCATCATGCTCACGGGCAATAAAGGTCTTTCTGGCCTGCAAACCGATATGGAGACAGCCACAATCAAGATCAGACTGTCTTCGCTGATTCCAAGGGTCCAGGCCTGCACCATTTTTTCGATATTGAACACCCTGGAAAAACTGGATGGCGCGATCAATGTCCTCATTCCTAAATGGACCTTGGAGCTTTACGTCCCATTGGGCGGCAGAAAGGGATTATCGCAATGGGAACTACTGATCATGCAGCTGTATCCATGGCTGTCCATACGTGAGCTCTCCACAAATGAAACAGCTGTTTCTTCCTCATAAGTGCAGCTGCAATAAAATTTTTTGAAATCGTGGTCCTAGAGGACAATGCGATAGAAATCGAATAAAATGTCGATCAACAAAGAAAATACCCCGTAAAAGTTGAACAGAGTTGTTAACTTTTACGGGGATTTACATTCTCACACAAATTGATCAAGCATTATGATAGTATCCTTTACGTGCAACAAGAACTGTTTCTACAGAATCTTCTGGAATATACGCCCCTATTGACATTTTTTCACTAACATAACTTCCGTATTCCTCAGTGCAGTCGTCAAATAATTGAGAAAAATCTTTCTTATTCAAATCAAAAAGATTTTTTCCGAGGTAAAAAACTCTGCAATTACCAAAAAACTCAACAGCTTCACATTTATTGTCTTTATCATAATAAACATGAAAATCGCCATAGTCATCAGTTGTATTATCTGAGTATTTATTCTTCTTGTATTCGCTGTAATTGCCGCCAAGTATTGATCTTAACTCAGATCTATCCATGTCAAATTTTATTTCCCCAGCGCCAATCAATGGATCAATATCCCAATTTCTATTCATACTTTACCTTCCTTTTCCAACTGATCAACATAATCAAGCATCTGATCGATTGCTTCATCATATTTGTCACCAAATTTTTCTCTTATATCATCAATATCCATTTGTATGGCTTTTCTAAATTCTCCCTTATCTACTAATTCTTTCTGTTTTGCACGATAAAGCTGTGCCTCTTTTGATGCTCCCCAACTAGCTGTCTTTCTATGATCTTCTTTATCCATTTTTATTGCCGGACCATCACGAAAAGCCAAATCAGTCGCCTCGTTTGCAGGCATATGATTTACTTCTATTTTTTCACCTTCTCCGGGCACGTACACATCTTTATGAGACCCGCCTAGTTTGTTATTATTTTCTAAAATGCTTTTCTCATTTTTTGTGTCAGATCCTTCATTATTATGCATTTCATCGCCGATCTTTCGATCAGGATCAAATTCTGCAGAAATGCTTTCTTTTTTATCCGATTGTACTTCTATTCTTTTGTCTGGATCAAATTCCATTCTTTTTTCGTATATGTTCTTATTTGTTATTTCATTTTTTGTTTCGCCTATATTTTCCGAATTAAATTTCATTGCTCTTCCCTCACAACTATCAAAATCAATTATCGCAAATAGTTACCTTAATCCTCCTTCAACGCTCCATTTCTTTAAGGATTGAATATCATTTAAATCATTAAATACGTAATCAGTAATGATTGCCTGAATGATATCTCTTCTGGTTTGTGTTTGAATATCATTTTGAATGATATCATGTAATGTTTTTTCGGCTGATCTGGTCCATTCTGTTGGCTCTCCCGCATCTTGATATGCCATTTTTACTGCGTGTTTTATTTCAGGAAACAGCGCGCTCATCAGCGGCGCCATCTTTGTCATCTTTGGTTCTTTAGGCGGACTCAGGATCCATTTGATCAATTTGACTTTAAGAGAGCTTTCTATTTGCAGATTGAGGATCCTCTCCTTTATTTCCTTCAACCGTCTTTCATCAGCAATCGAATCACATCGGCTCAATAACTCTGCGATCCGCAATCTCATTTCATGATCTATGTGTTCAGATGTGACATGCGGAGGGTCATAAGCGTAATCCGATTGAATCGTCTTTGCCTTTTTTACTTTGCATAAAACTGCTTGGATCCATTCATTCTGATAAACAGCGGCTACACCCAGGGGCAGCTTAGCCAGCTCCATAATTTGGTCATCATTTAATCCTGCAGCCTTTCCTACCAGTTCCCTGTCTCCCTGATCGGGAAGCCGCATGATGATCTTGGTATTCGTATTGCGAATTGCAGCCATATCAAGCAGCCCAGGAGACTGATCAACGATGATGAATCCCTCTCCATATGTCCGCATTTCCGCAATTGCGTTTGCAATCATTTCAACGCTCTTTCCCAATAAATTCGCGCCTTCTGAAGTTTGCTCAGTAGAAGTTCGTTTCAACAGGTGATGAGCTTCTTCAAGAACAGTGATGTGGGTCAATTCAGAGTTTGTTTCATCGGCAGTGCACATCCGATATTCCTGCAGTTTCAATACTAGGATTCCCATAAGCAGTGATTTGGTTTCAGATGACCCTACCCGGCTAAGATCAATGATCACATTTTGATCAAACAGCGTTTCAAAATCAATTTCATCTTCATGGAAGATCATGCCATATAATCCGTTTGTCAGCGACTGCAGGCGAGTGAGCAGAGAACCTTTGTATGCGCCTTTATTCTCGCTGTCGTATTCACTTGAATCGATGATTGCCTTGATATTCCGGCAAACATCATGAAAGCCTGGATAAAGTTTTTGATCATATGCATTGTCCGAAGTGGTAAGGTTCCATCCGCAATCCTCATATGAACGCTCGATTGCTTCTTTCAATACAGCTGGCATAGCGGCATACATTGGCCAGCAAACGTTGAAGATCTCAACTAATCGGTCGATATGTTCGAGTATATGAATTCCTTTTGGAAAACTGAAAGGATTGATCTTGAGCAACGGCGTCAACATCGGATTCGTGCCATAAACCGATACTCCGCTGGAATTTCCAAACACGTGTTTATACTCTCCCTTGGCCGGTTCAATGACCAAAAAATGCACACCTTGTTTTCTTGCTTCATTGAGCAGCTGATAGATCGTATTGCTTTTTCCTGAACCAGTGCTTCCCGTCACAAATGCATGCGAAGCCATAGAATGCAAAGACAGGTCGACTGGCGTATTTTCCTCATGATGCATATGATATATGCTGCCCAGTTTTATACATCTTTGGTTTTCTTTTTTTGCATCATATGTCACGATATTCCGGCCAAACTCCGCGCAAGTAAAGACAGGAAAACCAGCAACAGATTTCCGGGGAAAGTTCAAAGAATAAGAAAGCTCTTTCCCAGACAGTATCGTAGTCGCCGTCACTGCCGGGGGATAGACATAATATGATGCGTCTTCATGAACGATCTCCAGATTTAACCCAAATAAAGGATGACGCAGCTCTCGCAGATACTTGCAGATTTCTTTCGCATCACTTCTCTCTTCTCCTAAGTCGCCGCGCCATACATTGACAGCTGCTTGAGAAAGATATGATTCTTCCCCTTGGGTCAGCGCAATATAAGAATGCGCAACATTACTGACGACATCTTTATCTTCACTTAAGACATAGGCTGCAAAATCCCACATTCCCATCGCGGTGCTTTGTTCCAGCCGCTTCATTTGCTGTTCAAGAAGTTCAAGCGTGTGCTTGATCGTATAATTAGTAAAGGATTGAACTATCCCTTCATTCTTTCCTATATTTTCACTCACATTAGAACTGCGTGCAAAATTTGCCCCGAAATTACCACCTAAGCTTGAGCTTGCAAATGTTCCCGCGGTCCGGCTTGCCGCATTGGAGATCGCGCGGCTCAAGCTTCTTGAAGTTCCTTTTGAAACAGCATCAGAAACTGATCTTCCTACCGTATCCGTCGTTCCTCTGTTCCAAGTATGGTTATAATTTCCAGTAATGCTACGATTAACTCCTGCGTTAACTATGCCAAGGTTTACTCCGCCCGATGCTCCGACAGTAGAACTTATTCCAACACTATCAGAAGATCCTTGCGTATCAGCATGTGACTCATTTTGACCTGTCGTATGTGTATCACTGATCGTATCAGTATCTGCCTGTGAATCTGTCGTGCTTTCCGTATTGCTCAATGCTTGATTTTGCCCGGACTGTGAACCTATGCTGGCTCCGACATTCACGCCAACTGTAGCTGAAGAACCAAGCGTCTTTCCTTCACTATAGTTAAAATTGGTCTGCCATGACGCATAAGGCGCAAGAGAACTGTATAAATCAGACAATCTGAATTTCCTGTCCTCGATATCTTTTACTGGAGTGGCCAAAAGAATGATCGTATACTGCTGCTCAGCATTCTGGGGAACGACTCCGTCCAGAAGCTTTTCAATGGTCTGGCTGATAAATTTCTCAGATTTTTCCGCAGGCACATTGGATGCGCAAGCTACTGAATAAGTATGGTCATTATTCAAGCAAGGAAGGATTCCGGCACCGGTTTCGTCTTTCCATTCTGATCCAGGAAAATTGCCTTGTAAAGCATTCTTCAATCTGTCCATGAATGATCCGACATCTACATTATTATCCGCATTATTGGTATTGATGACAGCGAGATATACATTTGTTTTGGTCCGCTCACGGTTAAATACCAGCGCAATGTTGCACTCTTCATTGGAGAGCACCTCATACACATTGATCAGCTTTTGCAAGCTGTTTTCTTCTTGACAGCTGACCCATTTGGTAATGTTTAAGTATCTGATATTGTGTCCTGCATCAAATGGCAGATCATATTCTGAACGTTCTGCAATAGGCACATACAGTTCTTTCAATTGTGGAAGATAAGCGTTATAAATCTCTACCGCCCCAGCTGCCAGCAGACGCTTGGTCTGTTCTTCCGCGACACTGTCGTCTAAAGCAGGCATCTCTGAAAGGTATGCTTCTCTGTTTTGCTGAATACGTTCCAGTTCCAAAGGACTAAGCGTGGATAGTTTTGCGACACCGCTGCTAGCTTTTGCGGCAGCTTTTTTTACAATGTTTTTGATTCCCATGATATCACTCCTCTTCGTTTATCTGCCATTCAAGCAGCTGAATGATATGATCGGTCTTTTCTTTTACCACACTGAGTTTCTCCCGCAATGATTCGATCTGTGTCGATTCCCAGTCGATCTTTGACTGCATCTCATTCAATTCCGGATTAAACTGTACGATCTTCTTTTCAATTTCAATCAGCAGCATGTCCATCCACCTGAGAAATGATTCACTATGACTGGAATGAAATGAGGCATACATCTCCTCCATTTCTTTCGAGAACATTTCATTGCAATATGCATTCAAGCGTTTGATATTCAATCGATCGGATTCTAATAACTTGATATTGCCAATTTGAATAGCAAAATTAAAATCATTCATCTTAAATGAGATTTCCTTATACTTTTCAAATTCAATGTTATCAAAATCCATGATGATCTTATTCAGATCTTTGCGATATTGCTCAGGAAGCGTATCCGCGTCAGCCACGATATCCATCAATTCCAGTTTCAGATACCGTGTCCGCTTTTTCCAATAAGTCTGAGAAGCTTCTTCTAACTGTTGTTCCATTTGGGTCATGCTTGACTGAAAATCTTCAGTTACTTTCTTCAACAAAGCTTCAGAAGCTTCTCTGTCTGCTTCTTTTTTGGTCTCTTGAGTCTCGCCAAAGGTGCCGATCGTTTTCGAAATATCATTGGCAAACTGATTTCCAAAATTCTTTATGGACTCTACTCCCGGCTTGGAAAACAGGCCGCCGACATTTTTGACAAAATTGTTTTTTAAACCGGAAACGGAATCATCAAATTCTTTGTTTTTTCCCTCATAATTCAGCATTCCTTGTTTTTCTTTGATGAATTGTGATTCCAACTTCCTCAAGTCCTCTTCTGAAAAAGTGGGCAGGATCCGCAGCGCATGATCGTGTAGATTCAGCTCATGCTCATGCAAATACTCCTTATAGAATTGACTGCTTTGTACCTTGATCTGGGTCAGCAGATCTTGCTTTTCTTTATCCAGCAGATGAAGCAGGTCATCACGATCTGTTTTTCTGTCTTCCAGCAGCTCACTCATTTCTTCTGTGATGATCTGAATGATTCCCTTTAAAAAGCCTGTAGATTGCTGGCATTTATTATATGAAGAATATTTCCTGGCAAAGAGCTGGATCTGACGCTCGATCGCATATAATCCGCTGTTGACATAAAGAAGGTCGTGATCAGTTTCCTCGCAATCTTTTATCATGTTTTTTTTCAACTGGTCTGGTAGGATATCGTAATGATAAAGCGTTGTATAAAAAGCATCTTCCTTATCAGTGAAAAGACTGCTATGCACCCGGTAGATCCGAGATAAATGCTTATCCAAAAACTTCCCGCCAGTCTTTGCCCCTAATCCTAAGATGGAAGAAACAAAGAAGATTCCAATAGAATAAAGTTTTTTAGGAATTGCGAGATTTAAGATCTCTTCCGCTTTTTCCGATGAATAATACCCTTCTTCCGGAAGATCATTTTCATCTGCCTTATTCACTACGATCATCGTAAAGCGATCATCCAATTCTGGCATCGAACGCATCACTTTGTATAAGTTTTCATTATCGATGCTGTCCAGATTATCATATTCTGAAATATACACAGGCAGTCCGTTCGTCATTCCGTTCAACGCTTTCTGCAATACGCTTCTATGATCAACATTCGAAGCAGAATTAGATCCCGGTGTATCTAAAATGGCAAAGCGCATGCCACTCTCTTCCCAGATCCCGCCGTTAAATGCCACATTTACCTCGATCAGATCAGAAATTTCTACGTGTTTATCGGCATTGATCAATGACAATACACAATTGATCTTACGGACAATGCTCTCTTCTTGTTTTTCATCAAGCATTTTTGACAATTCGTCCAACAGTGCGCTGTCATTGAATTGCGTATCCACTGAGCATGAATGAGATGAAATATGAATGGTTACAGGATAATGATCTGCCGAAAACGTGATGCTCGCATGCTCAGCATCCGCAGACTGAGTGATCTTATATATCTTCGCCGTCACCGGTTCATCTCCGCTAGGCAAGATTTCATTTCCGATCAAGGCATTGATGAAAGTAGATTTTCCCGCGCTGTAGTTTCCCATCACGCAAAGCGGGATCACATCGTTGGTCGCATCAATAAATCTGTCCAGATGATGAGTGAGTTCTTTTGTCTTAAACTCTCCTTGATGGATGATCGGCAATAATTCTTTAAAAGTATCAATGATCTGAGGCAATATTTCTTCCGCATTCAATAAATACACCTTGCCCGGTTTCAATTCAATATGGTCATAGTGGCTGTTCTTTTCGCAAACTTGCTTTAATTCCTGGTAATCAGCCTTCGTTCCTTCAAAATACAGCTCAAGCCTTTCATTCCCTATGCCATACTCCCGTATGATCTCATCAAAGATCTTATTGACCTTAAACGGGAAAAATCCTTCTGTCAGCTCTTTGCTGATCAGCTTGCTGTTTGGATTATTTTCTGCATTGATATCTGTCCATTCGCCGCTTGATTGTTTAAAGATCTGAAAAGTATTCTTGCGCAGATATGGATTGCTGATGATCTTTACTTTTTCCATTCTTATTATTCCTCCCCTAAGTAAAATTACCTATGCTCATATTATAATACAGCATCTTGCCAATTTGGTTATTGATATAGAAAAAACGGGGATCTGCTTCGATGTTCGACACTGCTTCTGGCATGGCATACATGAAAAAAGCCTGACATGCGATCATGAAAGGCTTTCTCTTGGTTCATCCGACATGAAGACAGAAGCTTTGCATGCATTCAGTCTTATGATCAGATCGTTTTTCGTTTCAATTTGTCCAGCATCGGCGCCGGCAGTTTCTTCATCAATGCATTGACGATCCCAAAGCCGATGACGCGGTCAAGGTAATCAGTGCATACTTGTACGATGAAGCAGCTGAGGGTTAGTCCCAGCGGTGTCTTGGCCAGAAGCTGCACGATGACACTGGAGCCGGATGAGGTGATACCGCCAAATAATCCAGCGGTGATCAGCGAGCTGACCAATGAGCTGGGAATGGTCACGATCAATGCTGCCGCAAAGATCCACCAGAGCTTATCGCTTTTTTTCTGCCATGCCAGACCGGTCAAAAAGCCAAACAAGATGCCGACCGGCGCATAATACAGCGAATAAATATCGGAAGTCATGCCGAGGACAAGCCCGCTGAGCACATTGGGGATCATGCCATAGACCGGACCGCAGGCCGCGGCGATCAAGATCGTGCCGATGCTGTCGAGATAGATGGGCAGGCGCAAGATGAGCGCGATCTGTCCGCCGACCAGGTTGATCACGACTGCAAGCGCGATCAGACAGAGATGGTACGTTGTGATTTTGTGTTTCATGAGCAAGCTGAGGCATCAGATCCGGATGTCTCTTTCCCCTTCCTTTCCATATGCGTCATGGTTTCTCAACAGGTGGTCCAGCAGATCAAGCCGAGCGCGGTCACAGCGCAAGATCCGTTCCAAAAACATATAGAAAAATTTGGTCACATCCACTTTGTCGTATACTACCGCGTTATGGGGCCGACGATAGAAATCATAGGCGTCGACAACGCTTTGCCCTCTGCAGATGCCTTCTTTCGCGATCTCTACGTGTGCCGAAAAGCCACGGCACACTTCAGGATCCAAGAAGCAGGCGACTGCCAGGGGATCGTTGATCACACAGCCGATGAGATGTTCCCACTGCCAGTGGAAATCAAAGTAGAATTTCGTGATCTTGCGGATAAATTCGCCTTCATGCGGATCCAGTCGTTCGATATAGGATAAAAGATCCGGAGTGAGCACGATCTGACGGGTGACATCCAGACCGATCATCTCGATCTGTTTTCCCATCTTTTCCATCTGTTGATAAACGATGGAAGCTGCTTCCGGATCTTCCCAGTAATTGTATTCGGCCACAGGTGAACAGTTCCCATGCGAACGGTAATTGCCGCCCATGGAAATAAGCCTGTCGATGCATGCAAATGCATCCTCGTCGGTTTCAATCAGATGTGCGAGATTGGTCAGCGGACCGATAGCGATGAGTGAGCATCGCTCTTCTCTGAGCTTGCGGCGCAGAAAAGAATTGGCGCTTTCTGTGTTCAACGGACCTTCTGCATTTTCCAGAAAGCTTTCGCCCAGACCATCCCGGCCATGGGTATCTAATGCGTCCGTATATGGTTTCTTCAATGGCTTGTCTGCCCCGATCAAGACCGGAACATCCAGCCTGTTCATATGCTTCAGCACCTTACGGGCATTTTCCGCCCCCATTTGCACCGGTGCATTTCCGCATACGACCGTGATGCCGACAACTTCGATTTCCTTTGCAGTCAATGCCATCATGATGGCAAGGCTGTCATCGATGCCGGGGTCACAGTCAATGATGACTTTCTTCTTGATACAGCATCCCTTCTTTCAAAAAAAATGACTTTGCAAAGAAAAACCTCGCAAAGTCATGATATGTTTCTGCACATGTAAAGATATCTGATTGAATTTGCCTATGATTATACTGGGAGGTTCGGAACCAGTTCGCCAGTATTAAACCACATCTGAGACAAAGATACAAGCGGGTGCTCTTCACTCAGAAAAAGATCTCGCAGTCAGATTCTACTTTTTTGCAGTTCTTCAGCACTTCTGCCATCACTGCTTTGGCATCTGCGCCCTCTTCAAACTCCACGTTCATCTTCAGGGTCATGAAGTTTACGACCGCGTTCTTTACTCCATCCGTGCGGTTGGCAGCGTCCTCCATCTTATTCGCGCAGTTTGCGCAGTCAACATCGATCTTATAGCTCTTTTTCATGTTGTCCTCCTCATTTCATCAATTAAACATGTATTAAATTGTACAGTTACACTTTACCATAGAAATCCATAAACGCAACCTTCTGGAAGATGGTGTTTCTAAATGGGCGATTTTTATTTCCGAACAGGCCAGTATGGAAGCATAAGCCTGTGAGATACGGAAATACTAAGAACGATCAGAGGAGGAAAGGAGCTTTTTATGTGCACGAGCATCGCGTTATTCGAATGTAACTGTTTCGGACGAAACTTAGATCTGGACCGTGGATTCGGTGAACAGATCGTCATCATGCCGCGTCAGTTTCCTTTGCGGTTTCAGCGGACAGATGAGCTGGATCATCATCATGCCATGATCGGCATGGCCGCAGTCATTGATGGTCATCCGCTGTATGCGGAAGCAATGAACGAACATGGATTATATATGGCCGGACTGAATTTCCCTGGAAATGCACAGTATGCGCAAACCATACCTGAAGGGAATACCGCGCTGGCCCCTTATGAGCTGATTCCATGGATATTGGGCACATGCAAGAGCATCGATGAGGCAAAAGAAAAGATCCATCGCCTTACCTTGGCACGGATCCCTTTCATGAAGCAAGATGGTCATGCTTTGCCATTGGCGCCTTTGCACTGGCACATTGCCGATCACCGCGGTGCGCTCGTATTGGAAACCATGGAATGCGGAACTTTTCTTTATGAAGATCCGATCGGGGTGCTGACCAACAATCCGCCTTTTCCGTTTCATCAGATGAACCTGAATCAGTATCAGCATCTTTCTGCTTCTCCTGTCCAAAACAAGATCGCATCGACATTAGATCTGCAGCGTTTTGGAGAAGGGATGGGCGCTTTCGGATTACCTGGAGACTGCTCCTCTCCTTCGCGCTACCTCCGTGCCGCGTTTCATCAATTAAATTCACGCTGTGCGGACCAGGAACACGATCGTGTATCACAGTGCTTTCATCTTCTGGATACGGTGGCGATGCCCAGAGGAAGCGTCATCACGGAACAAGGTCATGAAGACATCACCATCTATGCCTGCTGCATGAGCAAGGCGACGCAGACATATTATTGCAAGACTTATGAAAGCGCCGGCATCTGCGCAGTATCCATGCGGCCAGAAATGATGGATGAAAAACAGCTTCACATTTATGATTTATGCCAGCAATGGTCACCGATCTTCATCCCTGAACAACGTGCTTAAGATCATCTGGAAAAGCAATGTTCATGGCATTTCAGGCATCTGCTGAAATATGAAATCTTAAAATATCATCCTTTCAGATTGGCCAAGGCAGATGGATCGTTCTCCAGGATCGCCCTTACCGTGGAACATTTTTCCAGATCTGCGCAATTGCCGCAGGTCGCCATGCCTTTTTTCAATGCGCACTGGCGGATCGCGCACAGCTTATCGCAGAAGATCGTTTTGACGCCATCGACGCGGCAGCCCTGGCAATGAATATGCTCAGGAAGGATCGGCGCCTGATTTAATTCAGCCCACAGCTTCGCCGTTTTTTCCCGCAGTGCCTGATCGTCATTAATCGTTGCGAGATATGCGTCGCATTTTTCACAATCCAATCCACAATATCCGATCATCTTTTTCATATTATGTCCCTCCTCAATGTTGATCTGACTTTTTCTTGATCGCCAGTAATCGAACAAGGTCTTGAAACATGGATGTGCGGCCAGCGCAAACATCATCCATTTGCCATCCCTAATTTTGGCTTCATCATAGCACTTTTGTATTGCGGAGAATACGCATGCCGGTCTGCCACAAATTGCGCGCGCTCCCCGTTTCCAAAGATGATCATCCGTCCTATGTTTTTTCTCTGACATAAAGCGCGCACAGCTTGGTCCATATGTCATATAAGGATCCTTTCGTTTCCTGTGCATCCGATATGCTCTCCAGCATAGCTCCTCCATCTATATTCATGGCACTTTCATTTGGGACGCATTCCGTTTTCTCAAATGTTCGATCTATACAGATTATATCAGTGATCACTATGCCATTCAATGAAATGAGCCATTGACTGTTTTTGCTCCACTGACGCATAAGAAGACCATCCAGACTATATCCAGATGGTCTTCTCTCATTATTTGATGATATCAGACGGCTTTTTTTACTGCTGAACGCCAAAATGCCTGCAAAATCCATCATGATCCTGTTTCATCGCCATATGAACATCAAACAGGCTCGTACTATTGGTCAATGATAAAAGCAGCTTTTCAATGCAGGACTGTACGCTGCCTGGATCACGCAAGATCTCATCGATAAGCGTACGATTATCTTCATAAGTATATGGATATTTTTCTTTGTGAGTACCTAGTTAAGTACCCTAGGTAGTATTATCAATGAAATAAACGGTTAAAATATGCGACTTATTAGTCTTTTTTAAAACTTTGTAATCGTTCTAAGCTAACAAGGGCCCCTAGATGGGTACTCACATTAAGGAATAAGATTGGGCCTGTTTACTTAGTAATACTTGCAGTTGTCTTTAGCTTCTCTGTAATTGTAGCTGTTTTGGCATTTTCAGAATCTGACAAATCATCCACGGTCTCTGCGATAATTTCGCAGGCTCTATTTATATACAGCGATAACTCGTCAGAATTGTTTAAGATGGACTGCATTTTTTGACACAGTCGCTCCATTTTGTGAGAATTGAGAGGAGGCTGTGGTTTCTCCTCAAGAACCAAGTATTTAATAAGCATCAAGATGTGATAACGGTAACGGTTATATTGCTGATCAATTTGCTTGTTTCTAATTAGATATTCAATTTTGTATAAAGCATAGGCTGATACATAGTAGGCAATAGGGTGATGGTCACTATTAAACATATCCTTGCTATCTTTAAGTAATCGGCCATAATATCTACTTGCTAAATGAGGTTTATCTAAAAACATTGAAGAAAACGACTTAATTTGAGTGGGTATTGTAACAATGCGTACCTTTTCAATTTCTGCTGCGTTCGCATACTGTTTAGATCGCCGCTCATAATAAAGTCGTTGTGTGCCACAATATGTTTGGTAATATGCTTCCAATTTTTTATTAAAATCATTTAGTGCCATAAGTTGCTCATCAGATACCTCAGTCTGACGATTTGTCGCTTTAACTATTTTACTAACAGTATCTTCGTCCGAGGTAGAGATTATTTTGACGGAAACATAAACACTATCACCAATAAGATCTTTATTGTAATATAACACATGACTGGTTTGGCAACCGTTTACAATCTGGTAATCTCCCAACAAAAAGCGATTACGAACGATATTTCTGAGTTCTTTGCAGATTATAGTAATTCCATTATTTAGAATTACAAATT
>ERZ1643246.671-NODE-671-length-42373-cov-27.039888_pt1 | contig 42373 bp, 38 predicted proteins | sample MGYA00579265_ERZ1643246 | MGnify/ENA primary metagenome ERZ1643246 (study PRJEB29033, sample SAMEA4952261) | chicken gut metagenome | biome: Broiler Chicken; feature: Gastrointestinal Tract; material: Caecum | place: Ireland | collected 2018 | study: Broiler... | reverse complement strand
ATAGAATAGCACATTTTGTTGGAGTTTCTTATTTTAACTAGCACAACAGGTTAATGTTAATTTAATTATAACAACATATTGACAGATCTGCAGCTGGATGTTAGACTTATGTTGTTAAAATAAAATTTACAACAAACGCGAATGGGAGAAAAAACCATGAATTTTTATGAAAATCTTGTGACACAGACGCAGATGAATTATTCCAGATATTATAGTCTGTATGCTGCGGGGAAAACGCCGTATCCATTGACCGGGAAAACGCCGTCGTCTTATGACAGACAGATAGAAACTCTGCTGGAGGAAATAGAAAACGCGGATTGTGTGGTCGTAGGAGGGGCATCAGGTCTTTCTGCCGCAGGCGGGGGAGATTTCTACTATGAGGACAATGCCTCTTACCGGAAGTATTTTGGAAAATATGCAGAGAAATATCATTTTAAGGGAGCTTTTGACGGTATGATACGCCAGTGGGACAGCCGGGAAGAATTCTGGGGATATCTTGCGACATTTCTCCATACCACACAGTCCGCTGAGATCAGGAAACCCTATAGAGATCTGGACGCCCTTCTGAATGGAAAAGATTTTTTTGTCATCACGACCAATCAGGATACCCAGTTTGTGAAACTCTATCTGGAGGAACGGGTGGCGGAGATTCAGGGGGATCACCGTTTCTTCCAGTGTAAAGACTGCTGTACAGATGAAACCTGGGATGCGGTAAAGCCGGTGGATGAGATGATAAAAGCAATGGGAGAGGGAACTGCTGTGCCGACAGAGCTGATTCCAAGGTGTCCTCATTGCGGCAGCGAAGCGTTTCCCTGGGTTCGTGGATACGGAAATTTTCTTCAGGGGAAAAAGTATGAGGAACAGTATGAAAAAGCGTCCCGCTATATCCTGAAGCATAAAGATGAGAAAATTCTTTTCCTGGAGCTTGGCGTTGGGCGTATGACTCCCATGTTTGTCCAGGAGCCTTTCTGGAATCTGACCTTAAGTTTTCCAAAGGCCAGATATATTGCAGTGAATGACCGGTATGATTTTCTGCCGGAGGAGATCGAAGAAAAAGGTATGGTCATCGTGGCCGATATTGCCCGGGTGCTGCAGGATGCAGTGAAATGCAGGGAGAAAAAGCATGAATCATAAAGATAAGACACAGGAAAACAGAGCCTTTCAGAAGATGAGACAGGCGGCGTTGGACCGTCTTTGGGGCCGGGATCCATTGGAAATTGAAGAAAATGCCGGAATTCCTTTTTCTCCGGAAGCATCGGCCTTTTATCTGTCCACTCTGGGGAAAAATGTAACGATCCGATATCCGGAATACCAGATGAATGGTGAACTCGGGGAATGGCATCAGTTGGTAATTCTTCACTATATGGATATGGCCGATCAGAGCCGGTTGACAGGAAGGCAGATAAACTTCGGAGCGCTTCCGGGAGGAATGATCAGAGGCGGAGGGTTTGACAGACTGTGTGAGCAGACGGTCAGCCGGGAGTTTGGAAACTGGACAAGAGAAAAGCTGGAGACAGTCAGCCGTTCACTGGGCGGACGCATCTTTCCTTCGAACGCGGATTTCTCCGCAGAGTTTTCCGTTCTTCCATTGTATCCGGTGACATTGAAAATATGGTTTGCAGACGAAGAGTTTGCCGCCAGCGGAAGAATGTTCCTTGATGGCAGCGCGGAACATTTCCTGTCTGTGGAGGATGCGGTGACGGTGGGGGATTTGATTCTGGAAGAGATTCAGAAAGTTGGTGAACAGTATGACAGAAAATCCGAGAAGTGAAAGAAAGCAGATTATCAGCAGGGTTGCGCAGGCAGATGCGCTTCTGATCGGAGCCAGCAACGGACTGTCGATTACGGAAGGGCTGCATCTTTTTGCTGACAATCAGGCTTTTGAAGAATTATTTGGGGATCTGAAGCGGAAGTATGGAATTCAGTGTATTCTTCAGGGAATGGGATCCAGGTGGCCATCCGAGAAGGAAAAATGGAGATTCTGGAGTCGTCTGGTTCATCATTACTGCGGGAAATATCAGGAGACTCAGGTAATGGCAGATCTGAAAAAAGTGATCGGAGGAAAAGACTATTTTGTGGTCACATCCAATGGGGAATGTCATTTTGAATTGTGTGGTTTTGCGCCGGAAAAGATCTGTGAAATGGAGGGCAACTGGCTGACCGTGCAGTGCGCTTCCCGGTGTCACGATAAAGTCTATCCCTGGGCGGAGCTGGCGGAAAAAATGGCTGCGGCAGAGCAGGAAGGGAGAAGTTTCTCGGAACTGATTCCTGTATGTCCGGTCTGCGGCGGACCTATGCAGGTACATATGGAGGCGGACAGAAATTTCATTCCGGATATCGAAAGCCGGAAGCGCCTGGAAGCTTTTCTGAAACAATATCATGGAAAGAAACTGGTTATCCTGGAATTAGGCATCGGATGGAGAAACCAGCTGATCAAAGCGCCGTTGATGCGTCTGACTGCACAGGAGCCACAGGCTGTTTATGTAACAATCAATCTGGGGGAAATCTTTATTCCTGAAGAAATTCGTGAAAAATCTTACGGTCTGGACGGGGATCTGGCCGAGATCCTTCATGCTCTGGCGGAAGAACGTCTCAAAGGAGCGTAACAGCGCAGGAAGAGGGGTGACTGTCTTATTGCCGTTTCTGACGTTCATCTTTGATCAGGAAGCTTTCCAGACCGGATTTTATGAAGCGGCCAATTGCCTGCTGGATCCTTCCCCAGTCCTGACAATTGTTTCGATCATGCGCTTATTGATGGCCAGACAGCCGTTCATCTGAAAATAAAGGATCGCCTCGGCCTGTTCATAGGAGAGCAGGCTGTTCTGCATGAGTCTGGTAATAAAGTTTTCCTTTGACAGATCACAGAGTTTATTCAGCAGCCGGGCAGAAGCGGTTCATCAGAAAACAGAATACGAAATTCCCGGCTTTCCTGTACTTACAGATTTCCGTAACCATAATTTTGGTGAAGGGTTTCTGCTGCATCAGGGACAGCAGGGAAGTCTGGATGACATTCTGCGTATACTTTGCACGCCGGTCAATGGATTGATTTTTTCTTTTGTAACTCAAAGCAGACACCTCTTTTTATACAACTCTACAAATGTGTTCAGAAAGCGTACAGTTTCCCGAATCTGATGATTGAAACACCGTACGGTTTTCTTATAATAAATATGAAAAAATAATCAAAACTATGTTTATAAACAGACAAAAGGTACAGGAGGTAATTATGGGACATATCATTGCAATATCGGGAAAAGGCGGCGTAGGAAAAACGACACTGTGCGGTTTGCTGATCCAGTATCTCTGTGAGACCGGAAAAAAACCGGTGTTGGCTGTGGATGCAGATGCAAATGCAAATGTGAATCTTAACGAAGTGCTGGGAGTAGTTCCCCAGGATGAGGAGGTTTATCGCTTTGACTGCGAGGAACGTCCCACGGTACAGCTGCCGGCGGATTCGCCGGTCAGGGCAGCGTTAAAAGGGATCATAGAAAAACTTGAGCTTTAACGCTGTGTTCATAGAAAAAAGCAGCAAAGGTGAATTTCTCGGAAAATTGCTTCGCGATGGGCCGGGATCTGAATAAAGAAATTACGTAGCCGGAAGGTTTTGGATTGCAAAATCCTTCCGGCTTTTATGTATCTTCCCTTGAAACAATCTTTTTCAGGGAGGCACCGCATTGTTAAGGCGGAACGGACGCCGGTGCCATTCTGTTTCATTTCCCTGCCGCCGGGGAGATGCCTGATGACGGAAGAAAGAGGGTTCCCATGGACACTGTCCCTTTCAGCGTGCAGGCATCGTCCAGAAGCACAAAATCCGCGTCCCGTCCTGCGGCAATGGCGCCTTTCTGGGTCAGGCCGAATTCCCGAGCCTGATTGACGGAGCTCATCTGCACGGCATCTTCGATGCCGACACCGGCGAACTGCATGATATTGCGGAATGCCTGAATATAACGGAGCACGCTTCCGGCGATGGTGCCGTCTTCCAGACGGGCGGTTCCGTCCTTTACATAGACGGTCTGACCGCCAAGTTCACTTTTTCCGTCCGGCATCCCTTTCGCACGCATGGAGTCGGTAATCAGTTCGATGCCGCTGCTTCCTTTCACCCTGTGAGCCAGGCGGATCATCTCAGGCCGGATATGGATTCCGTCGCAGATCAGTTCGGCCATGACGCCGTCTGTCAGAAGGCCGTATCCGGTAACTCCGGGTTCTCTGTGGTTCAGCCCCCGCTGGGCATTGTAGAGGTGGGTGACGTGGCGGGCTTTGCTGCGGCGCAGAAGATCGTAGGTGGCGCAGGAATGGCCGGCGCTTGGAAGGATTCCGCTGGCAAGACACCAGTGTTCAAAATCCGGGGAGGCCTCTTCCGGCGCATAGGTTACGATACGGATTCTGCCGCCGCTTAAGTCGTTCCAGCGGGCGAGCGCCCGGGCATCCGGCTTCCGGATATATTCTTCGTTCTGTGCGCCTTTGTAATTTGCGGAGACGAAAGGTCCTTCCACATGGATTCCCTGAATCACAGGATTCTGCTCTGCGGCGGCCCGGATGTTTTTCATCGCCGTTTCAATCTGCTCATAAGACTGGGTCATCGTCGTACAGAAATAGGAGGTGATGCCTTCTTCCGCCGTCATTCGCCGCACCATTGTGTCGATCTCTTCCGGGGAAGCATTCATACTGTCAAAGCCGTAGCCGCCGTGGCTGTGGACGTCGATAAAACCTGGAATGACAGTGCATGCTTCTGTGAGTACCTCCTCGTCGTCTTCCTGCGGAATGAATTCGCTCATCGGGCCGGTTTCCGCGATGATAGTGTCATATCGGATGTACCCGCATTCTGTTTTTCCGTTTCCTGCATAGATGGTTTTGTTTTTCAGAACTTTCATAGCTGTACGTATCCCCTTTTCTGTTTTCTGTCAGATATCTTGATTGTATCACAAAACGGCGGGGAAGAAAACATGTGTTATTCTCCGTGGGCGTCCGGCAAAGTGGGAGGCTGTCCGGGAGCAGAACGGAACCCTTCTCCTACCACTTCGTTGGATTCCATGATGATGAGAAACGCGTTGGGATCGACCGCTCTGACTGCATTCCGTATCCTGTACATCTGCTTATTGCTGCAGGCGCACATGACCACATCCTTTTCTTCGCGGGAATAGCTGCCTTCCGCTTTCAGAAAGGTACATCCGCGTCCGGTGGCCGCATCAATCGCTTCTGCGGTTTCCCGGGCATGTTCTGTGATAATCAGAGCCATTTTCCCCGCACTGATTCCGTACATTACTTTGTCCATAACCACAGCCATCAGAAACGTGACGATCATGCCATAGATCATGCTGTCCATATCTCCGGAGACGATCAGTGTTCCAAGGAAAACGATCACGGCATCCAGGGCAAAGGAGATTTTTCCCAGCGACAGATGCGGATGGAGAGCCCGGACGGAGAGCATGATGAAATCCTCGCCGCCGGTGGAGGAATCGCGCATATAGATCAGCGCATATCCAAGCCCGGAAAAAACGCCGGTGCAGATCGCCGCCAGCATGCGGTCTCCGGAATAGACCGGGAACAGAGGCGCGGCGTAGTCCATGATCAGAGAAGTTATGATAATTGTGCGCACGGAGCAAAGAAAAAAACGGCGTCCCAGGATACGAAAGCACAGAGCGGCGATGGGAAGATTCAGAAGGATGACTGTGCGTCCGATGGGGAGTCCGAACAGGTGATAAAAAATCAGGGAGATACCGGTGAGGCCGGCCATTGGAAACTGTGCCATGGCGGCAAAATTGTAAGTGCCCACGGCTATGAGAATCCCGCCCAGAAGATCTGCGGCAATGTCAGCGCTCCATTTTTTCAGGTGCCGGATGTGGTTCTGTTTCATTTGAGATCCTCCTTTCTCAGAAAAGCTGGTAAATACTGTGGATCGGAACCACAGTTTCCTGTTATGCGAAAAAGCGCCTGCGAATCATAACATTATCATTCGCAGACGCTCTTTTCTTATACAATTATACAGGAAAAAAGCACCCCGGTCAAGGCGGACGCGCGGCCTGCAAAAATCGCTCAGCCCGTAAAAGCGGCTGCCTGTCGGTTACAGTTCAGCCAGGTCTGCGCATTCACTGTACAGACCGTATGAAAGCATAGTGCCTGCGGGCATCCGGACAGCGGAAATACTTGCGGATCCAGTGAAAAAAAGATATACTGTACAGGCAGAACAAATGTTTTGCGGATGAGGGGATGTGGCATGGGCGTTATGTATTGCGGTTGTGGGAAAAGAAAAGGGGAAACGAAAGATGAGAACTGGAAAACAGGGAACTGCGGAACAAAGGACAAGGAAACATGACAGAGCGGGAGGAAAGATTTGACCGGCAAAACCCACTGGGCGGTTGGGACAGCCGCCGCCCTGTGCGCGGCACGCCCGACGGAGCTCAGGGAATGGGTTCTCTGTGTCAGTGCGGCTGCAGTGGGTTCTGTGATCAGCGATATTGATGTGACTACTTCCGATTCCAGGGAGACGCTGAACCGGATTACCGCAGTTGCGGTTCTCGCGGCAGCGGCGGCGGGAATTGCGGAACTGTGGTTTCACCTTGGGATCATCCGGTCCTTTGACCGCGAGAGCAATCTGTTCCGGCTGGTTGTGGGATTCGGTATCTTTCTTGCGGTCTGTACCTTCGGGAAAAGTCAGCCTCACAGATCTTTTATGCATTCCTTTGCGGGATGGTTTCTGCTGGGAAGTCTCACCGGCCTGATTTATCCTGCGATGACGCCGTATTTTTCGGCGGCTATGCTGTCGCATATTCTGATTGATCTGCTGAACCGCAGAAATGTTCGTCTGCTGTATCCGCTGAAAAAGGGATTCTGTCTCGGAATCTGCAGTGCGGACGGCATGGTCAACCGGGCGCTTTTTCTGGCAGGGGCTGCGGTCAGTGCCGTCGTGTCGCTTCTGCTGCTCCTGTCCTGAGGAAACAATGCTTGACGATACCGGGGGCGGCAGAGTTATAATAAATCGTGCCTGAAGAAATATGAGGAGTGGTATATGTCAAGAGAAGCAGAAAAACAAACGTTTGAAAACAGTGTCGGTCCGGATGGAAAACGGCCGGTGCCGCAGTTTCATCGGATTGCTTATATTCGGAATGATTTTCCTGAGAAATTCGGGATTCCGCGCCAGAGCGGACTTGTGGAGGAACTGGAGGCGCTGATTGTTTTTGTGCCGGAATACCGCCGCCCGGAGGCGCTTAAGGGACTGGAAGAGTACTCGCATATCTGGCTGCTCTGGGAGTTTTCCGAAGCGGAGCGCGGGGAGTGGTCTCCGACGGTGCGCCCTCCGAGACTGGGAGGCAACACACGGATGGGCGTGTTTGCAACCCGGTCCCCGTTCCGTCCGAATCCCATCGGGCTCTCCAGTGTGCGTCTGGAGCGGGTGGAGGAGCATCCGGAGTACGGCAAAGTGCTCCGGGTCCGGGGCGCGGATCTGATGGACGGGACGCCGATTCTGGACATCAAGCCCTATCTGCCCCATGTGGATAGTCACCCGGAGGCACGGGGAGGATTTGCCGGAAGATTTGAACATTACGGACTGCAGGTGGAGATTCCGGAAGCGCTGATGGACAGGGTTCCGGAACAGAAGCGGAAGGCTCTGAGAGGGATCCTTGCCAATGATCCCCGGCCTGCCTATCAGAAAGACCCTGAGAGAGTTTACGGGATGAGTTTTGCCGGGATGACCATACGGTTTCGGGTGTGCGGAGATCTTCTGACCGTATGTGAGATCCTCCCGTAGCCGTCCGGCTGATCAAAAAGTGTCCGTACCCGGTCTTTGGAACGGGACGGGAAAAGAAAAAGCATGTGACAGTTCAGCAGGGATGAACCGTTACAGAAGTATCTGCGCGAGGCCTGCACGCGGAGGGAAGAACGGGAGAAGGAGAAGAGATAGGAAATGAGCAATGTATTTACGCAGACGGTCGTATACCTGGCGCTGCTGTTTCTGGGATACGGCTTTAAACGGGCGGGAATTTTCAAGGTGGAGGACACGAAATTTCTGAAATCTGTGATCCTCTATATTACAATGCCGGCGACGGCGGTCAACGGTCTGAAGGATCTGGAACTTCAGCCGTCGTTCCTCTGGTGTTTTCTGATTGGATTTGTGACCTGTGCGGTCCTGCTGGCGGTTGGGATGGCCGCGTCGCGCAGAGGAGACGCAGATGAGAAACTCCAGTATCTGTTCAGTTTTAACAGTTTTAATGTGGGAAACTTTGCGATTCCCTTTCTGACCGGACTGATTTCGACGAACGGATTCGCCGCTCTCTGCCTGTTTGACATTGCGGTTGCAATTTTCCTGTATGGAGTGGATTATTCGCTGGCGGAAAGCAGGAAAGGAAACGGAGGCGGATTTTCAGCCAGCCTTCTTCTGAAGAAGATTTTCTGCTCCCCGGTCACGGACGCTTATCTGATTATGATCCTGCTGGCAGCTGTGCATCTCCGGCTTCCGGAGCCGGTGCTGAAACTTGCAAATGTGGCCGGGAATGCCAATGCATTTCTGGCGATGCTCAGCATCGGAATTCTGTTTGAGTGGAATCTGGACAGAAAGAACCGGAAAATGCTGCTGAAATTTTTCAGCCTGCGTTATCTGGTTCTGATCGCACTTGCCGTGGCGGTCGTATTTCTGGTGCCATTTCCCCGGGATATCCGGCAGGCGATCTGTGTGCTGATGATGGCGCCTGTGGCGAGTATTGCTCCGCTGCTGACAGAAAATGCCGGCGGCGACGGGGCGAAAGCCGCTCAGATCAATTCCATCGGTATTCTTCTTGGAATTGTGATGATGATGGTTATGTACGCTGTCGTGTAAAAAAGACAGCGGAAGCTTACTGTGTGGTGAATGCACAAACCAGGCTGAATAGTAAACTGTAATGTTAACAAATAAAAATAGATGGTTGACAATCAAAGGGAGATGTGCTACTCTCGTGACAGATACATCTGAAAGCGGGTTCTGCAGTGAAAGGCAGAGGAAAGCCTGAGTGAAAGAGCTTCCTCTCTGCCGGACGGCGCGGCAGATGGTTTGAGAGGAGGAAACAATGAGCACATCAACAATGGAGCAAAAGAAAAAATTTACAGTGACGGATCTTGTATACATTGCTGTCTTTGCGGCGATTATGGCGGTCTGTTCCTGGATTTCGATCCCGACCGCTGTGCCGTTTACCATGCAGACTTTCGCGGTGTTTATCGCATTTGTGGTTCTGGGAGGAAAGCGCGGCACAATGGCGGTTCTGGTCTACATCCTGATGGGAGCTGTGGGGCTTCCGGTGTTTGCCGGCTTTACCGGAGGGATCGGCGCGCTGGCAGGAACCAGCGGAGGTTATATTATCGGATTTCTGGGATCTGCGCTGGTGATGTGGGGAATGGAAAAGGTGGTCGGCAGAAAAACAATCCCGCAGTTTCTGGCGATGCTCGCCGGACTGATTGTCTGCTATGCGTTTGGAACGGTATGGTTTCTGGCGGTGTATCTGTCGTCCACCGGTCCGGTGGGACTTTTCACAGTGCTTGGCTGGTGCGTGGCGCCGTTCGTGGTTCCGGATGTGCTGAAGATTCTGCTGGCGCTGGCGCTGGGAAAAAGAATCCGCAGATATACGGGATACCGTCGGGGAATGTAAAAGAAAGAGGAATATTTGCCGGAGAGGAGAAGAACATGGAAATCAGAAGAGCACAGGAAAGAGATATGGAGGACATTGACCGGCTGCTGGTGCAGGTGAATATGGTTCATCACAGAGGGAGGCCGGATTTGTTTCGGGCAGGACAGAAGAAATACACGGACGATCAGCTGAGAGCGCTGATCCATGACGACTCCCGTCCGATTTTTGTGGCGGTAAACGACAGTCAGAAAGTTCTCGGCTACGCATTCTGCATCTTTCAGCAGCATCTGAACGACAATATTCTGACGGATATCAAAACCCTCTACATTGATGATCTCTGCGTGGACGAGCAGCTTCGCGGACAGCATATCGGAAAAGAACTCTATGAAGCTGTGCTGGCATTTGCGAGAGAGAGCGGATGCTACAATGTGACGCTGAATGTCTGGTCTTTGAACGAGCCGGCCATGAAATTTTATGAAAAATGCGGTCTGAAACCCCAGAAGGTTGGGATGGAGACCATTCTCTGAGTACGGAGAGTGTCCAAAGACGGACTTCTGAAATCTGAAAAACGGCCCGGAGCAAAGAAAAATCGCAGCAGTTCCCCCAGCTGAGCTGAACGGAACTGCTGCGATTTTTCTTATCGCTCAGGACCGTTTTCAAAACAGTTTCCTTCGACGGTCTGCAGAGCGGCGAACGGAAGTTCCAGACCTTCCTCCGTGCGGAGAATCTGTACGGACGGATCCACATTTGTCACCGTACAGCAGATCGTGTGGTATGTCCCGCCTTCTTTCCGGGAATCCGGCTGAAAATAAGTGACGGTCACCCGTGGGGATTCGTGAATATGGTCTGCCAGAAACCGGAGTTTCCTGCCCAGCTCCTCCTGCAGATCTTCTTCCAGCTCTGCACGGGTATCCGTGAACCGGGAAGTCTCGGCAATGATATCTCCGTAGCCGGTCAGTGCGGCGAACGGGGAGAACTGTGCCGCCCGGTCTGCGGCAGACATCTGCGGATGGGTGGAGGATACGTGGTGCGGCAGGTGAATAATATCATCGTAAGAGTCTTTCATGCCTTATGTCCTCCGATCTGCTGATTTCTTTCAATGGTGGTTGCGCCTTCCTGTAAATTTATCCCTTTCAGGATGGAGTTTTTTCCGTATTTTTTCTTGATTTCCAGCACGGCTTCCTGCATCTTCCGCTCTTTTTCCAGTTTTTTCTTTTCCTGTTCCCGCTGTCGTTCCAGCATTCTGTAATCAGTGAACAGATTCAGCTGCTCGTAAGTCTCCATCTGCCGGATCAGGGATTCTTCAGTCACATGATTTGCCGTCAGCGTGATTTTCCGTGCCAGCAGTTCCGGATTTACGATGTTCCGGAACAGTTCCATGACGGCGGCGGTGATCCGGGCGGAAGATGAGGTGGGTTCCGGGAGATTGATGGTTCCGTGGGCATGTTTGGGAACGTTTCGCCCGTAACGGTCGCGGACAATCTCTCCGTGATAACTGCGGTGGATATGGGAATCTTTGAGATTCTGAATATCATATCCCACCGTCAGCGTCAATTGCCGTGTCACAAGACGCTTTTCCACCAGGCTCAGCGCCAGAGAATCGGCCATCTCCTGTACCACCAGACGCGCTTTTTCAAAGGGATAGGGGCATTGCAGTACCTGGCCGGCGCCGACGCTGTTCGATTCCGGGCGGTATGCCTTAATGTCCGCGATGGTACAGGGCTCCCAACCCCAGGCGTGATCAATCAGCAGCTCGGCATTGACGCCGAACAGCCGGTACAGAAGCTCTTCGTTGTAGTACTCGCCGGCCTTGCCCACAGAACAACGGGCGATATCGCCCATTGTATAGAGCCCATGTTCTTCCAGCTTTTTTGCATAGCCCTGTCCGATGCGCCAGAAATCCGTCAGAGGACGGTGGCTCCAGAGAGAACGGCGGAACGACATCTCATCCAGACTGGCGATGCGTACACCGTTTTCGTCCGGCGGGATATGTTTGGCCTCAATGTCCATGGCGGTCTTACAGAGAAAAAGATTTGTCCCGATTCCGGCAGTGGCAGTGATTCCGGTGATGTTCAGCACATCCAGAAGAATTTTCCGCGCCAGTTCTTCCGGAGTGAGCGCATAGGTTTTCAGATAATTGGTTACATCCATGAAAACCTCGTCGATGCTGTAGACATGGATGTCCTCTGCGGCAATATACTTCAGGTAAATTTCATAGATTTTTGCACTGCATTTCATATAATGAGCCATCTGGGGAGGCGCGACCAGGTAATCCACGGCCAGATCCGGCCGGGCCTTCAGTTCCGGATCCTTCCAGGAAGTTCCGGAAAAGCGATGGGACGGCAGCTGCGCTTTTCGCTGTTCGTTTACCTGCTTTACTTTCTGAGCCACCTCAAACAGCCGGGACCGTCCGGAAATGCCATAGGATTTCAGAGACGGGGATACCGCGAGACAGATGGTTTTCTGTGTGCGGCTCAGATCGGCAACCACCAGATTTGTGGTCATGGGATCGAGGCCGCGCTCCATACATTCCACGGATGCGTAAAAAGATTTCAGATCAATGGCAATATAGGTTCTTTCCTTCATCAGTATCCGACTCCTGTTCCCGGGGGATTGAATTTGTCTGTGCTATTTATTTTACCCCATATGGACAGGAAATGCAAAGATTAACAAAACTTTAACATTTTTATGGTATGCTCAGAAAAATGTTTGTAATGGGTCAGCAGTCTGAGTATTACAGATGTTCAGAAACATGCGGAAATGCAGCAGTTCTCAACCGCATGTTCAACGGCGAATGGTGAGGAATGCTGAGAGATTTCAGTCAGGAGGAGCGGAAATGGTAAAAATTTTGGTGGTAGAGGACGACGGCAGCCTGAAGCGTCTGGTCTGCCGGCTGCTGTCGGACAACGGCTATCAGCCGTGTGGCTGTGCGGACGCGGAGGAAGCTTTTGACGCGATGGATCGGGAGCCGTTTGATATGGTTATCACGGATGTGATGATGCCGGGGATGGACGGATTTGAATTTGCCGATGCGATCCGGCAGCAGGACCGGGAGATCCCGATTCTGTTTATGACGGCGCTGGACGATATGACGTCCAAGCGAAAAGGATTCCGGATCGGAATCGACGATTATATGGTCAAGCCCATTGAGCTGGATGAGCTGCTGCTCCGTGTGGAAGCTCTGATGCGCAGAGCCGGGATTGTCAGTTCCAAGAGACTTTGCGTGGGCGGTCTTGTGATGGATTCAGAGGAACGTACCGCCTATCTGGACGGGGAGGAGGTTTCTCTGACGGTCCGGGAATTTGACATTCTGCACAAGCTGCTGTCCTATCCGAAGAAAACGTTTACCAGGGCTCAGCTCATGGACGAATTCTGGGGATATGAGACGGAATCCGATTCCCGTACCGTGGACGTCTATATCACCCGGCTGAGAAATAAATTCCGGGCCTGCACCTCCTTTGAGATTGTGACGGTGCATGGACTCGGCTATAAGGCGGTGCTCCATGAAGAAGGAAAGTAAAAAAGAGCAGCAGAAAGCCAGGGGAATCACACACAGTATTTTTTCGTGGAAAACCTATGGCCTGTTCCTGCTGCTGACCATGTTTGTCTGCAGCTGCTCTCTGCTGCTGTACGGCGGATTTCGCAATCAGTATCATGGCGGCCACGAAGAGATTCTGGTTCCGCTTCTGATGATCGGCAATATTATTTTTCTGACGTTTCTGGTCTGTCTGGCCGACGGAATCCGAAGGAAGCTGGTGATTGAGAAGCCTGTGAAAGAGATTCTGGAAGCGGTGGAACAGATTTCCAGAGGAAATTTCGGCTACCGCGCGCCGGTTCTGCACAGCGGAAAGAGGAGAAATGAATTTGATCTGATTCTGGAAGGAATCAATCAGATGGCGGAGGAGCTGGGAAATGTGGAGACGCTTCAGACGGATTTTATTTCCAACGTTTCTCATGAGCTTAAGACTCCTCTGGCTGTGATTCAGAATTATGCTTCCGTTCTGGGCAGCCGCGGGCTTGAGGAAGAACAGAGAAAAGAATACACCGTGACGATCGTGGACACCGCACGGCGGCTGTCCGGGCTGGTGACAAACATTCTGCGGCTGAACCGCCTGGAAAACCAGGAAATTTATCCCAAAGCCCAAAAGTATCCTCTGGGAGAGCAGCTGCGCTGCTGCATTCTTGCATTTGAGGAAAAATGGGAGGAGAAAGAACTGGAGGTGGAGGCAGATATCGAGGATCTGGATCTGTTCGGCGATGAAGAACTGCTGGAGATCGTGTGGAACAATCTGATTTCCAATGCGATAAAGTTTACCGGGCAGGGGGGAACCATCCGCGTATCCCTGCATCCGTCCGACGATTTTGCAGTGGTGCAGGTGGCGGACACCGGCTGCGGGATGGACGAGAAAACCGGACAGCATATTTTTGACAAGTTTTACCAGGGAGATACGTCTCACGCACAGGAAGGAAATGGTCTGGGGCTTGCGATGGTCCGCCGGGTAGTGGATATTGTGCAGGGAGATATCTCGGTGGAGAGCCGGCTGGGAAAAGGAACGGTTTTTACCGTGCGTATCCGCTTATAATGGAAGGAGAGAGACAATGGATCAGAAACAGAAGACAGAGGAGGGATTTTCTTACACCTACTCTGCAAAGGAAAACCAGGCGTTTCGCCGGGAGGTGGAGGAGATACAGGCAAGGTATGAGACGAAACATCCCGACGAGGACGCTCTGGAACAGCTGCGCAGACTTGACCGGAAAGCAAAAGGAGCCAGTACTGCGGTTTCTCTGACGCTGGGAATCGTCGGAATACTGGTTTTCGGGACAGGGATGAGTATATGTCTGGTGGGAAACCAGTATCTTCCGGGAGTTCTGGTGGGAATTCTTGGAATTCTGCTGATGGGAGCGGCATACCCTGCCAAACGGATTCTGGAGAAAAAAGGAAAAGAAAAATACGGCCCGAAGATCCTGGAACTCAGCAGAGATCTTCTGGAAAACAAACGATAAATTTAAGATTCCTGGCTGAACGGCGACAGAAGTAGCCTGCTTTTCCGGAGAATCGGCACCTTGCGAAAGGCCTGACGGCTTTCAGGGTGCCGGTTTTTTTGTTGTCATTTGGTTACAGTTCAGCCAGGTCTGTGCATTCACTGCACAGACCGTATGAAAACGCAGAGTCTGCGGGCATCCGGCCCACCGCGAAGCGATTTTCAATGGCCGGATGTCTGCAAAAAAGTCTTTACAAACGAAAATCTTCTGGTATAATCGTAAGAGTTAGTTGGAAATAACTCAGAGAAAACGGGGGACTGGAAATTGATGATAGAACAGTGATCGTTCCGCTGGCCGAAGCGTTGCTGAGAATACAGGGAAAGGAAGGAAACGCATTGAATATCGGGAATCTGGAAAAAAAGAGAAAGAAAGAGCAGGAAGTGGTGGAACTGATGATTCGTCTGTACTGCAGGGGAAACCACCGTTCTTCCGGGAAAGATCCCCTTTGCCCGGAATGTCAGGAGCTGCTGGAATATGCAAAAGCCCGCAGCGAGAGGTGTCCGTTTATGGAGAACAAGACGTTCTGCAGCAACTGTAAAGTACATTGCTATAAGCCTGAGATGCGGGAAAAAATCCGTGTGGTGATGAGATATTCCGGTCCGAGGATACTGTTGTACCGGCCGGGACTTGCTCTGTGGCATCTGATCAGCAGATAACAGCCGGACAGCAAAAAAGAAAAACGGAGGAAAAGAATGATTAAAACGAGACTGATCCGACTGCTTTCCCATGCGGGAAAGTATATTGTATATCATGTTCTTTGGCAGTGGCTGGCGCTGGTGTGCCAGATTGTCGTTGTGTTTTCCGTCGCAGGATTGCTGGAGAGTGCGGCGGCTGGGACGCTTCGGCAGCAGGACCTGCTTCGGACGGCAGCCGTGCTTGCTGCGGCTGTCCTGATTCGATTCGGCTGTGACAAAGGTGCGGCACATGCATCCTTTGCGGCCAGCGTGGATGTAAAACGCATATTGAGGGAGAAGATTTATGACAAACTGCTGCGCCTGGGCGCCTCGTACCGGGAACAGACAGCGACCTCGGAGGTGGTTCAGATGGCGGCCGAGGGAGTGGAACAGCTGGAGACCTATTTTGGAAGATATCTTCCCCAGCTGTTTTACAGCCTGCTGGCTCCGGTAACCCTGTTTGCTGTGCTGTCCTTTGTGAGTCTTAAGGCCAGCGTGATACTTCTGATCTGTGTTCCGCTGATCCCGGTTTCCATTGTTGCGGTTCAGAAATTTGCGAAAAAAATTCTGAACAGATACTGGGGAATCTATACCGGTCTCGGGGACAGCTTCCTGGAAAATCTGCAGGGACTCACGATGCTGAAGATTTATCAGGCGGACGGACAGAAAGCGCAGGAGATGGACCGGGAAGCCGAACAGTTCCGGAAGATCACGATGAAGGTGCTGACCATGCAGCTGAATTCCATCAGCGTGATGGATATTGTCGCTTACGGCGGCGCGGCGGCGGGGATGATCGTGGCGGTCGGCGAGTACCTGTCCGGCAGACTTACGTTTGCCGGCGCGCTGACGATGCTTCTGCTTGCCTCGGAATTTTTTATTCCCCTTCGCCTGCTGGGATCGTTTTTTCATATTGCAATGAATGGAATGGCTGCCAGCGACAAGATTTTCCGGCTTCTGGATCTGCCGGAACCGGAAAGAGGAGTGAAGGCGACGGAAGGAGCGCAGCTGAAGGTGATGTTTGAGAACGTAGGATTTTCTTACGAGGAGAACAGGGAGATCCTGAAACATGTATCCCTGGAACTCCCTGCCGGATCGCTGGTCTCTCTGGTGGGAGAATCCGGATGCGGCAAGAGTACGGTTGCCGCGGTACTGACAGGAAGAAACAGAGGGTATCAGGGAAGCGTCTGTCTTGGCGGCGTTGAGCTGTCGGAGATTTCCGAGGCGGCGCTGATGCGTTCCGTGACCCGGGTGGCGCATAACAGTTACCTGTTCAAGGGAACGGTGGAGGAGAATCTTCGGATGGGCTGTCCGGATGCCGGACGGGAAGAAATGATTGCTGTGCTGAAAAAGGTGAATCTCTGGGGCTTCCTGCAGGAACAGGAGGGACTGGAGACGAGGCTTCAGGAGCGGGGCAGCAACCTTTCGAGCGGACAGTGCCAGCGTCTGGCGCTTGCCCGGGCGCTGCTTCATGATACGCCGGTTTATATCTTTGACGAGGCTACCTCCAACATCGATGTGGAGAGCGAGGAGATGATCATGGAGGTGATCCGGGATCTGGCGAAGACCAGAACCGTACTTCTGATCTCCCACCGGCTGGCCAATGTGGTGACGTCCGGGTGCATTTATATGATGGTCAGAGGAGAAATCGTGGAATCCGGTACCCACGAAGAGCTGATGAGCCGGAACGGAAAATACCGGAAGCTGTTTGACAGCCAGCGTCAGCTGGAGGATTACGGAAGCAGAAAGAGAGCGGAGCAGGACGGAAACCGTGGCCGGCAGGACAGCGCCGCTCCGGGAGCAGAAAGGAGGAAAGCGGAATGAAGAGAAGAAACGGAATTCAGATTATGGGAAGTCTGATCGGCCTGGTACGGCCGCTGATTCATATCATGGCAGCTGCCGTTGTGATGGGAGTGATTGGATATCTGTGTGCGATTTTTCTGACGATTCTTGCGGGAAGCGTACTGGTGCGGGAACTGCTGTCCCGGTCGGGCGCGGTTCTGCAGGACGGTTTCCTGTACGCTTTTTCCTATAAAGAAATTCTTGCGGCACTGGTGATCCTTGCGGTCCTGCGGGGTGTGCTCCACTATATCGAGCAGTACTGCAATCACTTTATTGCCTTTAAGCTCCTGGCGATGATCCGGCATAAGGTGTTCGCGGCGCTGCGGAAACTCTGCCCGGCGAAGCTGGAAGGGAGAGACAGGGGCAACCTGATTTCAATTATCACGACAGATATTGAACTTCTGGAAGTCTTTTATGCCCATACGATTTCGCCTGTCGCAATCGCAGTCCTCACATCCCTGGCAATGGTATGCTTTATCGGAAGCTATCATCCGCTTCCGGGGATTCTGGCGCTGGCGGCCTACCTGATTGTGGGAGCGGCGCTTCCCCTGTGGAACGGAAAACGCGGCGGGACAAAAGGAATGGAATTCCGTATGGAATTCGGAGATCTGAACAGCTTTGTGCTGGATTCTCTGCGAGGTCTGGATGAGACCATTCAATATGGCCAGGGAGAGCAGCGAAAAGAACAGATGAGCCGCCGTTCCCGCAGCCTGGGAGAACTGCAGAAAGATCTGAGCAAAATGGAAGCCTCCCAGAGAGCGCTGACGAATCTTGTGATTCTGGTCTCTTCTTTTGCAATGCTGTTTCTGGCGCTGCATCTGTACCGGAGCGGACAGACCGGTTTTGACACAGTGGTGATCTGCACGATTGCGATGATGGGCTCCTTCGGGCCGGTGGTGGCGCTTTCCAGTCTTTCCAACAACCTGAATCAGACACTGGCCAGCGGCGAGCGTGTCCTCTCGATTCTGGAGGAGGAGCCGCAGGTCCGCGAGGTGGAGGACGGAGTCTGCACGGAATTTTCAGGGGCTTCCTGCAGACATGTGGATTTTGCCTACGGGGAGGAAACGATTCTGAGAGACTATTCCATTGGATTTCAGCCAGGGCAGATTGCCGGCATTCACGGAAGCAGCGGATCCGGGAAATCCACGCTCCTGAAGCTGCTGATGCGGTTCTGGGACGTGCAGGGAGGCGCCGTGAAGATTTCGGGAGAGAATATCCGGAAGATCTGTACCGGGAACCTGCGGGATATGGAGTCCTACGTCACGCAGGAAACGTATCTTTTCCATGACTCCATTGCAAACAACATTGCGGTGGGAAGACCGGGCGCATCCAGGGAGGAGATTATGGAGGCGGCAAAAAAGGCGTCGATTCATGATTTTATTCTTTCTCTGCCGGACGGATATGATACAAAGGTGGGGGAACTGGGAGATACGCTTTCCGGGGGAGAGCGCCAGAGAATCGGAATCGCCCGGGCATTTCTTCACGATGCGCCGTTTCTGCTGCTGGACGAGCCTACCAGTAATCTGGATTCTCTCAATGAGGGGATCATTCTGCGGTCGCTGAATGAGACATGCCGGGAAAAGACGGTTGTGCTGGTCTCTCATCGGGCATCCACGATGGGCATCGCAGATGTGGTTTATGAGATGGAAAACGGAAGGATTTCATAACAAAGAGTTCCGCTCGCGGAACTCTCGCGCCGAGAGCGGTCGCTTTGGCGACAGATTTCTGCTTCGCGCGAGTGCGCACCCGCGGAGCGTTTTCATATAACAGGAAATGCAGTTTCCTGTTATATTCGTTTCGCCATAGGCCGGATACTTGCGGACTCTGCGTTATGATTTCAGACGCTTTCCGGCAGAACTGCCGAAAAATCAGTGGGAATTTTGTAGGTTTTCACAAAATTCCCATTTTTGCATTCTCGGGATTGACATAGTTTAAGAAATAAACTATTCTGTAGAAAACCTGTTGGTTTAACGTTAAATATAAAAGAAAGGCTGGAAAGAAAGTCAGGAAGGAGGAAACAATGAAAGTGAAAAATCCGCTTCTGTGTGTGGATATGCCGGACCCGGATCTTCTCCGGGTGGGAGACGTCTGGTATATGGTCTCCACAACCATGTTTTATCTGCCGGGGGGACCGGTTTTGCGGTCGGAAGACCTGTGTCACTGGGAAATTGTCTCTTATATTTTTGAGGAACTGGAGGACAACGAAGCCTATCGACTGCAGAATGGGAAGAACGCCTACGGATGCGGTCAGTGGGCGACCAGCCTCACCTGGAAGGATGGCTGGTATCATGCCTGCTTTGTGTGCAACGATCTGAACCGGACGTATTTCTGCCGCACGAGAGAGGTCGAACAGAGCGGATGGGAGAAAACCTGGGTGGAGGGAATCTATCATGATATGTCCTTTCTGTTCTGGGAAGGACGATCGTGGATCGTTTACGGAAACGGGGAACTCCGGATTGCAGAGCTGCAGGAGGATCTGATGGGGGTGAAGCAGGGAACAGACCGGCTGCTTCTTGAAACCCCGTCGGAGGGATTGAGGCTGCGCTGTGAGGGATGCAGAGCTTATGTGAGAAACGGTTATTTGTATCTTCTGCTGATCGACTGGCCAGAGGAGGGCGTCGACGGTGGAAGAAGGAGAGAAATCTGTTATCGGAGCAGGAGCCTGGACGGACCATTCGAACGCCGGGTGCTGCTGAACGACGATGCCGGACGCCGGGGCTGTGGAGTCGCCCAGGGAGCCCTGACCGATACCCCATCCGGTGAATGGTACGCGATGATGTTTCAGGACCGGGGAGCGGTCGGACGGATCCCGTATCTGATGCCGGTGCGGTGGGAGGACGACTGGCCGGTGCTTGGGGAAAACGGAAAAGTACCTCTGGAGTGGGAGATGCCTTCCGGAAAAGATGCGGGAAAGAGGGACGGTGGAAGTGTGGAGGAGCTGGTAATTTCAGACAGCTTTGACCATTCGGAAAACCGACTGGCGCTGCAGTGGCAGTGGAATCACAGTGCAGATCCGGAAGCATGGTCTTTTACAGAGCGGCCCGGCTGTCTGCGGATAAAAAATCTTCAGACGGCGTCCGGCCTTCTGGATGCAAGAAACACACTGACCCAGAGAACCGGGGAACCTTTTTCTGCGTTTGCGGTGAAACTGGACGGTTCCGGCCTGAAAGACGGAGACTTTGCGGGAATGTGCGCGCTGCAGGGATTTTACGGACAGATCGGTCTGGCGAAGGAGAACGGCATCTGGTATCTGCAGACTGTCGTGAAGGATGCCGACGGTTCTGTGCGCTGCGAGCGAATCCCAGCAGAGGAAAAACGGATCTGGCTGAAAACAGAGTTTTACTATTCGGAACAGAGAGAGGAAGCGTTCTTCTTTTTCAGCAGCGATGGGGAAAACTGGACGCCGTTTGGAAACCCTGTGAAACTGAAATTCACACTGGATATTTTTATGGGATGCCGGGTCGGTCTGTTCAGCTACGGAACGGTTCAGACCGGCGGATTTGCCGATTTCAGAGAATTCAGGCGGATCTGCGGCGGATGATTTCCGGATGACTTCCCGTGCTGCCTGTGCCTGCAGAGAGGCTGCAGCGGTACGGGAGAAGGCAATTGCCGTTCAGACGGCGGAACGGACACTGAATGAAAAGAGAAAAAGGGGAAAAAGGCAAATGGAAAAAAAGAGATACAAGATAGAAGAGGGCGCTGAGCTCCCGTTTCAGAATCATGTGGATTTCTGCATCGGTACCGGGCGCATGGGACTGGCGCTGCAGCGGGAATACCAGGAACAGTTGGCTCTGGTACAGGAGGAGATCGGTTTTCAGCACATCCGGGGCCATGGGCTGTTCTGTGACGACATGGCGATCTATCAGGAACTGATCAGGGAGGATGGAACGGTTCGCGCGGAATACAACTTCACTTATCTGGATCTGGTGATGGACAGTTATCGGCGGCTGGGGCTGAAACCATTTCTGGAGCTGGGATTTATGCCGGAGAAACTGGCCAGCGGAACCCAGACGGTCTTTTACTGGAAGGGAAATGTGACGCCGCCGAAGGACTATGACGGGTGGTGCGCGCTTGTACAGGCAACGCTGCGACATCTGATGGAGAGATACGGCGTCGGAGAGGTGGTCACATGGCCGGTAGAGGTGTGGAATGAACCGAATCTGCCCGGATTCTGGAAGGACGCGGATATGCAGGAGTATTTTCACCTGTTTGAGCGGACATTTGCCGCGGTAAAAGAAGTGGACGGGCGGTTCCGGGTCGGCGGGCCGGCAGTCTGCGGCGGAACGGATGAAATCTGGATCCGGGCGTTTCTGGAGTTCTGCAGGGACAGAAAGATCCCGGTGGATTTTGTCACAAGACATCATTATACGACGGAGGTGCCGGAGGAGTCCGGACACTATGGCTATATGAAACTGATGAGACCGGAGGATGGATTTGCCAATCTCCGGACGACCAGGGAGATTATCGACAGTTTTGAGGAATATCGTGGACTGGAGATTCATATCACAGAGTTCAATACCTCTTATATCCCGAATGCGCCGATTCATGACACCAACCGGAACGCTGCCTATATCGCTCATCAGCTTTCAAGGCTGGGAGAGTTCGGGGAATCCTATTCTTACTGGACCTTCGGAGATATATTTGAGGAAAAGGGAGTACCGTTTACGCCGTTTCACGGAGGGTTCGGCCTGGTGGCCAACGGATGCATTCCGAAACCTACGTTCTGGGTATTTCAGTTTTTCAAGCAGCTGAAGGGAACCTGTGTGCACCGGTCAGAGGAAGCGGTGATCGTAAAGACAGAAGAGGGAACTTACCGGGGAATCGCCTGGCTGGAGAGTCTGGAGCGAAGCGGGAAAGAGCTGGAACTTTGCTTTGAACTGCCTGCGGACAGAGAGAGCTACAGTGTGCTGACAAGGACCGTGGATGAGGAAACCTGCAATCCCCTTGCTCTGTGGCATGGAATGGGAGAACCCGCCAGCCTGAGCGACAGGCAGAAAAAGCTTCTCCGGGAAGCGGCGGTGCCTGCCGTGCATGCGGAAATGCAGGCGGCGGAAGACGGAATGCTTCTGCTGTCCATCCGCCTGAAAGAATATGGTGTGATCTGGTTTGAGGCATCCCCGGCCAGACTGTGTCCGGACCGGGGATACGACTATGAGAGAGTGATATAATGTTCAGAAATATTTAATGTGTTTTTCCTTCGGAATCGTCTGTACCGGCGTCGGACGGTTCCGGCGCTTCGGCGGTCTGACCGGAGGGAGCAGCAGAGCTTCCCCCGGCATGGGCCGCCTTTTTTTCGGCCCGGCGCACGTCATCGCTGATCAGCTGATAAACTGCGGCAGCCAGTGGAACGCCCACCAGCATGCCGGGGATGCCGGCCAGTCCGCCGCCGATGGTGACGGCTGCGATCACCCAGATGCCAGGGAGACCGATGGAGGAGCCGACTGTTTTCGGATAGATCAGGTTGCCTTCCAGCTGCTGCAGGACAATGATAAAGACCAGAAATCCCAATGCCTGGAGAGGACTTTCCGTGAAGATCATAAACGCACCGACAGCTGCGCCCAGATACGCGCCGAGAATCGGAATCAGCGCGGTGGCGGCAATGGTAGCGCCCACCATCAGGGCATAGGGGAAACGGAAGATCCACATACCGACAGTACAGAGGACGCCGAGAATCAGCGCCTCCAGGCACTGGCCGATGATGAAATTCTGAAATTTCACGTTTAAAATTTTCAGCACATATCCAAGCCGGAACGTAAACGCAGATCCCATGTATCGCCGGCAGAGCCTTTTCAGCTGACGGATGAGCTTTTCCTTTCCGAACAGCAGGTAGAGGGCGAAGATCACTGCAAATACAGTATCCATCGCGATGCCGGCCAGAGAGCCGAAGACGCTGACTGCAGATCCGAGAATTCCGGTGACTCCCTGGAGAACGAGATTTATCACCCGCTGTACTGTTTCGCGGATATCCAGTTCCTGCCCGAGGTACTGACTGATGAAAGAAGGAAGCGCATCCGGATTTTCCGTCAGCCAGGTCTGCGCCTGCTGAAGATAACCGATCGCCTCCTGGATAATCAGAGCAAGAGCGTTGATCAGTTCCGGGATTACCATCCGGATAATAAAAGCCGCCGCAAGAAGAATCAGAATGACGGACAGAAGCAGGCAGACCGGCCGGCGGCTTTTGCGGATGTATTTATTTTCACTGTTTGGAAAATAATGTTTTTCAAACTTTTTCATCGGGATGTTCAGCGTAAATGCGATTGCTGCTCCCGCAAGCAGGGGAAGGATGACTCCCCAGAGTTTTCCCAGCGCGGCGATCAGAATATCGAAATATCGTATCCCGAGGATCAGCAGCGCGGCGAGAACGAAAATCTGCAGGATGCGTGGTTCCGGTTTTTTGGGTTTCATAATATTCCTCCCATCAGGTAAAGTCTGGAACCATTATAGCCTATTACAGAAGGAAACACAAGGAAGCAATTCAAAGACGCCGCAGGCATGATACATTCATACGGTCTGTGCAGTGAATGTGCAGACCTGACGGAACTGTGATTATAGCAGTTCAGCTGGCGGTGATATATTTACAGAAATCTTACAATGTTCAGAAAATAATTCCGGGTGCATTCCTTTTATGATAGAATAAGGAAAACAATGTTTTTCCGGCGGCGGAGAAACGGTCGAAGGAGGAGTGTATATGAAATACCGGAAATTGCCGGGAAACTGACGGTCAGGGCGAACGCCTGTATCCAGTGCGGACACTGCGAGCGGCGATGTCTGTTCCAGGTAAAGCAGATGCAGAGAATGCAGACGATCCGGGGAAGCATTCCGCTCCGAACAGGAAAAGAAAAAATGCAGAAAAGGGAGCTGAGAGATGAGCACAGAGGGAAAAGTGAGTTCCGGACAGAAGGAAAAGCTGCGGACGCTGCTGCAGGCGGCAGCGTCCGCCAGCGATATGGATCAGGGACGTCAGGAAACTTCCGGTTTTCTGTATCAGGAATTTTCTCTTGAGACACAGAGAGGACGGAACTTTTACGCAGAACTGGAGGATTCCGTTCTTCTGGAACTGCTGCGGGAGAGAGCCGGGGAGCTGGATCATTCCCCGTCTCAGAAGGAAGTATTCTGGGTGCTGAGGGAATATATCCGGAAAAGATTCCGCAGATGGCCTTATGCGCTGGAAGCGGCCGGACTGAAACGGTCTTCCGGTTCTGGCGGCAGATCCTGGAGCGAGATGGAGGAGGAAAAGAAGAGGTACCGGGTTCTGATGGGAATGCTCCGGCAGAAGGCAAAGGAGCTGTGCCGGATTCCCCATCCTTCGGACGTGCCGGAACTGTGTGCGGAACTGAGAAAATATGAGAAGGACTGGAGCGTTATCGTGCAGGCCGCCGGTCTGGATGCGGAGTTTTTCGGGAAGAACGCGGTCTATCTGGTGGAGAATCTGGATGAGACGTCCGAAAGGTATCTCCGGGAGATCCGGAGAAAGGCGGAGGAGACAGGAAGACCTCCGAGAAAGAGCGAGGTACCCCGGGAAGTGCAGGAAACGCTGATTGCAAGCTGTAAAAGCTGGAGAAACGCTCTGTACCAGGTGGGACTGGAGCCGGTGGCGAGAATCCGACCGTTTTCTTCCACGCATATTGATTACCGGCAGGTGTCCGGCTCCCGGAATCACAGCCAGGCGCTGTATGACTGTTGCTATCTCCTGGTAAATCCCGATGAGACGACAGTTAGAGATCTGCAGAAACTGCAGGAAATCCGTGAAGCGCTGGGAAGAGATCCTGAAAAGAAGGAGGTCCCGAAGGAACTGTGGAAACGGCTTCAGAAAGTCTGCGGTTCCTGGACGAACGTGTTGTATCAGTTAAAACACAGACCTGGCTGAACGGCAACAGAGATGTATATAACAGTTCCGCCTGCTGAACGATTACCTTGCAATTTTCTCTTGACAAACTATTCTCTGTCCACTAATATGTACTCATAATGTGCGCGACACAAAAACAAAAGTATGTCCAGGAGGAACAAAATATGTATTCATTAGAGGAAGTAAGGGCAGTCGACCCGGAAATTGCGGATCTGATTGTCAAGGAGCAGGAGCGCCAGAACAGCCACATCGAACTGATCGCGTCCGAAAACTGGGTGTCCAAAGCTGTAATGGCGGCGATGGGAAGCGTGCTGACTAATAAATATGCGGAAGGATATCCGGGAAAGCGTTATTACGGCGGATGCCAGTGGGTGGATGAAGTGGAGACACTTGCCATCGAGCGTGCAAAGAAAATTTTTGGCTGCACGTACGCAAATGTTCAGCCCCATTCCGGCGCCCAGGCAAATATGGCAGTCTTTTTTGCACTGCTGCAGCCGGGAGACACGGTGATGGGAATGAATCTGGCCCATGGCGGGCATCTGACCCATGGAAGTCCGGCAAATATGTCCGGCGCATATTTCAGAATTGTTCCTTATGGAGTGAATGAAGACGGTGTGATCGATTATGACGAAGTGGAGCGTCTGGCGAAAGAAAGCCGGCCGAAACTGATTGTGGCCGGAGCCAGCGCCTATGCGAGAATCATTGATTTCAAACGCTTTCGCGAGATTGCCGATGAGGTAGGCGCTTACCTGATGGTAGATATGGCGCATATTGCAGGTCTGGTGGCGTCCGGACAGCATCCGAGTCCGATTCCCTATGCCCATGTGACGACGACCACGACACATAAGACACTGCGCGGCCCCAGAGGCGGCCTGATCCTTTCCAGCGAGGAATTTGCAAAAGAACACAAGCTGAACAAGGCGGTTTTCCCGGGCATCCAGGGCGGTCCGCTGATGCATGTGATCGCGGCAAAGGCAGTGTGCTTCAAAGAAGTACTCGGCGACGAGTTTAAGGAATATGGAAAGAATGTCGTTGAAAATGCGCAGGCGCTCTGCGCGGGGCTTATGAAACGAGGCGTCCGGATCGTATCCGGAGGGACGGACAATCACCTGATGCTGGTAGATCTGGCGGCGATGGGGAAAACCGGAAAAGAGGTAGAGCTTCTGCTTGACAGCGTAAATATCACAGCAAATAAAAATGCGATCCCCAACGATCCGCAGTCTCCGTTTGTGACCAGCGGTCTGCGTCTTGGCACCCCGGCGGTGACGGCGCGGGGAATGAAGACGGAAGACATGGATGTGATTGCCGAGGCCATCGCTCTGATGCTGGAAGACGCGGAGAACAACAGAGAAAGAGCGCTGGAGCTTGTGAAAAGCCTGACGGACAAATATCCGCTGAACGACTGAAAAAGAAACTCAGATTTGATTTCCGCGAGCAACGAGCCAGGCGGAGGTGCCTGTATGTCCATCTGGCAGTGCTGTGTTTTTGACTTGCCGCTGTGTCGGTCAGAGGTCTTTTACCATCTGAATATGGGGACAGAATTCATCGAGATAGGACTCACCGACACAGCGGTAACCGTTTTTCTGATAAAAAGGAACCGCCTGTTCCTGGGCGGAGAGCAGAATTCTGCGGCCGCCTCTTCTTTGGATTTCCAGATCCAGAGTATGCATAATATAGCTTCCAAGATGACGGCCCCGGAATTTTTTGCGCACGGCAATTCTTCCGGCGACAAAGACGCCTTCCTCAGTATCCTGATAAAACCGGCATACGGCTGCCGGGATGTCTTTCTCATAAAAAACAATATGTTCTGCCGTGCGGTCCGTCTCATCAAATTCATTGGAAAATCCCTGTTCCTCCACAAAAACTTCTCTGCGGATGTCCTCCGCGTCCCTGGTGAGCGCTGAAATTCTGTATTCCATGAAAAAATCCTCCTGCTTTATTTTCAGAATGATACGGTTCAGGATTTCCTGAAAGATAATATAAAGCGGCAGTTCCGCTGTCTGAACTGTTATAACACAGAAAGTGAAAAAAGACAACGGTTTGACAGGAAAACAGAGCTTGTATTACAATAGGAGAACCACCCGCATTGTTGCGGCAGAAAAGTATGTGAGGAGGGATTTGAATGAAACTGATCTGGAACAGGTTCCGCGATGCGGCGGGCAGATTTCCGAAACAGTTCACAGTCTCCATGCTGCTGGCATTGCTGCTGGCGCTGATGAACGCGCTGGTTCCGTGGGGGCTGCGGCAGTATCTGCAGAAAGTGACGGATGAAAACACTTACCAGGTGATTCTTGCAGGAATTGTGTGCTTTGCGGTGTATTTTCTGATCAGAATCCTGGTAACGATCAGCTGGACGATTTCGCTGGACCGGTTCGGAGGCAGGTATATTGAGAGTGTGACGCTGTCTCTGGAGCGTGCCATGGCAGAAACTTCTTATGATCAGATCGAGCGGATGCAGCCGGGGGTGCTGCGGAATATCATGTATACCGATGTGCTGAATATTTTCCGCACAGTGGGAAATTTTGTTCCGTCCTCCCTTGGAGCGCTGGCAGTGATGGCAGCTTCTCTGGTCATTTCTTTTCTCTATGAAGTGAAGATGACTCTGTTTATCTGCGCCTCCATCCTGATCGGGCTGCTGCTCTCCTGGTGCAGCAGAAAAGTGCTGACCCATACGGCGGGACAGACCAATGCCATGCTGAAGAAGCATGATCAGTGGTGTACGCAGTTTGTGGATATGCTGCCGCAGATCCAGCAGAATCCTGTTCTGGAATACTACACGGAACGTACCTCGGAGAACCTGCATCGCTTTATCGACACCTCGATCCATGAGGATAGGAAAACGGTGTTCTGGACAGGGTTGGTAAACGGATACAACTCTCTGTTTTCTATTTTGCTTTCCGCTGTGCTTGCGATTCCTGTGGCGGGCAATTCTGTCTCAAATCTGGTATTTTTCACAATGATTTCCAACCTGGTTCTGGAGCAGGCGCAGACGGTGGAACAGGATTTTCAGCTGATTGTGAAAAACCTGGTAAGCTTTCGCAATGTGGAACGGGTGATGAATCTTCCGCGGACGGGAGGAGACGCGCCGGTTCCGGATATCCGTCAGGTGAGCTTTGACCATGTTTCCTTTTCCTACACGGGACAGGTCAAAGCGGCGGACGATATCTGCTGCAGATTCGTCAGCGGCGATGCAGTGCTGCTGAAGGGAGGAAACGGCAGCGGAAAATCTACGTTTCTTAAACTTCTCACCGGCGCATACGTTCCGTCGGAGGGAACCATATGGATCAATGACCGGCCGCTTTCCGATTACCGGCGCGCGGACCTCAACCGGAAAATTCTGTATATCAGCCAGGAAGAAAAATGCCTGGATGAAACCTTCCGCACGTATCTGGAACTTGTGACGGCGGAGCATATTCCGGAGGAACGCTTCCGGGACCTGCTGCGCTTTGTGGAGCTGCCGGACGACGATCGGAAAATCAGCGGAAACGGCGCTTCCCTGTCCGTGGGACAGAGAAAAAAGCTTCTTGCAATGAAACTTTTTCTCCGCTTCCGTGAGGCGGATCTGATTATTCTGGACGAGCTTACTGCCGGACTGGACGCAAGGACGACAGAGAAGGTTTACGGAGAACTGTTTCAGCTGGCCAGGGAGCAGGGAAAGATTCTGCTTCTTGTGGACCATAATCCGCCGGATCTTCTGCATTTTACCGGTACGCTGGAATTTCAGGAAGGAAAACTGACGGCAAAGACAACCGGCGGGAATGCCGGTTAAGCGGGAAAATGGAGGAAGGGCCGATGCTCTGCACCGACCCTGTGAAAAAGAAGATTTATAAAAAAGTTAGGTGTTTATTAGGCGAGGACAAACAACCAGACATCCGAAGATGAATCATTGCCGCCCTCTTGTTTACATGGTTCAGTATACGGGAGAAATGTGTGCAAAGTGTGTACAGACCTTAAAGGTTTTATAAAGAGAATCTGAAAGTTTTCATAACTGTTCCACCGTTTTTCCTGTCGAAACGACAGAAGTGCTTGCAAATAAGCAGAAAAAAAGATACAATAATAGGAAATCAAAAAGAAAGCACGGAGGGTTTCTATTCATGGAACTGTTGAAAGAGAGAATCCGAAAGGACGGAAAAGTCAAGGAAGGGAATGTACTGAAAGTAGACAGCTTTCTGAATCATCAGATGGATATTCACCTGTTTCAGGAAATCGGAAAGGAATTTCAGAAACGTTTTCAGGGCGAGGAGATCAACAAAATCCTCACGATAGAGGCGTCGGGAATCGGTATTGCCTGTATTGTCGCAGAGTCCTTTGACGTGCCTGTGGTTTTTGCAAAAAAGACCCAGACGAAAAATATTGCCGGAGATACCTGGACGACGAAGGTGGAGTCCTTTACCCATGGAAGGGTATACGACATTATCGTATCCAAAGAGTTTCTCGGAAAAGGAGATAAGGTACTGATTATCGATGACTTTATGGCAAACGGAAAAGCCCTGGAAGGTCTTTCGGATCTGGTGACAATGTCCGGAGCCGAACTGGTGGGAGCCGGCATTGTGATTGAAAAGGGATTTCAGCCGGGGGGAGACGAGCTCCGCCGCAGGGGAATCCATGTAGAATCTCTTGCAATCATTGAATCCATGGATGACAAAACCGGAGAGATCGTTTTCCGGGAAGAATGACTGGAAAACCCGTTGCATACAGAACAGATGATATGATGTGGTTCGCATGAAAACATAGCGCCTGTGGGCGTTCCGATGGAAGAAAAACAGCAGAAACCGGGGAGGCGCCGGAGAAATTTATCCGGCGCCTCCCCGGTTTCTGCGCCCTGATACGTTTTTCCTTTCCGGACGGGTATCAGGCTGCAGACCGTTGAACGTACCAGGGAGAAATCAGAAATGCAGAAAAAGCCACCTCAAGAGAAATCAAGCCATCTCAGGAGACGTATAAGGGGCAAGTTCCAGACGTACAAAATATCCCCGGTCATGATGACAGCTGGGGCAGACCTCAGGAACAGTTGTTCCCCGATAGATATGGCCGCAGGCCAGACACATCCATGAGGTCTCCACATCGGAGACAAACAGCTTTTTCTGTTCCAGAAGATCTGCAAACAGACCGAAACGCTCTCCGTGGATTTTTTCCACTGCACCGACCATATGGAAGGAAGAGGCAACCGCCTGGAATCCCTCCTGGCGGGCAGTCTCCTCAAACGACTTATAGACGTCGTCATGTTCCTCAAACTCATTGTGCTGCGCACTGCGAAGAAGCTGCGCCACATCATTGGACAGATCTACCGGATAGGTTCCGTCGATGGCAATTGTGGTTCCCGCCAGCGAGGCAAGATGGTTGTAAAAAATCTCCGCATGTTCCCGCTCCTGATCTGCTGTGAAGCGGAAGACTGCCTCCACAACGGCAAGGCCGTTCTTTTTTGCGCAGGAAGCCGCGATTGTATAGCGGTTCCGCGCCTGGCTCTCTCCTGCAAACGCCCGCATCAAATTCTCTCTTGTTTTGCTTGTACTGAAATCTGTTGCCATAGTCACAAATCCTTTCTATATATGGAATACTGCCGCAATGCCGCCGGCCCTGGCCGGGTTTTGTCCTGTCCGGACGTTTTATCCCCGGCTCATTCATCCGCCGGCAGGCACCCGCTGTATCTAATATTCCCCTGAATTTCCAGAATATGCAAAAACTCCGGATATTTCTGTATCTTGCAGACCATAGTTCAGCCAGGTCTGCGCATCCGCCGCACAGAAGGTATGAAAACGCAGAGCCTGCAGGCATCGTTTGCTTTCTCTCCGATTTTGACACAGGAATCTCCGTATGGTACAATGATACCAGCGATTTCCATATGGAATTACGCGGCGCACCGCACACATTTTGTAACGGTTCGGAAAGAATGAACGGTTACCATTTTTCAGAGGAAGAGAGGAAGAACATATGACAGAGGTAACGCTGGGAAAAACCGGAATCACAGTCAACAAAAACGGCTTCGGAGCCCTTCCGATTCAGAGGATTAGCAAAGACGACGCCGTAAAACTTCTGCGCAGAGCCTATGAGGGCGGCATTCATTTTTTTGATACCGCAAGGGCTTACACAGACAGCGAAGAAAAGGTGGGAGCGGCGTTCTCTCATATGAGGGACAAGGTTTACATTTCCACCAAGACGGCGGCACAGAACGCAGAGCAGTTCTGGAAGGATCTGGAAACCAGCCTGACGAAGCTGAACACCGACTATATCGACCTGTATCAGTTCCATAATCCCGCATTCTGTCCAAAGCCGGACGACGGGACAGGCTTGTATGAGGCGATGCTGGAGGCAAAAAAGCAGGGAAAAATCCGTCACATCGGAATTACCAATCACAGGCTGAAAGTTGCAGATGAAATCCTGGAATCCGGGCTCTATGAGACGCTGCAGTTCCCGTTCTGTTATCTGGCAACGGAACAGGATCTGAAGATTGTGGAGAAGTGCAGAGAAAAAGGAATGGGATTTCTGGCGATGAAAGCTTTGTCCGGCGGATTGATCACCAATTCTGCCGCGGCATATGTATATCTGGATCAGTTCGACCATGTGCTTCCGATCTGGGGCGTACAGAGAGAAAAGGAGCTGGACGAATTTCTGGAGTATGTAGTCTGTCCTCCGAAAATGACTCCGGAGCTGGAAGCGCTGATCGAGAAAGACAAAAAAGAGCTGTCCGGAAATTTCTGCCGCGGCTGCGGATACTGTATGCCGTGTCCGGCGGGAATTGAGATCAATACCTGCGCGCGTATGAGCCTGCTGATCCGCCGTGCGCCTTCCGCTGCCCAGCTTACGCCTCAGGCTCAGGAAATGATGAAAAAAATCGAGGGATGCCTCCACTGCGGAGCATGTATGAAGAAATGTCCGTATGGGCTGAATACGCCGAAGCTTCTGGAAGATAATTACAGAGATTATAAGGAAATTCTGGCGGGCAAGGAAATCTAAACGGAAAAAATGCTCGTGTCAACTGGCGAATTGGATAGATTGTAAGAGAATTCTTATTAATTTTGCTGAAAAAATTAAGAAAAGTGAAAATGTCGGGAAAAGAATTGACAGGAATTTATAAAATGTTTATAATTAGTACAGTTAAAAGGGAGTAGCTGCCATTTTAGATGTTTTTTCCTGCGTCATACCGGTTGGAAGGCGGAAGTGTGTATTTGAAATTGCAGGAATGGGCTTTCAAATACGTTCTGCACTGCAATCCGCAGAAAATTGAAACAGCGAGACTTTTCGTGCAGTTCGAGCGTTAAAGCCGCTGCACAAAAGTCTCTTTTTTCATAAGAGAATACCTGCGATTACCGTTCCGGCGGGAAGCCCGACGTGGGACAGGCGGGAAAAAGTATACAGCTGCAGTTCTTTTAAAATCTCAGAGAGAAGGAGTAAAGTATATGGAGTTTTTGATTGATGGCGTTATGGCTCTGACCTGGCAGCAGGTGGTTATGTATGCGGTTGGAGTTCTGCTGATCTGGCTCGCAATCAAGAAAGAGTATGAGCCGTCGCTGCTGCTGCCCATGGGCTTTGGCGCAATTCTGGTCAATCTGCCGGCATCCGGTGTTCTGGATCAGGTTCTTCAGGGAGGAATCGAGTCTCACGGTATTATTGCCTGGCTGTTTGAGGTGGGCATTGACGCTTCCGAGGCGATGCCGGTTCTTCTGTTTATCGGTATCGGCGCGATGATCGACTTTGGACCTCTTCTGTCCAACCCGGTTATGTTCCTGTTTGGCGCAGGCGCGCAGTTCGGTATTTTTGCAGCGATTCTGCTTGCTGCACTGCTTGGATTTGACCTGAAGGATGCTGCTTCTATCGGTATTATCGGTGCGGCGGATGGTCCGACCTCTATTCTGGTATCCCAGGTTCTGAAATCCAACTACATCGGACCGATTGCGGTGGCCGCGTATTCGTACATGGCTCTGGTTCCGATTATCCAGCCTGCGGCAATCAAACTGGTTACCACAAAGAAAGAACGTCAGATTCATATGGAATACAATCCGAAGAATGTCAGCCGTCAGATGCGTATTGCGTTCCCGATCGTTGTTACCATCATCGTCGGACTGGTTGCGCCAACTTCCGTAGCGCTGGTTGGTTTCCTGATGTTCGGTAACCTGATCCGTGAGTGCGGCGTTCTTGGAACCATGTCTGACACCGCGCAGAATAATCTGGCAAATCTGATCACACTGCTTCTGGGAATCACGATTTCTTTCAGTATGCAGGCGGAAAACTTCGTAACACTGCAGACAATCATGATCATGGTAATCGGTCTGTTCGCATTCATTATGGATACGATTGGCGGTGTTGTGTTTGCGAAGATCATCAACCTGTTCCTGAAGAAGAAGATCAACCCGATGATCGGCGGCGCCGGAATCTCCGCATTCCCGATGTCTTCCCGTGTTGTACAGAAAATCGCAATGCAGGAAGATCCGACCAACGTAATCCTGATGCATGCTGCAGGTGCAAACGTATCCGGTCAGATTGCATCCGTTATCGCGGGCGGTATGGTAATTAACCTTGTAACAAGTATGCTGTAAGGAGGAATGAATATGGATATGGCAACTGTACTGACTGCTCTGGAGATTATGTGGAAGGGCATGCTTGGAATTTTTGTGACAATTCTGATCATCATGATCTGTGTGTTTATCATGAGCAAGATCGGCGGAAAATAAGTCGTTACTTTTCTGCCTGATGATATAAAATGAGAAGAACAGAGAAGGGGCTTTTGTGCAGTCAGCTGCAGGGAAGCCCTTTCTCCGTTTTTTTTATAGAACAGGAAACTGCGTTTCCTGTTCTATAAAAAAATGAAAATCAGACATCGGGCAAGTATTGGCATTGTATTGTTAAGTGAATTCTGGAATCAGGGGATAGGAACAAGACTTTTTCAGGAGCTGATACGTATTGCGGAAGAAAATCCGAATTTAATGCAGCTTGAACTTGATTTCATAGAAGGAAATAACCGTGCGCGGGCATTATATGAAAAAATGGGCTTTCGAGTAACAGGTGTGAAGCCTGATGCAATTCGGTTAAAGGGCGGAACTTTGCTCAACGAGTATTCAATGATTCGTGAAATCAGGAGATAATGCTTTTCCCCAGGCATTATGTTTTCATACGGTCTGTGCAGTGAATGCACAGATCTGATTGAACGGCAGCTCCTTTTTGTCTGTCTTTTCTTGCATTCCTGTGGAAAGAACTGATATAATGGTGAGCAAGAGAAAAAAATACGAAAAAGGGAGGCGCGGAGCGAAAATGAGCAGACTAAGTATTATTACAGAAAATCAGGCTCAGACAACGATAGAGGGTCTTTACAAGGACCTGGAACGAAGAATCACTGCCAGCCCTCCGGGATTATGCCCGGTAGATCTGGCCAGTTCCTTTTTGAAAATGTGCCATGCACAGTCCTGCGGAAAGTGTGTTCCCTGCAGGGTAGGCCTGGGGCAGCTGGAAAAACTGATGGATTCTGTGCTGGATCACAAGGCGGATATGGATACAATCCGGGTGATCGAAAAGACCGCCCAGAGTATTTTCTATTCTGCCGACTGTGCGATCGGATACGAGGCGGCGCGTATGGTACTGAAAGCAGTCCGCGGATTTCGGGGAGATTTCGAGCAGCATATTAAAACCGGCCGGTGTTCCATGTCTCTGGATCAGCCGGTGCCCTGTGTGTCGCAGTGCCCCGCCGGCGTGGATATTCCCGGCTATGTGGCGCTGGTGAAGGAGGGAAGATATGCGGACGCTGTGCGTCTGATCCGGAAAGACAACCCGCTGCCTGCGGTTTGCGGATTGATCTGCGAGCATCCATGTGAGACGAGATGCCGCAGAACAATGATGGATGACCCGATCAATATCCGGGGTCTGAAACGTTTTGCCGTGGAACATGCGGGAGAGGTGCCGGTGCCGGAACCTGCGCCGTCCACGGGAAAACGGGTGGCGGTGATCGGCGGCGGCCCCGGCGGCCTCAGCGCAGCGTATTACCTGGCTCTGATGGGGCACCATGTGACGATTTTCGAACAGAGAAAACAGCTGGGAGGTATGCTCCGATACGGAATCCCCAGCTACCGTCTTCCGAGAGAAGCGCTGGACCGGGAAATTCAACAGATCCTGAGTCTGGGAATTCAGGTACATACGGAAACCTGTGTTGGAAATCAGCCTTCCATTGCTGAGATCCGGGAGGAATATGATGCGGTTTATCTTGCAATCGGTGCTCACATCGACAGAAAGATCGGAATCGAAGGTGAGGAAGCGCAGGGAGTCGTCTCAGCGGTGGAAATGCTGCGGGGAATCGGGGACGGCGAGTTCCCGGATTATACAGGAAAAAGAATTACCGTGATTGGCGGCGGAAACGTCGCGATGGATGTGGCGCGCTCGGCGGTTCGGCTGGGAGCGGAGCGTGTACAGATTGTGTATCGCCGCCGGAAAGCGGATATGACAGCCCTTCCGGAAGAAGTGGACGGGGCGCTGGAAGAGGGATGTGAGCTTCTGGAACTTCACGCACCTCTGAGAATCGAGCAGGATGAAGAGGGAAAAGTCTGCGCGCTCTGGGCACAGCCCCAGGTGATCGGTCAGATTTCCAGAGGACGTCCGGCGCCATATGGAGCGGCGGTGGATCCGGTGCGGCTTCCCTGCGATCTGGTCCTTGTGGCGATCGGTCAGGGAATTGAGAGCCGGGAGTTTGAAAAGTATGGAATTCCGATCCGTCGGGGCGGAGCCATCGAGGCGATGGACTGGAGCGGAGTCCGCGACAGCGAAGGCGTGTTTGCGGGCGGCGACTGTGTGACGGGACCGGCCACCGTTATTCGGGCGATTGCCGCAGGCAAAGTGGCGGCGGCAAACATTGACGAGTATCTGGGCGGACATCACGTGATTTCCGTGGATGTGGAAATTCCGAAGGTACGGCTGGACGACCGTCCGGGCTGCGGAAGAATCAATATGAAGGAACGCAGCGCCGCAGAGCGAATCAAGGATTTCAAACTGATGGAATGTCCGATGACCCTGGAGGAGGCGCAGCAGGAAGCGGGACGCTGCCTGCGCTGTGACCATTTCGGATTCGGAGTTTTCAAAGGAGGCAGAGTGGAACGATGGTAAAGATTACGATCAACGGACAGAAAATCGAGACACAGGAAAACAATACGATTCTTCAGGCTGCCGCGTCCGCAGGGATCCGGATTCCGACGCTTTGCTATCTGAAGGATGTCAATGAGATCGGCGCCTGCCGTGTCTGTGCGGTGGAAGTGGAAGGCTATGCGAAGCTGGTTACCGCCTGCAACAATCAGGTGCAGGAAGGAATGGTGATTTACACCAACAGCCCTAAGGCGATGGAAGCCCGCAGAACGAACGTGGAACTTCTCCTTTCCCAGCATGACAGCAACTGTGCGGTCTGTATCCGCAGCGGCAACTGTTCGCTGCAGCGGCTGGCAAACGATCTGGGAATTCTGGAGCTTCCGTTTGAAAAAGAAGTGCCGGAAAGAGACTGGGACAGGGAGTTCCCGCTGCAGAGAAATGCCGCGAAATGCATCAAGTGCATGCGCTGTGTGCAGGTCTGTGACAAAATACAGGATCTCCACATCTGGGATGTGGCGAATACAGGTTCGCGCACGACGGTGGACGTGTCCGGAAACCGGAAAATTTCCGAGGCAGACTGTTCTCTGTGCGGACAGTGTGTGACCCACTGCCCGGTAGGGGCGCTGCATGAGCGGGACGACGTCGGTACGGTGCTGAACGCTCTGGCGGATGAGAAAAAGATCACAGTTGTGCAGATTGCGCCGTCGGTGCGCGCTGCCTGGGGCGAGGGCCTTGGCCTGTCCAAGGAAAAGGCGACGGTGAAGCGGCTGGTGGCAGGACTGCGCCGGATTGGATTTGACTATATTTTTGACACGGATTTCTCCGCGGACCTGACCATTATGGAGGAAGGAAGCGAATTTCTTGAGCGGCTTTCCGGCGAAGGAGAACAGAAGTTTCCGATGTTTACATCCTGCTGTCCCGGATGGGTGCGCTTCCTGAAATCCCAGTATCCGGACATGGTGGATCAGCTTTCCAGTGCGAAATCACCGCAGCAGATGTTCGGAGCAGTGGCGAAGAGTTATTATGCGGAGCTGATGGGTGTGGACCCGTCGTCGATTTTCAGCGTGTCGATTATGCCCTGCCTGGCGAAAAAGCAGGAATGCGCTTATCCGACGATGAATGACGCAGGAGCAGGACAGGATGTGGATGTGGTTCTGACGACGCGGGAGGTGGACCGCCTGTTCCGTGCGGAGCAGATTCTGCCAGAGCTGCTGCCGGAAGAAGAGTTTGATCAGCCTCTGGGAACTGCGTCGGGCGCCGGCGTCATTTTCGGCGCGACGGGCGGTGTGATGGAGGCGGCTCTGCGCACAGCCTGCTGGCTGGCTACAGGAAAGAATCCGGATCCCGATGCGTTTGCTGCGGTGAGGGGAATGGAAGGATGGAAAGAGGCGTCCTTTGATCTCGCCGGAAGAACCCTCCATGTGGCAGTTGCCCATGGGCTGGGGAACGCAAGAAAACTTGTGGAGGCAGTTCGAAAGGGAGAGGTTTCCTACGATTTCGTGGAGGTTATGGCGTGTCCGGGCGGATGTGCCGGCGGAGGCGGACAGCCGATCCATGACGGAATGGAGCTGGCGGACGTGAGAGGACAGGTACTGTATCGGCTGGATCAGAAGAATCCTCTGAGATTCTCCCATGAAAATCCTTCGGTGCAGGAATGCTACCGAAAGTATCTGGGTGCGCCCCTCTCTGAGAAGGCTCATCATCTGCTTCACACGGACCATCACGGGTGGAAGATGCCGGGCGAATCATGAGGGGAACCACTGTGCTGTCCGCCGCCGGGAACAGCGTCGGGACACATGGAAAAACGGAAGAAACAGTTACAGTAAACACTGCATAAATTAGGATAAAACGCTGGCGGAGGACGAATATTTTCTGTCGGAGATTGCATTTCCTTTGCATTTTTCATTGACAAAGGAGAGTGAAGTTGCTAATATATTGCATAAGATGTTTTGCGATTACTATAGGAAAGTAGGTTTGATAGATGGAACAGCAGAGAATTTTATCATTACTGGTTGATAATACATCCGGAGTGCTGAGCCGTGTGGCGGGAATGTTCAGCCGCAGAGGCTATAACATTGACAGTCTTACAGTAGGTACGACGGCAGATCCGGCTTATTCCCGAATGACCGTTGTCTGTCACGGGGACGATCTGATTCTTGAACAGATCACAAAGCAGCTGGAAAAGCTGGTGGATGTAATTGACATCAAAGTGCTCAAACCCAATGAAAGCGTACACAGAGAGCTTCTGCTGATCAAGGTCCGCGCGGATAAGGAAAAGCGCCGTGATCTGATTATGATTTCCGATGTGTTCCGTGCAAATATTGTGGATGTGGGAACGGAGAGCCTCATTATTGAACTGACCGGTTCCAAGTCAAAACTTTCAGGTTTCATGGAACTTCTGGGAGACTATGAGATTCTTGAACTGGCCCGCACGGGAATTACCGGACTTTCCAGAGGACTGCATGATGTGCGGTACCTGTAAGTATCTGTTTCCGTTCTGAGATATTCTGGGTTGCCCGGAGTGTCGGTTACCGTTTGCGGATCTGCGAATGGCAGCGATGATTCAGCCATTCAGTCAACGGAACGGTAACGTGTTGATTTACTTGGTTTGCTGGAGGGCATTTACATATTCAATCATGTGGGAAACGCCGCTGGGCGGCCGTCTGGAAAGAGACGATCAAAAAGACGGATCCCGATGTCCCCTGACAATATAATTTTATCTAAATGTGGAGGAAGTAACAATGGCAGCAAAGATTTATTACCAGGAAGATTGTAATCTGAGCCTTCTGGAGGGCAAGAAAATAGCGATTATCGGCTATGGCTCCCAGGGACATGCTCATGCGCTGAACCTGAAAGAGTCCGGCTGTGATGTGATCGTTGGTCTTTACGAGGGAAGCAAATCCTGGGCAAAGGCAGAGGCACAGGGTCTGAAGGTATATACCGCAGCAGAGGCTGCAAAGCAGGCAGATATCATCATGATTCTGATCAACGATGAGAAACAGGCGTCTCTGTATAAAAACGATATCGAGCCGAACCTGGAAGAAGGCAACATGCTGATGTTTGCACATGGCTTCAATATCCATTTCGGGCAGATCAAACCACCTGCAAATGTAGATGTCACGATGATTGCTCCGAAGGCGCCGGGCCATACAGTAAGAAGCGAGTATGTGGCAGGAAAAGGAACTCCTTGTCTGGTAGCTGTTGAGCAGGATTATACAGGAAAAGCTCTGGATCTGGCTCTGGCATATGCACAGGGAATCGGCGGAGCACGCGCAGGCGTTCTGGAGACAACCTTCCGCACCGAGACTGAGACAGACCTGTTCGGCGAGCAGGCAGTTCTGTGCGGCGGTGTATGCGCTCTGATGCAGGCTGGCTTCGAGACACTGTGCGAGGCAGGATATGATCCGAGAAATGCATATTTCGAGTGTATCCATGAGATGAAACTGATCGTAGACCTGATCTATGAGTCCGGTTTCGAGGGAATGAGATATTCCATCTCCAACACAGCAGAGTACGGCGATTATATCACAGGACCGAAGATCATTACAGAAGACACAAAGAAAGCAATGAAGAAGATCCTGTCCGACATTCAGGATGGTTCTTTCGCGAAGGATTTCCTGCTTGAGATGTCCGCAGGCGGACAGGCACATTTCCGTGCAATGAGAAAACTGGCTTCCGAGCATCCGTCAGAGAAAGTCGGCAAAGAGATCCGTAAGCTGTACAGCTGGAGCGATGAAAATAAACTGATCAATAACTGATATTCGGATGAACTTCCGCGCATATGAAATCCCCTCGCATGGCGACATGCGGGGGGATTTCGTATATGCAGAGGTTTCTGCAGAGTGCCGCGGAGATTTGCCGTGCGGCGCCTGCAGGGTTCCGCTGAAAGACTGCGGCAGATACCGGGTCAGGAAAACGGGGGAAACATCTGCAGAAAAGTGCGGATGGGCGGCAGATCCTGTTCCGGCTTGCGGCAGATGAAGCCGATTTCACGGGCCGGAATTTCAGGGCCCAGGGTAATTTCGGTGAGGAGGCCGGTTTCCAGCTCGTTTTGGACGAATTCACGGATGACGCAGGCGATGCCCAGACCGATTTTGGAGAACTCGATGAGCATATCCATAGTGCTGACTTCCAGAAATGTGTTCAGCTCAATGCCATGTTCTTTCAGCGCGGCGTCGATGTGCTGGCGGGTGATGTTGGCGTCGTCGGGGAGCATAAAGGTGGCGTTGGTTTTCAGGGTTTCTGTCAGGCTGTCGCTGCCCTCGCGGATCTGCAGGTTTTCCAGATAGGAACGGGTGCAGACAAAGGTGTCCTGAATTCTCTGGAGGGGCTCGTAGTGGCAGCTGAGCTTTCCTGCAGGGCGGCCGATCAGCCCCAGGTCGATCTGATGATTTTCCAGAAGTGCCATTGTCTGGTAGGAGGACTGACAGTGGATGGTAACTTTCACATGGGGATAGTTCTGGACGAATTTCTGGAGATAAGGGAGCAGGATGTACCTGCACAGAGTCGTGCTGACGCCGATGCGCAGCTGGGCGATCCCCAGAGAGTGACGCCGCTGAAGGGTCTGCTCCGCCAGATCGAGGGCGTGGAAAGCTTCCCGCACCTGTTCAAAAAGGAGGTTTCCGTCCTCGGTCAGCGTGACGCCGCGGGAGCTGCGGGTGAACAGAGTTACCTGGAGGGCATCCTCCAGACGGCGGATGGATTTGCTGATGGCGGGCTGGCTGATATAAAGTTCTTTGGCCGCCTGGGAAATGTTTCCGTGCAGAGCTGTCACGTAAAAGATATGGTAGAGGGAAAGATTCTGGTTCATAATAACCTCCCGTATGAATAAGAGCGTTGTCACCGTTCGGCCGGCTGGGCGGTTACGGTATCCGTCCATTGAAAATCGCTTCGCGATGGGACAGATGCCGTAATCATTCCAGTGAAAGAACCGCTGTGGAACGGCCAATATATAATTTCAAGTTATAGTAAATATTCTGAATATATATTATGATTATATCAGATTCTATGTTATAATAGCAATAGCCAAAAAGAAGCGAAGGAGGTTATGGCTATGGGCATGACTATGACACAGAAAATTCTGGCGGCGGCAGCCGGAATGGAGAAAGTGGAGGCTGGGCAGCTGATCGAGGCGAAGCTGGATCTGGTGCTGGGCAACGATATCACTTCTCCTGTTGCGATTCATGAGATGGATAAATTCAAACATCAGGAAGTCTTTGATAAGGACAAAATCGCACTGGTAATGGATCACTTTATCCCGAACAAGGATATCAAATCCGCGGAACACTGCAAATGTGTCCGTGAATTCGCCTGCCGTCATGAGATTACAAACTATTTCGATGTTGGAGAGATGGGAATCGAGCATGCGCTGCTTCCGGAAAAAGGACTTACGGTTGCGGGGGATGTGATCATCGGAGCGGATTCCCATACCTGTACCTACGGCGCGCTGGGTGCGTTTTCCACAGGCGTCGGCAGTACGGATATGGCAGCGGGAATGGCGACCGGAAAGGCGTGGTTCAAGGTTCCTTCGGCGATCAGGATCAATCTGATCGGAAAACCGTCCAAGTGGGTCAGCGGCAAGGATGTGATTCTGCATATCATCGGCGAAATCGGCGTGGACGGCGCACTGTACCAGTCGATGGAATTCACCGGAGAAGGCGTTGCGAATCTGACGATGGACGACCGGTTTACCATTGCGAATATGGCGATTGAGGCCGGGGGAAAGAACGGAATTTTCCCGGTGGATGACAAGGCGATTGCATACATGGAGGAACATTCCAAACGCCCGTACCGGATTTTTGAGGCGGATCCGGATGCGGTGTATGAGAGAGAGATTACGGTGGATCTCAGTCAGCTTCGTCCGACCGTCGCGTTTCCGCATCTTCCGGAAAACACAAAGACGATCGACGAGATTACGGAGGAAATCAAGGTGGATCAGGCGGTAATCGGTTCCTGCACCAACGGAAGAATCCAGGATCTGAGAGAGGCGGCTGAGATTCTGAAGGGACGCAAAGTGAAAAAAGGTCTCCGCTGCATCGTGATTCCGGCGACTCAGGCGGTGTATCTCCAGGCGATGGAAGAAGGCCTTCTGAAAATCTTTATTGAAGCGGGGGCGGTTGTCTCCACCCCGACCTGTGGTCCCTGCCTCGGCGGATATATGGGAATCCTTGCAGAGGGAGAGAGATGTATCTCCACCACAAACCGCAACTTTGTAGGCCGTATGGGTCATGTGAAATCAGAAGTATATCTGGCAAGCCCGGCAGTTGCAGCGGCCAGCGCTGTGACCGGAAAGATTTCCGCGCCGGAAGAACTGGGATTATAAG
>ERZ1643246.670-NODE-670-length-42421-cov-11.060379_pt1 | contig 42421 bp, 64 predicted proteins | sample MGYA00579265_ERZ1643246 | MGnify/ENA primary metagenome ERZ1643246 (study PRJEB29033, sample SAMEA4952261) | chicken gut metagenome | biome: Broiler Chicken; feature: Gastrointestinal Tract; material: Caecum | place: Ireland | collected 2018 | study: Broiler... | reverse complement strand
CCACCTCCGCGCAGTATTCCTCCTGGAATATGTATCCCTCTTTCTGCTGGAGGCATAGGCCCCGCTTGATCTCGTTGTATATGGTCTTGACGCAAACCCCCAGCATTTCCGCGATCTCCGCAGGCTTGCCCCCGGTTTTCAGCGCCCCCTCGATTTTCAGGCGGTCCTCCCATTTTAGATGGTGATACCCTTTGTAGTTCATATTTTCCCCCTTTGCGCGGAAAAACGGCCGGCGTGATTTTCACGCCGGCCGCTCTCATTCTTTCCCTAATAGCCATAACACGGGCACGTCCAGGACCTCCGCTATTGTGACCACCTCATAATCCGTGACCAGGCGATCCCCCATCTCCATCCGGCTGATCACGTCCCGCTCCATCGGGACGCCCTCCAGTTGGAGCAGGCGGGCCAGGTCCGTTTGTGACAGCCGTTTTTCCAGCCTCGCCATGCGTATGCGGTCCCCGCAGATATTCTTTTTCCCGTGATATAGAAATTTCTTCACCGCCGCGCCTCCGTGTGGGAATAATCGGACTTTTTCTTAACTTTAGCACGGGATCACTTGAAAACCCGTGGTAATAGTCTGAACGAAGAAAAATTGATTATTCCAGCGGGGCGCCTTCGGGCGGCCCCTACACCGGCGCGTGTGGTGCCGTTACTCTTTCCCCAGGATTTCGTCCGCCAGGCGGTCCATAGCCGTTTCTATGAACTCATTTAGGCTGCTGTATCCTCCGGCTGCTGCCGCGTCTTTGTATCTCTGCTTTTTTCCTTTCTTTACGAAAGGGGACAGCCGTTCATAATTTGCGGCCGCATATTTGTTTTTTGCCCTTGTCGCCGCTGTACCTTTATTTCCCTCCATGATGGGATCGCCTCCTTGCCTGTTTTCTGTATTATACCTTTCTTTTTGTACTTGTGCAAGTATATATTTTTTACAATTATACTTGTGTAAGTTTGTGCAGTTTACCGCTTGCGTTTATACTTGCGTAAGTATATAATAACACTCGTAAGGCAGGGGCGAACAGCCCGGACGAACCACACACGATCAGGAGGGTTTACAAGATGGCTACTTTTGAGATTGGCAAGAAATATTTCACCACCAGCGCCTGCGATCACAACTGTGTTTTCGTGGTGGAGATCGTCAAGCGCACGGCGAAAACCGTTACTTTCCGCCGCGACGGCCAGGAGCGCCGGGCGAAGATTTACACGGACCACGACGGGGAGTATATCATCCCCGAACGGTACAGCATGGCCCCCGTTTTCCGCGCCTCCAGCGAATACCTGGAGGCGGAGGAAGTGGAGGAGATCCAGGACCCCGTTTCCGCGTTCATTCCCCAGGCCGTGCAGCCTGCGGACCACCCCGGCCTTGTGATGGTTGGACAACCCGTCGCCGGAAACTGGGGTGCCATGTATCCCCTGGAGGCCGGCGTGATCGTCGGCTTTGCCGAAAGGGAGGCCACCCGATGGACCCCCGCCGCCACCATGGCGGTGATCCGGTGGGAGGACGGCCGCACCTCCATGGAGGCCCTGGAGGACATTCACCCCGCCGGGTGGCGGTCCCCCTCCGGTAGCCCCCTGGGCGTGTTCTTTGCCCGATAACGAACCCCCGGCGCCTCGTAGGTGCCGGGGGTCCTCTTTACTCCGTTTTGTCTTTGCCCCAGTTGGTGATCTGCTCCAGGGCCTCCCGGAGTTTGTCAAAGCCGAACATGGCCGCATAACTCACGAACAGGCCCAGGGCCACCGCGCCGGCCACCATGTACCAGGTGACGGCCCAGCCCATGATCTGGCACACCGCAAAGAACGCCAGCAGGGTCACGGCCATGGCCACCACCACCGCCAGGATATTTGTGGGGATCTTATCCCATGTGATTTTCTTGACCACCTGGGTAATGATGTTGGTGATCACGGTCAGGATCAGGGCCGCCAGCAGGATGGCGGACACCGCCAGGGGAATGTACTGCATAATGGTTTCCATGTGTATGTCCTCCTCTGATTATTTCACAGCCCCGCCCAGGGCGCACAGCAGCAGGTCCAGGGAGGGGAATGTGTTGTAATTGGCCAGCCAGAACTCCGGCGTATTGATCACGCCGGCGGCCACCAGAGCGGCCACGCCCTCCTCCGGCGTATTGGTGCGCGTCCCGGCCTTTGTGATAGTCTGCGCCGCCTTTTTCAGCAGGATCCCCAGGTATTGGACTTTCCCGGCCTCCGCCGCGTCTGCCCAGTAGTCCGGGGAATTGATCACGCCCAGCGCCTCCAGCTTCTCGGCAGCTGCCTGGGCCGTGTCCTGGAGCATGATCACCTGTCCCACCCGGATCAGGTTTTTGTTTTTAATGGCGTTGATCTCCACCAGGGTGTCCACCGTCGTGCCGTATGTATTGGCGATCTTGGAAAGGGTGTCCCCGGACTTCACCGTGTAGATCGTGGTGCCTCCCGTTGTGCCGGAGGATCCGCCGCCCATTTTCTTTGCAATGGCGGGAAAGTCCGGGCAGATAAAGCCGCGGATGTATTTCCCATTCACGGCCATGGTGCGCTTTCCCACTTTTCCGCCGGACATGTTCCCCTCGGTCACCACGAAAGTGGAGGCTCCCACCTGGGTGACAATTCCGATGTGGTCCCCGGATCCGGTGTTATCGCCGGATCCATTATCGTCCCAGTCATACACGCAGGCGTCCCCGATCTTTGGCGTGTGGGCGTCATTCTCCACCCAAATGCCTTTATTCTTGGCCACCACGGTGAACTTTTCCACCCCGCACTCTGTCCCGGTGTACTCCGCGATCCCCGCCTTGATATACGCCGCGCTGACGGTTGCCGCACAATAGGCGTCTTTCACCTGCATTTTGTAACCGCGGGCCAGGGGCTTGTGGCCGTTGTAGATCTCCAGGATCTCCAGGTGCTTGGCGCTGCCCTTGGTGGCGCCCACCCATGCGTTGATAATGTCGGCAACTTTCTGCCGCAGTTGGTTCTCTGTCATTGGTAACCCCTCCTTAAATGCCCACGTCCGGCGGCTCTGGCCGGTCCGTGGGCGGTTCCTCCGGGGTGGCTTTGTGGCCGCTCCCGCTCGTTCTGGCGACCTCCGCCGCCTTGTCCTTGTTGGTCTTAATCCATCCCATGACGCCGTTTTCCAGGCCGCACACGCCGAACACACAGGCGGTCAGGGTGGACGGCTCCCCGCCGGTGTGCCAGAACACAGCCAGGGCGGCCACGGTATAGGCCACCAGGATCACGCCCTCCAGCACCAGCACCTTGTCCATGACGCCCATTTTCCTGGGGGCGTCCCTTGCCTTTTGCGCCGTTCTCTGGCCGTGCGTGGTTCGGCGTAGGCGCCGCGCCGTAGCTCTGCACACCAGGAAACCCAGCACGGTCCCCAGTGTCATGGAGGCAATGGCCAGCAACACGGTTTTCATGGTTCGTCCTCCCTCAAAAAATCGTGCTTGATCAGTCGGTCATCATATACCCGGCTGATATTTGCCACGGCATGGGTGGTCCGGTTGTTCTGGTAGTCCGGGTTTTCCTTGCAATATTTTTCGTATTGGTCGATTTCCGCCAGGATCTCCACAAATTCCTCTTGCGTGTGCGGAATGTCCCGCAGCAGTTCATTGTTGAATTGCAGGATCCTGGCCCGGTGCGCGTCCGCCGTCCTGGCTCCGTCCATTTTTATGTGGGCGTCCAGGATCTCGCGGGTTTCATCCAGCTTTTCGATCACATCCTTGTTGATGGCCCGCCCGATGGCCCGCGCAACGGCGGACCACGGATCCAGCTTAATGGGGGCAATCTGGATCAGCGTCATGGCCACCAGGATGATCCCGCCGCCAGTCAGCACCTCCGCCGCCGTCATGGGGCCACCTCCCCAATGGCCCGCGCATAGTCCCGGCGGACCGCCGCGATCTCCTCCTCATGGCGGAGCGCGTGGAGCTGCGCCAGCTCCATGGCTTGGGCCTGTAAAATCACATTCATTCTGTCAATGATGGCGCACAGCTCCGTCACCAGCCGCGTGTTATCCATGGCGGTCACCCCCTTGCGCCGATCAGCGCGGCAATGTGCCGCAGGTCATCCACCGGGGCCTCGAAAAATGCGTGGCCCCACAGAAAATGATCCTCATGCTCCGGGTGCCGGTATTTCTGGCACACGGGATCCTCCCATACCAGATCCCAGCGCCGTTGATGGTCCTTGTCCCGCTTCTCCAGCCGTTTTGTGATGGCCAGCGTCAGGGCGCCCCGCTCCTGGCCCTGCCCGTCATCATTCCTGGCAAAATACAGGTGCGCCTTTCGGCTCGTTACTGCGCACAGCTGGCGCCCTTGATAGGTCAGGCGATCCTCCACGGCCTCCACCTCGGTGCCATAGGGTAGATTGACCGGCCCGGTGATGGTGTCGATCCTCGCCCGCCGCTTGACAATATAGGCTTTCCCCATGGGTTACGCCTCCGTTTCTGTTTCGGTTTCCTCTGCCTCTGTCCACCCGTACACACCAGGCTCCCATACATTTGCCGCCACATTACTGATCCAATGTTTCCCGTTGTGGCTCACTTTTGCGCCCTGGTCGTAGGCATCGTGTGCCCCCAACGGCTGTGACCACTCCGGCCATTCCTCTGCCGGATCCGAAATGCTCACCCACAGGCTCACCGCCGTGTCCGGTGTCCAGTCAGCTTGACTTGTGTGCGCCTGGAGGCATTTGTATAGTTTCCCGTCCGTGTAGCGCCGGATCTGTCCCGCCGTACAGTTGACTGGGTAAGCCCACGGGGAAAACAGGTCCGCGTGTTCTGCCGCTGTCACATTGTCGATGGATCCGGCCTCCGCCATGGTGGTGAATACGATCCCGTTTGTGGTGGCCGTCCGCTCGATCTCCTCCCCAGCGTCCGTTTCCTCCAGGATCACGCTCTCGGCTCCCTCCACGGCCTCCCGGCCCAGCAGGTGGTACACGGTCCCGCCGTAGGCAATCCCCGTCGCCTGGTCCTCCTGGCACAGCACAAAACACCCGTTTCCTGCCTGCCGTACATAGGTGGGGGCCTCGATCAGCGCCAGGGCCGCCCCGTCTTTTACGATCCGATACATGGTTTTACCTCCTCGGTTTTCCTGCCCTTGATGAACAGGGCATAATACAGGCGGCGCAGTTTCAGCACCCGCCCATGGTCGTTGAATTGCTCATAGTAGGCGATTGGGCCTTTCAGCCATTCCGCCACCTGCTCCACGATCTTTTCCCCAGTGTCCACCTGCTGGCGGAAATACCGCAGCTTGCGCCGCGCCCGCTTCATGCCGTCCCGGCACCCGTGTGTGATGATCCTCCCGCTGGGCAAAATCTGAAACTTGGCTTTACAAAAACGAAAGGGCTTGTCCAGGTCAATCACATGGCATTTGTTCCGGTTCACTTGCAGCCCCTTGGCCTCGGCCCGGCGGATCGCTTCCGCTTTCACCCGCTCCGCCCGCTCCCGGCTCTCCAGCACCGCGTCGTAATCGTCCATGTAGTGGCTCATTCCGTGGATCGAAAGCTGGCATTTCATCCAGTTGTCCAGGAAAGAGGGAAGCGCCACCATTTCCTGCTGGCTCGGCTCCACGCCCAGCGGCATACCCACACCGCCCGGCACCGCTGCCACCACCAGATCCGCCAGCGCCCGCAGGTTTGGATCCAGGATCAGCTCCCGGTGTCGTTCGTATATCAGCGCATGGGGCGCCTCCGGGAAAAAGTGGTGAAAATCCATCAGGAACATGGCCCCTGTTCTCCCGTACCTCCGGCAATGCCAGCGCAGGTGTTCCTTTAGCCTCTTGTAATGAAAATGCAGGCCCTTGCCCTTTTGGCTGGCGCCGTTGTCGTAGATCATGCCGGGGCAGTAGAGCGGCGCCAGTACCTCCTTGGTCAGCACCTTGTGGATCTGCCGGTCCGTGATGTGCGGCGCGTCGATGATCCGAAACTTTCCCCGCTCACACAGCGGGAATGATACGGTTTTTCCCGGCTTCCATTTGCCGGTTAGCACCTCGCGCCGGCGTTTCGCCGTGCCGGAAAACAAGTGCAGTTCAAAGTTCTGTGTGGACGCTTTCCAGCGCACCCCATTGCAGCACTTTTTCCCATGCTTAAACATGGTGTGGTAACTGAAAACGCCCTCCAGGCCGCCCAGCCTGTCGCTGCGGGTTTGCCTCTTCCGCCGCCGCCGTTCCTGGCGGCGTTTGTAACGCGCCTCCCGGCGCTCCTCGCTGGTCATAATAAAAAGTATTCGCCCTCCGCATAGTTGTCTTGTAGGTGCGCGTATAAACTACTTTGGCCCGACACATGAAACGGGGATAGCGCAATACCCCGCCATGCAAGCAGCGTCCGTGTTTGGCCGTCAGTGGGCAGTTTTAGGCATGACTGCCAGGGAAGTATTTCTCCTTTTATACGGGTTCGGGACGCGCACCGCGTCCGCTTTCAACCCATTCTATAAAATCCGGGGGCCACGGCCCTTGAATTGTCGGCGTTGTTGTTGTTGGCCGTGCCGTCCGTATTGACAAGGCAGAAATTGTTGCTGTTCGACGCATTGACGGACCGGCACCACGCATTGACCGCCGCCGCCTGCCGCCCTGCCACACGGCACATGTTCAGAAATACACCCGTATATGACCTATTTCCGCTTTTTATCGCTTTCCATAACTCCCTTTAGGAGATCTGTTTCCTGGTTGATCAGATCTCCCAGGTCTTGGCTCATGTTATCCAGCCGCCTCATGGCCTCCGCGGCTGGCACTTTGTGGCCCTTTCCGTCCGTGAAAGCGCCCTGCGGATTGCAGTACAAAATTTGATAGCAATGGGACAGGCGCACATCCAGGGCCGAAAGGTGGGCCATGGCCTCCAGGTGGTGGCTTTTCCGCAGATCCTTGCGCAGTTGGTCCGACGGATAGATCTTGTTTGCTTCCTCCGCGTGATCCATGACCTGCCCGGCCAGGTGTGCGGTGTCCGCCGCAATCAGCCGGGAATATCGCGGGGACACCCTCGAAAGAAAATCCACGGTTTTCACATAAATCTGGTTGGCCACATTCACATATTCCGCTTTGCTTGTGGTCCTCTTATCTTTCAGAACGGACACGGTGGTGTCCTCCTCTCACGGTGTTTGCGGCCCCGTTTCCCGCCCGCTTTCGCGGACGGGATAGGGGCGGGATCCGCTCCGCCGGATTAGGCTGCAAAGCCGGGGGCCACGGCCCTTGAATAGTGGGCGCTGTTGCCGTCGGCCGCGCCGTCCGTATAGACAAGGCAGAAAGAGTAGCCGGACGACGCAATGACGGACCGGCACCACGCATTGACCGCCGTGCCGGTGGCGTTGTGCTTGTAATGCACCTTGCTGTTGCCCGCCTGATAATAGGCGTACTGCTGCTGGAAGTTCTGCTCCGCGCTGTTGGCATAGGTCCGGGTTCCGTGGTACTCGAACTCCGAAAGCAGGGGCAGGTAGTCCGTGGTGCTGGTCACATAACTGGCCGTATTGTTGCCGCCGGTGTTGTCCGAATACTTGGTGATCGGTTTCATAACGGCCCGGAGGTCCGCCGGCAGGGCCGCCAGCAGGGTGTTGGCCCGGGGGCTGGTGGGGCTTGCGTCGGACCCCAGCACCGTCTTTCTCATGTGGCTGTTGGCCCACCCGCCGCTGTTGGTGTTGCTGGTGTTCATCGTGAACGCGCCGGAGGTAGAAGTATAATTTCCGTATTCACTATCACAGAGGCCCACCTGGGTATTGCCGATTTTGCCGATCTTGAAGTGGATCCGGTTGGAACCCTCCCGGCTGGCGTTGTGGTTGAACCCGATAATAAACACGTTGATCGCCAGGTTGGAAATGTTCGTATTCCCCACCTTTCCGTTGATCGTGATCTGCTTGGTGTCGCCTACGTCCCAGTAGTTGGCGCCCTGCCCGGCGTCCGAAACGGCCTTGATGGTAGCCCAGGAATTGCTGTTCAGGGTGTTGGAGATCGCGGTCACGGTGATGGCCTGGGTGTCCGTCTTGGTCACGCCGCCCTCCGCATAGGAAACGGTGATCGTGGTGTTGCCCGTGGCCAGGGCGCCGGTGGGGGAGTAGGTGTACCCCGTCACCGCCGCGCTGCTCCCGTCGTTGTAGTGGGCCGTCACCACCATGCCCGCCGGGTTGAAGGTTTCCCCGGAGAAATAGGCGGTTTTGTTGGGGGGCGTGGTGATCTCGATACTCTCCAGCACCTTGGCCACGGTGATGGCCTGGGTGGTCTGCTTGCTCACGCTCCCCTCCGTATAGGAAACGGTGATCGTGGTGTCGTCCATGTCCAGGGCGCCGGTGGGGGAGTAGGTGTACCCCGTCACCGTCCGGCTGGTTTCGTCGGTGTAGTAGGCCGTCACCACCATGCCCGCCGGCTGGAAGGTTTCCCCGTACTTGTAGGCCGTCTTATTGGGCGGCGTGGTCACGGCGATATGGTCCAGGGTCCGCACCGCCACCGCCACCGTGGTGGTCTTGGTGACGCCCGCCCGGACGTATGTAATGGTCACGGATTGGGTGCCCGCCGCCATGGTTTCCGGGGAGAAGGTGCAGTCCTCGGTCACGTCTGCGGTGGTGTCGTCGGCAAAGGTGGCCGTTACCACCATGCCCTCCGGGTCGAACTCCTCCCCGATGAAATAGGTGGTCTTGTCCGGCTGTGCCGTCACGGCGATCCCGCTCGTGATCATCAGGTCCACCTCATACAGCAGGGCGCCGCTTACCTCCACCACCTCGGACACGCTCTCCCCGTCCAGGGTGGCGGTCACGGTCCAGTTTCCCACGTTTGGCAGTTCAAACTCCGTGGACCCGGTGCCCTCCAGGGTGGTCACGCCGTCCGAACAGGTCACAGAGGCCCCCGCGCAGGTGGTCACGTTGATGGCCGGGCTTTGCACTCCGATGGCCTCTTTCAGCGCCTGCAGGGTGGTCCGCTTGTGCTGGCCGGTCGCCACGTCATAGAAGGGGATCAGGTCCTGGGTGGTCATGGCCGCCGCCGCTGTCAGGGCGTTGGTGGGGGCCTGGTAGTCGGTGCCAGGCGTGGCCGCGCCCACTCTGTACGTGTCGCCCTCCTCGGTGGTGGTCTTGGTCCCTTTCAGGATCCCCTCCGCCTTGATCTGGTCCTGCTTGCCCTCCAGGGCGCCGCCGTGGGCGTCCGGGTCCTCGTTGTGGTCGTCGATCAGGTCCTGCAGGCTCTCCTCCAGGTCGGGTTTCAATGTCTGGTTGAAGTATTCCGCCACGTCCTCGGCGGTCATCCACGCCTCCGCCGGGTATGCCACATCAACCTGGATCCCGGTGGTGACGGTGATGGAAACGGGATACCGGCGCACGTCCGGGGCGGCCCCGGCCACGTAGGCGCTCACGTACTGCTTGGCGTCGCCCAGGGAACCGTACCCGATCATGGTTTCCGCGCCGTTCCCTACCTTGCCGAAAATGCCAAATTCACCGATCCAGAACCCTTCCTGCAGGCCGCCGTTCAGGTCGGACCGATACTCCACGATCATGTTGACGTTGTTCCCGTCCACCGTCGGCTCGGTGCTGGTGGCCTCCGGCCCCGGGGTGATCAGGTTTGTCAACTTCCGGGCGGCCTCCGCGTTGTCTGCGGTGCCCTCGCCCATGACCGCCTTTGTGATGGTCAGGGTTTGGCCCCCCACCATGCTGGCCAGCAGGCTGTTTCCTGCCTCGGTGATTACAAATCCGTAAAACATGGGTTTTCCTCCTGTTTAGATTGCCGCCGGGATGGCGGTTTGTGTAATGGTGCCGAATGTTCCGCCCGCTCGGATCATGTCCTCCAGGTGGTAGTCCACCGCCGCCTCCGGCAGGGGTGTGGACGTGTAGCCCTTCCCCATGGTCCCCGTAAACGTCACCATATCCGGGTCCATGGCTGTGATCGTGATAATATCATCCAGCCACGACGAAAGGCGCTTGACGGAGGACAGGACCCGCCGGAACTCCTCCAGTTCCCCCGGCCCCACCTCGCCGCCGTCCCCGACATAGGCTCGGAAATGATGCGGCTCTCCGTCGTACTCGTACCACTCCTCGATGTACCCGGTTTCAAAAATAGTTTCAATGATCCGATTGACCGCCGCGGGGGTGCCCATCTGCGTGTAAAACAACAGGGACCCCTCGATCAGCGCCCGCTTGGTTTTGATGGAATAGTTTTCATCATAGGACGGGGTGCGCAGCTCCACCGCCATGTAATCCAGTAGCCACTCCGGCATGGTGGCAATGGCCGCATAGGTCCGCGCTGCGTCAGAGTATGCGCACAGCTTTTCCACCTGCCGCCCTACCGCGTAGGCAATCGCCTGGACTTCTACCTGGCTTGCCAGGTTCTCCGGCGCAATATCGGTAAACCGGCTCCCGGAAAGTTTAATCATCTTCCAGCCCCCCGTAACTGATCACGGCCTCGCCCTGGAGGGCGGACACTTTGGTGGCGGCCACGGCGGTGTATGTTGGGGCCGTCACGGTTACCCGCTTGGCGCCGGCGGCCATAACAAGCGCCACCAGCTTGGACGGGTTTATATCTCGCCCAATGGCCCGCTGCCATGTCTGATAATCAGCCACCGCCTGGGCCACCGCCGCCTGGATGGTCACGGCTTTGGCGCTGTCGCTCCGGTTGATGTAATAGGTCAGGTTGATGGTGTACGTGACCTCTTGCGGCGCGGCCACCCGTACCAGGTCCGTCATGGGCCGGATCGTCTTGCCCTGCAGGTATCCCTCCAGGCCCTCGATCATTTCCTCCCCCGGGGTGCTGCCGTCGGCCATGATGAAAACAATGTCCACAGTCCCCGCCGCCTGGTTGCTGGTGGCCACCACGTCGCCTATGGCGGCGCTGTACGCCTTGGCGTGGTACAGGTATCCGTCCTCCGGTCCGGCCGTAGAATAGGCCCCAGGGGCCAGGAAAACCCGCTCCGCCAGGTCCTCGTCGCTCTCGATCTCCGCGCCGCCCTCGGTGGCCGTTGTGTTGGTCACGCTGGCCACATAGGGGATCGGGTCCACGATGGTGGACAGTTCCCCGGCGGCAAATCCGTTCCCGTCCGTACCCGCCACCGTGCAGGTGGCCGGCACGTCCACCGTGGTGGACCCCGCCGGGATCTCCGCGTACACGTCCGTGGCGAAGTAGGTGGACCCGGCCGTGGAAACGCGGGTCCCCTGGGGGATCCCCGTGGCCACGTCCCGCTCCGTCGAAAGGGTAAATCGCAGGGTGGTGGTGGCCGCCGTGGCCGGCGTCCGGGTCACGCCCTTAAAAATGGCCAGATTGTCCAGAAAATCCGAATAGGAGTATTTCAGGATACTTTGCTTTCCCTGCCGGTCTATGTACTGCATGGCCTGGTAGATCTGCGCCGCCGCCGCGTAAAGTTCCATGCGGTGGACGCTGGACCGCTCCAGGGTTACGCTCTGGCCGGTTGCCTCGGAAATATAACTTTCATAGTCCGCCACCATTTCCTGCCGCACCTGGTCAATGCTCTTGTTGTCGATGAAAGAAATGTCCGGCAGGTTCTTGATCGCGTTCATTTCGTCAGGCACTTGTGATCACCACCTTTGCAATTAAATTTCCTTGCCCTCCGCTGCTCCACGTGACTTCCTGGACCCGAACCGTGGGGATAAACTTTGCCACCTTTTCCGTGACCTCCGCCGTGTATAGGCTCTTTGCCACCTCCGGCGGCATATCCACAAAGTCCATGTTCAGGCCGAACTCCCGATCCAGGGGCATGGTGCCCTCTCTGGTTGACAGGAGCAGGGCCAGTTGCCGGTCCAGTTCTGCCATGTAGTCGCCTGCAAAGGTGTATTCCAGTTTGAAGTCGTAAACGCCGGTTTCGTTCATGTGTACTCCTCCAGGTTGATGGTCAGGGAGGCCCGGGCCAGTTCGCCCCGGTTATATACCACGCCCCAGGTTTCACTCGATCCGGTCAGCCGGAACGGGTTGTTTCCCACCGGCCTGTTGCCGATCACCAGGGTTTCTGCCGTCCCGCTCTCCACCATGGCCTCTATGGCCTCCAGCACGTCCCGGGGGCGTACCCCCAGGGTGGCGGACAGGGTAATGGTCAGGCTTGCGGTTTGCAGGCCCGGCCCCAAAAACTCCGGTTTTGGCTTTACCCCCTGGGGTTCGTGGTTGGTCCACCGGCTTGTGATCTCCCGGGTCATTTCCGAAAACGTAAAAACCCGGTCGTCGCTCACCTCAAAAACGATCTTTCTTCCCAGTGTTCCGATGGCCATGGTTTACCCTCCGATCCGCACGGTGGCGCTGCCTCCGGTGATGGTCCCGCTCCCGCTATGGGGGGCCAGGGCGTCGCCGGTGCGGGCCGCCGCTTTTCCGTTGATCCGCACGGTTCCGCTGCCTGCCGCCACCGCGCCCCGGCTGGATCCACAGCACCCGTCCCGCTCGGTGGTGATACTTCCCACCGTCGCGGCCGCCAGGCCGTTCACCCGCACGTCCCCGGAACAGGCCCCGGAGATCTCCCCGGTGAATGGCTCGGGGGAGTGTGGGGGGACGTGCCCCGAATGTTCCCCGGCGGTGGTCCCGTCCACCGCGTCCGTCAGTCTTGCCGCGTTTGGCATGGTTCCCGCCTCCTTTTAGTTCAGGTCGATGGTAGCGCCGTTGATGGTGATGGCCCCGCCGGCCTCGATATTGATGGCCCCGGTGCATTTGATGGTCAGGGTGCTGCCGTCGTACCGGATCATGGCGTCCCCGGGGTTCTGCCCCAGGTCCTTCCGGTACAGTGTGGCCCCGCCCTCCGGCGGCGCGTTCTTCTCGCTCCACGGACGGCCCATGACCACGCCGGCCTCCGTCCCGTTGGACAGGTGGACCACAAGGACCTGGGACCCCACCGGGGGCATTTTGTACTCATGGGAGAGAAGGGGGATCAGGCGCGTCACGTCGTCGTCCTTTTCGTGGTACACCACCCGGGCCATGCCCTTGGCGTAGTCGATGGACGATATTTTCCCCAGGCGAATTTCTCCCTTCATTGGTTCCTCCTTACTCGGTCAGGGCGTTGGCGGCATTGATCAGCAGCCGATCCAGCCACGCCAGGGCGCTGTGCTTGCTGGCCCAGTAGTCCGGGGAGTTGATCACGCCGGTGCGGGTCAGCACGTCCAGGGCGTCGTCCACGGTGGTGATACTGCTGCCGCCCAGGTTGGTCTTGATCCGGGTGGCCATGTTCAGGATCAGGCCGTCCAGGTTGGCCACGTCCTTGTAATGCTGCACCCAGTATTCCGGGCTGTCCATGACGCCCACCGCCGCCAGGCGCTCCGTGGCGTCCTTGATCACTTCCTCGGTCATGGCCTCCACCAGGGACAGTTCCATGTCCATGGTGTATCCTCCGCCCACCGTGTGGGTGATACTGTCGATAAAATACTTGCCGGAGAGGCGGCCGATCCCCACCACGGTGACGCACTGGCTGGCCACCAGGTCCGGCCGCCCCATGATGGTCAGGGACAGGGTGGTGGCGCCGTGGTTGGCGTTGGCCACCGCCGCCGTGATCTTCCGCTCCGCGTCCGCCTTGTTGTCGGCCTTGCCGGATTGTTTCAGGATCCGGGTGCCCGTCCCCACCGTGACCTTGATCTCCTCCTCGGTGTTCGGGTCCGTGTAGGTGTATTCTCCGCCGGTATAGGTCCCGTCAAGGGTGGTATTCCAGGAACCGCTTTCGATCTCGCTTTCCCGGATGGTCCCGGCCACGTCCCGCTCCTTGTACTGCTCCCGGTCATACACCACGATTTTTTGGGCGTACACCTTCATGGAAAGGCCGTATTCCTCGCACAGGCTCATATAAAACTCGCAGTCCGTTTGTTCGGATTGCTCCACGCTCTCGACGGTGATGGGTTCCCCCTCCACGTCCCAGGTCAGGGTAATGCCCGCCCTGGCCGCGATCTCGTTTCCTATGGCCTGCAGGGTGGCCTTTTCCCAGGTCTTGGTCCGCTGCGTCGCCCGGAAAGCACTATCCGCCGGCACCGACACGGCCGAAATGGTCCCGGTCATGGGCCACCACGAAAAACTGTAATTGTCCAGGATGAAAAACCCGCAGTCCAGGGTCCGGTTGTCGCCCTCCCGCTCCCAGTCGTACACCTTAATGGCGGCCGTCAGGGTGTCGCCGGTTTTCGGCATCCACGCCGTGGTCCATTGGCGGTCCCGGTCGTTTATGCTGATCTCCAGGCTGTCCGCCTCGCCGCTGGCCGCGTCCGTATAGGTCACGGTGGCCTTGTAGCCCACCATTTTGCTGGTGACGGCCGCGCCGTTCCAGGTCAGATCCGTTTCCGCTCTCCGTGTCCTCATGCGGTGGTCCTCCAGATCGGCGCATTGGCCAGGTCGTCGTCCTCCGGCAGGTCCGGCGTTTGGAGGACCACCCCCGCGTCAAACACGAAGGTGTCCAGGCGCGGGAAGTTGGCCTGCATGAGAAAGCCGGTATATTTCACGTCGCCGTACACCCGGAACGCGATGGCGTCCCAGGCGTCGCCCTGTTTCGTCGTATAGGTCTTTTCCATGGCGCCCTCCTTACCCCATCGCAGGCTCCGGCTTGAATTTCTTCCGGCGCTCCTCCGCTTTCAGGCGCTTATACAGGCGCTTGAACTCCTCAAAGGAGATCCGGGTGGCCTCCTCCACCTCCTCGCGGTCCGCTTTGCCGTAGAAGTTCAGCACGGGGGAGAATACGATGGTTTCCCCGTCGCCGCCCTCCTGGCCGTCTGCGCCGCCGGTCGGTTTCGGTTTCTTTGTGTATTCGTCCAGCATGGCCGCCAGTTTGGACAGTGGCATGACGGCCTCCGGTTCCCCGCCCTCTCCGATCTCCGCCAGGGTGGGGGAGGTGGCCACGCCGCCCTCCGCCAGTTGCGGGATCGTTGGGATATTGAACCCCAGCGTTTTTCCGCCCACGCCCGGCACCCAGTCCGGGATCGTCACGGAAATACTGTTGATCTTGGAAAGCACCCAGTTTATGGCCGAAATGACCCCGTTGATCGGCGCCTTTGCCAGGTTCACGATCATTCCGAACAGGTTTCCGAAGATGTTCACGATATTCTGCCAGGCAGCGGACCAGTTGCCGGAAAACACGTTGCTGATAAAGTCGATGATATTTTGAAAAATCGCTTTGACGTTATCCACCGCCGCCCGGATACTCTCCCACCAGCCCTGCAGGTAGGCGCCCAGCAGGGGGAATTTTTCCCCGATGGCCGCGATAGCATTTCCCACCATGTTGGAGAAGTTGGTCCAGATCTGGTTCACGGTGTTTCCGAAATTCACCAGCCACGCCTTTACGGTGTCCCAGTTCTTATACAGCAGGACCAGAGCGCCGGCCACGGCTGTTATGATCCCCAATGTCATTCCCATTGGGCTGGTTAAAAATTTTACCGCTGCGCTCATTGCTTTTGTGGCAACGGTTGCTGCTTTGGTCGCCAGGGTGCTGGCCTTTATTGCTGCAGTCTGCGCCCATGTCGCCGCCGTCGTCTTGGCCCGGATCAGTACGTCCTTGACCTCTAGCGCATACAAATAAGCGGTTTCTGCTTTGTCCTTCACCTTGGCAGCGATCAGTTTTGTATATACTGGAACGATTTTCTGTAGGTTTGCCAGCATACCCTTTGCGTTTTTATAGGCTCCCATGGCCTTATTAACCGCGCCCATTCCTACGGAAAGGGTTTTTGCCCCGGCCGCTACGGCCAGAATGGTCCCCTTGTGTTCCCACAGGAAGGATAGAAACGGCTTTGCTTTCTCGTATGCCTTTCCCGCCCAGTCTGCAAAGTCGCGGATCCCGTCCACCAGGACCGGCAGGCCGTCCGAAATGGCCCCACCGGCCCAGTCTGCAAAGTCTCCGGCGATCTCCGCGATCACGGGGGACATTTCCTCCATAGCCTCCGTGATCTCCGGCATATTGTCCATAAGGGATTGATACACGGCGTCCGCCGCCGGCAGCAGGGCCACCTCCATCTGGCGGCCGATCCCCTGGATCGCGCTGTCCAGGTCGTTGTACTTGACCTGGTTGATCTTTTCCAGGGCGCCCTCGGTATCGTAGGCGGCCTGGGACGCGCCGGCCATGGCCTCCATGGCCTCCGTCCCCAGGTCCTCCCACATGGTGCCGAACAGGGCCACGCCCAGGGCGTCCCGCTCCACCTGGTCGTCAACGGCCATAAGGGTGTTGATCACGTCAAAAAATGCTTTGTTGGCCCCCTCGCCTCCGGCGGCAAAGGTGGCCATGATGTTCTCCGCGTTGTACCCCAGGGACGTGAACGCCTCCACCGTGCTGTCGCTCCCGTCAATGGCCCGGATCGAAAACTCCTTGATGGCGTCGCCCACCTTGTCCAGGTTCCAGGCGGTTCCGTCCGCCCCCGCCTGGAGAATGTTAAACATTCCATCCGCGTCAAAGCCCAGTTTTGCAAACTGGGAGGAATACTCGTTGATGGTGTCGATCAGTTCCCCGGAGTAGTCCAGGCCGTTTTGTGCGCCGGCCGCGATCAGGCTGAAAGCCTCCTCTGCGGAGGAACCGAAGTTCTTTCGGATGGCCTCCGCCGCCCTGGTGCTTTCCGCCACGTCGTACTCGAAAGCGTCCCGCAGGGCCAGGGCGCCCTCGGTGGCCGCCGTCAATCCGTTCTGGTCCAGGTTGGCCATGTTCCGGTTTACCATGGCCACCGCGTCGCCCACGTCGGCCACGCTGTCCCCGTAGTTGGCCGCGTACACGTCCTCCATAACGTCCCGCAGGCCCTCCAGTTCCTTCCCGGCTGCGCCGGTGGAGGCGGCCACCTGGTTGGTGGCCGTCTGCCATTCTCCACCCAGGTCGGCCAGGTACTTGGTGGCGGCGATGGCCCCGGTCCCCATCGCCGCCAGTCCCGCCGTCATGGTGGTGGATACTTTGTTGGCCGCCTTTTGGATGGTCGCCAGTTGCTTGTTGGCCGCCTTGGTACTGGTCCCCAGGGATTTATCTACCTTTCCGGCGATTTTTATGGCCAGTTCCATGACCTTGCTTTTTGCCAATTTCAAGCACCACCTTTGCCATGTCGTTCAGATCGTCCAGCGGCAGGCCCAGGAAGTAGTCCACGCCGCTATGCAGTCGGAGAGATAGGGCAACACACCCTTTTTTGATTTCCGGCGGGTTTATTCCTCTCCATCCCCGCCGTACAGAAAACCCGTGACCAGGTTTTTCAACTTCATGGCCTCCACCGGGGGCATGCCCTTGAAGAACTCCACGGGCTTGTGGCTGGCCCTGGCCGCCATATACATGGCATAAGGCAGGGTCATTTCCGGGATCGGCGTCACGCCCAGTTCCCGGTTGGCCAGTTTGGCCACGGCGCACAGGTCCCCGGCCGTCATGTCCTCCATGCCGGACAGGTCCACCTCGGTGTATTCCTGTCCCTCGAACTTGTAGGGCTTTCGGAATTTCAGGACCAGGCTTTCCTCCTCGGTTTCCTGCTCCGCCGCGCCCAGGGCGGCCGTGTTCTCGGTGATGTTGCTCATTAGGTCATTTCCCTCACTTTCTGCAGCAGGTCAACGCCGTTCACCTTGAAGGTCGGGTTGATCTTGTCCAGTTCTACCAGGGTGGTGCCGTCTACCTCGATCAGGATATAGGACACATTCAGGGTCACGCTGCTTTCCATGGGGTTGGCGTTCTGTACGCTGCCCATGGCCAGGGTGGCGCTCTTGCCGCGCACCACCACACGCATGGACCGAAATTCCGTGTCACCCTCCACGGTCAGCGCCTGCTGGGCCGCCCGGAGGGTCAGTCGCACCGCCTTGGTCATGTCCAGCATATCGGTGGCCTCGCGGTCCAGGACGCGGAAGGGGATCTCCATTTCCATGTTGGAGAAATGGCCCACGGTGGGGTCGTCCAGTTCGCCCAGGATCCCGGCGCCGGAAATGGTTTCCGCCATGGCCTCGAAGTCCGGCAGGGTGACTTCATCGCCCACGCCGATCAGGCGCTCCGCGTCGTTGTAGACGTTGTAACTATTGATTTTGCTGGGAATATTGGGGACGCTCATGGTTTATTCACCTCCACCAGTCAGGGCGGCCTCCAGGGCCTCCGTGTCGTATTCTCTGATATTCTCGATGTACTCCGCCGGGATATAGGGCGCCAGGTAGGTGTGGACAGTCAGGTGGCCGTCCAGCAGGTTGGTGATCGGGTTTTCGTCGCTCTTGAACTCGGTCCGGTATCCGGCGCAGTAGTCCCGGGCCACGTACCCGTTGCCGATGATGTTCTGGCTGTCCACGATGGATTGGATCAGTCGGGTGTTGCCCGGCTTGTCCACCTTCTGGAAATAGGTCAAAATAAAGTTGTTGCCGTCCCAGTCGAAGAACCGCCGCACCGCCAGCCACCGATCCTTGGGGTCAGTGGTAGAGGGATAGGCCGCCGTGTTGTTGCCCCAGGCTTTGTACCCGTTGGCGTTGATGGCGGTGATCACGCCGTTGGCGTTCAGCAGGTCGTTGGCCTGCTGCTGGTCCAGCAGAACCTCCGTTCCGTCTTTCAGCACGGTTTTGGTGATCTTCAAATCCTTGTTGGACGGGCTTTCATAGGGCACGTCGCTGTTGCCGGCGTCCGTGTAGGCCGTCAGGGCGGCAAACATGGCGGACAGGTAATAAACCTTGTCGCCCACCGCGCCCATGGGCCACAGGGCCGCCGCGTGGGGAGAGGTGGCGCCCAGGGCCTCCTTGGCGGTTTTCACGTCGGTGTAAACCTCTGCGCCGTCCTCCTCCGGGTCCGTGGAAATGTCCAGGTAGGTCACGCAGTCGAAGTTCCCGTTGATCCCCTCGGTCTTGGCCTGGAGGGCCGCCGCCACGGTGGGGTTGTGGCTCCATCCGGGGGCCAGCAGGATCCCGGGCGTCATGCCGAAACGGGGATAGATCTGGCGCACCAGTTCCAGGCCGGTTTCCTTCCCGGTCAGGGCGTCCACGCCGCCCACAATGTCCGCCGCCGTTACGCCGTCAGGTTTCAGGCTGGTGCTGGCCACTTTCAGGGTTTCCGCCTCCTTGGCGGCCTCGGACAGGATGGTGATCGTCACCGTGCCGTCCTCCGCGTGGGTGGCCACGTAGTCGCTGCCGGCCACCAGGGTGGCGTCCGCGTTCTTGACCACGATGGTGTCCAGGAGGACAAACTGCTTTGCGTAGGCCACGGCACCGTCCGCCACGGCGCACTCCTCCTCCGTGTTCTGCGTGGTGTGGCCGCTCTTGCCGGGGTCCAGCACATTCACCAGGATAATGGGCGCCACGTTGAACACGCGGAAACAGGCGTCCATGCTCTGGCAAAGGGTGAAGTTCTCGAAGTTGTCCGAATAGCCCATGGCCTGCTGGCACTCCGCGAAGGAATAGCACACCACGGGCTTGTTGACGGCCGCCGCCGGATCCGCCGCCAGGTGGATCGGCGCCGTGCCGAAAATAACCTGCAGGCCCGCCGTCCCCTGGATCGGTGTGGTCAGGCTGGTTTCCTGCTCCTGGTTATAAACGCCGTGATTATAAGGCATAGTTGATCCCTCCCTTTAGGTTCTGCCCTGTACGGCCTTATACAGGGTATAAATGCGGCCGGATTTCTGGCGCAGTTGGCGCATGGCCTCCGGCAGGTCCTCCAGGGGCACGATCAGAGCGGCCAGGATCTTGTTTTTCTCCGCCGCCTGTTTCAGTCCCTCCGGGATCCCGTTGTTGTAGGCTGTGAACTGCCTGGCCACGCCCTTGATGGACGGGCCGCAGTACACCACTGTGCCGGCGGCCTCCGCCGCCTTTTTGGTTCTCTTGGTCGTCATATAAATGGCACCTCCTGGCGCACCGCTGGCGCCTCAAATTTCAGCGACATGGCCCCGAAGTAATAGGGGTGTGTGTCGTCCTGCTGTGTGACCCACTTGATCGGATACACGATGGACCACGGGCCGCCCACCGCGTTCCCGCTGTCCGGCTTGATCCGCACCATGGGATTTTTGGCATACCGCCCGTAGATCTCCTGGATGATGTGCAGCACGTCCCGGTATCCCTGGCGGTTTGGGTCGTTGTCATAGACACACACCACCAGGATCAGGTCGATTTCCTGGGCGCTGTTGGCGTCCGGTATGTTCCCCTCACTGGTCCGCACGATGATGTACGGCTCCGGGATCTCCTCGGTCCGGTCCTCGGTTTCGTCCATCCCCTCAATGATTGGGAGGTCCTGGGGGTAAACCCGGATCGGCCGCTTGTCCCCGGCGGAACTCTGGAGGGTCTGCCCCTCGAACAGGTCCGCCAGGTCCGCCGCGATGGCGTCCTGCAAAAATTCTGCTGTCGTGGTGTTCGCCTCCTTGACTTTTTGCCGCTTTTTGTGGTAAATTCTTTGTGGTAACACTCTGCATATCGTGGTAATAATCAGAATAGAAAGGAACGAAGAAACGATGAAAAAATCTCTTGCGCTCTTGCTGTCCCTGGCGCTGGCCGTTTCCCTGTCCGCCTGTACCATTTCGGACGGCGAACAGGCGCCGGACGCCTCCGGCACTCCCGCCACCTCCGAAGGTTCCACCACGGACACCTCCACACCCCCCGCCGATCCCGAACCGATCACCGTTAACCAGGAATTTTCCAGCGGCAATTACACCGCCGGCATTGATTTTCCGGCCGGCACTTACGACATTGTAGCCGTCAGCGGCGGCGGGAATGTCAGTTCCAGCAACGCCTTTAGTGGCGGTATCAATGCCGTTATGGGGACGGAGGATCAAAACGAAATGGTGGATATGTACGAACAGGAGTACAGCAACATTGATCTGCCGGACGGCGTGGTGCTTTCCATTTCCGGCGTGACGGTCCGCCTTACCTGCGACGACGCCAGCGGCGCCCCGTTGACTCCCCGCGATCAGGAGATCACCGAAACGGTGGAACTTGGCAACGGCAACTTTGTGGCCGGTGAAGATTTCCCTGCCGGTGTGTATAACATTGTGGCCGTCAGCGGCGGCGGGAATGTCAGTTCCAGCAATCTGTACGACGGTGGGATCAATGCGATCATGGGGACCGAAGATCAAAACGAATTGATGGATATGTACGAACCGGAGTACAAAAACATTGACCTCCCGGAAGGTACTACACTCACCATTGATGGCGTCCAGGTGCAACTCGTTCCCAGCGTATAAATTTCTATTGGCGGCCCCGCTCGGGGCCGCTTTTATTTTCCCTGGATAGTTTTTTCGATCCTCTTTTCGATCTCCCTGTCCAGAACGTCATAGAGCATGGTTCTTGTCTGCTCCTGAACGTCCTCATTTCCCATCATGCTTGGAACCGATGGCCCGGTCAGAACCTTAATTCTGGTCATGTCCGGCCATTGTCCGCGTCGTGGCATACCGTATTTTTCCACACGATCTGCGGCCCCGCTCGTTGTATAGGTTTCTCCTATCCTCCGTTGTGCTATGGCCTCGTGTGTACTTCTGAACGTCACCTTAAAGGCAGTTGCCCCGGCGCGCTCCAGCAGTTTTTTCCCGCCGTCTTTTCGTACCTTAGCCTTAACGCCTCGGCTCCCTTCCTCTGCCAGGAAGTCCGACAATTCATTTACCGGACCTCTGGACCGGATTACCGCCATAATGTTTCCCGGCTTTGCGGTCTGGACCGTCGGGGCGCCCCTTTTTCGGTCTTTCAGCACACTTGGGTCGATGGTGTAGGCGTCCTCCACATTGTTTGGGATCTGCTTTCGGACTTTTCTGGCCGTTGCATTGATGGAAAGACGCAGAACGTCCGGCGCTTTTATGGCCTGCCACTCCAGCCTTTTTGCAATTTTTTCAATTTCCGCCTGGGTGTCAACCTCAATATGGATCATGTGCGGATCGCCTCGATTTCTATGGCCAGCATACCGGCGTCGTCGTCGGCCTGGACCACGCGATACTCCCGGCCGTCCAGGACCAGGCGCTTGCCGGATGGCGGCCGGCCTCCGTAGTCGTCCCTGGACACATACAGCAGACGGCGCACCTTGTAGATCCCGTCGGAATGGACGCCGCCCCGGGCCGCGTCCCGCTCCAGCAGGGCGTTGTCGTCCACCACCGCGTCCATTTCTTTCCCGTCAATGGTGTGGGTGCTTGCAAACTCCTGGTTGTTCAGGAATACCCCGTGAATATCCGCCGCCACGCAGTCCTTGAAGGAGGGGGCGCCCATTACTGGGCACCCCCGTTTTCATCCTCTGCGGGGGCGTAGACTTCCGCCGCCGTGATCACGGCGATCAGGTCCGCCTTGGTCTTGGCTTTGGAAATATCCAGGCCCATGTCCGTGGCCATTCGCTCCAGGTCGGCCTTTTTCAGGTCCTCCAGGTCCTTGGGGTCCAGGTGCCCGGCGATCATGCCGCCGGCCTCTGTTCCGCCCTCCTGGGGCGGCTCCTGGCCGCCCTGGGCCTCGTTTCCCGCTCCCTGGCCCTCGGATACCTCCGGCGCGTTCTCCGGCTCCTGGGCCGCCTCCTGGCCGCCCCGGTCGGCGCTTTTGGCCTCTCCGCACAGTTCCGCGCTGTCGTTCTCCAGCCATGCGGCCACCATTTTGGCGTCGTCGCCGGGCAGGTTCTCTCCGGCCTTATACATACGGCCCCGGTACAGGATCGGCCGCTTTGCAATCAATCCTTTCATGTCCGGCCCTCCTTTAGCCCAGCAGTTTCACCAGCACCGTGGCGTCGCTGGATCCCGCCGCCGCCACGGCCCAGCCGGCCGGGGTGTTCGCCGGGCTGCTGCCCGCCGCTGTGGTGATGTTCTCCGCCGCCGCGTCCCAGTAAAGGGCCTGGCCCACGGTCACGGCGCCGGTGGCCTTGGGCATCTCAAATACGCCCACCACGTGGACGGCGCCGGTTTCTCCGGCCGCGATGTCGTCACCGGCCACGCCGATCCGGGTGGCCAGGTTTACCACGTCGCCGTTGGCCAGGTCGTCGGTGGCGGTGTAGTCGATGGTTTCGCCTCTCTGCCAGTATTTCGCGCTCATATCTGTTTTACCTCCTTACTGCCTTACAGCGTGATGGTGGTGCCGGGGTTCTTGGCAATACCACGGAAGTCCACGGCGGTGATACCCCAGTCCAGCCAAATGTCCCACACATAGCCCAGTTGGCCGGCCACCTCCATGCGGCGAATGGTCGGGGTTTCCTGGCCGTTCAGGTAGTCCACCTGGATGGAACGGGCATAGGTGGGATCGCCCGCGACGAACCAGGGCACCGCGTTGGAACCGGCCAGGGCGTTCAGGGTGCCCTCCTCGATCACCTGCAGGCGGTTCCGGTACTGATACAGGGCGTTTGCGGTGTGGCTGCCGATCCCGTCCACGTCGATCTGCGCGGTTTCCAGGATCTGCGACATAAGGAACCCGTAACCCACGGGCACGATGATGTACCGGGGCTGCACCATAATGCTGTCCCCGAAGGGGTCCTTCTGGTTCAGCAGTTTGATCATAATGGCCTGCAGGGTTTCAATGGACGGGGCCGCGCCGGTGGTGATCAGGTTGTTGTGGTTGGCGTGGAACAGGGCCACACCGTCGAAGATCGTGGGGTTGTTGAACAGGATGGAATACACCTGCTTGTTGATCGTGCGCTTGGCGGAGGCTGCGTACATACCGGGCACCTGGGTGATAAAGCCCACGTCGTCGTTGATAAACGCCTCCCGGGTCATGGAGAACTGGCGGCCGTAGGTTGCCACCTGGCGCTGGGGGAGAAGTTCGGTCTGCGGGGTGTCGTGTTTCAGTTCGCCGCCCTCGCCCACGCGCAGGAACTCGCCGGCGCCGCCGGCCAGGTACTCGTGATCCTTGGTGGGCTTGAAGTCGGTCACGCTGCCCTTGGTGGTCCACACCTGGAACGTGGTGGGGACGGCCTGGTATCGCTGCACAATGGCCTTGCGGATCGTGTTGTCCAGGATCGCGGGGAAGGCCGCCGTGGGGTTGAAGAACTGGCGGCAGGCCATGTTCCACAGGTCGTCCTTGGACATACGGAGAAGGGAGGCCGTGGTCCCCAGGCCCTCCCGGGCCATGCACTCAATGGCCAGATCGCGCAGGGACAGGCCGCGCATTTGCTCCGCGTTCTCGCTGGGGCGCTCCACCTCCATGCCGCTACGCATAAGCAGGCCGTCCACGGCCGCCTGGCGGAAGTTGTCCTGCTCCCGGCTGTTGTCGGACATTCTGGCGCCCACGGGGCCGTTGTGCTGGATCAGGAAGTCCACGGCCGCCGCCCGCACGGTGTCCATGGTGGCGCCGCTGCGGATATACTCCTCCGCGTCCATGCCGGTCTGGCGGCACAGGGCCATAATGTCGGCGGTGCGCTGGCGCTCCGCCTGGATCGCTCTCTGCGTGTCTGCCACGCTGGGCTGGTTGGTGCCGGCCGGGGCGCCCTGGCCGCCGTTCTCCGCGCCGCGCTCACCGCCGGCGGGCTGGCCGACGGCCTCGCCGCCCTCGTTGCCTGCGGCGTCGATCACGGTCTGGCAGCGGTTAAACTCCGCCTGCTCCTCGGCGGTCAGGTCCCGGCCCTCGTTTCGCGCCAGGGTCACAAGTTCCTGCTGGCGGGCAAGGGCTTTCTGCAGTTCATTCATGGTTTTCTTACCTCCTGTTGGAAATCAGATTTTTGTTTGCTTGGATCTGTCGCTCATACACGGAGAGGGGGGCGCACGTCCGGCCTACGTCGGCCCGGCCCACGCCCACGGTGGGATCCGCAGGCACGGATACAACGGACACCTCCAGCGGCGTCCACCTTCTGGCGATCTGGCAAGGGCCTGTAAATCGCCCATCCGTGGACTGTTTCCCGGCCACCACTTCCTCCCACGTTTCCACGCTGTACCGCACGGACGTGGTTTTCAGGGTGCCGGACTGGACTTTCCCGAAGATCTTTTCGGCGTCGTCGTCCGTGTCGAACTCCACTTCCGCCATGCCTCGGTGGTTCTCCACCCAGGCCCGGATCACCTTTCCCACCACCTTGTCGGTGTCGTGGTTGAACAAGAGGACGCCCACACTGTTCAGGCGCTCCAGGTTCACCGCGTTCTCCCCGTGGTCCAGGATCTCCATTCCGAACCAGCGCCGGTATGGCTCCTCACTGGAAAAACTGATCGTTCGGCGTCGGCTCTCCTGGTGTTGATCTTCCCTGGAAAGGACCTGGCCCATACTCCTGGTGCCGTGGTCCTTATCCCTGGGGCGGTTGCCCTCCGGTGTTCTGCTGGGCTGCTGCCGTTCCATTTCCAAAAATTACACCTCCCATCTCAATGCCTTTTTCGCGGCCGTACTCCAGGACCTCGGCGGTTTCGTCGATGGCCTGGCGCCAGTCCTTGCCCCGCTCGGCGCAGATCTCTTGATAGGTCTTTTGCCCGCTCTGCAGGGCGGTTTTGTCGGCGGTGCTTTCCTTGGCCGGGTCAATCCACTTTTTCGGGGATTTCACCCAGTCATGGGCCATATACTCCGCCTTTTTATCCCAAAACCCGGGGAAGGTGATCACCCCGGAGAGATAACACGAAATAATAAATTGCTCGTACACCTCGGACATGAACTCCGTTAGCAGTTCCGTGTCCTCCGCGTATGTGTCCTCGTCCTCGATGGCGTTCTGCCGGGCGGAGGAGTAGGTGGACCCGCTCATGTCGCGGGACACCGCCTCATAACTCAATCCCTGGCCCGCGCCGATCAGTCCCTGCTGAACTTTCAGGAACGCGGTGGCGTCGGTGGCCGCTCCCTTGGGATCCACCACCTGGGCCTCGTCTCCGGCGCCCATTTCCATGATCATGCCCGGCCCCAGTTTCTTGCCGGCGTAGTCCACGCGGCCGTCCGGCCCGCGAACCCCGGAACGCCCCAGGCTTGTCCCGGTCGGAATGGTCTTTTTGATCAGCACCGCCAGGCAGGCCGCGATCCGCTCCTTGACGGATACCGCGTTTATAAATTCGTTCACGTCCCGGATCCTGGTGATCGTGTGGGACATATCCGACATTTCCCGGATCTGGCTGGGCCGCCGTTTCGATTTCAGGAAATAGGCGTCCTTGGCGTCAATGTAGATCGGCTGCAGCAGGCGCCACCCCTCCAGGTCATATTGCTGGATCCAGTAGCCCACCGGCCGCCGCCAGGAATTATATTCAATCCCGCCCACGACGCGGTTTCCCTGCCGGTGCGGGGCACTCTGTGTCACGTCCAGTTCGTCCACCTCAATGGCCTGCAACTTGAACGGCACCACGCCGCCGGAGGTGTGGCGGAACAGGAACAGGATCCCGCCGTCCACCTTCTTGCGCTCCACGGCCATGCGTAGGATCTCGGTAAAGGATTGTTCCCCGGTCACGTCGCAGTTTCTGGCCTTGCACCATTGACGCCACAGTTTTTCGATCTGGCGGTTCAGGTCGTCGTTCCCGGTCCTTGCCCGGAGGGTAAAGCCCTTTCCCACCACGTTGCGCTTGTAGGCCAGGACCACGGCCTGGAGAATGTCGCTGTTCCGCTCCAGGTCCCGGGCGCGGGCGCGTACCACGTCCCGGCTGTATCGGTCTGTGATCTCCGCGCTCTCGTTGTGTGCCCTCCACCCGGAATTGATCCGGCCGAACCCGGCCGCGTCATACCCGCGCATGGCCTCCAGTCCTTGGCGCCACGCCTCCCGCTCGTATGCTTTCTTTGGGGACACGGCCGCGATCATGCTGTCAATGAAACTCACCGCTTTACCTCCCCTCGAAAAATGCCATGTAGGTGCGCCCCAGCAGGGGGCCGCTTTCGTCGGCCGCCAGTTGCGCCTCCAGGTCGTCCCGGAGGGTTTTCAACATGGCCAGGTCCGCCCGCGTCAGTTGGCGGCTGCCGATCCGGTAGGATTGCCCGCCCACCAGCACGGTGGTGATCGCCTTGTTGACCTGCTCCAGCAGTTCCGCCGGGGCCGCTGTTGTGTTGTCCAGTTCCATGATTGCCTCCTGTCAGAACCAGTTTTCATTCTGCTGGATCCATGTTTCCTCCGGTGCCGGCTGCGGCTTTGGCGGTGCCGGCTTTGGCGCCTGCTCCTCCGCTCGGTCCGGGTTTTTCAGGAACAGGGACCGGACCTCCAGCACGTCGGCGGCCGCCGCCGCGTACACCTCGCAGTCCAGGTAATGGTTGTCCGCGTGGGAGGATTTCAGCACCCACCGCTGAACCTCTTTTCCGGCGGCCCGCTCGGTGATCTTATGCTCCGCCGTGACCTGCTCCGCATACTCCAGATCACAGTCTTTATGCACCATCCAGGATCCGTTCCCGTTTGGCCGCCTCATGCGCCCGGCGATCATGTCCTTGTACTTGCCGCCGTCCACAAGGACCAGTTGCATACCGTTGGCCCGGCTCCCGGCTTTGTCCACGGTGGAGATCTTGTAATGGCCCTGGAGGGACGGGACGCCCTTACAGGGCCGCACCCAGTCCATGTTCATGGTGCAGAACTCATACACCGCGTCGGTCTGGTCGCCGCTGTCCATCAGGGCCAGGTCCACCATGACCTTTCCGCCGTCCGGCAGGGAAAACTCGGTATTCATAATCCGTTCCACTTCCGCCATGGAAAGCGCCTGGCCATGGGCCACGTTTTGGGAGGTCATAAAGTCGCCCCATGCTCGGATCACCCAGTACAGGCAATTTTCCTGCACGTCGATCCCGCCGGTCAGCAGTTTTGTCCACGCCGGGAGGGACCAGGCCGGAACCTCCGTCTGCCGCTCCATGACCATTTCGGCGTTGGTTTTCAGTTTCGTGTCCTCCCATGGCTCCGCCAGCCACGAATTGACGAAGTTGTGGAGCAGTTCCGGGTCGTCCTTGGCCCGCATGAACTCCCGGGCGATGTCGGAAAACCTGGTAAACGGTGAATACAGGGTATTCATCCAGTAGGCCACGCTTTTGGGCGTCGTCGTGGTCTGCCGGACGATCTGCCACCGGCCCGCCTGGAGCATGGCCGCCTTGTCCCGGTCGGTGATGATACACCCACACGCCTGGCACACGTATGTGGCCATTTCGGCCCGCTCCGCCTGGTCCGGCACGTCGTCCTTGCTGGGCCACTTGATCTGTGCGAATTTCAGTTCGATAAATTCCCCACAATGGGGGCACGGCACAAAGTAGTGTTTTTCCGCGTCCGCCTCCTCCTTGGCTTTCCAGATCGGCCCGGTTTTCAGGGTCGGAGTGGAGGCCATAAAGATCTTGCGGTTGAAAAATGTCTTTGTGCGCTCAATGGCCAGGGATACGGGGTCGGCCTCTTTTTTGGTCGCCCCCGGGAATTTGTCTACTTCATCCAGGAACAGGTATCGGATCGGGGTGGAGGCCAGGCTGGCCGGGCTGTTGGCTCCGGTCAGGTAGACGATCATATCCCGGAACTTTAGGGCCAGGCGCTTGCTGTCATGCTCCCGGTACTTCTCCGCCAGGGCCTTGCACTGGCGGATCATTGGCTCCAGTTTCGCCTCCACCGTGCGCTCTGCCAGTTCGTCCGAAGGGTACACGAACATGGCCGGCGCCGGATCCTGGTCTATCAGGCTCCCCAGGGCGTTCTCCATGGCGGAGGTGCCGCCCACCTGCGTGGGCTTGACAAAGACGATCTTTTCCGTGGTTTCGTCGGAAAAGGCGTCCATGATCTCCACCAGGTACGGGGTGACGTTGTTCCGCCACGGCCCTGGTATGGCGTTTCCGTTTGGCAGAACCCGGTTCTGCTCCGCCCATGCGGATGTGCTTACCCGTTCCCTTGGGCGCAGGATCTCAATGGCCGGCACCATCCACCGGGGCACCTTGTAGGGCTTTACTCGGTACTTCCTCACGGCGCGGCCTCCGGCGGGTCCTCCGCCTGCATGGCGTCCACGTAGGCCGTCAGCATGGTTTCCAGTTCCTTGCGGATGGCCTTTTGCGCGTTGCGGATCGTGATGGCGTCCGCATACCCGGACATGGCCCCGGCCATGCGGGCCGGGATCGTCATGGCGAACTTTTGAAAGGCCGCCATAAACTCCGCCAGTTCCTCGGTGGCCTGCTCCGCCGGCAGGTACTTCCCCTCCGCTATGGCGGTTTTCAGACGGTGGAGGCTGCCCTGGCTCTCTTTCAGGGCCACCTCCGCCTCCAGTTTTTTCAGGTTCAGTTCCGCCAGCCGGCCGCCCTCTCCGATCTCCTGCGCCTTTTGCTCCACGTGGGCGATATACCGCTGGATCGTTTCGCAGGTCCGGTACTTCCTGGCCCCGCCGCCGGGCGGGACCTCGGTTTCCAGGATCCCGTCCTGGGTCAACTGCTGGACCCGCCTGGTGGTTTTCCCCAGCAGTTGGGCGATGGCGGTGGAATTGGCCCATTCCGGCACCGTCCCGGTCAGCACCGCCGGCGTCGTGGACCTCTTTGGCGCTGTTTTTTTCGTCGTTCCCGCCACCTGCAGCACCCCCTTTTCTGTGCCGCCGGCTCTTTTCCCGCTCCGCCCAGCGCCGCCCTACGTCTTGGCCCACGTAGGAACGCAGGCTTTCGGGCGGCGCAGGCGGTTGGTTTTGCCGGTTTCGCTTTCCGCCTGGTGGTGGATTTCGTTTTTTTTGACCTCGTTTCCTCTGGATTTTTTCGGGCCTCACCCCCTTTAGGGGGTGGGTGCCTCCCGATTGCTCCGGCCGGCGCGTCAATGCGTAACGTAACGGCCCGTTTTTCAGGGATTTTCTTGGAGAAAAACGCCGGGCCTTCCGCGCCCCGCACGGTCGTACCCCCTGGGAAGGACCCAAACGGGGGGCGCCCTCTCATTTTTCGGAGAGGGGAGGCCATGGGCGCCCATGGTATGACGCCCATGGCCATGTGATTGCCGGGCTGCGTCCGCCCTGGTACTGCGGACGCTGCGGGGTGAAAGGAGGAAAGCCCCCGCGCCTACGCTCCGCCCGGCTCAGGTATGGAAAGGGGAGGGCCGCCAGGCGTTTCCCTGGTGGCCCTCCCGATTTCCATGTTATCAATATAGCACAGTAAAAAGTCCGATGACGTCCGATCTTTTATCCGCGCTTGTTTTTCTCTTTGCCGGCCATGTATTCCCCCACCAGTTTCCCCGTGCGCTTACAGGCCAGCAGGGTGTCCAGGGCGGCGTTGTAGTAGTCAAATACGCGGGACCGGCTCATGTGTACGGCCTGGGCGATCTTCTCCCAGGGCTTGCAGTCGATGTGCCGCATTTCCACCACGGTGCGCTCCATGGAGTTTTGGGGGAGTATGTCGATCATGTCCATAACGTGCAGGACGGCCTTGGCCATGGCCTCCCGTTGCTGGTCGATCCGGTCCTCCACCTCGGAGATCCGGTACACAAGGGACACGGCCCCGCCCTCCCTGGCCTGCCTTTTTGCGGTCGGCATGGTCCTGTATGTGGATCCCACGCCCGGGTCCCGCAGTTCGGCAGATAGGGTGCGGTGGCGCTCCTCCAGTATCCGCTTTTTTACTTTGGCGTCATGGTACTGCTGCAGGTACTCTTTGACAGCCTCCCGCTCCGGGTTCGTGCCCCTTGTTGTTCTCATTGTTGCACCTCACACCTCGGTTATGTCAATTCCAAAACGGTCCTTTAGCATTTTCTTTTTCATGGCATATTCCCGGGTGCGTGTCGGCCGGCTCTTTACGTCCTCCACCACCTGCCGCCCCTGGGCGCCCTCGTAGTATGTAAAATCGGCCCTGTACCGGATGGCCCGGACCCTACGGCCCTCCGCGTCCGTGTATGCCTCCTGGAGGGTGAAGTCAACCTGCAGGCGTAGGTCCCGGATTTCCCCGCGCCGCTCCCGCTCGATCAGGAAGTCATACCGACGGGCCTCTTTCTGTGCCCGCTGCCTCCGCCTTTCCCGGTACGCTTTTACGGCCCCAGCCACCAGCGCGATCCCCAGGATCGCGGTTGCCGTTTCGCCTCGTGTCAGCCCGAAAGGCGTGGCCGCCACCAGATACCCGTACCACACCACACCCGTGGCACAAAGCACCGCCCCTCCAGGTCAGCCTTGGCAAGCTCCCGCAGCCTCTCCAGGTCGTACTCGTCGCCCAGGATGTCCTCGATGGCGGCGAGGCGGCGCACAATGTCACCAAAACTTTCGCACTCGAAAGATATACTGGCTTCATTTGTTCTAATTGTCAACCGTTCCATGTCAGTCCTCCTTCTGCGGGCCGCGCCATTCGCCAAACGCATTGACGTAACAAGGCCAACCTCCTATGCTCATCCGTGTCCTGGAAAATTCCACAAGTTCATCAACCGCTTCAAGCACTTCTGGAGATTTCGCCGCATCCCTCTCCGCTTTCACCTTCTCCAGCTCTACCCGCAGCTTCTCGTTTTCTGCCTCCCACTGTCCGCATTCTTCATAATAGGCGTTCGCGTGCTCCTGCTCATATTCTAATTCTCCCCGCAACTGGGCGTTTTCGGTCTGGAGGGTGGAGAGGGCGGTGGCGGCCTTCACAATCAGGCAGTCGTCCTTTATGCAATATTCTTCACATTTTATCGTGCGGTCTCCGCGCAGATTGGATATGTACTTTTCATTCCAGTCGTTCAACTGCTCAATCAACTTCTCAATGTCCATCAGGTGTCCTCCTCTCCCTCCGGCTTACGCATGCCTTTTCTCGGTTTGAAACAAGGCTTTTCATAAGGCACTGGGATAAATACCGATACCTCCGGGCTATTGCAATACCATCTCCCACGGTTAAACTAACGCACATTGCAATATGCACAATCCTTGCAGTTCTTTTCAGCCATTCCCGGCCTCCTCTCCCTCCGGCGGGCGGCGGTCAGGCGGTGCAGGAAGGTAGCTTACACATTTCCATGTCCGTCCCTTAACCGCATCCATAATGGTCTTTTTGCACACGCCGTATTCTGCTGCAAGGTCAATATATTTCGTGTGATACAAAAATCTCTTTTGCCTTGCCTCTTTTACCTTCTTCTTAGATAGTTTTGCATTTACATTTTCTTCGCCAGAGTGGGTAATGTTTCTTCCTTTTGCCTCTCTGTCAGCAATGTTTTCTTTTCTCGTGCCAACAAAAAGATGTTCCGGGTTGATGCAACGCGGGTTATCGCATTTGTGGCACACATCCATTCCGTCAGGGATTTCCCCATAATTCAGCATATAGGAAACTCGGTGTGCAGACTCAGACCTTCGTGTCCCATCAGTTCTGCTCCCGACAATCATTCTTCCGTACCCATTTCGTAAAGTTCCTTGCCATTCCCAGCAACCAGTGTACTCATTGACCTTTATTTTGGAATATAGTCGTTCTTTTAATGGCATTGTCGGCTGTCCCTGTTTTCTTGCTTTGTAATCAGGAGAAATACTTTGCATTTTATTCATCCTCCTTTGGGCTTTTGGGCAGGGGCATCCAGTGGGTGACTTTACCCGCACCGGGCCCAATGTCCGTCATCCAGTTACCCCACAAAATCCAGCCTACAGACGTTCCAACGCACTCGCAACGCACGATAACCCTCTGTTTTTCCTCCGGTAGCCCCTCCTCCACCCTCACCCACTCGTTCGGCGGGGTGAGGGTGGGCTGGAGGGCTTTTCTGGCCCAGAAATACGCCTTAGCCTGTTCCTCGTTTTCCGGTACAGCAATCACAAAATACTGATACGCTTTTTCGGCCTCAGTCATCTTTCGGCGCCTCCTTACACTCTTTCAAACCGGTTCTGGTCAAGCCAGTATGAGGGACACGGCCCTTTTAGTCCCATTCCATACAGCATCCAGTCATTTTGCCGGTCAGCATGGGCGCACCCTATCCGGCCCACGGGCTTTCCATCCCATCCAACGGCATTTGGTCCATAAAGGCAGGTCGAACAATTCGCCGGAACAGTTTTGCGTTCAATCACCTGTATCATGTAGCGCCTCCATTCTCTCCATCACCATTTGCACGGCCTCGTCCGTCATGGGCGCACCGCAGTACCCACAAAAATTCAAGAAGTTGTCCGGGCTTTGCTTTCCGCACTTCGAGCAGTAAAGATCATCATATTCGCATCGCTCGTCAATCGTAACCTCGTGCTGTTCTCCCATGTCATCAATACCCTTGACACGGCGAAAGCCTCCACGGTGCTTATGACGCTTTATCCACTCACCCCTCCACACCTTCTCCACCTGCTCCCGGCTTACAGGGCGGAGGGCGGTGAGGGCAATTTCGGCCATTTCCTTTCGTCTACGGTATAAGAAGTCGTTCTCTCCCGGATTGCCCCCAAATCCGCTGTCCAGCACCACCTGCGCCGCCGTGAGTTGTTTTTCAAAAAGAGCAATCGCTTTTTCCCGCGTCATGCTCATAGCTTGGCCTCCTTTCTTGGTGACAGAATCCGTTCCATAATTACATCGTAGATAACTTCTCCAATTTCGTCTTTATGTTCTTGTCCACCGGCTTTCCGCCCTTTGCCTTTGAAAAATGCTTGCAATCAGGGGAGAACCATGCCAGCCCCACCGGGCGCCCCTTTGACACCTCGCGCGGGTCCACGTCCCACACGCTTGCCTGGTAATGCTCCGTAAATGGGTGGTTTGTTTTGTGCATGAGTATGGCGTCCGGGTCGTGGTTGATGGCGATGGTCACGGGGCGGCCGGTGGCCAGTTCGATCCCCGTGGACGCTCCGCCGCCGCCGGCGAAGTTGTCCACAATGATCTCCTCCAGGAAGTTGATCTGCGCCCCGCTCATTTTCCCGCCGCCTCTCTTAATGCGTTTACATACTTTTCCGCGTTTTCCTTTGCCCTGCAGTACGGGCAATTCGCGCCCCATTCTCTGCGGAAAACTCCCCCACATTTTCCGCACACCAGGGTGTCGTCCACTTCTCTGGCCAATCGTTCCATGAACCCCCGCAGTTCCACGGCCCACGTTATGTATAACTCTCTGGCGTAAATGTTGGTGGCCAGTTCATCCGCCATTTCCATGGCCTCCCGTCGCGGAACCAGGATCGCGTGGTTTTCCCGCGTCCGTTTGCCCGGTTCCGTCCATCCGGCCCGTTTGGCGTCCATGTACTTCCACTTTTTTGCGCGGGCCTCTCTGTATGCCTCCACAAAGTTTTTCACCGCGTCTGCCCTCCCATCATATCCAGGTACAGGGCGCAGTCCTTCCCGATCCTCTGGCAGTACGCCCATTCCACCATGGCGCCCCGGCTCTCGCGGTAGTCCGGTAGGAACACGGCCAGATCCGCCGCGTCCACCATGGCCATGCAGATCCGCATATAGTCCACATCGTCCAGGCCGTCCGGCAGCGTGGCCGGGTTCAGGACCACGTGGCCCGCCTCCTCCAGGGCCTTGGCGGCCTCCCGGAACTTTGCCCGATACCGCCGATCCCCGGTGATCTTCCCGGCTATGTAAACTTTCATCGGCTTGCCTCCTATTCGTTGAAAACCTCGAAATATTCCTGGTACGGGTAGCCCGTCATTTCGTGCCACCCGGCCCTGCAGGTCGCCCCGTCGTCGAACTTATACAGCACCGCGCCCTTTCTCGCTTTCGGCTCCTTCCTCCAGGAGGAGGAGGAAACCACCTTGTAGGTGATCACTGGCTTGTCCATGTTTTGGGTCTTGCTGTACCGCTTTCCCCGTTTCCCGATCTCCCGGTACTTCTCCATGGTGGACCGGCTCTCCTTCATCAGGTAGGCCGCCAGTTTGGCGTGGTTCCCCCGGCGGTCCAGGGGCTTGAAACTGATACCCCCGCCGCCCCTGGGGACTTCCTCCCAGGCGTCCCCGATGATCTCCGGGTCCATCCGGCTTATGATCACGTGAATATGCGGGCTTGTCATGCGCTTGGTTTCTATCACCACCACGGCCTTGTACTTGATCCCCTTTTTCCTGCAGGCTTTCCGCAGGTTGTCCAGGAATGTGGCCTTGTCCTCCAGGATCTCCTCAAAGGTCGTGTCCTTTTCGTAGTAGTGCAGGACGGCGTGGAGATCCCGGTGGTCAAAGTTGGCGTTCAGATCCCAGCGCAGGTGTTCCTCTGCCACCCGCTCGTTGATCCGGGCTTGCTTTTCCGTGGTCGTCCCTTTGTTGGGGCCTCTCTGGACCCCCTTGGTGTGAACCCGGAAGGATTGCATTTTCCTGTGTTCGACGGTCCGGCCAGCCTGCACCATCCTGTGTACGTATGGCATGGTGCCCCCTCCTTTACGGGTGCTGGTCACTTTACTAATGCCTCTTACCGGCGCTTACGGGGCCGTGGCCCCGCCGAAAAATTATCCGTTGCGAACCTCCCGGGGAACTGATATAATATAGGTATCCGGGACGGTTTCGCCGTCGCTTATATCGCCACCTGCGCCGTGTTGTCAGCACCAGGCGCAGGTGGCTTTCTTTTTGGTTGTCGTTCTCTCCGCCGCTTGCGCGGCTGGATTATTATGGATTTTCGGATTAGATGTCAAAGCCGGGGGCCACGGCCCAGGAATAGTGCGCGTTGCGGTAGTCGGCGTTGCCGTCGGTGTAGACAAGGCAGAAAATGTACGTGGACGCCGCATAGACGGACCGGAGGGACCAGGGCGTGGTGCCGTACCCCTCCCGCTGCTTTACGCGGTCCCGCTCCGTCAGGAAAATGGGCAGTTGGAAGTCGTCCGTCCCATCCGCCACGCCGTTCTGCAGGCTCTCATGGCCCCGGCCGAAAACGTCCGTTTCGGAGGGCAGCCACAGGGGATCCTCATAAACCAGGGTTTTCCCCTCCGTGATCTCGGTGATCTTCCTGGGCCTGATCACGGCCCGGAGGTCAGCAGGGAGGAGGGGCAGAACGTCCTCCAGCAGGTGGCGGCGTCCCTCGCTGGCCCGATACCCTCCCCGGTTCGTCCAGGTCTTGTTCATCTGGTGCGGCTCCGCCAGGCAGTCCTTGAACACAAAGCGCAGGCCGGCGGGCTTGCCCTCCGCCGCAGGGAGGTGCGCGGCCGCCACGACGGTGACGGCCTCGCCGTTCCCCAGGGTCAAGTCGATTTCGTTAAACGGCTGGATCAGCGCCCCCGCCGTCCCGGCCACGACGGCCGCTTTCAACTTCTCCCAGGTGCTTTCATTTTCGATGGTGTGTCTGATCTTCATGGTGGTTTCCTCCTTTTATTTCACGCGCCCCTTGGGCGTCGCGGCCGAAAATATCAGTATCGTTATCAGGACCCCCCACCGAACAGGGACAGTTGCGCGGTGTGCTGCTGGAACCTCTTTTCCTGGGCCTCGAAATATCCCTTGTGCTTTTCGTATCCCATAAAGTTCATTCCCGCGTCCCACGCGGCGATCCGGCTTGACCCGCTCCCCAGGTGTGTGTCCAGTATCCAGTCCCCGGGCTTTGCGAATTTTTCAAAAATCCACGCATACAGGGCCACCGGCTTTTGTGTGGGGTGTATCCTTGTTTCTTTGTTCTTCATGTTCCCCTGGAGCATACCGGCCCAGCGAAACCGGAAGATCCGCGCCGCCCGGCAGAAACTTGTCCATGCCATTTCAAAGTCCGCGAAGTCACTTCCGCCATTCTGCTTGTCCCACACTATCCAGCATGGGGTGTCCGCCGGCGGCGGTAGCCTGCTTATGAAATGGTTTGCTCCGAAAATAATCTGGTTTTTTGATACCCTTACCAGTTCTTTGAAGTATTCCGCCGGCGGCGGTTCCTTGTCTTTTCCCTCGAACGGCTCATACTCCACCGTGCCGGCCAATTTCCTGCGGCTTGCCGCCTTGCTCCCGTTTTCTCCGATGCCATACGGCGGATCAACCACGGCCAGATCAAAGAATAGATCCGGCATTTCCCGCATGGCCTCCAGGCAGTCCATATTAAACGCCCGGTTCTCCATCGGCCTGCGCCTCCAGTTTCTCCTCCAGGTCCTCAATGGAGGCCGCCGCGCTCTCCAGTTCCTTGGCCAGCATATCGCGGCCGAAACGGTCCCGCTGGTGCATGGCCTCCAGGCGGAGGTCCGCCGCCTGTTTCCGGTACGGGTTCCTGCTTTCGGTCCTCACCGGCCCGGTGCCCGTGTGGATCAACTCCAGCCACCAGGCCGGGTTGTTTCTCTCCGCCTCATGCTGGCAGGCGTCGCAATTCTCCGCCGTACACTTGCTGCAGAACTCCCGGTGGAAAGCGTCGTCCCACGGTCCGCCCAGGCAGGTGAGGGAGGAGAGGAACGAACCCAGGACGGCAGGCGATACCGTGATCCTTTCAAACTCCGTCATGGCGTCAGCCCTCCCTCTTGTGCAGGTCCACGCTCTCCAGGGCCTCCCACACGGTTTTTTCCCAGTCCCACGCCCAGGTGGTTTTCCTGATCGCGGATAGCATGACGGTTTCCCCGTCGTGGCTCCACCCCAGCGTCCGGCCCTCCGAAACTCCCGCCGTTCCCATTTCCGCCGTGGTCCGCTCCACGATTGCCAGGGCCGTGGGATCCACTCCATACGCCTGTCTGCCGTTCACCTCCTGGAACAACTGGCAGCCCCGGAAGGTGACGGGCACATAGGACGCCCCGACGGCCACCGGCGAAAACGTCCACCCGGCCACCTCCTCGGTGGCCACCCCGGCCATGATGGCCTGGGGCTGTCCGTCTTTCTCGATGTTTACGGCCTCGCCGTTCTCCGGGATCATGCCCAGGTGTTCCACGATGGTGGCCAGCGCCTTGCGCGGAAGTTTGTTCCACGGGCACCGGACGCACCACCCCTCTGCGTAAATCACCACGTCCCCGTCCAGGTTCAGGACGTTGTATCCGCCGTGCCTGTATGCCTCCTTGATGGCCCGCACCAGTCCTTTTTCCTGAATGATCGCCGTTTCGGCCTCCTTATCTATAACGTGCGGGCATTTCCGCCACCGGCTCCGAAGGATCCACGGCCCACACCTCTGCGTCCAGGATCTTCACCCAGTCGCACCCCCACACCTCCGCCGCGTTCATAATCGCCGCCAGGTTTGATATGTGCGGCACTACGACGGATCCGTGGTCCGGGTGCGTGACCCTTGATTTCCCCGGGACGTTCCACCGATGGAACCGCGCCCGCTCCTCTGCGCTGCGTCTTGCCTGGTTCGGTCCGTCGGTGAAGTTAAACGGCCTCAACCCACCACCGCCTCCCAGCGGGCCATGGCCTCCATGACCTTCTCGCTGTGTTCGGTGGATGTTACGCCATTCTCCCACGCCCGTTCCGCTCCGGCGTTCCCCATGTTGTAGGCCATGACGGCCTTTTCCGTGTCGCCATAATTGACCAGGTGGGCGCCCAGGAGGTACACGCCGCAGACGATATTCCCGGCCGGTGTCGTCGGGTCCTGGTTCGTTTCCGCCTCCAGGTTGATCCAGTATGTATTCTCCGGTCCTGGATTTAACTGCATGATCCCAACCTCTCCGGCGGAACCCACGGCGTCCATGTCAAAATGGCTTTCTACCTCCGCCACGGCCAGCGCCAGGGGATAGGGGCACCCGTATTCCTCGCAGGCCGTCCTCATGGTGTCCTGCAGGTCATAGGGCATGGGAATGGCGTCTGAAAAATACCCCTGTTCCAGCAGGGCGGCCTCGATCTTCTCCACCTCCAGCGGGTCCTCTCCCGCCTCCGGTGTCACGGTGGACACCGGCGCCAGCGCCACGGGCGTGGGCAGGGCTGTTTCCTCCTCTCCGGCCGCCGCGCAGGCCATAGCGATGGCCCACACCATGGCCAGGAGGACGGCGCCCAGGCAGGCCACGGCGGTGATCCGCCGCCGGCGAACTGCCCGCCGGCGCTGTTCGCTCTTGCGCCGCCGCTCCGCCCTCCGTGCAGCCTCCGCCCTTTCCATGGCCTTGGCCTGCTCCAGGTCGGCCCGCTCCCTGATCGCCTCCTGGCGCCGGCGGATTTCCTCCACCTTGTCGCGGTCCTCCCGGCGGTGGCGGGCCTCCATGGCCCCGATCCGGCGTTTCAGGTCGTCCACGTCCACCACCACGCCCCTGTACTGCTCCATGGCCTGGCGGTATTCTTTCGCTTTTCGTTGGCTCATTTCCTGGCCCCTCCCGTGAAAAATACTCGCTTGACCTCATAGGGCAGGCCATACCGCCGGCGGCCGCACTTGTCGCAGGTGATTTTCTCGGACCGTCCGGGCAGTTGCTTGACCTCCCGATCCCTGCGGGCGGCGATCTCAACCGCGCAGGGCTTGCAAAGGGTCTTTTTCATTCCTCCGCCGCCTCCCGTTCATCCACCCAGGCCGCGCACATATCCGCTTGCTGGAGGCGCCACACCCACGGGGAGGCGGCCATGGCCGCCGAAAGGGCGCGGCCGTCACCCTTTGCCGCGTTGTCGTATGCCCCCATGTGCCACCGGATGGCCAGGGCCTCCTCCGGCTCCAGGTCCATGTGACGCTGGATCAGGTACAGGCTTTTCTCTCCGTGGCCCAGTGGGAGGGGGTCCCGAAACGCATACGTTTGGTAGTCCTCCCAGTATCCGGTTTCCGGGTTCTTCTGCCGGCGGGTTTCGGTGTGGTAGCAGTTCACCTTGCACACGTCGTGCAGCAGGGCCAGGACGGCCACCATTTCCTCCACGTCCTCCGCCAGCAGGTCGGAGGTGGTGGCCCCGTAGGTTTCCACGCACACGATGGCCCGCAGGCGGTGGTACACGTTCAGGGAATGGTCCAGCAGGCCGCCAGGGTGCGCCCCGTGGTGCCTTGTGGAGGCGGGGGCCTCGAAAAAGTCCGTTTCCCGCTCCAGCCACGCCAGGAGGGCGTCCGCATAGTCCCGCTGTACCCGCTCGGTCCAGATCTTCAAAAACTCCGCTTTTCTGTCCATGGTCTATACCTCCACACCTTGAAAGGTTTCTTTGATGGTTTTCCCGCGCACCTCGAAAGCCACGATATGGAACCGCCCCCGGGGGTGGATATAGTCCACACGGCCCCGCATGGGCCGCCGGATGGCCTTTCCGTGCGCCTCCTCGAATATGGTTTCCGGCGTCCGCACCACTTCCTGGCCGATCTCCATCCGGGCCGGGCGCCGCCTCCGTTCGTTCATTGGTTCCTCCTATTCCGCCGGCGGAACCTCGTTCCCCCATGCGTCCCACCCTGGGGCGCGGTCCCGGGCGAACATTTCCAGCCGGGGTACGTCCCCCAGCAGTTCCACGATCCGCCGGCGTGTTTCGTCTGGTTTCTTGCTGTGCCCCTCAAAAGGGGCCTCGATCACCTGGTGGACCCGGTGGCTGCGGACCTGCTCCCGGGCCTTGAACCCCGGGGACACCCCCAGCAGGCAAACCTCCGCGTTTGCTCTGGTGTAGGCGCCCATGCCCCAAAAGTTCCCGCCGTTCTTCCGGTTCTTTTTGATCCACACGAAAGCGGCGGTTTTGTAGGTGAACCCCCACGCCTCCAGGACTTTGATCGCCTCCGCGATGTTTGGGAAAGTTGCCCACATGAAACAGGCGGCCCCCCCCCGCAGATTTTCTTCACTGGCAATTTGCATATATCCTCGGTTGTCATGGTCTGGTAGTGCTTGGCGGCGTTTCCCCGGCTCTTGGCCGTGGTCCCGTGCTGCCGGTACTCCCATGGGGGATCTGCATAAATCACCTGGTATTCCTTATCAGGTAGCGGGAGAAAGTCCGCCATTGTCGGCACCCCTTTCTATCCGCCGGCGCTCCGCCGCCGTAGTGAACTCCTCCACCATGCCCCGCTCCCGGAGGTCCTGCAGGTCCAGGTTGTAGACGTTCCTGCTTACCGTCTTTCCGGTTTCTCCGTCCCGGATCTCGATAGATAGGAGGGGGCGCCCCATGCAGGTGGAGAAAAAGGCGTGGGCCTTGTTCCATTCCGGCGTGATCCAGTCCAGGGCATAGTCCGGGGTGCGCGGATACTTCACAAAGATGGTCCCGCCGCGCATGGGCGGGAGATTTTCCACATATCCCGCCACCAGTGTGTAAAGTTTGGTTTTGTTCGCCGTCAGCCTCAACATTTACAGGACCTCCTCCCGATACCAGGCCAGGATCCGCTTGGCGTACTTCTTCCGGGTTCGCTTTTTCTTTGTGTGCCGGTAGCGATAGGCCAGGGGGCGGTTGTAGACGGAGGCCCACCGCATGGCCTCCTGGAACTCCAGCGCCTCCCGGCAGGCTGCCCACACCCTGGCCAGCGCCTTTCCGGCCTGCTCTATGGTCGTACATATCGCGCCCCATGCCCCCGCCAGTGACTTCATGGCCTCGCTGGCCTGCTCCAGCGTGATGGTCATGGACCCGCCGGAGATCACGGCCGGCGGCACGGCCTCCGTGGGTTCTTCCGCCGCCAGGGAGATCTCCGGGATCTCGCCGTATGCGGTCCCCACCGGCTGGCCGTCCATGTAAACCGTCAGCTGGGCGGTGTCCTTTTTATCAGGTCCCACTTGGCCAGCCCTCCCCCCGGTGGTAGCCCATAAGGATCTGATGTCCCATTTCCCCCAGAGCTTGGCGCATAACCTCCAGTTCCAGCAGGTCGGTGTATGAAATTCCAGCCCGTTCCAGGTGGCCCCGGAACTCCTTGGCCTCCTCCACTGCTTGCTGGATCGCCCGTCTCTCCTTTTTCGCGTCCTCTGCGGCGAACTCCGCCCGCAGGTCCTCCAGGTTGATTTCCCCGGCCGCGATCTTCTGGCAGAACTCCACGGCCTCCTCCCAGGTAAATTCCCGGTATCCTGCCGTGCTGATCTCTCTCCCGGTCCCTCTTGTGTCGTAGCAACTTACGGTGTGGCCCCGCTCCGGTGCGTCCCACAGGCGGAAGATCCGAAAAATGATCCCGTCCTGTCGCCCGATCATGGTGCCGCGCCCTTCCCGCCGCCACTTAATTTCCTTTCGTTTCATGGCGTATCCTTTCCGGCGGCTTACTGTTTCGCCGCCTGTTCGCTGGCGGTGGGCTTACGGGCTTTTCTGCCCCGCCGCTCCAGGGACTGCTGCACCTTCCGCTGGGCCAGTTCCGCGCTATACCGCAGGCGCTGATCCGGCAGGCGCGTCCCATCCCGGCCCCGGGAGAGTTCCGTATAAACTACGGCCAGGGACTTCCCGAAGGTTCCGGCGATCTCTTTCGGGGAATACCCTTGCTCCCACATTTTTTGAATTTCCAGGCGGTCCCCGATGGTTCTAAAGGCATAGTCGGCCATGTCCTCACCTCCTTTTCATGCTCTGGTTGCCCTCGTAACCTCCGGGGCGGGCCTCTCTTTTACTGGTACTGGACGCACAGCAATCCGCAGATCGAAAGGGGAAGATCGTAGGGGATAGTCCCCGTTCCGTTCACCTTGTCCATCATGGCGTTTATCCCGGCTATCATCCAGTCCTCCACGTCCTTGTCGCGGTTCTTTAGGGTGTTTACCGCTGTAATGCAATCGGTAATGCAGCCCATCAGCACCTTGGCATTGTGTTCTGCCGTCAGGACCATACACCTGATTTCCCCGTCACCCGCTTTCTTGGCCTCCTCCAGTTCTTTCACGGCGGCGTCCTCTCTCTTTTTGTTGTCCAGTTCCTTGACGTATTCCTCGGTATAGTAATAGGTCAGGCGCTGGACACGCTTTAGGACTTCTATTCTGGCGGCCATGTTGTCCTCGTTCTGCTCCTTCGGCTCCTCGATCCAGATATTCACGGTTTTCCCGTCCGGCAGGTTGATTTCCAGTCGATCCCCCAGGTCACTGATCCAGGCGTTCACCCCTTCTGCGGTGCTGCGAAAAATGGCATACCCGGCCCGCTCGCTCTCCGCTGCGCTTCTCTCGTAGTCTGTCGGAAAGATCTTATTTACTTCGTCCCATGCGGCTTTCTTGCTTGTAGCGGTCATTTTTTATCCTCCTTATCCTTTCCCCCGGACTGTAAAGTTAAATGAAAGTTGAAGACCCGTCAGCCCTTCTGGTACAATGG
>ERZ1643246.667-NODE-667-length-42470-cov-7.572368_pt1 | contig 42470 bp, 53 predicted proteins | sample MGYA00579265_ERZ1643246 | MGnify/ENA primary metagenome ERZ1643246 (study PRJEB29033, sample SAMEA4952261) | chicken gut metagenome | biome: Broiler Chicken; feature: Gastrointestinal Tract; material: Caecum | place: Ireland | collected 2018 | study: Broiler... | reverse complement strand
GAGATAAGGTGGCATACGATCAATCTGCTCATTCATAGTTCATGAAACAACCCTGATTGAAAGATATATATGGTTGAATATTTTTCCAGCTCCTGTTACAATATACGTAGATTGAATGAGGGATGATTCAGACAGGAGTTGAGAGGATGAAGCGATTAAAGACAGCGGCCTGGGCGCTGGCACTGATGCTTTCCATCGGAAGCCTGAGTATGACAGCGATGGCGGCGGAAGGCTGGAGCCAGTCCGGAAGCCAGTGGATCTATTATGATTCCAATGGAGACCGTGTATATAACACCTGGAAGAAAGGGGCCGACAACCAGTGGCGGTATCTGGACAGCGATGGAGTGATGGCCACTAACACCTGGGTGGAAGATGATTATTATGTGGATGCCGATGGAGTGATGTATACGGACCAGTGGCTGAAAGTAACGGATGAAGATGGAAACCAGGAATGGTACTATTTCAGCAGCACTGGAAAAGCCATCAAGGACAACTGGAAAAAGATTGATGACAAGTGGTATCACTTTGACAGTGATGGACGGATGGAAACCGGATGGATTGAAGATGACATGTATTACTGCAATGCCAGCGGTGAGATGCTCACCGGCTGGCAGCAGCTTTATTCACCGGACAAAGAGGATAGCGATTCTGTTACCCCAGGCTATGACAGCCTGGGGTATGATGGTGGAAAAAATTGGTACTATTTCTCGGCTACGGGAAAAAAGTATCTGCCGGACGAGGACGAGTCAGGAGATGAATACGGAACCCGGAAGATCGAGGGGTATTACTACTGCCTCGATGAAGATGGAGCGATGCAGACGGGCTGGAAGGAGGTCCGCAGCAAGGGCGGCGATACCATCCTGAATTATATGTACTTCGGCGAGGACGGAAAAGGAAAGATTGGCTGGTATTCCATGTACCCGCCGGAGGACTTGAGCGGGTATGACGGCGATGTGGAATGGTTTTACTTTTCCAACAGCGGAGAGCCCAAGGCTTCGGAGTCGGACCGCCTGGAGGAAGATGATATCGTACGGATCAACGGTAAAAAATATCTTTTCAATAATCTTGGAAATCCGGTGTATGGCCTGAGAAAGGTTTATATCAGCGATGATGACTGGACGGCTTTTTATTTTGGGGACAAGGAGACCAGCAGCGTACAGACTGGAAAGATGACCATTACGGAGGATGACGGGACCAAGGGCGATTTCTATTTCAGTTCCAGCGGCAGAGGCTATACGGGAATCCGGGACGGATATCTCTATTACGCCGGGAAGAAGCAGAAGGCTCTGGATGGAGTAAAATACGCATGCTATCATGTAAATGGAAAGAACTACGTAGTCAACAAATCCGGAAAAGTGATGGATGATGACGAGGTCAAGAACGAGGATGGAGTGAAATTTGTCACGAATGGCAGCGGGGAGCTGATTTCTGCTGACGGTGAGACGGATATCTCCGGTTATGTGGAGGAACCCATCGAGCCCTGCTGGGACGAAGATTAAGGAGGTTTAAATTTGACAGGATTTAAGACCTTGCGATTTTGTAAAATGAAGGCGGCTTTCTTTGGAGCCGCCTTTTTGGCCGCCGCGGGTATGACGGCGGCTCCCGCTTTTGGGGCGGAGGCCTGGACCATGGAAAATGGAGTCTATGTGGACGGAAATGGCAGTCCCGTCACAGGAGCATTGGCGAAAGGGATTACGGTGAGCAAATATCAGAACCGTGCCAGTGAGAACGGCATCGACTGGCAGGCGGTGGCGGCGGACGGCGTTTCCTTTGCTATGGTCCGCCTTGGATATCTGGATGATATGGACCCCTATTTTTTGATGAATATGGAAGGGGCAGCCGCGGCCGGACTGGATACGGGCGTATTTTTCTACACCCAGGCCCTGGATACCCAGACGGCACAGGCGGAGGCGCGGTATGTGCTGGAGCTTGTAAAGGATGTGCCGGTTTCCTACCCCATTGCCTATGATGTGGAATCCCAGCATCTGCTGGACAACGGGCTCACCAGACAGCAGATTACGGACCAGGTGAACGCCTTTTGCCGGGTGATCGAGGAGGCGGGCTACCATCCCCTGGTCTACGCCAACAACAAGTGGCTGACCGAGCATATGGATACTTCTCAGATCCCCTACGATATCTGGTACGCCAGGTACGGTACGGTCAACGATTATCCCAACCGCACCATCTGGCAGTGTGCCCAGGACGGTACGGTGGACGGGATATCAGGAAATGTGACGGTGGAGCTGGCTTTTGTGGACTACAGCCAGCAGATTCCGGCGGAAGGGTGGAAGAACATCAACGGACGGTGGTATTATATGAAGGATTACCAAAAGCAGACCGGCTGGATTGAAACGGGCGGGAAGCGTTATTTCCTGGACTCAAACGGAATTATGATTCATGATACTGCCATGGAGATTGACGGAGCGGTTTATACCTTTGGACCGGACGGAGCGGTCCTGGCATAGAGAAAATCCGAAGCGGAAAAGAATCCGGAAGCAAATAGAAAAAGGAGGAGCAGCAGTTTGAAAAAAATAGTGATTTTGAAGGGAAACATCATCCACACGCCGGACCCTCACGCATTCCAATGTGTAAAGAACGGCTATCTGGTGGCGGAGGACAATGAAATTCAGGGGATTTATCAGAACCTTCCGAAGGAGTATGAGGGGAAGCCGGTGACCGACTGGGGAGATGCCCTGATCATGCCGGGCATGTACGATCTGCATGTTCATGCGCCCCAGTATGTATACCGGGGACTGGGTCTGGATATGCAGCTGATGGACTGGCTGAACACCTATGCCTTCCCTACGGAAGCCCGCTTTAAGGACCCGGAATATGCCAAGGTTTATTACCGGGCTTTCGCCCGGGCTCTGAAGAAAAACGGCACGGCCAGAGCGGTGATCTTTTCCACCATTCACGGGAATACCACAGAACTGCTGATGGATATTCTGGAGGAAGAAAAGGTTGGGGGATTTGCGGGAAAGATTAATATGGATACCCTGAGTCCTGACTATTTGTGTGAGGATACGAAACAGTCGCTGGAGGATACCCGCTGTTTCCTGGAGCGCAATATAAATAAGAGGAAACTGGTGAAGCCGGCCGTGACGCCGCGGTTCATTCCCACCTGTACTACCGAAGTCCTGGAGGGGCTGGGAAGACTGGCAAAAGAGTTTGACGTTCTGGTGCACTCCCATATTTCCGAGGATATCGGAGAGATGGAGATTGTCCGGGGCCGGTATCCGGAGTATGACAATGACGGAGCGGTCTATGACCACTTTGGCCTTCTGACAGAGCACACGGTGATGGCTCATTTTATTTATCCCACTGATGAAGAGCTGCGCCTGATTCGGGAACGGGGCGTTACCATCGCCCACTGTCCACAGTCCAACGGCAATGTAGCGGCAGGCATTCCGCCGATCCGCCGGATGCTGGAGATGGGGATCAAGGTGGGACTGGGCTCCGATATTGCCGGCGGATACAGCCCCTGCATCTTCCGGGCCATGTCCGAGGCGGTTTATCTGTCCAAGCTTTGCTGGCTCCAGTCCGGAAAGAAGGACAGCTTCCTGACTATCCCGGAGGCATTTTACCTGGGGACCAAGGGCGGCGGACAATTCTTTGGAAAGCTGGGGAGTTTTGAAACGGGAAATGAGCTGGATGCTCTGGTAATTGATGACTCTTCCCTGAATGTAGAGCTGGATGAGCTGACTCTGGAGCAGAGAATGGAGCGGGTGATCCACCTGGCAGACGACCGGAATATTGCAGGACGGTATGTGGCCGGAGAAGAAGCATAGGAATATTGGACCGGGGGACTTGGATCCGGAAAAGAAGAAGTCCTCCGGTTTCGTGATTTTCTGTGTTTTCACACTGTCACCAACAGTTGAAAAAATAAAAGAAAAAAGTGCTTGCATTTAGAAGAAAAGTATGCTACTATACAAAGGCTGTGGCATGATAGCGATGAAGCGTGAGGTTGCCGCCAGTCAGATGGCGGGTTTTTCCGTGGAGCGAATGTCAAGTTATGAAACTGGCGACAAGTCACTGTACCAATTAACATACTGCGAGATGCAAGGCAGAGAGCAGAAGTCGTGTGAAGGTCTTTGGGACACACACGGAAACGTGTACAGTCACCGCTTGTCGTACTTGGTTTGAAAGTGCGAAAAGGAGGCGACTTTTTTTATGGCAAGTCAAGTAATGAGAATCACACTGAAGGCTTATGATCATCAGCTGGTAGATCAGTCCGCAGGAAAGATCATCGAGACCGTAAAGAAGACGGGATCTCAGGTGAGTGGACCGGTGCCGCTGCCCACTAAGAAAGAGGTAGTTACCATTCTGCGTGCGGTTCATAAGTACAAAGATTCCAGAGAGCAGTTCGAGCAGAGAACTCACAAGAGACTGATTGATATCATTTCTCCCAATCAGAAGGCTGTGGAGGCTCTCTCCAGACTGGAAATGCCTGCCGGTGTTTACATCGACATCAAAATGAAAACCAAATAAAGCGACTGTAAGGAGCGCTGCCCAAACGCAGCGCAGCGGAGTTCGGGTTTCCCGTTCCGTTGCCGCAGGCAAACGAAAAGGTTTATATCCTGAAGGGTTTAAATATAGAAGCAACACTACAATCCTGTTGAGGAATCAACATACCGCTTCCGGCGGTTCATAGTGTTCCACGTATATTAGACTGTTCTAGGATGAATGCGAAAGCATTCCGCTGTAGATCATGAAACAGGAGGTAAAACAATGAAGAAAGCAATTTTAGCGACAAAAGTCGGAATGACCCAGATTTTTGACGAGAACGGCGTTCTGATTCCGGTAACTGTGCTTCAGGCTGGTCCCTGTGTGGTAACCCAGGTGAAGACGGTTGACAATGATGGCTACAAGGCCGTACAGGTTGGCTTTGTGGACAAGAGAGAGAAACTGGTGAGCAAGCCAGTTAAGGGCCACTTCGACAAGGCTGGCGTATCCTACAAGAGATACGTTAGAGAGCTGAAGCTGGAGAATGCGGAAGAGTATTCCGTAAAAGATGAGATCAAGGCCGATATCTTCGCCGCTGGCGACAAGATTGACGCAACCGCTATTTCCAAAGGTAAAGGCTTCCAGGGCGCCATCAAGAGACATGGACAGCACAGAGGACCAATGGCTCACGGTTCCAAGTTCCATCGTCATCAGGGTTCCAATGGTTCCGCTACAACTCCCGGCCGCGTATTCAAGGGCAAGGGAATGCCTGGTCAGATGGGCAACAAGCAGATTACCATTCAGAATCTTGAGATTGTTAAGGTTGACGCCGAGAACAACCTGCTTCTGGTAAAAGGCTCTGTTCCGGGACCGAAGAAGTCTCTGGTGACAGTGAAAGAAACCGTTAAGGTTGAGCGGTAAGCTTTTATAGGAAAGGAGGAACACACAGATGGCAAACGTATCTGTTTACAATATGGAAGGCAATGAAGTAGGCACCATGGAGTTGAACGACGCCGTATTCGGCGTAGAAGTAAATGAGCACCTGGTTCATCTTGCCGTAGTTGCACAGCTTGCAAACAAGCGTCAGGGCACTCAGAAAGCGAAAACCCGTTCTGAGGTTTCCGGAGGAGGAAGAAAGCCCTGGAGACAGAAAGGAACCGGCCACGCAAGACAGGGTTCCACCAGAGCTCCCCAGTGGAAGGGCGGCGGTATGGTATTCGCTCCCGTTCCCAGAGATTACACCATCCGTCTGAACAAGAAGGAGAAGAGAGCTGCTCTGAAGTCTGCTCTTACCAGCCGGGTTCAGGGAGGAAAGTTCATTGTAGTAGATGAGCTGAAGTTTGATGAGATCAAGACCAAGAACTTCAAGAATGTAATGGACAACCTGAAGGTTTCCAAGGCTCTGGTGGTTCTGGCTGACAATGATCAGAACACGGTTCTGTCTGCCAGAAACATTGCAGATGTGAAGACCGCCATGGTAGGAACCATCAACGTATACGACATTCTGAAGTACAATACCGTAGTAGCAACCAAGGCTGCTGTTACATCCATCGAGGAGGTGTACGCATAATGGCAGATATCAGATATTACGACGTCATTTTAAAGCCCGTTATCACCGAGAAGAGCATGAATGCCATGAGCGATAAGAAGTACACATTCATGGTTCATGTGGACGCCAACAAGGCGATGATCAAAGAAGCAGTTGAGAAGATGTTCCCGGGAACCAAGGTTGCCAGCGTGAACACCATGAACTGCGAAGGCAAGACCAAGAGAAGAGGAATGACCTTCGGCAAGACCGCAGCCAGCAAGAAAGCGATCGTAAAGCTGACCGAGGACAGCCAGGAGATCGAGATCTTCCAGGGACTGTAAGCACTTAGCGAGGTCTTTTCGAGCTTAGTGCGAGGCCGTTCCCGAATCTTAACGAGTCCGAGCCGAAGGCGAAAGACGAGTTTAGCTGAGGGAACATTCCGCTTGGGTTTGACTTAGCAAACATTCGGATGTGAAAAACATCCTAAACCCGCCGGGGCCCATCCCCGGAACGGAGAACTTATACGGTGGCGCACACCGCACCGTGAAAAGAAAAAAGAAAGGAATTAAATGTCATGGGAATCAAGAAGTATAATGCCTATACACCTTCCAGAAGACATATGACCGGTTCCGATTTCAAGGAGATCACCAAGAGCACCCCGGAGAAATCTCTGGTGGTATCTCTGGAGAAGAATGCCGGCCGTAACAATCAGGGTAAGATCACTGTTCGTCACAGAGGCGGCGGCAGCAGAAGAAAATACAGACTGGTGGATTTCAAGAGAAACAGCAAGGATGGAATCCCCGCAACCGTAATCGGAATCGAGTACGATCCCAACAGAACCGCAAATATTGCTCTGATCTGCTACGCAGATGGAACCAAGTCCTATATCCTGGCTCCCCAGGGTCTGACCGATGGAATGAAGGTTATGAGCGGTCCCGAAGCTGAGGCCAGAATCGGAAACTGCCTGCCTCTGGCTCAGATCCCGGTTGGTGCTCAGGTTCACAACGTAGAGCTGTATCCCGGAAAGGGCGGACAGCTGGTCCGTTCCGCAGGAAATGCTGCTCAGCTGATGGCTAAGGAAGGCAAGTATGCGACCTTACGTCTCCCCTCTGGCGAGATGAGAATGGTACCCATCATCTGCCGTGCAACCATCGGTGTTGTAGGAAATGGCGAGCACTCCCTGATCAACATTGGTAAAGCCGGAAGAAAGCGTCATATGGGAATCCGTCCCACCGTTCGCGGTTCTGTTATGAACCCCAACGACCATCCCCATGGTGGTGGTGAAGGAAAGACCGGAATCGGACGTCCAGGTCCCTGCACTCCCTGGGGCAAGCCTGCTCTGGGTCTGAAGACCAGAAAGAAAAACAAACAGTCCAATAAGCTGATCGTAAGAAGACGCGATGGCAGAACCATCAAATAATTAAGGAGGTTAAGAACACATGGCTCGTTCACTGAAAAAAGGACCATTTGCAGATGCACATCTGTTAAAGAAAGTAGATGCGATGAATGAATCCGGACAGAAGCAGGTTATCAAGACCTGGTCCCGCCGTTCCACAATCTTCCCGCAGATGGTTAGTCATACAATCGCAGTTCACGACGGCAGAAAACACGTGCCGGTATATATCACTGAGGATATGGTAGGACATAAGCTTGGAGAGTTCGTGGCAACCAGAACCTACAGAGGCCACGGAAAAGACGAGAAGAAGTCCGGAGTAAGAAAGTAATTCGCAGGTAATTTGAAAGGAGGTTTCACCAATGGCAAAAGGACATAGATCCCAAGTCAAGAGAGAGAGAAATGCCAAGAAGGATACCAGACCCAGCGCAACACTGTCTTACGCAAGAGTATCCGTTCAGAAGGCTTGTTTCGTATTAGATGCCATTAGAGGCAAAGACATCCAGACAGCACTTGGTATTGTGACATACAATCCCAGATATGCTTCCAGCTTAATCAAGAAGCTGCTTGAATCAGCAGTTGCCAATGCTGAGAACAACAACGGCATGAACCCCGAAAACCTTTATGTGGAGGAGTGCTACGCCAATCAGGGCCCGATCATGAAGAGAATTCGCCCCAGAGCCCAGGGACGTGCGTACCGCATTGAGAAGAGAATGAGCCACATTACGGTTGTGCTGAATGAGAGATAAAGGAGGCAAATATGGGACAGAAAGTTAATCCACATGGCTTAAGAGTCGGTGTTATTAAAGACTGGGATTCCAGGTGGTATGCAGAAGCAGATTTCGCGGACTGCTTGGTTGAAGATTACAACATCAGAAAGTTCCTGAAGAAGAAATTATACAGTGCCGGCGTTTCCAAGATTGAGATCGAGCGCGCTTCCGATCGTGTAAAGGTAATTCTTTACACCGCGAAGCCCGGTGTCGTAATTGGTAAAGGCGGCGCAGAGATCGAGAAGCTGAAGAAGGAAGTTCAGAAGCTGACCGAAAAGAAGCTGTTTATTGATATCAAAGAAATCAAGCGCCCTGAAAAGGATGCTCAGCTGGTTGCCGAGTCCATCGCACAGCAGCTGGAGAACCGTGTATCCTTCCGCCGCGCTATGAAGTCCACCATGAGCAGAACCATGAAGGCCGGAGTTAAGGGCATCAAGGCTGCTGTAGGCGGCCGTCTGGGCGGAGCTGATATCGCCCGTACTGAGTTCTACAGCGAGGGAACCATTCCGCTGCAGACTTTAAGAGCAGATATTGACTATGGATTCGCTGAGGCAGATACCACCTACGGCAAGATTGGCGTAAAGGTATGGATCTACAAAGGCGAGGTACTTCCTACTAAAGGAAACAAGGAAGGGAGCGATAAATAATGTTAATGCCGAAGAGAGTAAAGCGTCGTAAACAGTTCCGTGGGTCTATGGCCGGAAAGGCTTTAAGAGGCAACAAGATCTCCAACGGTGAGTACGGTTTAGTCGCTACGGAGCCCTGCTGGATTAAGTCCAACCAGATCGAGGCTGCCCGTGTTGCCATGACTCGTTATATCAAGCGTGGCGGTAAAGTTTGGATTAAGATTTTCCCCGATAAACCTGTAACAGCAAAGCCAGCAGAAACCCGTATGGGTTCCGGTAAGGGCGCTCTGGAGTACTGGGTAGCAGTTGTAAAGCCAGGCCGCGTAATGTTCGAGATCGCTGGCGTACCAGAAGAAACAGCAAGAGAAGCTCTGCGTCTTGCAATGCACAAGCTGCCCTGCAAGTGTAAGATTGCTTCTAAAGCAGATTTAGAAGGCGGTGATAACAGTGAAAACTAATAAATTTGTAGAAGAATTAAAGGCTAAGTCCGCGAAAGAGCTGAATGACGAGTTAGTAGCTGCGAAGAAGGAGCTTTTCAATTTAAGATTCCAGAATGCGACCAATCAGTTAGATAACACCTCCAGAATTAAAGAAGTACGCAAGAACATTGCCAGAATTCAGACTGTTATCACTGAAAAGGCAAATGCGTAATGAAAGGAGAACTTACCGTGGAAAGAAATTTGAGAAAAACTCGTGTCGGTAAAGTGGTCAGCAACAAGATGGACAAGACCATCGTTGTGGCAATTGAGGATCACGTTAAGCATCCCGTAATCGGTAAGATTGTAAAGAAGACCGTTAAATTAAAAGCGCACGACGAGAAGAACGAGTGCAGCATCGGCGATACTGTAAAGGTTATGGAGACCAGACCTCTGTCCAAGGACAAGAGATGGAGACTGGTAGAGATTGTTGAAAAGGTGAAATAAGCAGGAAGGAGTAACAGGTATGGTTCAGCAGGAAACAAGACTTAAAGTTGCCGACAATACCGGTGCAAAGGAACTTCTCTGCATCCGTGTTTTAGGCGGTTCAACAAGAAGATATGCGAATATCGGAGATATCATCGTTGCTTCCGTTAAAGATGCAACACCAGGCGGTGTTGTCAAGAAGGGCGATGTTGTAAAGGCTGTAGTAGTACGTACCGTTAAGGGCGCCCGCCGCAAAGACGGTTCCTACATCAAGTTCGATGAGAACGCAGCTGTAATTATCAAGGACGACAAGACTCCCAGAGGAACTCGTATCTTTGGGCCGGTAGCAAGGGAAATCAGAGACAAGCAGTTCATGCGTATTGCCTCCCTGGCTCCGGAAGTATTATAAGGGGGTGCCGACTGTGAATAAGATCAAAAAAGACGATTTAGTAGTCGTAATCGCTGGAAAAGATAAAGATAAGCAGGGCAAAGTGCTCTCCGTTGACACCAAGAAGAACACCGTACTGGTTCAGGGCTGCAATATGATCACCAAGCACAACAAGCCCTCCGCTGGAAATCCTCAGGGCGGCATCGTAAACAAGGAAGCCCCCATGGACATCTCCAATGTAATGCTGGTAGTAGACGGCAAGGCAACCAGAGTCGGCTTTGAGGTAAAGGACGGCAAGAAGGTCCGCGTTGCCAAGAAGACCGGCAAGGTGATTGATTAATAGAGGAGAGGAGGAAACTTACGTTGGCTAGATTAAAAGAACAGTATCAGAACGAGTTCGTAGACGCTCTGATGAAGAAATTTGGATATAAAAACGTGATGCAGGTACCCAAGCTGGACAAGATTGTCATCAACATGGGTGTCGGCGAGGCGAAGGAAAACGCCAAGGTTCTGGATTCTGCCGTAAGAGATCTGGAGATCATCTCCGGCCAGAAGGCAGTAACCACCAAGGCCAAGAAGTCTGTTGCTAACTTCAAGATTCGTGAAGGAATGGCCATCGGCTGCAAGGTAACCCTGCGCGGCGAGAGAATGTATGAGTTCTTAGACCGTCTGATCAACCTGGCTCTGCCCCGTGTACGTGACTTCAGAGGAGTAAATCCTAACGCATTTGACGGCAGAGGAAACTATGCACTTGGAATCAAGGAGCAGCTGATTTTCCCTGAGATTGAGTACGACAAAGTTGACAAGGTAAGAGGCATGGACGTGATCATCGTAACCACTGCCAAGACCGATGAAGAAGCTCGTGAACTTTTGACATTATTCAATATGCCTTTTGCGAAATAATTAGGAGGAGATATTCATGGCTAAGACTTCAATGAAGATTAAACAGCAGCGTCCTGCTAAGTTCTCTACCAGAGCATACAATCGCTGCAGAATCTGCGGCCGTCCCCATGCTTACCTGAGAAAGTATGGAATTTGCAGAATCTGCTTCCGTGAGCTGGCTTACAAGGGCCAGATTCCCGGAGTGAAAAAGGCAAGCTGGTAAAATTAGGAAGGAGGCAAATACAAAATGACAATGAGCGATCCCATTGCAGATATGCTTACAAGAATCCGTAACGCCAACACTGCAAAGCACGATACGGTAGATGTTCCCTCATCCAAGATGAAGCTGGCGATTGCCGACATCCTGGTGAAGGAAGGATATATTGCAAAGTACGATATGGTTGAGGACGGCGGTTTCCAGACCATCCGCATCACCTTAAAGTACGGCAAGGACAAGAACGAGAAGATCATTTCCGGAATCAAGAGAATTTCCAAGCCTGGTCTGCGGGTATATGCCAGCAAGGAAGACCTTCCCAGAGTACTGGGCGGACTTGGAACAGCCATCATCTCCACCAACCAGGGCGTGGTAACCGACAAGGAAGCACGTCAGCTGGGAGTAGGCGGAGAAGTGCTGGCTTTCGTGTGGTAGGCATTTTTTACTTGGCGAGGTCTTGACGAGCTTAGTAAAAAAGTCGTTCCGCTGAGCAAAGCGAAGCGGAACATCCTTAATAATATTGCTGAAAACAGAAGGAACGCAGACGTTCCTTCCGAGAATTTAAGTAGGAGGTAAAACGGCATGTCACGTATTGGTAGGATGCCCGTTGCGATTCCCGCAGGTGTTACTGTGACAATCGCAGAAAATAATAAAGTAACCGTAAAGGGACCGAAAGGAACCTTAGAGAGAGAACTCCCCGTAGAGATGACCATCGAGGAAAAAGATGGCCATATCGTAGTAACCAGACCGAACGATTTGAAGAAGATGAAATCTCTGCACGGCCTGACCAGAACGCTGATCAACAACATGATCCACGGTGTAACCGAGGGTTATGAGAAGGTTCTGGAAGTAAACGGCGTCGGCTACAGAGCTGCAAAGCAGGGAAAGAAGCTGACTCTGAACCTTGGATACTCCCATCCCGTAGAGATGGAGGATCCTGAGGGGATCGAGACCGTATGCGATGGACAGAATAAGATCATCGTAAAGGGAATCAGCAAAGAGAAGGTTGGCCAATACGCTGCTGAGATCAGAGACAAGAGAAGACCTGAGCCGTACAAGGGCAAGGGAATCAAGTATGCTGACGAGGTAATCAGACGTAAAGTTGGTAAGACTGGTAAGAAATAATTAAGGAGAGTGTAAAAATGGTTAACAAACAGTCGAGAAGCGAAATTCGCGTTAAGAAGCACATCAGAATGCGCAACCGCTTTGCTGGCACAGCAGAGAGACCGCGTCTGGCAGTGTTCAGAAGTAATAATCATATGTATGCTCAAATTATCGACGATACGGTTGGTAACACCTTAGTTGCAGCTTCCACAGTTGAGAAGGAAATCAAGGATCAGCTGGAGAAGACCAATGACAAGGCGGCAGCAGCATACGTTGGAACCGTAATTGCAAAGAGAGCCCTTGAGAAAGGCATCAAGGAAGTTGTTTTCGACAGAGGCGGCTTTATATATCAGGGCAAGATTCAGGCACTGGCAGATGCAGCCCGTGAGGCTGGTCTGGAATTCTAAGAGAGAGGAGAACAAGCATGAAGCGTACAATTATCGATGCCAGTCAGTTGGAGCTGAATGACAGAGTTGTGGCCATCAAGAGAGTATCCAAGACTGTTAAAGGTGGACGTACCATGAGATTTTCCGCTCTGGTAGTAGTTGGTGATGGAAACGGCCATGTAGGCGTTGGTTTAGGAAAAGCAGGAGAGGTTCCGGAGGCAATCCGCAAAGGCAAAGAGGCTGCTGTAAAGAACCTGGTAGAGATCCCGGTAGATGAGAACAAGAGCATTCCTCATGATTTCATCGGCAAATTCGGCAGCGCAAGCGTTCTGTTAAAGAGAGCTCCCGAAGGTACCGGTATCATCGCAGGAGGCCCCGCCCGTGCGGTAGTAGAGCTGGCCGGAATCAAGAACATCCGTACCAAGTCTCTGGGCTCCAACAACAAGACCAACGTAGTTTTAGCAACCCTGACCGGTCTTACCAGCCTTAAGACCCCTGAGGAGTTCGCAAGACTGCGCGGCAAATCCGTAGAAGAAGTTCTGGGCTAATTAGGAGGTAATCGACATGGCAGAGAAGTTAAAAATTACATTAGTAAAATCTCCCATCGGCGCCATCCCTAAGCAGAGAGCGACGGTTGAGGCCCTGGGACTGAAGAAGCTGCACAAAACCGTAGAGCTTCCGGACAACGGCGCCGTAAGAGGTATGATCCAGTCCGTAAGACACTTAGTGAAAGTAGAAGAAATCTAAAACTGACAGAGTAAGGAGGTGCAGTCATGGAGTTATCTAATTTACAGCCTGCTGCTGGCTCAAAGCACAGCGATAATTTTAGAAGAGGTCGTGGCCATGGTTCAGGAAACGGCAAGACCGCCGGTAAGGGACACAAGGGCCAGAAGGCTCGTTCCGGAGCTACAAGACCTGGATTCGAGGGCGGCCAGATGCCTTTGTACCGGCGTCTGCCCAAGCGCGGTTTCACCAATATCAATTCCAAGACCATTGTTGGAATTAATGTAAGCGCTCTTGAGAGATTTGACAATGAGGCGGTTGTTACCGTTGAGACCTTAGTTGAGGCCGGAGTTGTCAAGAATGTGAGAGATGGAGTTAAAATTCTTGGAAACGGAGAATTAACCAAAAAGCTTACTGTGAAGGCCAACGCATTCAGCGAGGGTGCAAAATCTAAGATCGAGGCTTTAGGTGGAACCTGCGAGGTGATCTAATGTTTAATTCAATCAGGAACGCATTTAAGGTGAAGGAGCTTAGGGCTAAGCTCCTCTACACCTTTATGATGCTGGTAGTGATTCGGTTTGGCAGCCAGCTTCCCATCCCTGGAGTGGAGACCAGCTTCTTTGCAGACTGGTTTGCAAAACAGACGACGGATGTGTTTGGCTTCTTTAATGCGATGACAGGTGGCTCTTTTTCACAGATGTCCGTGTTTGCCCTGAGCATTACACCCTATATCACTTCCTCCATCATTTTGCAGCTTCTGACCATTGCAATTCCCACACTTGAGGAAATGCATAAGGACGAAGACGGGCGGAAGAAAATTCAGCAATACACCAGATGCGTGACCGTGGGCCTGGCTGTGCTGGAATCCGGCGCTATGGCCATTGGCTTTGGACGGCAGGGCTTTTTAATCGATTACAATGCCTGGAGCATTATTGTAGCAATTGCCACTATGACCGCAGGAAGCGCGCTGCTGATGTGGATTGGCGAGCAGATTACGGATAAGGGCGTAGGAAATGGTATTTCCATCGTTCTGCTGTTCAATATTTTGTCCAGCATTCCGACGGACATCCGGAATCTTTACTATGAGTTTGTGTTCGGCCAGGTGATCGCAGTTCAGGCTATCCGGCTTCTGATCATCATTGCGGTGATCGTAGCCATGGTAGTATTCGTAATCGTTTTAAACGATGCCCAGAGAAATATCCCGGTTCAGTATTCCAAGAAGATGGTGGGCCGCAAGCTGGTAGGCGGACAGGCGTCCAGCATTCCCCTGAAGGTAAATACCGCAGGTGTTATGCCGGTTATCTTTGCCTCATCCATTATGTCCTTCCCAGTAGTAATTGCCCAGTTCTTTTCTGTGGACTACAATACAACGGGCGGCAAAATACTGATGATGCTTAATTCCGGTTCCTGGTGCAATCCAGATCGGCCGATTTATTCCATCGGATTAGTCATCTATATTGTGTTGATTGTAATGTTTGCGTATTTTTATACCTCCATTGCGTTCAATCCGTTGGAAGTGGCCAATAATATGAAGAAGCAGGGCGGATTTATTCCGGGTATTCGTCCCGGCCGTCCCACCAGTGATTATTTGAGCCACATTTTGAATTATATTGTCCTGATCGGCGCTGTGGGACTGATCGTTGTTGCCGTGGTACCGATTATCGTTTCCGGCGTATTCAGCATGAGCCGGCTGTCATTTGCAGGCACTTCGCTGATCATCATCGTTTCGGTGGTGCTGGAAACCATCAAGTCAATAGAGTCTCAAATGCTTGTGCGTTATTATAAGGGGTTTCTGAACGATTAATCAATCTGCCTTTGTGGTATTCCACAAGGGCGGATTAATTGCGTTTGTCAGGGAGCATATCAAAGGGAGGAGCAGTAAGATTTATGAAGATTATCATGTTAGGAGCACCTGGAGCCGGAAAAGGGACCCAGGCCAAGAAGATTGCCCAGAAGTATGGAATTCCCCATGTATCCACCGGGGATATTTTCAGAGCCAATATCAAGAACGGCACAGAACTGGGCATGAAGGCGAAGACCTACATGGATGCAGGCAACCTGGTACCGGATGAGATCACCATTGGAATGCTTTTGGACCGGATTCATCAGGACGACTGCAAAAAGGGATATGTGCTGGACGGATTTCCCAGGACCATTCCCCAGGCGGAGAGTCTGACGGCTGCCCTGAAGGAGCGGGGAGAATCCATCGATTACGCCATTGATGTGGATGTGCCGGATGAGAATATCATCAGCCGGATGTCCGGAAGAAGAGCCTGCCTTTCCTGCGGAGCTACCTATCACATTGTGTACAATGCCCCCAAAAAAGAGGGCGTGTGTGACCAGTGCGGAGAACCCCTCGTGCTGAGAGACGATGATAAGCCCGAAACTGTTCGGAATCGTCTGGATGTGTACCACCGTCAGACCCAGCCTCTGATCGATTATTATAAGAAGGAAGGCATTCTGGCCCAGGTAGACGGAACCCAGGATATGGAACAGGTATTTCAGGATATTGTGAAAATATTAGGAGCTTAAAGGGTTATGGTGACAATAAAATCAGAACGGGAAATTGAACTGATGCGTGAGGCCGGACGGATTCTGGCAAAGGTTCACGAGCAGCTGGCAAAGGAGATCCGGGTGGGAATGACCACCAAGGAAATCGACCGGATTTGCGAGGAACTGATCCGGGGATACGGCTGTATTCCATCCTTCTTGAATTATGAAGGATATCCGGCCTCTGTGTGCATATCCATCAATGACGAGGTGGTTCACGGAATTCCAAGCAAACACCGTCATTTGAAGGAAGGCGATATTGTAAGCCTGGATACCGGCGTGATCTGGAAGGGATACCAGTCCGATGCAGCCAGAACTCATATGGTCGGCCAGGTTTCCGATGAGGCCAGAAAGCTGGTGGAGGTAACAGAGCAGAGCTTTTTTGAGGGAATCAAGTTCGCAAAGCCGGGCTTCCACTTAAACGATATCGGAGCAGCTATTCAGAAATATGCGGAAAGCTTTGGCTTCGGCGTTGTGCGTGATCTGGTGGGACATGGGATCGGAACCGATATGCATGAAGAACCGGAAATCCCCAATTTTGCTCAGAAGCGCAAAGGCATTCGCCTGATGCCCGGAATGACCCTGGCGGTTGAACCCATGATCACTGCGGGGCGGTACGATGTGGTCTGGGGCGACGATGGCTGGACAGTTACCACGGAGGACGGTTCTCTGGCTTCTCATTATGAGAATACCATTCTGATTACAGACGGAGAGCCCGAAATTTTATCATTGCAGCAGGGGTAGAGATGGCAGAATTAAAAATCGGAGGTCTTGCAAGGAGCAGGGCCGGCCGCGATAAGGATGAGCTGTATGTCATCACCAGCCGGGATGAAACATATGTATATCTGAGCGATGGCCGCAGCCATCCATTGGAAAAGCCGAAGCGCAAGAATCCAAAGCATCTGGCGCCGGAAACCTGGTATGATGAGAGCTTTGCAATGAAACTGACACAGGCCGGCAAAGTCAGGAATGAAGAAATCCGGACTTTGATCCGCAGCCGCAAGCAGCAGGAGGGAATTTAAAAATATGTCAAAAGCAGACGTGATCGAGATTGAAGGAACAGTAGTGGAGAAGCTTCCCAACGCCATGTTCCAGGTGGAATTAGAGAACGGCCACCAGGTTCTGGCCCACATCAGCGGCAAGCTGAGAATGAATTATATCCGCATCCTTCCCGGGGACCGGGTGACCATCGAGCTGTCTCCCTATGACCTGTCGAAAGGCCGCATCATCTGGCGGGATAAGTAAAAGAGACAGGTATTCCGGGGACCGGATAAGGCCGGAAAAGCCGGAAGGGTTTTACGCGACACGCCAGGGGCAGATGTTCAATAAAATCATAGCAAAAAGTGCTTGCATTTCATGTCCATCAATGATATAATGCTTTAGCAACTTTGTTGGTCTATAGAAAGGAGAATTACTGTGAAGGTTAGATCATCCGTAAAGCCGATCTGCGAAAAGTGCAAGATCATAAAGAGAAAAGGCAGTATCAGAGTAATTTGTGAAAATCCGAAGCATAAACAGAGACAAGGTTAATTAATTTAGGAGGTGTAAGAAACACATGGCTCGTATTTCAGGAGTTGACTTACCAAGAGAAAAACGTGTTGAGATCGGTCTGACATACATCTACGGAATCGGTAGATCCAGTTCCAACCGCATCTTGGCAGAAGCCGGCGTTAATCCCGACACTCGTGTAAAGGATTTGACCGATGACGAGGTAAAGAAGCTGGCTACCATTATTGCAGATACCCAGGTAGTAGAAGGTGACCTGCGCAGAGAGATCGCGATGAACATCAAGCGTCTGCAGGAAATTGGCTGCTACAGAGGAATCCGTCACAGAAAGAGCCTTCCGGTTCGCGGGCAGAAGACCAAGACCAACGCAAGAACCTGCAAAGGACCGAGAAAGACCGTTGCAAACAAGAAAAAGTAACATGTAACCCGAATTCGATTTGCATGTTTTAAAAACAGGAAGAGCGAATTCAAGATTATGAGAAAGTAGGTTAGTTTATAATGGCTAAAAAAGTGTCCACTACAGCAAAAAAAGTGACAAAAAAGCGTGTAAAGAAAAACGTTGAACGCGGACAGGCACATATCCAGTCATCTTTCAATAACACCATTGTTACGTTGACGGATACACAGGGCAATGCGTTATCCTGGGCAAGTGCCGGTGGTCTGGGATTTAGAGGTTCAAGAAAATCTACTCCTTATGCTGCTCAGATGGCGGCAGAAACTGCGACAAAAGCAGCTCTTGTACATGGCTTAAAATCCGTAGACGTTATGGTAAAGGGCCCCGGCTCAGGCCGTGAGGCAGCAATCCGCGCCCTGCAGGCCTGCGGACTGGAAGTAACCAGTATTAAGGATGTAACCCCGGTTCCCCACAACGGATGCCGGCCGCCCAAGCGTAGAAGAGTCTGATTTTAGGAGGTAAAGAAAAGTGGCAGTAGATAGAGTTCCTGTTCTTAAAAGATGCAGATCCCTGGGACTGGATCCCATCTATTTAGGAATTGACAAGAAGTCCAATAGAGAGTCCAAAAGAGCAAACAAGAAAGTCAGCGAGTATGGAATGCAGCTGAGAGAAAAGCAGAAAGCCAAATTCATCTACGGCGTTCTGGAGAAGCCCTTCCGCAACTACTATAAGAAGGCAGACCGCATGAGCGGCCAGAACGGTGAGAACCTGCTCCGCCTGCTGGAGTGCAGACTGGACAATGTTCTGTTCCGCATGGGTTTTGGCCGTACCCGCAAGGAGACCAGACAGATCGTAGACCACAAGCACGTTCTGGTAAACGGCAAGCAGATCAACATTCCGTCCTACCAGGTAAAGCCCGGTGACGTGATCGAGATCAAAGAGAAGCACAAATCCGCTCAGAGATACAAAGATATCCTGGAGGTGACCGGCGGACGTCTGATTCCCGCATGGCTGGATGTAGACCAGGAGAACCTTCGCGGAACCGTTAAGGAATATCCCACCAGAGATGAGATCGATGTTCCTGTAAACGAGATGCTGATCGTTGAGTTGTATTCTAAATAATTAGTATAGTTGTAACTGTTCAGGACGGGTTATCTTCTTGCCCGGCCATAGGCCGGACAAGAAGCATCGGATGGACATCCGATGTGAAAAGAGGGGCAAAAGCATGCTTATAAGCAAGCTTAATGCCTGTTTTTGCCCCTCTTTTCCCGCCGTCCTGAACGGTTGCGTATAATTACCCTCGGAATTGAATCAAAACCCAAAAGGAGGGGCTATTCGTGTTCGATTTTGAAAAACCAAATATTGAAATCGCTGAGATTTCAGACGACAAGAGATACGGCAAGTTTGTAGTTGAACCGCTTGAGAGAGGCTACGGCACTACGCTGGGCAACTCCCTGAGAAGGATTATGCTTTCTTCCCTCCCGGGCGCCGCAGTGAGTCAGGTAAAAATCGACGGCGTTCTGCATGAGTTCAGTTCCATCCCCGGCGTAAAAGAGGATGTAACGGAAATCATCATGAACATCAAAAGCTTAGCGATCAAGAATAACAGCGATACCGACGAGCCAAAAGTCGCCTATATCGAGTTTGAGGGCGAGGGCGTGATTACTGCAGCGGACATTCAGGCTGATGCGGATATTGAAATCATGAATCCCGACCAGGTGATCGCCACATTAAGCGGCGGTACGGACAGCAAGTTCTACATGGAGCTGACCATTACCAAAGGACGGGGCTATGTAAGCGCAGACAAAAATAAGAACGAGGATCTCCCCATCGGCGTGATCGCGGTGGACTCCATTTACACTCCGGTAGAGCGTGTCAATATGGCAGTAACCAACACCCGTGTAGGACAGCAGACAGACTATGATAAGCTGATTCTGGAGATTTATACCAACGGAACACTTGCGCCTGACGAGGCAGTGAGCCTTGCGGCAAAGGTGCTCAGCGAACATCTGAACCTTTTCATCGACCTTTCCGAAAACGCCAAGACGGCTGAGATCATGGTAGAGAAGGAAGATAATGAGAAGGAGAAAGTTCTGGAGATGAACATCGATGAACTGGAGCTTTCCGTTCGTTCCTACAACTGTCTGAAGAGAGCCGGAATCAATACGGTGGAGGAGCTGTGCAACAGAACCTCCGAGGATATGATGAAGGTCCGGAACCTGGGCCGCAAGTCCCTGGAAGAGGTGCTTGCAAAGCTGAAGGAGTTAGGACTTCAGTTGAATCCCAGCGACGAGCAGTAAGAGATACAGTGATACAGGCACAGCCGGTAAGACCAAAGAAGCGCGGCGGTGTCAGCCATCAAATAATTAGCGGGTAAAAGGCCGGGGCCAGTAAGTCCGAAAGCAGCATGGCCCAGGTGCTCCGCAGAATAATGGAGGAAAACGAAATGGCAGGATATAGAAAATTAGGAAGAACTTCCAACCAGAGAAAGGCAATGATCAGAAGCCAGGTAACCGCTCTGCTGTACCATGGCAAGATCCGCACCACTGAGACGAGAGCCAAGGAAATCCGCAAGGTAGCCGAGGGTCTTATTGCCATGGCTGTGAAGGAGAAGGACAATTACGAGACCGTTAAGGTAACCGCTAAGGTTGCCCGCAAGGACAAAGACGGAAAGCGCGTAAAAGAAGTTGTAGACGGCAAGAAGGTAACCGTATACGACGAGGTGGAGAAGGAGATCAAGAAGGATAAGCCCTCCAGACTCCATGCCAGAAGACAGATGTTAAAGGTTCTTTACGACGTAACTGAGGTTCCCACCCAGCAGGCCGGAAGAAAGAAAAACACCAAGAGCGTTGATCTGGTAGGAAAGCTTTTCGATGAGATTGCTCCTAAGTACCAGAGCCGCAACGGCGGTTATACCAGGATCATCAAGATTGGCCAGAGAAAGGGTGACGCCGCTATGGAGGTTCTGCTCGAGCTGGTTTAATGTCCGGGATTGCGGTAAGATAAGATGAAAATCAGGAGATAATGCTGAGAATGCATTATCTCCTTTTTTCTTAAATCCTTACGATGGCGAAAGAATATCGTAAGTTGACGGAGAGATACTCAAACGTCTATAATGAAGGCAGAGAAAAAGTGAGAGAAAAGCATCGGGGGAGATGTCCCTGCGGAGGAGGTAAGCCTATGAAGAACTGGAAACGCCATTTAAGCCTGTTATTAGCCGCAGTTACTGCCAGCGCAGCCATGTCATTTCCAGCTCTGGCAAAAACGAAGTACATCACCAGCATTTCGCTGAAGGTGCATACGGACCTGGAAACGGGAGATTCCGTTGACGATGGGGAATCGATCAGCACGGAGAATGGGTCCGGGGACGGAACCTACGTGTATTCCAGTTCCAGCCGCTACCGGGTGGTGGAGGCTGAGTGGGTCAGCGACAAGGAGATTTCCATCGGTGACCAGCCCAAGATGTATGTATGGCTGGAGATTACGGACAGCGACAGCGATACGGAGTATAAGTTCCGCAGCAGCTACAGTTCCAGCAGCGTCAGCGTCAGCGGAGGCGAGTATGTTTCTTCTACAAAGCAGGGAGGCGATTTGAGGGTAACCATACGGGTAGACGGCGTTAAGGGAACCTACGATGAGCCGGAATATGCTGAGTGGAGGGGAAGCAAAGGAAGGGCAGTCTGGGAGCCGGGTGAGGACAGCTCAAACTACTATGATGTATATCTCTACAGACGTTCTACGATTGTCAAAAAGGTGGAGGATTACAATGGCGAAAGCTATGATTTCTATCCCTATATGACGCAGGCAGGGGACTACAGTTTTAAGGTCCGGGCGGTCCCCCATTCGGACAGCGAGAAACAGTATGGCAAAAAGAGCGACTGGACGGAATCGGGAGAGCTGTATATAGGGGAGGATGAGGTATCCGACGGCAGCGGCCAGGAAGGCACTCCCGGAAACAGCACCAACGGTACCGGAGGTGTGACGGATGCGGGCTGGATTCAGGATGGGAGCAGCTGGTATTTTAAATATCCCAACGGCACTTACTTCAAGGACGGCTGGCTGAAGTGGAACAATATCTGGTATCTTTTTGATGCGAATGGCCTTATGCTCACCGGCTGGAAGCAGAAGAACGGTTACTGGTATTACATGAATGACAGCGGAGCCATGATCACCGGCTGGGTAAAGAGCGGGGACTACTGGTATTACTGCAATCCAAATGAGGGCGGCCCGGAGGGAGCTATGGTCACCAACAGCTGGGTGACAGTAAATGGACTGACCTACTTCATCAACCCCAGCGGGATCATGGTGGAGGGCTGGTATGAGGTGGAAGGAAACTGGTATTACTTCCAGCCTGGTTCCGGACAGAAGCTGGTGAATACCACGGTCAACGGCTTTGTACTGGATGCGAATGGGATCTGGCAGCATTGATGGGAGAGAGAAAAGTGTATGAGGCATGTTTCGTAAAGGAGATTTCATTATGAAAAACAGGCACATACTGATGAACCTGGCGGCAGCGGTGCTGCTGTCCGCCGGTATGGCCATGACGGCCTATGGAGCGGACTACGTGATTTACGTATCCAATAATTATGATACGGAGCAGACCAGCATGGATGACAATGACGATGAAAAGATCCATCCTCTGGAACCGGATGTATACAGCGATGATTATGAGATAATCGACGATGTCAGCTGGTCCAAAAGCGCGGTAAACTGGACGCCCGGAAATTATGTAACCGGAACGATTTATATTGACCTGGATTCCTCTTCGGCTGCTGCGATTGGAGAAAACAGGACGGATATCCGGATTGACGGAGAGGGACGCAATGAGGTAGAAATTACCTCTGTGGACCGGTATACGGGGAGCAAGTACGAAGAGGATTACCCGGACGGAAGGATTTACCGGGTCAAGTTCCGCTATCAGGTAGCAGCCCAGCTGGGAGATACCTCCTGGGCCGGCTGGGATGAGGCCAACCCTACGGTCGCCAGATGGAACAGTGTGAAATATGCCAATACCTACCGGGTTACCCTCTACGATGATCAGGGCTCTGTCGTGACCCAGAAGGTGGAGGGAGCTACTTCCTATGACTTTTCCCAGTTTATGACGAAGACCGGCATCCAGTATTACTTTGATGTGGCAGCCATTGCCAGAAACGGAGATCAGCAGGATTATCTGGAAGATGGAGGTACGGTCAGCTCCCTGGCTTCCGCCTCCTCCAATCCCGGAATTACCGATGGAACATGGGGGGATTACCAGCAGGGACGAAAGTTTACCAGGGCGGACGGAAGTGTTCCGGCCAGCTGCTGGGAACGGATCAATGGAAAGTGGTACTATTTTAATGAAGAGGGATATGCCGTGACCGGCTGGCAGCAGATTGGAGGAATCTGGTACTATCTGTATGAAGACGGCTCCATGGCAGCGGGAACTACTACGCCGGACGGCTACCAGGTGGATGCGAGCGGAGCCTGGATTCAGTAGGAAAAATAAAACAGGATGTTGCTGTATGATCGCGCAGCACATCCTGTTTTTTAAGTGAACGATATCTACTCGATAACCTGGTCGCCGTCCTTGGTGCAGTAGTAAGCTTCAATTCCAAGACGCACCATCCAGTTGCGGGTCTCCAGCGTCTTCCAGGAGCCGCTGCCGGCACCGCCGCCGTTGTCATTGTCCCAGAGCCACTGGGGAGTGGGCCACAGGCAGATCCGGGGCCGCAGGGCCTTGTAAACCTCGTAGCCTACGCCGTTCTGGCCGTGATGGGCCATCTGGACAATATCACATCCCAAGGAGCGAAGATCCACATCATTTAAAAGCTGTTCGCCTCCCGCCTGAGCCAGGTCGCCCAGGAATACGACATTGGTTCCGTTGAGAGAAACCAGATAAGCCACACTGCTGTTGTTGACGAAATCGCTCTTCATCTTATAAGCCTGATTCAGAACCTGGATTTTGGCCGGGCCGGCTTCAATAATCTGACCGGCGGTGATATCGCCGTGGAGGGCCTCAACGGGAAGCTTGGCCAGGGCACCTTTTAAGTAGGAGACCATGGAGGCCACATTTGCATCCTTTTCCTGATACCAGGCATCGTCCAGGAGAGAGTAATAGACACCGTCAATGGTAATTTCTCCACTGTGCTGATAGAGGATTTCCGCTAAAGCTCCTACGTGGTCTGAGTCCGGATGCGTCAGGAGCCAGGCCTGAACATGTCCGCCCTTTGCTTTTAACTGGTTCAGGAGGTATTCGGAATTCTCCCTCCATCCTCCGTCTACGACAATCATCCCGCCCTGTCCGGTCTCAATGATCACGGAAAGCATCTGAGCGGCGGTATCGTGGTTGGCCAGCATCGTCAGCCTTCCAGGTCCGAAGAGAGTGGAACTGTCTGTTGTTTCAGTTTGGACAGTGCCGAATACAGAAGGGGCCGGGGCAGCAGGATCCGTGGTGACAGTGGAATTCTGATTCTGAAGGCTGGCGGTATTTAAGGGAATAATCGTTGTACCGCCGCCTGTCATCCCGAAGCAGCGGCCGGGGCCGGCCAGCAGCAGCGTTAAGGTGGTCAGGCAGAGAGCTGCCTGTTTCCAATAACGGTCAAGTCTCATAGGGAATGCTTCTCCTTTTTGTCATTTTGGGAATAGAAAATCCCCTTTTGTTTCTACTTTAAGGCAGTGAGAGCCCGCTGCTCTCCGGCCTTCATCGTATCATTGACGATATAGGTGCTTTCGTCATCTTCAGAGTTGTAGGGAAATACCTGTACGGTTACATCGTGGGTATCAAAGTAACTGCCGTAATAGGTTCCCTCCTCCTCGGAACCGGTGTAGGAAAAGTCCTGTACAGCAATCTCATCACCACAGGCTTTCAGAACATCCTGGGCATAGGACACTGCAATGTCACCGGAGGGATTTCCGGTAACCGGAAGGCGTAAAATCAGGGCATCGGCATCATCATCCCATCCTATGGACAAATCCATCACATAATCCCCGTAGGTGCCATAGGGCTGGATAAATTCATCCCGAAGTACTTCACGGACCTCCTCCCAGTTAATTTGGATATTCTCCTTGGTTTCCATGTCGGGGGTAACGTTGCCCTCCACCAGTCCGCCGGAAGGAGTTACAATATTGCTCTGGGTACAGCCGCAGAGAATCGCCGCACAGGCGCCAAATGTCAAAGACAGCTTGAGCAGTTTATTCATGAATCATCCTCCTTTAATTTTAACTCTCTTATTATAGCGGACATTCTTTTCATTTAACAGCCCTTTTTTCTTACAAAATTATTGTTATTTTTGTCAGTCCTGGAAAAGATCGCCGGACAGCCTTGATTTTTCGTGAAAGACATGTTATGATGTTCAATATCAATTAAAAATATGAAAAAATGAACTAAACTTTTGGAGAAACAGCAGGAGGAAAATTCAATGAAACCAGATACAAAGAACGGCTCCGGCAGGGAAATTTTAAAACGGCTGGACTGGGTGACAACGGTGGTACCTTTTGTATGTGTTATAGTGCTGTGTCTGTTCTTTATGGAAAATCCCGGGGGTTCTGCAGATATTCTGGCCAGCATCCGTTTTTTCCTGGGAGATCAGATGAGCAGCTATTACCTGGTTCTCGGAATGGGGGCCTTGATTTGTTCTCTGTACATGGCCTTCTCGTCTTTTGGAAAAATCCGCCTGGGAAATCTGGAGAAGCCTCAGTATCCCTTTTTTCAGTGGGGCTCCATGATGTTTACAGCAGGTCTGGCAGCGGATATTCTGTTTTATTCTCTGTGTGAGTGGATGCTCTATGCAGGTGAGCCTCATATAGCAGAGATGGGCGGCATTCAGGATTGGGCTTCCACCTATCCACTGTTTCACTGGGGGCCGATTCCCTGGAGTTTCTATATGGTCATGGCAGTAGCCTTTGGATTTATGATCCATGTGCGGAAACGCAATAAGCAGAAATATTCCGAGGCCTGCCGTCCTCTTTTGGGAAGGCGTGTGGACGGTTTCTGGGGGAAGGTGATCGACCTGATTGCAGTGTTTGCCCTTTTGGCGGGAACCGCTACCACTTTCTCACTGGCTACGCCCCTTCTGTCCATGGCGGTCAGCCAGGTGACAGGAATTCCGGACAACCGGATTCTGACCATCGGAATCCTGGTTGTTATCTGCGTTGTGTATACGCTGGCTGTATTTTTCGGCATGAAGGGAGTGGCAAAGCTGGCTTCTTCCTGTATTTATCTGTTTTTTATTTTCCTGGCCTATGTATTTTTGGGAGGCGGGGAGATGCGCTATATAATTGAAACAGGCCTTACCTCGCTGGGAAATCTCGCCCAGAATTTTATCTCCATGTGTACCTGGACCGATGCGCTCAGAACGACCTCATTCCCTCAGAACTGGACGGTTTTTTACTGGGCCTATTGGATGGTATGGTGCATTGCAACGCCTTTTTTCATCGGTACCATCAGCAAGGGACGAACTATTAGGCAGACGGTTCTGGGGGGCTACCTGTTCAGCCTGGCCGGAACATTTACGTCTTTTATCATTCTGGGAAATTATGGACTGGGACTGCAGATGATGGGGAAACTGGATCTGATGGCGATTTACCAGCAGAGCCAGGACCTGTATCAGACGATCATTGCCATGTTTTCCAGTCTCCCATTTCCGGCTTTGGCGCTGATCTTGCTGGCTCTTACCATGATTGCCTTTTATGCCACTACTTTTGATGCGCTGGCAATTGTGGCGGCCTCTTACTCCTACAAAGCGCTGGATGCAGATGAGGAGCCGGACCGGAGGGTGAAGCTGTTCTGGTCTTTGGTGCTGATGCTGTTCCCCATTGCACTGATTTTTTCAGAAAGCTCTATGGCGAACCTGCAGACTGTGTCGATCATAGCAGCCTTTCCAATTGGGTTTATCATGGTGCTGATCGTGTGGAGCTTTTTTAAGGATGCAGGGGAGTATCTGAAAGAACAGGAGTGTAAGGACAGAAGAAACTGAAAAACAGAACTGCCCAGGAAAAGAACTGCATTCACAGACCGCTTTTCCCGGGCAGTTTTTTATCCCTTTTAGTTGGAAATTAGTTTCGTATTAATTCATCTTTACAAGGAAGCCCGCTGTGGTAAGAATAATTCCCGATTTCGGACATTAGCCGTTCGAAGGTCACAGGGTCCAGGGAAGGGGTTCCGTCAATCATGGAATTGATCATATAGTAGATGGTGGAAAGCTTTGACAGGGACTGTTTAAACAGGTCGGGGAAGGAAGCCTGGGAGGCGATCCGCTTGTCCCAGGGATTGCACCAGGTTTCGTGTCCAAGATTCAGACTCCATGCAGGGTTTTCCACCTTATCGGTTACCAGCTTTGTGGAAGCCACAGGATTTTTCAAAAAGATAGATTCAAAAAATGCAATCTTGTTCTTTTTGCGGCCTTTTGGGTCAGACAGTGTGCGGCAGCCAAAGCGGATGGCCAGGATTGAGCGGTGAATCATCCGCGCAGTGACCTGATAATTGTTGTGATAGCTGAGCGGATAGTAGGTTTCGTTGATGCACTCGGACAGGAATCGGGAGATAAACTGAGTCTCCATACCGCTGAGGCAGATGGTAGCCGCCTGGTTAAACTGGGACGGCTTCTTTTTTTTGTACTTCTGGAGCAGCAGGGCATCCAGATCATTTTCCAGCTGTGCATGGAGGCCGTGATAATAACTGCCGGGATGGTGGACATCGTATTTAATCCGTCCATATACATAGGGATGGCAGACGGAATCCCCAATATAATGTCCGAGAAAACCGCAGACATAGGCGAGGCCGGCTTCCCTCTGCTGCCTGGACTTGATAGTGGAAAGCTTGGAGAAGCAGCAGCGGAAAAAATCATTGACCAGATGTTCATGCATGTAGGAACCGACATTGCGGTGATCCCGATGCCGCAGAATAGGCAGGTTGTAAAAGAAGATGTCCGGTCCCTGGAGTCCAAGCTGATAGAGCCAGCGGTATTTTGCAATAATAAATTTAAGAGAGGTCTGAGGCAGATCATTGTAAGCCTTCATTCCTAAAATATAATGGGTGGTAAAGCCTGGCATTGGCAGTCCCTCTTTTCATGATTCATAACGATTCAGGATAAGGTCCGGATCGTTATGTTTATTTTAGCATATTCAGAAAAAAAAATCGAGGGGATTTACACCGGGGACTTGGCTGCAGGGAACAGGGAAGCGAGGACTGCGGATGCAGTCATATGCGGCGTTCCCCGTGAATAAGACAGATAGTAAAAGACCAAAAGGGAAGGAAGGCAATGGGGGAGATTCTGCAGCAGCTCCATCAAATGGTGTGGGGACCGTGGACGCTGGCGATTTTTCTGGGAGTAGGGATCTATTACAGCATCAAAGGGGGATGGTTTCAGATCAGGGGCCTCCCGTTTTGGTGGAAACATACGGTGGGAAACCTGATTGGGGAGAATGGAAAACCAGACGGAAGGGACGGTGAAAATGGAATCAGCCAGCTGCAGTCGGTGTGCACAGCTCTGGCGGCTACTGTTGGGACCGGGAATATCGCAGGGGTGGCTACGGCTCTGACGGCAGGAGGGCCGGGGGCCCTTCTGTGGATGTGGCTCTGTGCGGGAATCGGCATGGCGACTGCGTACGGGGAAACGGTTCTGGGCTTGAAAAGCCGCCGGAGGGACCGGAAGGGGCAGTATATCAGCGGCCCGTTTCTCTACATGGAGGAGCTTCTGGGCGCCCGGTGGATGGGAAAGCTCTACGGGATCCTGTGCGTTCTCTGCTCACTGGGAATGGGAAGCATGGTCCAGTCCAATTCCGCGGTAAGCACCGTTGTTTACAGCCTGAATATGCCGGCTCTGGCGGCAGGAGGGATCCTGACGGTACTGGTCATGCTGGTGATCATGGGGGGGATCGGGAGGATCGGGCGGGTGGCGGAGAAACTGGTTCCGGCAGCTTCTGGAATTTATATTCTCTTTTCACTGGCGGTGATCTTATCCTGTTGGCGGGAGATCCCTGGCGCGGTACGGTCCATGATCTCCTGCGGCCTGACGCCTCAGGCGGCTGCAGGGGGAACGGCCGGTTATGGGCTCAGCAGGGCGATTCGGTATGGGATGGCCAGAGGAGTTTTTTCCAATGAGGCGGGGCTGGGAACACTGGCGGTACTCCATGGGGCGGCCAGGGACACTGCGCCAGAGCAGCAGGGAATGTGGGCTATGTTTGAAGTTTTTTTCGACACGGTGATTATGTGCACACTGACAGGACTGGTGATTTTGTGTACGACGGATTCCTTGAATGCCGGTCCTGAAATGACAGGGTCAGCTCTGGCTGCCTGGTGTTTTGGAACGAAACTGGGAGCAGGAGGGGAGCTTCTGATTTCCGGTTCCATGGCAGTCTTTGCCTTTGCTACCATGATCGCCTGGTTTTATCTGGGCCGGCAGGCAGCGGTCTATGTGTGGGGCGGGCATGTGCTGACAGGCTGGCTTTACCCGATACTGTTTCTGGCAGCCGTGTTCGTGGGGAGTCAGTGGAAACTGGAAACCGTATGGGTCTTGTCTGATTTGTGGAACGGCCTTATGGCGTTTCCTAATCTGACAGCCCTGATTTTTCTGCGAAAGCAGGTGGTTTATCCGCAATGGAGAAAAAAAATAAACGCCTGACAGGCAGGCGCTGAGTGTTCTGAACCATAAAGAAGGGGACTGCTTCCACCGCCGGAGCAATCCCCTTCTCTGGAATAAAAGTATTTTTAAAGGGAGGAGAGCTGATAAACATATTATCAGCTCGAGTATTATGAAAAAAATCTTGTAAGCTTATTTTGGAAGTCAATTTGTTATCTCCTTGACTATGGTTAAAGTATATCGGGGAAACATGAATAGTTCATGTTCTTTGTGTAAAAGGTTTTTGAATGATTTATGAACAAAATATGTCGAAACAGTCCAGGCTGCTCAGGAGGATTGGAGTATACTGCCTCCCGTATCCCCATATTCGCCTCTGTGGACAAATAGTTCAAAATCTGCTATAGTGATAGACAAATAGCCTCCAGAGGAGGCATGCAGAAGGAGAATTGTACGATGAGCAATCCAGTAGTAACGATTACAATGGAAGACGGAAAGGTAATGAAGGCGGAGCTTTACCCCCAGATCGCCCCCAATACAGTAAATAATTTTATCAGCCTGGTGCGGAAGGGCTTCTATGACGGACTGACCTTTCACAGGGTAATCCGGGGCTTTATGATTCAGGGCGGCTGCCCGCAGGGAACTGGGATGGGCGGTCCTGGATATTCCATAAAGGGAGAGTTTGCGCAGAATGGCTTCCCGAATGATCTGAAACATACAGAGGGAGTGCTCTCTATGGCCAGAGCAATGAGTCCCAATTCAGCCGGTTCCCAGTTCTTCATTATGCATAAGGCAGCTCCCCATCTGGACGGAGCTTATGCGGCTTTTGGAAAAATTACCGAGGGAATGGATGCGGTGAATGCCATTGCGGAGGTTCAGACCGATTACAATGACCGTCCCTTAAAGACCCAGCGGATCCAGTCCATGACGGTGGAAACCTTTGGGCAGGAGTATCCGGAGCCGGAAACCTGTTAAAGAGTAAGAGGCGAGGAGCGGATGACCAGAGAAATTCAGGTGACAGTGGACCAGATTCCCTGTCTGGTTATAGTATCCGATGAGAGTCAGGCTCTTCTGGAGGCGAAAGCCGCCGGGAGAGCCATTATTGCCGTTGAGGAGGATGGAAGAACGCTGCCGGCGGCTCCCTATGTGGTCCCGAATTGGGAAGATGTGAGCCTGGAGCTGGCAGAGCTGGTGGCACGCCGGCATTTGGGACTTCCGTGGACCATAGGAGAAGGACAGCGTATTGTGGTCCGGGAGCTGGTGGAGAGGGACCGGATGGATATTCCAGCGGAAGAAAAACTGAGCCGGGAGGAGGAGATGTTCCGCCAGGAGGAGGGGATCAGGACTTATATCAAAGGTCAGTATCCTTTTTGGGAGTTTGGAGTCTGGGCCCTGGTAAGAGCCTCGGACCGGCGGCTGGTAGGCCTGGGCGGCATGACAGCGCCCAGGCTGCCCTGGGAATTTGGAGAAGATCTGGAAAATTATCGAAAACAGGTACAAAGGCAAAATGGATGGGATGTGCTGGAGCTGGGTTACCGGATTTTTGCTCCCTACCGCAGGCAGGGACTGGGGAGAGAGGCATGCAGTCTGATCCTTTCCTACTGCCATGAGGTTCTCCGCTGCCGGGCATGTGCTCTGATTGAAGAAAAAAACCAGGCCTCCCGCTGTCTGGCGGAGGGCCTGGGAATGGAGTGCCTCAGTGTCAGGAAAACAGGGACCTTATCACCTGAACGGCTGCTTCTTTTCGCGGAGAAGTGCTGATGACAGCCAGATAAGCGGCATCTGAGGAAATATATCCTTTTTCTGTAAGCCAGGTTCCTTCTACAGACAGGGAGAATGGATGTTCTGCACCAGAAGAATCATTGGAAAGGCAGAAAGCGTCCGGGGGCAGAGAAGAGAGCTCCTGGGGCAGCAGGCTGCTTAAATCGCAGAGGGCATCTGCGCTGGAGTAGAGCTCAATGGCTGCCTGGTCAGCAATGAGAATGTCCAGGGCATCGCTTGCTATCAGAGCCGCGAGTTTTGTCTGAGCCAGATAGGAATCTTCCCCGGCTGCACGTTCTCCCAGATAAAGGCCGCTGTTGACCTCCACCAGGTCCTTTTTCCCACAGCCTAAAATCTGGCGGAGCTGCTCTTCCAGAAGGTCCGGCGTCTGAAGGTTTTGGGAGTGGTTATTGACCAGGGCGATTCCAAGCCGCGTGGTGAAGGTGGTGCGGTAGACGGCATTGGCTGCTACGCTCAGGATCACCACGGCAGCCAGAAAAAGGGCCAGGTAAACCTTATAATAGGACCACAGATACCAGATCTTGTCCTGAAAAGACATCTGTTTCAGTTTCTTTATTTCGTTTGAAAACTCATTTTTCATTGACATGGAGTTTCCTCCTTCCGTCCTACTATCATAGCACAAAGCTGTCCGGCAGGCTATCAGTTTTTGAAGGTGCGAATGATTTACTTTTTATCCTGCCTCTGCTATAATCGGTAGTGAAACTTTGCAGAAAGGAAGTGCAGAACCTATGTTTCAGGGCTTTTTCAATTACGATAATCCGGTGTGGAGGTTTATCGGGAAGCTGGGGGACCTGATCTTGCTCAATGTCCTCTGGACGGTATGCTCAATACCGATCTTTACCATAGGAGCCGCAACAACGGCAGTTTACTACGTAACGCTGAAGATGGTCCGGGATGAAAATGACTCTACCATCCGGTCATTCTTTCATTCCTTTAAAGATAATTTTAAGCAGGCGACAGTGATATGGCTGATTTTTCTGGCGGTGGGGCTGATGCTGGCATTTGATATCTGGTTCTTTGTGACGGGACAGGCGCCTGTTCCGGGGACCCTCGGCAATCTGATGACAGCCATCGCCGGAGGACTGACCATTCTGTACATATTTGCTTATACTTATGTGTTTCCGCTTCAGGCCAGATTTTACAATCCGGTAAAGTATACCATCCGCAATGCCTTTTTTATGTCCATCCGTCACCTGTTCCAGACCATCGGGATCGTATGTATGGATATTCTGATCGTGGTGGGAGCGGTGGCTTCTCTGTTTTACATGCCTCAGATCTTTGCTCTTTTTATTCTGTTCGGCATGCCGCTGACCGCTTTTGCAAATTCCTATCTTTTTGTACCTATCTTCAAGAGGTATTCCCCCAAGGAGAGAGACGGGGAGGAGATGCGCCCCTTGTTTGAGGATGAGGATGAATCAGTGAAAGAAGCCGTTGACCGGCTGAAAAATGAATAGTCCGAGAGATTCCCGCCGGCCAGGCGGGTTTTTTTGTGTCCGGCTGGAAAAGGAGTATGAGAAAAAATGCTCTTGATTTTTTTTGAGTTTTATTGTATACAATATAATGTATAATAAAAACAGAAATACAAACAAAATACATAAGTCAAGGGGTACAGGGGGAACAGGAGACTATGATAACCCATCTTCGTCTGAAGGCATATGGAAAAATTAATCTGGCTCTGGATGTGACAGGCATCCGGGATGACGGCTATCACGAAGTGCGGATGATCATGCAGACGGTGCGTCTGCACGACAGCATTGAGCTGTACCGGAGCCAGAAGCCGGGCATCCGTCTGGAGACCAATCTATATTATCTTCCGGTCAATGAACAGAATCTGGCCTATAAGGCGGCCAGGCTCCTGATGGATGAATTTCACATTCAGGAGGGGCTGGGAATGCGTCTGCGCAAATTTATTCCGGTGGCAGCAGGAATGGCAGGAGGAAGCAGCGATGCCGCTGCGGTCCTGTTTGGAGTAAATCGGATGTTTGGCTTGGGACTTTCAAGGGAGGAACTGATGAAAAGAGGGGTAACTTTGGGAGCAGACATCCCCTACTGCCTGATGCGGGGAACGGCGCTCTCAGAGGGGATTGGAGAGAAGCTGACAGCACTTCCGCCTATGCCGCAGTGCCAGGTTCTGATCGCAAAGCCGGGCATCAGTGTTTCCACCAAAACCGTCTACAGAGCTCTGGATGAAATGGAGCTGAAGCCGGAGCAGCATCCGGATATCGATGGTATGATCCAGTCCATCCAGGAGGGAAATCTGGTTGATGTTTCAGGAAAATTCGGAAATGTGCTGGAACTGGTAACGGGGCAGCGCTACCCGGTTATCGGACAGCTGGAACAGGTTATGATGGAGAGGGGAGCGCTAAATGCCATGATGAGCGGAAGCGGACCTACGGTGTTTGGGATATTTACCAATCCCAGAGCAGCGCAGGATACCTATGAGTATCTCAGGTATGGCGCGGGTTCTGAATTGGCCAGACAGGTCTACCTGACCAGCTTTTATAACACGGCCCGCTTATAGAGAGTGCGGCAATACAGGACAGTCTGAATCGCTGTCAGGGATTTTAGGAAAACAGGTACGATAAAAGGAAGGATTACAGCAATGGAACACAATTTTAAGGTTAATATGAATGAGTATCTTCCCCTGCGGGACGTGGTATTCAATACGCTGCGTCAGGCGATTTTAAAGGGAGAACTGGCACCGGGGGAGCGGCTGATGGAGATTCAGCTGGCGGAAAAGCTCGGGGTCAGCCGTACGCCGATCCGTGAGGCGATCCGCAAGCTGGAGCTGGAGGGACTGGTTTTGATGATCCCCAGAAAAGGGGCTGAGGTGGCCAGGATTTCCGAGAAGAGTCTGAGGGATGTTCTGGAAGTCCGCCGTTCCCTGGAGGAACTGGCCATTGAGCTGGCCTGCGAGCGGATGACCCAGGAGGAATTAAAAGAGCTGGAGGAAGCACAGAAGAAGTTTGGAGATGCCATCGAAACAGGAGATGCCATGGCCATTGCTGAGACGGATGAACACTACCATGATTTGGTTTATCAGGGAACCGGAAATGATAAGCTGGTTCAGATCCTGAACAATCTGCGGGAGCAGATGTACCGCTACCGCCTGGAATATATTAAGGATAAAGACAAACGGCAGATCCTGCTGCTGGAGCACGACCATATTCTGAAGGCGCTCCAGGGACGCAATATTTCGGAGGCCAAAATGGCAGTCCGCGAGCATATCGATAATCAGGAGATCACCGTTTCGCGGAATATCAAGGAGAAGGAGCAGCAGACGGAGAAAGGGAAACGCTGAGGGGACGGGATCAGCTTGAAGCGCCTTTCAGCATATCCAGAAAAAAGAATCGGATCTCTGCAGCAGGGGGATTCTCGTCCCCCTGCTGTTTCTCGTCCTCTTCCCCCCTGGGAAGAAGAGCCAGATAGTCCTGCTGGTCCACGGCTTTTTTCAGTCGGTTTTTTGAGCCCTCCGGCACAATGGCATTGATGGGATCCGTATAGCACAAAGGCGGGTAGAGAACACACCACCAGTTGTGCCCTCTGCCTGAGCCGATGGTGAGCCGGGCAGTATCATAGGTACCGCAGGGGAAAACCAGATCCCCGTAGGCTTTGGTGGGGAAGTAGTCCCTGGTCAGGGTCAGGGAAACGGGGCAGTCCTTTCCCTGGGAGAGCAGGTAATCATGAGCGAGGGACTCGATTTCCTGCTGACGGGAGGAGACCAGAGCCACCGTTTCTTCCTTAGAAGCCTCATCCCCCAGAAGCGGGCGGATGTAATCGATGACCAGGTCCCGCACGCCCAGTTTCAGGCGCTGGTCCTCGGAGGAGTCGCTGTCCGCCAGAACGTGAAAACGGAGAATGTCCGGGGAAATGCGTTCTGCCAGAGCTTCGCTTGATTCCAGGCGAAGGGACATGGACAGAAGAAAGGCGGTGAAAAGACAGAGGGCGGATATACTGAACGCTGTTTTGTGTTTCATAATTGAAATCTCCTTTTTGCCAGGCCCTGTCTGCCGGAGGAAGACGGGGCTGAGCGGTTGTTACTTGTAATTCTTCCCACATATGTTATAATGTAAACGTTCTTGGGAAAGGAGTTTGAAATTATGAGCAAACCAGTGATCGCGGTATTATTCGGCGGCCAGTCTTCCGAGCATATAGTCTCCTGCATGTCGGCCGCTAATGTGATAGAGAGAATCAATACAGAAAAGTACCAGCTGTTGCTAATCGGTATTACCCAGGAGGGAAAATGGCTGAAGGCAGAGGATTTAAAGTCGGTGAAGGACGGTTCCTGGCAGTATGGCAGGGTCCGGGCGGCCATTTCCCCGGATGCGCAGGAAAAATGCGTGCTGCTGATGGATGGCGGGCAGATGGAGAAGGTGAAAATCGACCTGGTGTTCCCGGTACTCCACGGACTTTACGGCGAGGACGGAACGATCCAGGGACTTCTGGAGATGGCTCAAATCCCCTATGTGGGCTGCGGAGTTCTGGCTTCTGCCGTATCCATGGATAAATGGTATACCAAGATGATCGCCGGCCATCTGGGCATCTGCCAGGCAGCCTTTGAGCCGGTATGGCGCCGCCAGGTGGAAGGGAATATAGATGAAGTGCTGGAGCGGATCGAAAATCGCTTTTCCTACCCTGTATTTGTAAAGCCGTCCAATGCCGGCTCATCCAGGGGGGTGAGCAAGGCGGAAAACCGTGAGCAGTTAAAGGAAGGGCTTTTAGAGGCAGCCCGCCATGACCGGAAAATCCTGGTGGAAGAGATGATTGTGGGCCGGGAAGTGGAGTGCGCCGTGTTCGGCGGAGGAAAGGAGCCGGTGATCGCGTCCGGTGTGGGCGAGATTCTGGCGGCTGCGGATTTTTACGATTTTGACGCAAAATATTTCAATGCGGAATCCAGAACCGTAACAGACCCGGAACTTCCGGGGAATGCCACAGAGACCATCCGCGAAACGGCGGTAAAGATCTTTGAGGCGGTAGACGGATACGGGCTTGCAAGAGTGGATTTCTTTGTGAAGGCGGACGGCCAGGTGGTCTTTAATGAGATCAACACCATGCCGGGATTTACGGCTATCAGCATGTACCCCATGCTGTGGGAGGCCAGAGGGATTTCCAAGGAGGAACTGGTGGAGCGGTTGATCCGCCATGGAATGGAGCGCTTTCAGGCGCTGTAAATATAAGGAAAGGAAGGATCTATGACAAAGGATGTGCTGATCACCATCAGCGGTGTGCAGATGCTGGATGAAGAGGATGCGGATGTGGAGATGGTCACCAGAGGCGACTATTACCAGAAGAACGGAAAACATTACATTCTCTACGATGAGGTTATGGAAGGCTTTGACGGACGGGTGCGGAATGTGATTAAGATTTCCCCGGACAGCGTGGATATCATCAAGCAGGGTGCGGCCAGCGCGCATATGCAGTTTGAGAAGAACAAGAAAAACCTGTCCTGCTATACCACTCCCCTGGGGGATCTGATGATCGGGATTCAGGCCAACCGGATTTCCATCGATGAGGGAGAGGACCATTTAAAGATTAATGTGGAGTATTCACTGGATATCAACTATCAGCACGCATCGGAATGCAATATTTCGGTGAATGTGCAGTCGGTGTAGAAGTTCAGACAAATACAAAATGCGGCAGCCAAGATGTTTTGCAGCAAAACAGGGGCCGGTATGATTCATCTGAGTCATACCGGCCCCTGAAAGCTGTTAGTTCTTTTCGTCTTTCTTCTTATCCTTCTTAAACCGTGCAAAAAAGCCCTTTTTCTGAGGAGCTGCCGGAATGCTTCCGCCCCGGACGCTCTTGATCTGGGATATGTAAAGGCCGCTTAAAACAACCTTCGCCTCCGTCTTAACGGGAAGGGTCTGGAATACCCGCTCGTCTGCAACCAGAGTGACAATTTTAGGTCCGATTTTCGCCTTTACGATGGGGATCTTGGTCCAGCGCAGATACTTAGGTGTCTGGTCCAGCACCATCTTGGGAAGTCCGGCCTGAACTGCCTGGGTCATCTTGACTTTCTTTTTATCAATGACCAGCAGAGAGACGGTCTGAGCGGCAGCTTCCAGGAGCTGTTCCTGTTCCATCTGACGTTTTTGCAGCTTGCTTCCCAAAAAGTACAGGACAGCCATCACCACAATGCCGATAATCAGAAGAATCAAGACTACGTTTAAAATGGTTTGCAGCATGGGAAATAATACCTCCGACCTGATTAATAATATAGTAACGCCTGTCCTCTGCGCCGATGTTTTCCCTGCCAGAGGACATTCTATAACAGTATATCATTTTCAATGTAAAAATGCAAGTAAAAAATCCTTGACACCTTGACAACCCTATGATATTATGAAATGTGCGTTATTATGGCACGATGGGTGTTTTGCGCCCTGAAGCCATGTCCGAAATGAAATTGTAATGGTGCAGGACGCTGTTCTGAACTGTTACGCAAGTTTTAAGAAAACAGGGGTGAAACGTCGAATGGAGAAATGCAGAATACGTCCGGTACCGGCCGGGAAGAGCGTAAGAATGAGCTACTCAAGACAGAAGGAAGTTCTTGAGATGCCCAACCTCATTGAGATTCAGAAAGACTCCTATCAGTGGTTCTTGAAGGAAGGACTGAAGGAAGCCTTTGATGATATCTCTCCCATTGCAGACTTTGCGGGTCATCTGAGTCTGGAATTTGTGGACTTTACCTTATGCAAAGATGATGTGAAATACACCATCGAGGAGTGTAAAGAACGAGATGCAACTTACGCCGCGCCACTAAAGGTAAAGGTAAGACTGTACAATAAGGATAAAGACGAAATGAATGAGCACGAAATCTTCATGGGCGATCTGCCTCTGATGACGGATACCGGCTCATTTGTGATCAACGGCGCGGAGCGTGTAATCGTCAGCCAGCTGGTCCGCTCTCCGGGTATCTACTATGGGATTGGACACGATAAGGTAGGTAAAGAGCTGTTTACCTGTACCGTGATCCCCAACAGGGGTGCGTGGCTGGAGTACGAAACCGATTCCAACGACGTTTTCTATGTCCGTGTGGACAGGACCCGCAAGGTGCCGGTGACAGTGCTGATCCGCGCTCTGGGCTATGGGACCAACGCCGAGATCCTGGACCTGTTCGGCGAGGAGCCCAAGCTTTTGGCCAGCTTCGGAAAAGACACATCCGACAATTACCAGGATGGTCTGCTGGAATTATATAAGAAGATCCGTCCCGGCGAGCCGCTGTCTGTGGACAGTGCGGAGAGCCTGTTAAATAGTATGTTCTTTGACCCCAGAAGATACGATTTGGCAAAGGTTGGACGCTATAAATTTAATAAGAAGCTTTCCTTTAAGTACCGCTTGAACGGCCAGACCCTGGCGGAGGATGTGGTGGATACCACTACCGGAGAGATCCTGGCAGAGGCAGGGACCAAGCTGGATAAGGCCAAGGCCATGGAAATCCAGAATGCCGGCGTCCCCTATGTTTGGGTGGACGGCCCCACCAGAAAGCAGAAGGTGCTTTCCAATATGATGGTGGAGCTGGGAGCTTACGTGTCCTTTGACCCGGAAGAGGTTGGGGTGACGGAGTTAGTATACTACCCGGTGCTGTCCTCCATCCTGGCAGAAGCTGGGGATGATGAGGAGGCATTAAAAGAGGCGATCCATAAGAATATCCACGACCTGATTCCCAAGCATATTACAAAGGAGGATATCATTGCCTCCATCAACTACAATATGCACCTGGAGGAAGAGGTTGGAACCTCCGATGATATCGACCATCTGGGAAACCGCCGGATCCGCGCGGTCGGAGAGCTTCTGCAGAATCAGTACCGGATTGGTCTGTCCCGTATGGAGCGTGTGGTAAGAGAGCGTATGACTACCCAGGATATGGACGGCATCACGCCTCAGTCCCTGATCAATATCAAGCCGGTGACGGCTGCGGTGAAGGAGTTCTTCGGAAGCTCCCAGTTGTCCCAGTTTATGGACCAGAACAACCCGCTGTCAGAGCTGACTCACAAGAGACGTCTTTCCGCCCTGGGTCCCGGCGGTCTGTCCAGAGACCGTGCCGGATTCGAGGTTCGTGACGTACACTATACGCACTATGGCCGTATGTGCCCCATTGAGACCCCTGAGGGTCCCAACATCGGTCTGATCAACTCCCTGGCAACTTATGCCCGTGTCAATCAGTACGGCTTTATCGAAGCGCCTTACCGCGTAGTGGATAAGACTACAGATCCCTCCAATCCCAAGGTTACGGATGAGGTGATTTATCTGACTGCCGATGAAGAGGATAATTTCGTGGTAGCTCAGGCGAATGAGCCCCTGGATGAGGAAGGTCATTTCATCCACAACAACGTATCCGGCCGTTTCCGTACTGAGACTTCCGAGTTCCAGAAGCGGACCATTGACCTGATGGACGTATCGCCGAAGATGGTGTTCTCCGTAGCAACGGCCATGATCCCCTTCCTGCAGAACGATGACGCGAACCGTGCGCTGATGGGTTCCAACATGCAGCGTCAGGCGGTGCCGCTTCTGACTACGGAGGCTCCTGTGGTCGGTACGGGAATCGAAGGCAAGGCTGCCGTTGACTCCGGTGTATGCGTGATCGCCAAGAACGCCGGCGTGGTGCTGCGCTCCGCTTCCAATGAGATCATCATTAAGCGGGACAGCGATGGAAACAAGGATGTTTATCATCTGACCAAATTTAAGAGAAGCAACCAGAGCAACTGCTACAACCAGAAGCCCATTGTCTATAAGAATGACCATGTAGAGGCCGGCGAGGTGATCGCGGACGGTCCTTCCACCTGCCAGGGTGAGATTGCCCTTGGAAAGAATCCGCTGATTGGATTTATGACCTGGGAGGGCTACAACTACGAGGACGCAGTTCTGCTTTCCGAGCGTCTGGTTCGGGATGACGTATATACGTCTATCCACATCGAGGAGTACGAGGCGGAGGCCAGAGATACCAAGCTGGGACCGGAGGAGATTACCAGAGATGTTCCAGGCGTAGGTGAGGATGCCTTAAAAGACCTGGATGAGAGAGGGATCATCCGCATCGGAGCTGAAGTCCGTGCGGGAGATATCCTGGTTGGAAAAGTAACTCCAAAGGGAGAGACGGAGCTGACTGCTGAGGAGCGCCTGCTGAGAGCGATCTTCGGTGAGAAGGCAAGAGAAGTAAGAGATACCTCCTTAAAGGTGCCTCACGGCGCTTATGGAATCATTGTGGACGCCAAGGTATTTACCAGAGAGAACGGCGATGAGCTCTCTCCGGGCGTTAATGAGACGGTCCGCATCTACATCGCTCAGAAACGTAAGATTTCTGTGGGTGATAAGATGGCCGGACGTCACGGAAACAAGGGTGTTGTGTCCCGGGTACTTCCTGTGGAGGATATGCCGTTCCTGCCGAACGGACGTCCCCTGGACATCGTGCTGAATCCCTTGGGCGTACCGTCCCGTATGAATATCGGACAGGTGCTGGAGATTCACCTGAGCCTGGCCGCAAAGGCCCTAGGCTTTAATGTTTCCACCCCCATCTTCGACGGGGCAAACGAGAATGATATCCAGGATACCCTGGAGCTTGCCAATGACTATGTCAACAGCTCCTGGGAGGATTTTGAAGCAAAATATAAAGATGTGCTGCGTCCGGAAGTGATGGATTATCTGGGCAGCCATCTGGAGCACAGAGAGCTGTGGAAGGGCGTGCCCATCAGCCGCGACGGAAAAGTGCGCTTGAGAGACGGACGGACCGGAGAATACTTCGACGGAGCCGTTACCATCGGCCACATGCATTATCTGAAGCTGCACCACCTGGTAGACGATAAGATCCACGCTCGTTCTACCGGCCCATACTCCCTGGTAACGCAGCAGCCTCTGGGCGGAAAGGCTCAGTTCGGCGGCCAGCGTTTCGGAGAGATGGAGGTTTGGGCCCTGGAGGCTTACGGTGCGTCTTACACCCTGCAGGAAATCATGACGGTGAAGTCCGATGATGTAGTGGGACGTGTGAAGACCTACGAAGCGATCATCAAGGGCGAGAACATTCCGGAGCCCGGTGTTCCGGAGTCCTTCAAGGTTCTGCTCAAGGAGATGCAGTCTCTGGGACTGGATGTACAGGTGCTGCGGGACGATGGAACCGAGGTAGAGATGACTGAGAACATCGACTACGGCGATACGGAGCTGAGAGCTATGCTGGAGGGCGACCGCCGCTACGAGGACCGGGAATCCTACGGTGCACATGGTTTCCAGGAGCAGGAATTCAAGAACGATGAGCTGGTTAATGTGGGCGGGGATAATGATTCATCCTACGAGCATGACAGCTACACCGATGACTATACGGACGACTACTATGAAAGCAGCTCCGACGGTGCGGATTTAGGCAATGATTTTGCTGATGATGGAGAAGAAGAATAATAGAAGGGAGTAAAGTTCATGCCGGAAACTAATGAAACTTATCATCCGATGACGTTTGATGCCATCAAGATTGGTCTGGCCTCCCCTGAGAAGATTCTGGAGTGGTCCCATGGCGAGGTGAAAAAGCCGGAGACCATCAACTACAGGACTCTGAAACCGGAGAAAGATGGTCTGTTCTGTGAAAGGATCTTCGGACCCAGCAAGGACTGGGAGTGTCATTGCGGTAAATACAAGAAAATTCGTTATAAAGGCGTAATCTGCGACCGCTGCGGCGTGGAAGTAACCAAGTCCAGCGTGCGCCGTGAGCGCATGGGTCACATTAAGCTGGCTGCTCCCGTATCCCATATCTGGTATTTTAAGGGAATTCCCAGCCGTATGGGCCTGATCCTGGATATTTCCCCCAGAACTCTGGAGAAGGTGCTGTATTTTGCCTCCTACATTGTACTGGACCCCGGTTCTACCAGCCTGCAGTATAAGCAGGTCCTCTCCGAGAAGGAGTACCGGGAAGAGGTGGAAAAGTACGGCGGAACCGGCGGTTTCCGGGTTGGCATGGGAGCCGAGGCGATCCAGGAACTTTTAAAAGCCATTGACCTGGAGAAGGATTCTGCGGAACTGCGCAAGGCATTAAACGATGCGACCGGACAGAAGAGAGCCAGGATCATCAAGAGGCTGGAGGTTGTAGAGGCATTCCTGAGCTCCGGCAACCGTCCGGAGTGGATGATTATGGATGTGATCCCTGTGATCCCGCCGGATATCCGTCCTATGGTACAGCTGGACGGCGGTCGTTTCGCCACCTCTGATCTGAACGATCTGTACCGGAGGATCATCAACCGCAACAACCGTCTGGCAAGACTGCTGGAGCTGGGCGCGCCGGACATCATCGTCCGCAACGAGAAGCGTATGCTCCAGGAAGCGGTGGATGCGCTGATCGACAACGGCCG